>Ga0164293_10002926_pt1 | contig 14481 bp, 13 predicted proteins | sample GEODES118metaG_FD_111487 | JGI IMG/M metagenome (GOLD analysis project Ga0164293, IMG submission 111487) | Eutrophic lake water microbial communities from Lake Mendota, Wisconsin, USA - GEODES118 metaG | ecosystem: Environmental > Aquatic > Freshwater > Lake | place: USA: Lake Mendota...
AGTGTTGGGGTGAACTTCGATGCGCAGACCCGTGCAGATTTCAAGCCCGCCAATCGACGACCTTTTTCCCCAGAGGAACGAAGCGGGACGGGCGACCAAGCCTTGCGCTGCGAGATTTTACGCACAGACTCCGTGCACGCTCACCGGCTTTCGCATGTTTATTGTGCATTACGCACCGTAATAGTGCTATTCAGTCAGAAAGAGCGCCTGCAGGTCGTTTAGATGGCGCCATCCAAGCGCACTGGCCCTCAGCCGGTCGGGATCCGCGCTCATAAGGCCGCGCGCCACAGCTCGATCAATCGTCTTGCTCAGGCTTGCGAGCGAAAGACCTGTACGCTCCGCAAACAGGCTCGCAGGAACGCCTTCATGCAGGCGCAGCGCATTCAACATGAACTCGAAGGGCAGGTCGGCCGCAGGCACCTTTTGCGCGGTCTCGATCCAGGGCGCCTGCGGAAGCGATTCGGACAGGTCGGCCAGGGCGCCTGACGAGGGATCGGTTTGTTCCGGCGACAGCAGTGCGCTCATGTAGCGACGCGGGTTGCGATGCCGAGCGTGGCGCACGATACGGTCATGAAAGGAAAGCTTGCCGTGCGCACCTGCACCGATGCCGAGATAGTCGCCGAACTGCCAGTAGTTGAGGTTATGCCGGCACCACGCTCCTTTACGAGCCCAGGCCGATACCTCGTAACGGACGAGACCCTGCGCCGCGGCCCGCTCCTCGATCAGCGTCTGCATCGTCTCTTCAACCGACTCGTCGGGCAGAACAGGCGGCCGACGTTCAAAAGGCGTGCCCGCCTCAAGCGTGAGCTGATAGGTGGACCAGTGCGACACGCCGTGAAGCTTCAAGCAGTCGAGATCGCGCTCGAGTTCATCCACGGTCTGACCAGGCAGGGCATACATCAGATCGACATTGAGCCTGGGGAAAATCGTCATCGCCTGCTCGAGCGCCTCGTGCGCCTCAGCCCCGCCATGGATGCGCCCGATAGCCTGCAGCGCACGATCGGAGAAGGTTTGCACGCCGAGCGAGAGCCGATTGACGCCGGCCGCAGCAAAGCCACGGAAGCGCTCGTTCTCGAAGGTGCCCGGGTTGGCTTCCATCGTGATCTCGACATCGGCCGCCAGCCTCAGGCGGGCCCGGATGCTGGCCAGCAAGCGGTCGATGCCTGCGGCCGAAAACAGGCTGGGCGTGCCTCCGCCAATGAAAATGGTCTGCACGGTCCGCCCCCAGACGAGCGGCAGCGACCAGTCGAGATCCCGCTCGAGCGCACGGAGGTAGTCTTCCTCGGGCAGAAGGCGGTCCCAATCCCGCATCTCATGCGAATTGAAGTCGCAATAGGGGCATTTGCGCACGCACCAGGGAAGGTGAACATACAGACCCAGTTGCGGGGGGACCATGACGCCGGAATACCCCTCGAGCCGCCGGGCCGGGCGATGCAAGCGAACGACCTGTCCCATGTTGCCGATTCCCGCCATCAGTCCCCGCCCCGCCAGGCGGGCAGCCGCTCGATCAGCGCCGCAAGCGCGCGTCCCCGATGACTCAATCGGTTCTTGATTTCGGCGGACAGCTCCGCCGCCGTGCAGCCCTGCTCAGGCAGCCAAAAGTAGGGGTCGTAACCAAACCCTCCTTGGCCACGCGGCTCATCGACCACGAGGCCCGACCAGCTCGCCTCGGCAATCAACGGGATCGGATCATCCCATCGGCGCAGCATCACCAGCACGCAGACGTAGCGGGCAGAGCGATCCGCCACGCCCCGCAGTTCGGCGAGCAAGCGGGCGTTGTTCACTTCATCCTGAGGGCGACCGGGCTCAGGCGGGGCATAGCGCGCCGAGCGCACGCCCGGCTGGCCCGACAGGGCATCGACGCAGATCCCCGAATCGTCAGCCAGCGCGGGCAGACCGCTCAAGCGGCTGGCATGACGGGCCTTGGCCAATGCGTTCTCAACGAAGGTGCAATGGGGCTCCTCGGCCTCGCCGATCGCGAGGCTCGCCTGCGGGATCAGATCGATCCGCATGGGCGCGAAGAGCGCAGCAAATTCGCGCAATTTTCCTGGATTGCCCGAGGCCATCACGACCCGGGACAGAGGACGAACCGGGTGAGGGCCTGAATCGACGCTCATGCGCAAGCCCCCATCATGCGGTGGGGCCGGGCAGCGCCGGATGCGCGGCGCCCAGAGCCTGCCGCTGCCGAGCAATCAACTCACGAATTCCCCCATCGGCCAGCGCAAGCAGTCTGTCGAGCTCAACCCGTGAAAACGGGGCGCCCTCGGCCGTTCCCTGCACCTCGACAAAACCGCCCTGCCCGGTCATCACGACATTGAGGTCGGCATCGCATCCGGAGTCCTCGCGGTAATCGAGATCGAGGAGCGGCGCACCCTGCACCACGCCAACCGAAACCGCTGCGACGTGGTCGGCGATCGGCGAGCGGGCCAGCCGACCAGACTGCATCAGCCACGCCACCGCGTCGCAGGCCGCAACAAACGCTCCCGTGATCGAGGCGCAACGCGTGCCGCCGTCAGCCTGCAGCACATCGCAATCCAGCGTGATCGTGCGCTCGCCCAGGGCCTTCAAGTCGAAGACCGCACGCAGGCTCCGGCCAATCAACCGCTGGATTTCCTGCGTTCGGCCAGACTGCTTGCCGCGGGCCGCCTCGCGGTCGCCTCGGGTATGCGTGGCACGCGGCAGCATGCCGTATTCCGCCGTGACCCAGCCCTGGCCCGCCCCCTTCAGAAAAGGCGGCACTTTTTCCTCGACGCTTGCGGTGCAGAGCACCCGCGTCTGCCCCATGGCGATCAGCACGGCCCCTTCCGCATGCCGCGTGTAGCCACGCTCGACGCTGACCTCGCGGAGCGCCTCGACGCCCCGTCCCTCTACCCGCTCTGCCATGCCTTCAATCCCCTGGTTTCCGATTCGCCTCGCGTCCCGCCCGTTCGCGCCCTCGCCCGCGCAAATATTCAATAGAATGGCAGGCCGTGCTGCCCAGAGCAGATTAGCAGAAGCGAAGAGCGCTCTTGAAAGAAGCCTTGCCCCCCTCACGCAGCCTCGTTCAAAGCATGACCGGCTTTGCATCAGCCGTTCGTGACAGCGCGGCCGGCCAGTTGAGCGTCGAAGTGCGTAGCGTCAACTCCCGCTTTCTCGACCTGTCCTTCAGGATGCCGGACGAGGTGCGCGGCGCCGAATGGCCGTTGCGTGAATTGATCACGGCCCGGGTGCTGCGCGGCAAGGTCGATTGCAGGGTGGGACTGCGCTCGGCGACTACCGCGGAGGCGCGAATCGATGAGCAGGCTCTGGCGCGGATCGCGGCGCTGGCCGAACAATTGCGGGTGCGCTTCCCCCAGGCCGCCGAGCCGACGTTGGGCGAGCTGCTCCGCTTCCCCGGGCTACTCGGCAATGCCGACCCGGATACCGATCTCGTCGCCGAGACACTCGCCTGCGCACGCGCCGCCCTCGATTCATTTGTCGACAACCGGGTGCGCGAGGGCCAGCGCCTGATCGAGGTGATCCGTGACCGCGCGCGACGGATCGGAGAGATCGTTGACGGGCTGGCCAATCAAGCCCCCCAATTGCTCGCCGCGCAGGAAGCACGGCTGGTTGAAAGGCTGAGGTCGGCCATCACCGCGCTGGACGCGCCGATTCCGCTCGAGGAAACGATGGCGCGGATCCGCCAGGAGGTGGCGCTCCACGGCATGCGGATTGACATTGCCGAGGAAATCGATCGCCTGCGCAGCCACCTCAAGGCCCTGGCCGACATCTGCGCCGGACCTGGGCCGGTCGGCAAGAAACTCGATTTTCTGTTGCAGGAATTCAACCGCGAAGCCAACACGCTCGCGTCCAAAGGCGCCATGCCCGAGGTGGGCAAGGTCGCCGTCGAACTCAAACTCCTGATCGAACAGATTCGGGAGCAGGTGCAGAATCTGGAATGACCCCCCCACCCGGCAGCCTTTTCGTGATCGTCGCGCCCTCCGGCGCGGGCAAGACCTCGCTGGTGCGCGCGCTTCTCGAGCGCGATCCCAGCATCGGGCTGTCGGTCTCCTACACCACGCGGGCCCCCCGTCATGGCGAGATCGACGGGGTCCACTATCACTTCATCGGCGAGACCGAGTTCGAGCAGCGTCGCGAGGCCGGGGACTTTCTTGAATGGGCCCGGGTCCACGGCAACTACTACGCCACTTCGCGTCCCTGGATCGAGGACACCATCCGGGGTGGGCGCGATCTGATCCTGGAGATCGACTGCCAGGGCGCCGTGCAGGTGCGGCGACTGTTTCGCGAGGCCGTCGGCGTCTTCATCGCACCGCCCTCGCTCGCCGAACTCGAGCGCCGCCTGCGCGCACGCGCCCAGGACTCAGACTCGGTGATTGCCGGGAGAATGACTGCCGCGCGGGCCGAGCTCGCCGAGGCGGCTAAATTCGAATATGTTATTATCAATCAAGACTTTGCGACGGCTGTCGAGCAACTGAATGCGATCGTTCGTGCATCGCGCTTACGCTTCGGTAGGCAGCAGGCTCGTTTTCCGGGCGTTTTCGAGGCGCTCGGCATTCCGGCTCACGTCGCGCCCCCTTCTCCACCCTCTCACCGGTAGACCGACAACATGGCACGCATCACAGTTGAAGATTGCCTGAAGCAGATCCCCAACCGGTTCCAGCTCACGCTCGCCGCAACCTATCGGGCGCGCATGCTGGCCCAGGGCCATGCCGCCAAGCTCGAGAGCAAGGACAAGCCCACGGTCACCGCCTTGCGAGAAATCGCGGCCGGCAAGGTGGGCATCGAAATGCTGAGACGTATCCCGACCTGATCGATCAAGCCCCGCCGGCCGTCCACCACGGGGCCGGGCGCGGCGCCTGATCGGCCGATCGGTGAAGCAGTGTCATGGCACCCTCTCCTCTAGCTGTCCCTGCCCCCGAAACCGCCCAGGGCGCGCTTCGGGCGGCGGTAAGCAAACTCGCCCGTGGCGGCCTACGGCCGGCTACCACACCGCGGGCCGATCCCGTTCCGGAGCCGGTCGGTCCGCTGGCCGAACAGGGTTTCATCGCAAGCCCTGATGAGCGCACGATCGTCTCCCTTGCCCGGCTGACCGGGCGCGCATCGGAATACCTTCCCGAAGAGGATGTACGGCGGATTCGGGAGGCGTACCGCTTCGGCGATGAGGCGCACCTGGGGCAGTTCCGCTCGAGCGGTGAGCCCTACATCTCCCACCCAATCGCTGTCGCAGAGATCCTGGCGGGCTGGCGGCTCGATGCCGACTCGCTGATGGCCGCGCTGCTGCACGATGTGATCGAAGACAGTGCGGTCGCCAAGCAAATCCTGGCAGAGCGTTTCGGTCAGGCGGTAGCCGAAATCGTCGACGGTGTATCAAAGCTCGACCGCGTCGAGTTCGCATCCAAGGAGCATCAGCAGGCCGAGAGCTTTCGCAAGATGCTGCTCGCCATGGCGCGTGACGTGCGCGTCATCCTGATCAAGCTCGCCGACCGTTTGCACAACATGCAGACCCTGGGCTCTTTGCCCGCCATGCGGCAGCGCCGTATCGCGCGCGAGACACTCGACATCTACGCGCCGATCGCCCACCGCCTGGGGCTGAATCTTCTCAACCGCGATCTTCAGGACCTGAGTTTTCGTTTCCTGCACCCGTTCCGCTACCAGACCCTTCATCGAGCCGTTCAAGTGGCGCGAGGCAATCGCCGCGAGGTGATTGGGCGCATCCACGACAGCGTCTCGCGCGCACTGAGCAAACTCGGGATCGAAGCCGAGATCCAGAGCCGGGAAAAATCGCTCTTCTCGATCCACAACAAGATGCGCGAGAAGCGCCTCTCATTTGCCCAGGTCCTGGACGTTTACGGCATCCGTGTGATCGTCAACGATGTCGCGCAGTGCTACCTGGCCCTCGGGGCCTTGCACATGACCTTCAAGCCGGTTCCGGGACGTTTCAAGGATTACATCGCCATCCCGAAAGTAAACGGCTACCAGTCCCTGCACACCACACTTGCGGGTCCTTTTGGCACACCGGTCGAGTTTCAGATCCGGACCCGTGAAATGCAGCGGGTCGCCCAGGCAGGCGTTGCGTCGCACTGGTTGTACAAGTCGCATCACGAGTCTTTTTCCGATCTGCATCACCGCACCCATCAGTGGCTTCAGTCGCTGCTCGACATTCAGAGCCAGACCGGGGACTCGCTCGAATTCATCGAGAACGTCAAGGTCGACCTCTTCCCCGACGCCGTCTACGTGTTCACGCCGCGCGGCGACATCCGGGCGATGCCCCGCGGCGCGACCATTCTCGACTATGCCTACGCGATCCATACCGACATCGGCAATCAGGCCATCGGTGGACGAGTCAATGACGAGACCGTGACGCTGCGCACCGAACTCGTGAATGGCGACGTGGTCGAGGTCATCACCGACGCCTCATCGCGACCTGACCCCACCTGGCTCTCCTTCGTTCGCACCGGACGCGCCCGCGCCAGCATCCGGCACAGCCTTCGTACGCTCAACTACCGCGAGTCGGTCGAACTCGGCCGCAGGCTGCTCGACCAATCGCTCAATGCGTTGCGTATCCGCTTGCCGGCTCTGGAGTTGAGCGTGCTCGAACGCTGCGCGCGCGAGGCCGGTGTGCGCAACATCGACGAGTTGTATGCCGAGATTGGGCTGGGCAAGCGCCTGGCTCCGGTGGTCGCCCGGACCATCGCGTTACAGTTTTCACCCCAGGCAGCGGCTCTGGTTTTGCCCCGGCCCGCACCGATGGTTGTGCAAGGCAACGAAGGTAGCGCGGTCACCTACTCCCGATGCTGCCACCCCTTGCCCGGCGACCCGCTCGCGGGTCATCTGCGCGGTGGACACGGGCTCGCCCTGCACCGAGCAGAGTGCCCAGTCGCACTCAAGCAGCGCGACCGTGACGCCGAACGCTGGGTCGAAGTCGACTGGGCCGATGAGGTGTCGGGACCCTTCCGTACCGAAATCGAACTCAACGTCAGAAACGATCGCGGCGTGCTGGGCAAGGTCGCCGCGGAGATCGCCGCCGCCGATTCCAACATCGCTCACGTTGCCATGGACGACGATGCAGGCTCACGCCTCACGCACCTGCGATTTACGCTTCTGGTGCGCCACCGCGTGCATCTCGCGAAGGTGATGAGAGGCCTGCGCCAGTTGCCCGAGGTGCTCAAGATCAGCCGGACAATGCATGACCGGGGCGCATAGCGACGCGCGCTGAGTGCCGGAGCCCATGGGCGCTCCGGGCAGAAACGCTCAGGGGTCGATCCGCTGGTAGCGTACGTCGAGCACCTCGATTTCGGTCACGCCATCCGGCAGGTGAATCCGCAACACATCACCCTCCTGCGCTTTCAACAAGGCTCGCCCCACCGGAGACACCCAACTGATGCGCCGCCTGGCAGGATCGACCTCGTCCACACCCACGATCGTCACGGTTTCCTCTTCGGCACCGTCGCGCAGAAAGCTCACCGTCGCACCAAAGAAGGCCTGAGGGGTTCCGACCCGGGCCTCGGGGTCGACCACCTCGGCGATCTCCAGTCGCTTGGTCAGAAAGCGGATGCGACGGTCGATCTCGCGCAGCCGCTTCTTGCCATAGAGGTAGTCACCGTTTTCAGAACGGTCTCCGTTGGAAGCAGCCCAGGACACCACTCGAACCACTTCGGGCCGCTCGACATCGAGCAGATGCATCAACTCATCACGCAGGCGCGCATGGCCGCCGGGCGTAATGTAGTTGCGGGCACCGGACGGCAGGGTCGGCGCGACCGAACCCGACTCGGCCTCGTCATCCTCGGCCGGTGCGTCATCTCGAACGAAAGCCTTGCTCATGGCAACCCGGGCGGCGCAACCCGCGCTGAACGGTGTCAGATTCCGGCAATCGCCATCGACTCGATCAGGATCGAGCCGCTGCGCTTGGAACCACGGGTGATCTCATCGGCCCCGACCGCGACGATCGACCGGAACATGTCACGCAGGTTGCCGGCAATCGTGATTTCTTCAACCGGATACTGAATCACCCCGCCCTCGACCCAGAAACCGGTTGCGCCCCGGGAGTAGTCGCCCGTCACATAGTTGACGCCCTGGCCCATGAGATCGGTGATGAAAAGGCCAGTGTTGAGCTTTCGCAGCATCGCCGGCAAATCGTCGGTCTTGCGGCGTCGGGTGCTGGTGAACCGGAGATGATGCGATCCGCCCGCATTGCCAGTGGTCTTCATGCCGAGTTTGCGCGCCGAATAGGTCGAGAGAAAATAGCCCTGCAGCACCCCGGCATCAACGACCCGACGCCGAAACGTCGTACAGCCTTCGCCGTCGAAGGGCGCACTGCCGGATTCGCCCCGCTGATGCGGGTCCTCGACGACACCCAGATGCGGCGCAAAGACGGCCGAGCCGAGGCTGTCGGTCAGAAAGCTCGTCTTGCGATAGAGCGCCCCGCCGCTTGCTGCCTGCACAAAGTGACCGAGCAGGCCGCAGGCCAGGGGCGACTCGAACAGAACCGGTGCGCGCCGCGTCGACAAGCGTTTCGCGCCCAGCCTGGACAAGGCTCGTTCGGCCGCATACCGGCCCAGTCGTTCCGGGTCTGCCAGTCGGGAAGGCTTGCAATGACTGCTGTACCAGTCGTCCCGCTGCATGGCCCGGCCACGGCGCGCGATGGGCGCACAGGCAATCGAATGACGGCTGTACGGATAGCCTCCGAAAAAACCCAGGGAATTGGCCGAAACGAATTGGCCGTAACCCACGGTCACCGAAGCGCCTTCGGAATTCCGGATCAAGGGGCTGGTCGCAAAGGCAGCCGCCTCCGCCGCCCGGGCGATCTCCACGGCCTGCTCGACATCGATCGTCCAAGGGTGAAACAGGTCCAGATCCGGTGGATTGACGGCAAGCGTATCGGGATCCGGCAGGCCTGCGCAGGTGTCCTCGGCGGTGAAGCGCGCGATGCTGAAAGCGGCGTCGACGGTTTCCTCGAGCGACTGCCTAGAGTAGTCGGAGGAACTCGCGTGCCCCCGGCGGTGCCCGATGTAGACGGTCACGCCAATGCCCTTGTCACGATGCTGCTCGATGGTCTCCACCCGCCCGCGGCGCAGATTGACCGAGAACCCGCTGTTTTCGGAGATGTCCACGGCTGCGCCGGTCGCACCAATCGTACGGGCCCGCCGCAACATCACCTCAGCGCTCTCGCGCAACTGTGCCTGATCGTAGTCGAACATCCTGCCTGCCTTGTTTGATGAGCGCTGTATCATAACAACTGGGTTGGCCTGTACGGCTGCAGAGCCCCACGCCCGGTAGGGCGTGGCGCGTTTTGGCCCTCCCCAATCCGCCTCGATTGCCTAACGATGACTCGCCCTTCCAGAACCCCCAGAGACGATCCCGCAGACCCGCCCAGCAAGTCCCAACTCAAGCGCGACATGCTCGCCGTGCAGAACTTGGGGGAGGACCTGGTCAACATGTCCGACGAACGGCTGGAAAGTCTGAAGCTGCCGGAGCGGCTGCTCGATGCCATTCAACTGGTTCGCAGAATACGTGCACACGAGGGACGGCGCAGACAGATGCAGTACATCGGCCGATTGATGCGGGAGGAGGCCGATGTCGAAGCAATCCGCCGCGTCCTCGAGGACGAGCATCATCAACACCGGATCGATACAGCCCTGATGCACGACGCCGAGCGCTGGCGCGAGCAATTGATCACCGATCCTGCGTCGCTCCCCCGGTGGCTCGCGGTCTGGCCCGATACCCGCAAAACCATCGAACCGCTTCTCGCCGCCGCCCGCGCGGAAATAGGTGGCGGCGTTCGAGGCCGCCACTATCGCGAACTGTTCAGGCTGCTGCGCACCACCCTTTCGCGACCTGCAGGCGAGTCAGGCGCCGCTTCGCCCGCCGAGCAGACGAGTGATGAAGTCGCCGGAACAGATCGCTCTGTCGACCAGAGAGGATGACGCCGATGAGCAATTCAGACATCAGGATTGGCCTCGTCTCGATCAGTGATCGGGCCTCGAGCGGCGTTTATCAGGACCAGGGGATTCCCGCGCTGGAGGCCTGGCTGGGTAGCGCCGTGACGAGCGCTTGGGAATCGGTGCGGCGGCTGATTCCGGATGAGCGCGCCCTGATCGAAAAGACCCTGATCGAACTGGTCGACCAGGAAGGCTGCAGCCTGGTGCTCACAACGGGTGGCACGGGCCCGGCGGTTCGGGACGTCACACCTGAAGCCACGCTCGCCGTTGCAGACCGCGAGATGCCGGGTTTTGGCGAGCAAATGCGCCAGATCAGCCTGAATTTCGTTCCCACCGCGATTCTCTCGCGACAGGTCGCCGCGATTCGTGGGCGGGCCCTGATCATCAACCTTCCCGGCCAACCCAAATCGATCCGCGAGACACTCGAGGGCGTCAAATCGGAAGACGGTACGCAGCGCGTGCACGGCATTTTCGCGGCAGTGCCCTATTGCCTCGACCTGATCGGCGCACCGTGGGTCGAGACCGACCCCGCAGTGTGCAAGTCATTCCGCCCCAAAAATGCGGTAAAACCGGGTAATTGATCAAGAGGACACTTTTCTGCGCGCCGCGGTCACGCCCTGGACCTGGCGCAGCGCTGCCAAGGCTGCAGCCAATTGCGGCGCGTCAGCCACCTCGATGGTGAAACGCATCTTTGCTTCATCGTGCCGTGACTGGGTCTGTGCGCCGGTGACGTTGATCCGGTCCCGGGCGAAGACCTCGGAGATGTCGCGCAGCAAACCCTGACGATCGCGCGCAAACACCTCGATATCCGCGGCAAAACGTCCCGCGTGGCCCGCGCTGGCGCTCGTCTGCCGAGCCCGCGGGTCCCAATCGGTTTCCATGATCCGCTCCGGCGCTTCGGCGGCCAGGCGCGCGAGGGTCGCGCAGTCGGCCCGATGAACCGACACGCCCCGACCCCGGGTGACAAAGCCGGCAATTCGATCGGGTGGGACCGGGCGACAGCAGCGCGCCAACTGACTGAGCAAGGAGTCCACCCCGACGATGAGCACCCCAGATCGACTCGCCGCGCTGCCCGATCGCGTCTTCAACATCGCTTCGGTACTGAACGAACGTTCAGTCGACGAACTCGCCGAACTGGCCTGTGCAGGCCCGACGCCGGAGGCGGGCTCAGCCCGAACCGCCTCCTCGATCTGCCTGGGCCCAATCTCCTCGCGGGCGACCGCAACGAACATCGCAGCGACATCAGGCTGATTCAGCCGCCGGGCCAGCTCCTCGAATGCGAGGGCGGTCCGCCCCTCCCGTTGCAGCACCCGCTCGATCCGCTCGCGTCCCTGCGCCTGGTCGCGCTGCAACTCGAGAGCGTGAAACCACTGTCGCACCTTGGTCCTTGCGCGCGGGCTCGCAACGTAGCCGAGTGCCGGATTGAGCCAATCGCGCGAGGGGCCCTCGGCCGTCCCTTCCTTGGCCGTCAGGATTTCAACTGTCTGCCCCGACTCCAGCGTCCGATTCAAGGACACGAGCTGACCATTGACCCGCGCGCCCCGGCAACGGTGGCCAAGGCTGCTGTGAACGTGATAGGCAAAATCAACCGGCGTTGCGCCGGGGGGCAACTCGATCACACGACCCAGCGGCGTCAATGCGTAGACGGGCGCAGTGCCCTCTGCATGCACGCGGGCATCGCCGCTCCCAAGCGCCTGGCCCACTTCCTTCTGCCAGGCGAGGAGCGCCCGAACCCACTCTACGGCCTTCGCTGCATCGTAATCGCCTTGCCTGGCCGTCTCGGCGGTACCCGGATCGCGCTCCTTGTACCGCCAATGGGACGCCAGACCATACTCGGCCGCCTCATGCATCGCCTGCGTGCGAATCTGGACCTCGAGCGGCAGGCCGTCCGAGGCCGTCACAACCGTGTGCAGCGAGCGATAGCCATTCGGCTTGGGGCGGGCGATGTAGTCGTCGAACTCCGATTCGATCACAGGCCAGAGCTGATGCACGACATCGAGTGCCGCATAACACTGCTCGACGCTCTTCAAGATGACTCGCAAGCCCCTGAGATCCAGGATGCCATCAAGCGACTTGCCCTTCTGCTGCATCTTCCTGTGAATGCTGTAGAGGTGCTTGGGCCGGCCGGTCACCGTCGCGGGAATCCCCGCATCGCCCAGCATCCTTTCAAGCTGTGTCGCCGCACGCTCCACAAATGCCTCGCGCTCGGCGCGCCGCGACTCAAGTTGTCGGGCGAGCGATCGGTAGGTTTCAGGCTCCAGAAAGCGGAAGGCGAGATCCTCGATCTCCCATTTCAGCGGCCACAAGCCCAGTCGATTGGCAAGCGGCGCCAGGATCCGGAGGCTCTCCTCGCTCAAGATCCGGGCAGGGCTCTGTCGATTGACCGCGCAGGAGCGCAGCGTCTGGAGCCGCCAAGCCAGAAAAAGCAGCACCACCCGGATGTCATCGGCCATCGCGAGCAGCATCCTTCTCAAGGGCTCCTGCTCGGATCCGGGTCGACTCATCAACCCGCCCTCGCCACTCAGCCGCAGCAATTGCCGGACCCGGTCGACCAGATGAGCGACCGCCGGGTCCACTTCCGCACGAATCCGCTCAATCGGAAACTGCTCGGGCGGCACCACGAGCCAGGCCGCTGCCTGAGCGGTTTCGTCGACGCCCAGCCCTGAGAGAATCGCCGCAGTCGCTCGTGCGTGCTCGACCTCGGGCTGCTCAGGCGGGTTGGCGCCGCTTGAGCTAAGCTCGACGGATCGGTTCGAGAAAACTTGGACGCGCGCAAGCAAATCGTTCGGATCGGGTCGGTTCATCACTCAATTATTGCGTTCATCAAGATGTTTCGAAAGCTATTCCGAAGTCAGCGACTCAAGGTAATCGAGGACGCCGTCTGGACGCAAAGTCTGGCGGCCATGCGGTTTTTCGACCCGCTATCGGCGGACGATCGGGAGCGGCTGATCGATCTGGCCCGCCAGTTCACTGTTTCAAAAACGTTCAGCGGAACCCATGGTCTGGAGGTGCGCGATACGATCCGTGCCACCATTGCCCTGCAGGCCTGCCTGCCGGTGCTGCGGCTCGGGCTGCGACCCTATGACGACTTCATCGAGGTGATCGTCTACCCGGACCGGTTCCTGGCCGCCCGCTCAAGGACTGACGAGGCCGGCGTGGTACATGAGGGGATCGAGGAATTGGCGGGCGAGGCGATGGATCAAGGACCGGTGGTACTGGCCTGGCCGGACATCACGCCCGACCCGATGTGGGCGGGAAGCGTGGTGATCCATGAGTTCATCCACAAGCTCGACATGCTGGACGGTGAGGCAGACGGCTGCCCGCCTATGGCCTCAGCGGCCCGAGTCGAATGGATGAGGATTCTGGAGGCCGCTTACGATCGGTTTTGCGATCAGCTCGACGCGATCGAGGCGGCTATTCCGATTGATATCGACCCGGAATCGGAGGCGGGCGAGGCCTGGTTTGCCAACCTGCCGCTCGACCCCTACGCCGCAACAGACCCGGCGGAATTCTTCGCAGTCTCGGGGGAAGTTTTCTTCACCGATCCGGAATCTCTACGGCAAGCTTTTCCTGAACTGTTCGAGTGCTATCGGCAGTTTTTTCGATTCGATCTGCTGCAGCGCTGCGACAGCTGAAATCAAGCTCGAGGCGGGCGAACTGCGGTCTGATCTCAGACTGGTCCAAGGCGGGAGGTTCGGCGTTTTGATGCCGCGACGCTTGGCCCTTCGCACGACGCTCGGCCCTTCGTACGACGCTCGGCCCTTCGTACGACGCTCGGCACTGCTGGCACCGAGACGCTCGGCCCGCTCGCCTGGGTAGCGTCGCTGCGCCTGTCAGCCCGGCGCAATGCCGCATGCGCCGGGCGCCCAGAGCTCACCCACGAAATCACTGTCCTGAAGGGGGGCTTTTTCGTTTGGGACGCCTGCGACCGGAGCCCCCGACGAGGAGGCCGCAGCGTGCGGCAGCCGATCTTCGGGCCCGCCTGCGGGATCGCCCGACCGAGTCACTCCTGAGCCACGCACGGTGACGTCCTCGACAGCCTCGCCGCGAGTCGGGAGGGCAGCGACAGGTTCCAGCAGGGGTGAAGCCGACAACGGTCCGGTGCTCGGCACAGATTGAAGCCGATCGGGGGTGCGCGCGCTTGCGCGGGCGGGAGACTGCATCCGCGCCTCGGCATGCACCCGCAAAAGCATGCGCGGCACGCCATCGTCGGCATCTGCCTGCCGGGCAAACAGACAGGGCGGCTTGCACGACCCTGGCCAACCCGAAACCGCCGCGATCAGGCGGCCCGCAACCGGCACGCGGAGCGGCAAGGCAACCTGAAGCTCAAGGCGCAGCACACTGGCATCGCGCAGCGTTTGTGCCGACGACTGACCCATCGGCTCGGCCCCCAGCCACGCGGAGACGCCGCTGGCGGGCCGCATCTGCTCGACTCTGGCATCGAGGTTGTCGACCGGAATTTCGAGTACGCCGGCGATCGGGCGTCCCGCTTGGTCGATCGCGGGCTCGGCCCAGTCGATGAAGCTCTGTCGCGTCGGCGAAAGCTGCCGCCAATCCATCCAGC
>Ga0164293_10002927_pt1 | contig 14479 bp, 10 predicted proteins | sample GEODES118metaG_FD_111487 | JGI IMG/M metagenome (GOLD analysis project Ga0164293, IMG submission 111487) | Eutrophic lake water microbial communities from Lake Mendota, Wisconsin, USA - GEODES118 metaG | ecosystem: Environmental > Aquatic > Freshwater > Lake | place: USA: Lake Mendota...
AGAACCATTATCGTTGTTGGCATTTTTAGTTACCCATCTGTCTGGGAAGTAAGCAGATACCGATTCGTTACCGTATCTAATGTTACCTTTGCCTGATGATCCAGAACCTGGATATGTGGTTGTGGTAACATAGCTGTTTCTATATTCTTTAACATTGTATCCTGATCTTCTTGTGTTGAATAACAAAATTGATTTTGGATATAGAGTTGGGTTTGGAGCATCTGGATCAACAAAATCATCACTTAAAAGATTTTTAATTGAACTTGCTGTGCCTGCACCACCAGATGATAATGAATCATCCTTGTCAGTGTCTGTTTGCCATCTAGCATCAGCAAAAACTATACCAGTTTCTGTGGTTTGATCTGTATTATCAATTAATACAAAATTAGCACCATCTGTTAATGTTGTGTCGTATCTGTAGATTTTTGGATAGTTTTCTAAATCTGAAGTATCAATCCATAAATCATTTGCAACTAAAGCAGTACCATCTGATTGTGTGGTAGGTTTGGTTGATGAGAACTGAGGTCCGTTTGGATCAGTTGTAGCATAAACTTGTACATAACCCTTCCATGCAGTTCCGTTATGAACCATGATATCAGCTTCTAAATTGGTGTTGTACCATAAAGTTCCATTGGTTGGTTCGTTGCTTGGCTCTGATGTTGAAGCTGTGTAGCTCAAACGTTTCCAGTTTGTAGCAACAACCACTGCTGGTTGTGTAGAATCTTCTGTGTAACCTGCTGGAGCAACATATAAATTGTCCACTTTGGTTGCAGAGTTTGCTGTGTAAGAACCGTAATCATGTGCGTTGGATGTTCCAAAACCTGCATCAGCTAGAGCTGTGCCTGCATCAACGTTCCACATTCTAAATTCACCGCCCAGTGCATGAGTAATTTTAATAGCGCCAGTTGAAAGTTTAGTTGCAGAAATATTTGTAAATCCTGCTGCACTAATTGCTGCAACAAAATCATCAGCACCAGTTCCACCTAGGGTCACAGTTTTTGCTGCGGCTAGAGCTGATTGACCTTTTAATGATTCTTGAATCTTAATTGCATGTGTATTAGTGAAAGTTGGAGTTAAAGTTTTTGAGGTAATCGATGTAACACCGCCTTCGTATTTGAACACTGTAAAGTCAGCCAATGCAGGAGTGGTATCACCAAATGTTTGAGTTAATGTTGATTGCTCTGCTGCGTTGTATTGTGTGTAAAGTGTTCCTGCTGATATACCAGCTCCACCATTCACAGAATCTATACCATAGATTGCTGAATGATTGTTAGCATATAGAGGAGCATTTACTACAGACCAAGCACTTGTGCTGGAATTGTATTTTTTAATAGCAACATCTGCTCCTGAATTTGGAGTGGTTGTTTTGAACCACACAGATCCAGTTGGAGCATTACTTTCTGCTGTCTTCCATTCTGGTCTGCTAGAGTGTGCAGACGTTTGGAAAAGTTTAGTTCCACCCGACCAAGAAGAAGTTCCTACTTGTACCCAAGCATTAGAACTATTCTTGTAATAAATTTTATTTGTATTGTTTGTGGTATTGATTGCATAATCACCTTGTGAACCAACAGCTGTCTTTGGTATACCTGTTGTGGTTCCACCAACTAGATCACCAGTTGATGTAATATAGATAGGGTCAATAGTTGTGAATGCCTGATCAGTTGCTGACCATTCAAACAATCCTGGCACAGTTGCTGATAAATCAAACCAATAACTGCCATCGGTAGGATCAGCTGCTGGAGCAGTTGCACTGCCAATTAATTGTGAAAGATTAACGTTAGCTCTTAATACGAAAGCTCTGTTAGCAATACCCAAGAATGAATAAGCTGCTTGCAAGCCATATTCGTTTAGCTCATAGCCATTCAATGAATTGTTTGCTGAATCTGTATAGAATTTTGGATCTCCAAAAGTCTCTGTTAATTCTCTTTGTGAAGAGATCAAATATACTGAATTTGCGTTGGCAGTTTTAGTGCCTGCTGCTACGGCCGATCCTGCGCCATTTAATTTGTCTTGTACTGCAGTAACAATTATTAGTGGTGTTGTTCCCGCGTCTGATGGTACATAGAAACTCTCGTTTATTACTGTGACTTCTACGCCTGGTGATGTTAATGCCATTGTTAGTTCTCCTTGCAAGTATAACTGATGTATTTATTGTTCTGCACGGTTTTTACGGCGTTATCTCAACAATTTTGGTGCCTATATAGGGCACGTAAATACATATATGAAACGACCCCTGTGTAATACTTGTAAATCCAAGCCACGAGCATATGGCTATCGAAAGGGCACTAAAATCTATTGGCGTAGTCAATGCGACACCTGTATACGTAAACATAAGAATTTAAAAACTAACGGTCCTGCTCGTTGGTTTCAATCTGGCTATCGTAAAAAAATACGCTGTGAGTTGTGTGGATTTAAAGCTGTTAATGAACAGCAAATGGATGTGTTTCATGTGGATGGCAATAGGAACAATATATCAATTTATAATTTAAAAACTATTTGTTCTAATTGTCAGCGTTTAAAAAGTACTCAAGAGCTGGGATGGTCTATTGGTGATTTGGAAGTAGATGCCTAATCATATCATCCACTTTTATTTTTAAATCCTCTAGATTGCCTGAATTATCTATCTCATAATCAAACTGTTGTCCTATCCAATCCCATTCGCTTTGATGCACTGCTCTCTCTTGCATTTCTTTTTGTGTGGGTATAGGTCCTCGTCTAACGAGCACAACCTTGCCTTTTAATGCTCTAATGGTTTCTATTTCATTAATAAATCTTGTGTCGCTGAGTACTATTTTTCCACCCTTGTAACGAGCAGTAAATGAATCTATCCAAATACTGTCATGAAAATGCCCTCGCATGATTTCTGTGCCCCAATATTGTAGTACATATCTCGGAGTCACTGCTCTATCGAGTTTGTTGCTCCAATACGGATCTATTCTTTCTCTCCACATTCTGCTCTCTTGTGTGGCTCCTTCTAATAATTCTCTATCCCAGCCAAATATTGCACTCACAGCATCTTTTAATGATTTTGCAAAACTGTCTCTTTGAAATTGGTGTTCTTTAACCAAGAACTCTGCGACTGTGTCTTTACCGGATCCAATTAATCCTACTAATCCTATCAGCATGCAAGTATATTACAGGTTTTTTAATCTTTTTGCAATCTCTTGCTGAGTTTTTTTAACAGTGTTTAATATTTGTTCTTGCATTGCAGGTTTATCAGCAACTCTACTCATATTTTCCAATGCGGTAACTAGATCTTCTAGCTCGTCGAGTGTTAGATCGTGAATTTTTTTAATGCCTGTGTTAGCCATAATCAGATATATTTAATCTGAAGTGTTAAAGAATTAAAAGATAATAAAAAGAATTAACCGATAATAAAACTAGTTGCGTTTCCGCCTTCCATGTTAAGAAGAATTTCTTGATCTAATTTTTCCATCATGGCCATGCCTTCTTGTTTTAGTGTTTCACCATTTAGAGTGGTTCCACCTTGTGGTCCTGCAATATTTCCAAATTTACTTCTTGCTTCGCCTAACATAACTTTACAAACTGCAAGAGTATAATCTCTAACCCACGGTTTCACATAAATGTCATTTAATAAAATAATATCAGGTCTGTAATTGTCTGTGTGTAATAAAACTCTTTCAGTATCAATTCTTGGACGCTGTGTTATGGTCAAAGTTTGTGTGGCATGGTCATAGTGAAATTGTATAAAAGAACCAAACATTTTTCCTACTAATTCTTGATAAGATGCAAAAGCATAATAAGTTGCCAACCCACCTGCTGCACCTGCTCGCATAAGATAGGTATTAGTGTAGGCTAGATTAAATGGTTCAAAAAGAGTTCCTCCTTGACCATCTCCTCGCGAGCCCACTGTGGATCGTGCTATTTCTCTAACATTGATAACTTCTTTAGGTAGAATGTATTTGTTTTGATTTTCTTTAAGATCCAAGAAAGAATAACTCTCTTCCACAGCATTGTTAGATCTTTGTCTAAAACGGTTTATGGCTCTTTCCAGTGCAACTTGGTAGTGTTTTGGGTCTAATTCCACCTCAATCATACCATCGCCCAGGTTAGTTTTAACGTATTCAAATACTTCTTGCTGTGCTGTTTGTAACTCTGACATATGGATATTTATGGCTGCTGTCTTTTCTATAAATATGGTTAGTATGCCACGTTTATCAATATACAAGCCGGAAAAGGGCAACGATTATAAGTTTTTTGATCGCAACATAAATGAGATGTTCCAAGTGGGTGGAGTGGACATCTTTTTGCACAAATACATAGGCACATACGATCAGGGTGCCACAAACAAGGATGGCCCTGCTAGTCCCACATTGCCTACAGGAAGCACACTGGGAGAAAGAACCATACAAGACTTGCTTTTCTTAGAAAACAGAGACAGAAAATACGATGCAGATGTATATGTTATTAGAGGCATTTATAATGTACAAGATACAGATTTTAATCTCAGTCAATTCGGTATGTTCCTACAAAACGATACTCTATTTCTAACAGTGCATTTAAATGATATCGTGGAAAGATTAGGTAGAAAACCCATGTCAGGAGATGTGGTAGAATTTCCCAATTTAAAAGATGATTACAGTCTAGATGCTAGTATACCTATTGCTCTAAAAAGATTTTATGTCGTTGAAGACGTGAATAGAGCAGCCGAAGGTTTCTCTCCCACATATTGGCCGCATCTATTAAGATTAAAATTAAAAACAATGGTGGACAGTCAAGAATTCCGCGATATATTAGGCGATGCCACCACAGCGGGTTCTCTGGCAAGTTACATGAGCACCTACAACAAAGAGAAAGAAATTAACGAAGCCATTGTTAATCAAGCAGAAGCAGATGCTCCAAAATCAGGATTTAACTACAAACAATTTTATGTTACTCCTATTGATGAGCGAGGCAACATACGATTAGAAGGTATCAATTCAAACGAAACTGTATCATCGGATCAGCCTATCAATGCTGTGATTGATACTCCGGCCAGCAGTCATTATGGATTCTATTACAACGGCGATGGTATACCACCCAATGGTTATGTGGCAGGTGCAGGAACTAGTTTTCCTACATCAAGTGTTAACAAAGGAGATTATTTCTTAAGATTAGATTTCTTACCTAATAGATTATTTCGTTTTGATGGAATAAGATGGATTAAAGTAGAAGACTCTGTGAGATTAACCACAACTAATAATAATACTAGAAATACATTTAAAACCGGGTTTGTTAACAATAGTAGCACTACCACAATTAATGGATTAACTGTGGAGCAAAGACAGACACTGAGTAATGCTCTAAAACCAAAGGCTGACAACTAATGTTGCATTTTTACGACGGACAGATTAGAAAATTTATGACTCAGTTTATTCGAGTACTGAGTAATTTTTCTATTGAACTGGGTAAAGGCAAAGACGGAGTGGTACAACTGAGACAAGTGCCAGTAACCTATGGAGATATGACTCGTCAGGTGGCTAATATTATTAGAAACAACAGCGAAAATGCTCTACAATCAGCACCAAAGATTGCTGCATATATCACAGCGTTAGAATATGATCGAGAAAGAATGCAGAATCCATATCACGTAGAAAAACAACATTTGAAAGAACGAACCTATAATGAGGCCACTGGTGAGTATGAAGATACTCTAGGAGCAGGATATACTATAGAAAAAGTAATGCCCAGTCCGTTCAGATTAAATGTTAGTGCCGATATCTATACTACCAATACAGATATGAAATTACAGATATTGGAACAAATTCTATATCTTTTTAATCCAGACTTTGAAATTCAAAAGAGTGACAACTATATCGATTGGACCAGTTTAAGTTATATCGAACTAACAGGAATAACATTCAGTTCAAGAACCATTCCAGTAGGTGCTGACACAGAAATAGATGTAGCATCGATCAACTTTAGTATGCCTATATGGTTGTCTCCACCGGTTAAAGTTTCTAAATTAGGAGTAATACAAAAAATTATTATGAGCATCTATGATGATGATGGTGGTATAGCTGAAGGGTTAATAGACGGTACTCTAATATCAAAATCCTTTGTTACACCCAACAACTATGCTCTATTATTAACAGGTAATCAGTTGAGAATATTAGGCAGCACAGGCACTAATGTAAGCTCAGGTGGTGATGGATTTTACACAGGTGCTCGAGCAGAAACCACGCTGGATCCTTTTGAACAATTTGGACCCCCAGTCAACTGGAATGTGTTATTAAATCAATATGGAAAAATTACAAACGGATTGAGTCAAATTAAATTAGAACAAGAAAATGGCAACGAAGTAGTGGGCACTATATCAGTGTCTCCACTGGATGAAACTATTCTTCTGTTCAATACTGACAGTGATACCATACCAGCGAATACTATACAGTCAGTTACTAAGATTATAAATCCACTGACATTTGATGCCAGTGCTGCTCCGGCTAATGGCACAAGATATCTTATCACGGCAGATATTGGCGACAGCACACAATACTGGCCAGGAAATTTAGATGCTCAAGCCAACGATATTGTACAATATAACAGTGCTACCAACTCATGGAGCGTGGTATGGTCTGCAGCCGATTTTGATTCCACAGTAGAATATGTTACCAATCTTAACACAGGTATTCAATACAAATACAACGGCACAAACTGGGTTAAGAGTTATGAAGGTATCTATATTGCAGGCAAGTGGATACTTGTGCTATAATTAAATCATGCAAGACAATATCATATGTTCTGGTGCGTTGTTCTACGCAGTAAACACGAAAAGATTCTTATTTTTACAACGCAATGATGCTAAAACTCGTGGCATGTGGGGATTGGTGGGCGGAAGAAACAAATACACAGAGAGTGCATTTGAAGGATTAAAAAGAGAAATAGAAGAAGAAATTGGATTGACCGCTGCCTTTAAAAAAGTTATACCATTGGAATTATTCACCAGTAACGATCAGAAGTTTTTCTTTAATACCTATGTGATCTGTGTGTCTGAAGAATTTCTGCCACGATTAAATGAAGAACACAGCTCATATGCTTGGTGTGCATTTGAATGCTGGCCAAAAAATCTTCATGCAGGATTGAGAAACACTCTCAATAATCGATCAATAAAAGGTAAGTTACAAACTATATTGGATCTTATAGTTTAATTTTTTCTAATATTAAACTATGGTTCTATGTCTCACCATGGTCACTTTAAGTACGGATTCCCCGTTGCTGACTGCTTTCAATCTCACAAGATTGCTGGAAACATCGGTACTGATAGAGATCAAGCCGTCTGGATAAGTGTTACCAGTGGTAATAATGTTGTACACACTGTTGTAAGCGTCTGATCCATTGTGCACCACTGCCACTTCCTGAGCATTGTATTCTCCCAGGTTGGTAGCTGACGTTGTGATGAAATATTTGGCTCCTCTGTATATAGTTTTGTTCCATGAGTCTAATACCTTGAACGCCTCAGTTGCAGCAGGTTTTGGCAATTGATGTCTATAGATATTCACAATGGTATTGCCTCCACTGTTGCTGGTTGCGCTCAGTGTGACCACACCATTGGTGTGTTCTGCATCAAATGTCAGCATAGGACCAGATTTAGACGAAACAAAACTGCTGGCCACTGACGCAGTGACACCTTCTGAAGCCACATATACATCATAGGCTGATGCTGTGCCCTCAGTGGAATTGTATGCTGTGACAAAATAATAACAACCAACATAGGCAGCAGAGCTGTCATCGTTGCTGACAGAGCTAAATTCATCAATGGTTGTGGCTTCAGATGTCACTGTGACTGTGTTGAATAGTTTGGTGTATGTTCCTAAGTTTGCTACTTCTGTGTCTTGTAATCTCACTCGATACATTCTCACATCGTAGTTTACTGATGTGGGAGCGTTGGCTTGTAATCTCACGTTACCACTACTAATATCAGCGGATAATGTGATCAATGGAACATCTCCAGCATCTGTGTTGTTTTGATTAAATGGCATCACGTATGCCACAGACTCATCATGTACCACAATGGCTTCAACGTTGGATACTTCTCCAGTGTCGGTGTCTTTGGCAGAGATGTAGTATTTCGCACCACGGAATGATGTTTTGCTCCAGCTGTCTATGGTGTTCAATCCTGCATTGGCATCTCTCAATAAATTGGTTCTGTAAGCACTCACTGTGGTAGAGCTACCACTGGTGCTGGCAGCATATAAAGTCACTGTGTCTGTGCCTGAATTGTAATCAGCTGTGAATGTCAACTGTTCTGTGTTTTTAGTGGATAAAAATGTACTGCTCACATAAGCATCGTCTGCATTGGTCACCACAGATACTTCTGACACTGATGCTGTGCCTTCAGTTGCATTGTATGCTGTGACTATGTAATGAGCTCCGGTGATGGCAACCGATGTAAATGTGTCTATGGCCTGGGCCGATGATCCCACTGTTGTTGGGGCAATTCTTTTGTTATAGGTCGTGGTAGAGTTGGTGGGAGAATCTTCCAATATCACTCGATACATTCTCACAGTAAAATTCTTCTCTCTGGGATTTTTTGCTATCAATTTAAAAGTACTGGATTCTATAATTGCATCAATGTCCATTAGAGCACTGGCGCCAGTATACAGAGTGTTGTAGGTCACTATATAAGGAGTAGTACCATCATGGGTTACCAACACCTCAATGTTTTGTTTTTCACCAATGTCTGTTCCACTGATAGAAACGTAATATTTGGCACTTCTGTATGTGGATTTGCTCCAGCTGTCCAACGTTCTAAAACCACCGTTGTCTCTCAAGAGATGATTTCTATAGGCATTCAGTGTGTAGCTGGTTCCATTGTAGGTGGCAGCTTTTACAGTGATAGTACCAGCAGCATATGTGGCAGTGAAATTTAAATGTGCAGTGTCGTCTGATGATGCATAGTTCGTCATCACATAAGCATCCACTCCATCGTGCACCACAAACACATCATACATGGCTGCAGTGCTCAGAGTGGAGTTGCTCACTGCCACGGTGTAATGCACGCCATCATACGCAGAACCATCGAACGTATCAAACGTTTCTCCTGTGGTAGATGCTATAGAACTTGAACCAACCAATCCAGTATAAGTGCTGGTTGAACCAGTTTCTGAATCACTCAATCTTATTCTATAACTTCTCACAGTGGTGTTGAAATTACAAGAAGCTAATAATCTCACATTGTCTCCTGAAATAGTGGTGGTCAATGTTACCAATGGATTATTGCCTGAGTATATGCTGTTAAATGTGTTGATGTAAGATGTGGTACCGTTGTGGAATAATCTCACTTCTATATTTTGAACTTCACCATTGGCCGATGTGGCACTGATATAATATCTTGCTGCTCGGTAGGATGTTTTGCTCCAGCTGTCTAATATCGTAGTAGTTGAACCCAATCCTGTGGAAACCAGTGTGGCCACGTTGCCAGACGATGCTGCTGTGGTGCTGGTGCCCAATCCCATTCTATAGTAAGTTGTAGAGTTAAGATTAGAAGTGCCAGTGGCAGTTAATCTCACTTTGCCAGTGTCTATGTTGCCGCCAAACGTCACTTGATTATTGGTTGCTCCAGATTGACACACGTTGCCTGATGAAACAAAAGCATCTGATCCATCGTGTACCAAAGAAATTTCAGCTGTGCCCACTTCGCCACTGTTTTCATCTCGAGTGACTGCAAAATAAAATGCACTTTTTAGAGCAGAAGTTAGGAACACATCCACAGGTTTTTCATTGGTTCCTATGTTTTCCATCTCTCCCACTTGTACATTGGTGTTGACCACAGTGTTGTTGTATTCTTCTGCTGCCAATAAACTCTGAGCTGTGCCTGATGCAGATTCCACTGTGCCACTGCCTAAATTTATTCTATGATATTTCACAGAATTTAATGCAGAAGGTCCTGTGGCAAGTAATCTCACAGTTTCATTGGTGGAATCTCCATCTAGATCGACCAATGATGCAGAATAGGTCACTTGAGGATCTTCAGCTCCAGATAGCACAACTCCGCTGGTGGACACGTAGACATCTGTGCCATCCTGTACCAAGGAAACCTGAGCCACACCTGTTTGATTGTTGATCTCATTTCTGGAAACTGCAAAATAGAACGCACTGTCATAGGCAATGGTGCTGTCCACGCTGGTGCCTGTGAATTGGTCCGCAATTTTCGCCGCTGTGGTTATACCCACAGAATCTCCCACAGATGTGTTGTCGGTCACTGTGGTAGCAGAAACTGCTATATTATTGACCACTGCCATGGCTGCAGATACAGTAGAAGATGTAGCAGTGTCATCTCCTAGATTTATTCTTAGATAACTGGCAGTGTTGTTGGCAGTTGTGCCTGTGCCGGATAAAGTAACAGTGGGAGAAACATATCCTGCTGAGTAGGTCAGTTGACCTGTGTTGCCTGTTGAAACCACTCCACCTGATGAAACAAAAGCATCTGATTTATTGGTTGCCACAGATATAGAAGCAGTGCCATATTCCACTGCGGTGTTGTTCAGTGTAGCGGCAATATAAAATGCACTGTCATAATCATCAGAACTCCATGAGTCGAATGTACCTGGAGAAGTTCCAATGGCTTGAGAGTCATCCACAGCACCATATATGACCACTCCTGCTAGATCCACAGATATGTTGGGATCTGATATAACAATATTGTTGCTGCCGAATCCTGTGAACGTAACCGAGTCTGCTGCCACGTTGGATCCACCACCACCAGTTAATGTTGCCCAGTCCACAGAGCCTGTGCCAGAACTGCTCAATACTTGTCCCAGTTCTCCATTGGAGGTTGGATATTGTAATCCACCCAATCGCACAGAACCTATCACATTGATACCATCATTGAACTGTACGGCTGTGCTGTCTTCTGAACTAATACTAGTGGTGATCAATGTTTTGGCATTTAGAGTACCAGATATGTTCACACCATCTGTGATTTGTATAGCAGTAGAATCTGCTGAGGTAATTTCGTTAACACTCAGTGTGCCTGATACTGAAGGATTTGTGATGGTAGGAGCAGATGCTCGTACAAAGTTGCCTGTGCCTGTGCCTGTGTATTCCGCAGATGTTAAGTGATAGAACTCGTTAGATGTTCCACCTTGTAACCCAGCCAAATCATTGTGCAGTGTTGCGAATGGAACACTAATTGATGAAGCATTGTCTTGTCCATCGTACACATAGGTTATTGAGTGACCATCAACTGTGGTGGTACCAAAAATTATCATACCCAGTTTGGTCGCAGTGGTTACTGCCAGAGAACTTTGGGTGGATTCCATTAGATATTCTACTGCCGAGGTGCTGTCTATGTCCGGTGATGTTGTGGACGCAAACCATTTCTTCCACACAGTTCCTGATACCGCAACCTCATTAGTATATCCCGACGGCGTGGCAATAGTGACCACTGTGTCAGATGATCGAGCAGTGATCTGATACAAGCCCTGAGGAGTTTGCAGATAGGATGCTGTGGTGTTGGTGGCCGACGCATCTATAGCCGCAGTGGCAAATGGTGTGCCTGCGGACGCTGTGGCAGTTCTAGATGTGCCAGATCCTGTTGTGGTCACGGTTCCTGTGACAAATGGCAAAGCAGTGTATACATAGTTTGCAATAGTAGACGTACCGCTGCCACTGTCCACGTATGCATGGTTATGGAAATTGAATTTTCCACCATCCCACACAGTTCTGTTCAGAGCAGTGCTCACGAAAGCTGCAATAATATCTGTGGTGTTGTTTATATATTTTGTTACTGTCTGCTCTCCCGCGGTGCCTGGGGCAGATTGTAGTGTGATTATCTCGTTGTCGTTGTTGCTCCCCACAGCAGTGATGATGGGATCTGCAAGATAAAATGTTACTCCTGCACCAGCGGATACTGCAGAACCTGTGCCGTTCACCCATTGTATTCCGTTGTATCTCAGAAATTGATCAAGGGCAGGATTCTGTATGTTGACATCGGCTAGGTCTGATATGGAGGCAGTCTCTTTGTATAGAACTTCTCCACCAGCAGCAAAATTTACTGGAGCACCATTAATGTTGATATCACTAGAATCATCGGTTACAATTCTATTAATAACAGCATTAGCAACTGTTAAAGTGCCTGACACGTTCAGGCCATCTGCAACTTGTACAACAGTGGAATCATCACTGGATATTGAATTGGTTTTTATTACTGGCAGTGTGGCAGTGCCTGTCACAGACACATCGTTTAGTTAAGCAGTGTTGGTTACTTCTAAATTGCCTTCAACATATACTCTGCCTGAACCACTCGCTGATAGCACAAGGTTATCATCGGAACGAATAGCCGAAATATTATTACGATAAACTGATAATCCTTCAGTATTAAATGTGTAGGCAGTCAGATTTCCAATAACGTTCACAGCATCATTGATCTGTATGGCTGTGCTGTCTGAGCTGGATAATTCATTGACATCTAAATTTTTACTAACTGAAATGGTTAACTCATCTCCAATCACTGCAGTGGTGATATTGTTTCCACCTTTAAATTTAAATGTCTCTCCAAGATTAACACCAGTGCCTGTGCTGTCATCGCCCACGAAAGTAATAGGAGAAGTTTCCAGAGTTGAAGCAGCCGCGACCCAAGATCTAGTTCCAGTCGTGTCGCTGGTCAGTACATACCCCGTTGATAAAGGTACGCCTAAATCTGGTTCTGTTTCTGACAACTGTATAAAATTATACCTATCCGCGGTTACCGCTGTAGGTGCAATCTTTTTTACCTTGCCACTCTTTATTCTTCCTGTGCCCATTCTTGTCCTTTATTACTCGTTTGCGCTCTCTAGTATACTCAATGTAAGTTTGAATTTACTGTTTGCACTTGCTGAAATTTTTAATTCACAGCCGGTCTGTATAACCAATTTTCCAGATATTGCTGATGCTGCATCATTTGCAGGAATCTCAAAATCTTTTAACAATTCTGTCACTGCGGATGACGAGTCTGTCACACTAACTGTTACTGTGCCAGCTGTGCCAGTCACGTTAGCAATCTGTGCCAACAAAACGATACCTGTGTATGATACTGGTGCTGTATAAACAGTGGTTGTTGCAGTTGTAAATTCTGCTGTTACTGTTCTAAATACGTTCAATGCCAATGCCATTTTTTATCCTCCTCTCCTTTAGTTGTTCAATGAGCCTTCTAGGGCTAATATGTAAGGAGTTAAAACCGCAAATAAACTTCGGCTAAACGTCCTTCCGGTTATGGTTCCTGTCGCTCTATTGAACAACAGGTCATCGCCAATTCTAAAATCACCCTTGTGATCCGTACTGGTGTAGTAAACTTGTCCATTGTTTGTCTGTACAATTTCGTTCACTTGTATCGGCACACCACCACCTGATGGCAGAGCAGTTGATAGAGTATCTCCTGAGCCCACATATTCAAATGTGTGACCGCTGGCAGATATCAAACTTCTTTTATAGAATGATGCTGTGGTGTTGTTGGCTATAACATTCGTTACAGTTTCTAATAATTCTACAGTGGACTCTCCACCAGTGTTGGGTCCTGTGGATGACAGAATGGTATAGTAATTGTCATCACCGTCAAATTTCACCACGTCGTTCACTGCTGGTTTATTGGTAGACAATCCATCGATTATAATAGTAGTTCCGCTTTGATTAGCACCGTTGGTCAATCCTGAGAACAGAAGAGCACCCACACCATCAGCTTTCAATCCAAAGGTACCAAAAGATGTGTTGGAGTTGGTGATTGAACATTGTCCACCTGTTTCGCACAGCACACCAACGTTGGTACAGATAGTGAACAAACTCACCAATTGGGCATAACCATCATTTAAAATATGCACTCCTCGTCCGCCTTCGTTGAACTGTGTGTAAGCATCCACAACCATGGATTTCAATCCCAGAGCATGTGAACCATCGATCCTCATACCTGTGCCTGTGGTTGTGATACTGGAACAGTTCTGTACATAGGGGCTGGTCACAATTGCGCCTGCTGAGCCATCTGGATTGTAAGCAAAAGCAGCAGCCGGTGACACATGACTTCTGAAAGTAAAACCAGTCACATAAACTTTGTTGTTCATGTAGAATAGATCAGCGTTGGTAGTGAGTGGTCTCACTGTGGTGGTTCTTAAATTGTCTCCCACTATGGATACGCCTGCAGGTATGGTCACTGGATTGGCTTCTGTGTAATCTCCGCTCTTGACGAACACTGTGGTTCCTGTGGTGGCCACTGCTAGAGCTGCTTTGATGGTTAAGAATGATGAGGCTAAAGTTTGTCCATCGTTGGAATCTGATCCACTCTTGGAAACATACAGCACATTGGCCACTGCAGTGGTTCCGTCAGCACTGATGACCAGTACGTCACCGGTAGAATCTGATGACATTGACGTGCTGATACCTGTGCCACCAGCAATCTTTATTGTCTCTCCATCAGAAATTCTTATGCCTGTTGAATCATCGCCTACGAATGTGATACCTTGTGCAGGACTAGTAGCAGCGATAGTCAGTGTGTCATCTACCAGTGACGTGG
>Ga0164293_10002929_pt1 | contig 14478 bp, 13 predicted proteins | sample GEODES118metaG_FD_111487 | JGI IMG/M metagenome (GOLD analysis project Ga0164293, IMG submission 111487) | Eutrophic lake water microbial communities from Lake Mendota, Wisconsin, USA - GEODES118 metaG | ecosystem: Environmental > Aquatic > Freshwater > Lake | place: USA: Lake Mendota...
GCTTTGGCACTCGCAACTTCACAATGCCTCTTCAAAACGGCCAGTACATCGAAGTTGTCTGCCCATTAGATCACCCTGCAACAGAGCAAACCCCTTGGGGCAAAACTGTTAGCAAGAAAGCACAAGAAGGCGGAGGCTGGCTAACTTGGGTTTTTGCAACTGAAGACATTGCAAAGATTGAAGAGAAGTTCGGTCGCAGCGCAATCGAAGGTCACCGCACACGTCCAGATGGAAGTGATCTTAAGTGGAAGCAAATCGGAGTGAATGAAATAACCGACTCTCGCGAACTTCCATTCTTTATCCAATGGTTAACCGCTGATCACCCATCACAAGATGGAAAGGCTGTTGCCGCGATCGAAAAGATTACGATTGCTGATACAGATCATCTAGCTGATTCTTGGTTCAAGGCAGAGATCCTCGGTGGATTAAATGGAGCCGATGTTGAGTTTATTGACCCATCAACAAATGATGGAGAGTATGGAATTGTTGCGGTGCATTTGAAGACGCCAGGTGGTGTAATTCGGTTAGACTAGAAGTTTACTTTTCTAAGGATTCTGGGAAATGAATTACAAAAAGATTTCCCTTACCATTAAGAATTAATTCAGATTCCAATTTTGGTAGCAACAAACCTGAAAGCATTTTCCAAAGCGGAATAGACGCCTCACTGATATCTTCGATAATCAACCAACCGAGTGTATTCATTAGTGGCAGACAACCGATTATCGTATTCAAATTCGCTAAAGGTGAATGCAGCCCATCATCTATTAAGACATCAATTCCAGTCGAAATGTGGCGAGCGATTTCTTCGAAGCTTTTGGGATTTAATTGATCAATGTAAAATGTAGAAATTCTTGAATCATTGAAAAGTATCTTACGATCAACATCAGCACCATAAACTCTTGCCGAAGGAAGATAATGCCCAATAGCCTTCAATGACGCTCCAGGCTTTGCATTTGTTCCCATGTTTGACAAGATTCTCGGGTTTGGTGTTCCTAATCCGATTTCAAGAATTACCGGACTTTCTTTAAGTTGTTTGAATATGCGTGCGTAGGTTGCCGAATACTCATGGAAACTTCCTTTATCACTACCATAATGATCGAACAATCGGTTCAATTCTTCAGCACCTTCTAAAGATGGTAGCTCTGGAAACAATCCGCTGGAGAATGTTTTTTTCCGATCCGGAATATTACTTAACAACTCCAATAAACTTTGGATGCGATTATAAAAAGCACCTTGCTCGTAAACAGCCAAACGTAATTTGTCATCGAAATCCCCTGCACTGTTTGCAAAAAACATACCAACAAAGGCATTCATTTCTGATTTCTTTAGCAAGTATTTTCCAAAGATTGATAACATAACGTTCCTATCGAGGGATTAGATCTTATTCTTTCGCGCCTAGTCTCTCACATTGAGTGAACTTCTCATACATTTCGTATACAGTTTATCTATGTGGGGAATAACGAAGAGCCAAAAGAAGTCTATGGGCAAATGGATACTCCTCCTTTTTTGTTTACCTTTATTTGCGCTCACTCTTATAATTGCAAGCAAGAACATCTCTCAGGACGCATTCTTATCGCAAGTGGAAAAGGCTATCGAGAATAACGATATTAGCGCAGAAAACTACAAAGAAATCCCACAAGGATTCGTAGATAACTGGTCTAACTGTTCAAGTATCATTCAGTCAACTACCGGTTTTCCAAAGAATGTTTTGAAATCTTCAGTAGTCGGAGTTTATTTAGGGGAATGTCCTACTCTAATAAGGCTTATGGGTCAGGAATGGAATGGAACTGGATTTATAACACAAAGCTTTCCACAATACTGGCACGGGTACCAAACACTATTAAAACCTCTGATTGTATTATTTGGTTTTGACTATACAACTATGCTGCTAACTCTCTTGTCTATGTTTGTTTTGGTGGCACTGCTAAGGGCGTTAAACTTAAATTTTATACAAAAAGCTGTGATCTTATGGACAGTGCTCTTGCTTTCAGATTTTATGCTATTGCATCAATCCATTCCCCAAGCAATTTGGCAGTTGAGTGCATTGATGATTCCAACCCTAATGCTCCATAGTCAGAAGAATGTTAGTGAGCAGGAAAACAAAATATGGCTAATCGCTTTCGCCTCAGGATTCGCAAGTTGGTATTTTGATTTTGGATTTGCAGTAGGAGTTTCTTTAATCATTTGGTACCAAGCCATTAGTCGACTCAAGGAAAATCCGCATACACAAGTTAAGATGTTGGGTCTTTGGATCTGTGGTCTGTTTTATTCCATATTTGCACATACTATCCTTGTAAGCTTTTATGACGGACCTACAAAAGCCTTCAGACACACTTTGAACCGATTTAATGACGACACTTTCGCGAATTTAAATGTGTCCTATCTTGATGGGGTGAAGACAACCTTTAAATTCACTCAGAGCACAGAGTTTCTAGAAATTTGGTTGATTGGAATCGTGATACTCTTCATTTTCATACGACCAAAAATATATTCGCCACAGCTATCGAGAATTATGCAAAGAATAGTGATTTCTGTAGGAATCGTACTCTCATATCTAATTAGTACTTCATCCGTCTCTAGTTATCATGCATGGTTAGCTCAAAGAATTTGGCCGTGGCTATTTGCCTTTGTTTTAGCGGAATTGATTGATGATTTTGAATTCCGTTTGAATTTCAAACAATTTTGGAGGAAGAATTGAAAAAGAAATTCTTGGAATCAGGTGTAAATGGGCTGATAAGTTCATTCGTGGGTCACGATAGTCCACTTTATGTGCAGTATTACATAACGGCCAGGTGCAATCTTAGGTGTCAACAATGCAATGTAATTTACGCCAACTCGAACGTGGGCGAAGCCTCGACAGCCAAGGCGCTAAAGGTTATTGAGAATTTGGGATCTCTAGGGACCAACGTTTTGCTGCTTACTGGAGGAGAACCATTTGTACGAAAAGATCTTCCAGAGTTGGTTAAGCATTCAATTAGACATGGAATGCATCCAAGAATTCAAACAAATGGTTTAGCCAGCGAAAAAGCACTTCGCGAATGTGTCGAAAACGGCGCTCGTGATATCTCTATTTCCCTTGACAGTCTGGTTGAGCCAGATCAAGATACATTAAATGGCGAATTTAAGAATTCTTGGGATGCTGCCATTACTGCGATTAGCATGGTCTCTAATGTATTTCCTGAAGATGGTTTCTGTGCTTTAGGGTGTGTGTTTTCTCCAAAGAATTTTCTGCAAGTTATCGATGTTATTGAGTTTGCCACGAGAATTGGATGGTGGGTGTCACTGGTGCCGGCGCACTCTACCCCCTCGATGGAACCCAGATCCTTTAGCACCTTTGATAAGTCAATGATTTTCAACGAAAATCTCCTTGAACATGCAATTGCAGAAATTGATAAAATCATAAGTTTAAAGAAAAAGGGACTCAATGTTTATGATTCTTATGAGTATCTAGAGAATATGAAACTTTTTATTCAGCAAAAACCGACAATTTGGCGCCGAAGAAATCAAGGCGTTTGTGACTCACCTAATCTTTATTTCGCCGTGCTTCCGGATGGGACCATGGCGCCTTGTTGTGACTGGAGAACTCCAGAACCTATCGACGTGGCAGATGATGGTTTCAAAGAACGTTATTTCAAGAAAGAGGTTCAAAAAGCAATTCTCCCTCTGGTGAAGAATTGCTCAGGATGTATGTATGGAAGTTACCCAGAAATCTCTATTTCGGCCAGATTTGCATCAGCCGCCATGGAAAGACTTACAGAGTTCGTTTTTGGAGACCGCCCCAAAATTCAAAGAAACAGCCCAGAGGAGTTAAAAGAAATTATATATGAAATAGTGAACAAAAAATGAACGAGCCAGTTAAACCCACGCTTCCAGACTTAAGTAGAAATCGCTCTTTGTACTTCTTACTACAAGCAACAGCTAGGCAAATTTCTTGGCAAGAAGAAGATAGAAAGCAAGTAAACGAGTGTATGAGCTCTCTTTCGGTTACATCATTTGATGATAAATGGAAAATCGAAGTCGGGAAGGGTTCCCGGATTGCGTATGTTTCAAAAGCCAAGTTTAATTTTTATCGGCATTCAGACGATGTTCAAATAGCTCGACAAAATGTGTCTGAGGCCAAAAGTGTCTTGATCGAATTGTTTTCTGATTTAACCACCTCTTTCGCAATATCTAGGTCGCAAGGTAATTCTCGGAATCTGTTATGGAGCGATTCGATTCCTTCAATTCTTTTGCTTGCATCATTAGCCACGGGATTGCAGGTTTTAACTCAAGCCTTGCTTATTTCTTTGGTAATTAGGGTCACTCTTAAAATTGATTCAATCAAATATTTTTTTTACTTGCTTCCCGCAACCGTATTCATTTCGGCAACTTTTGATACTTACTTAAAGTCGAGCTCATTCCATTTAATTTTGTTTTTGTTAGTTTTTACAATAATGAATTTCAGTCACGAATCAAAATCGAGAGAGATATTTAGGAAATTAGAACTAGTCCTAACATTAGTGTCATTCACAATCGTGTATTTTCATTCAGGTTCACAAATAGAGATGCTTGTTGCGTTCATTTTTGGAGTTATTGGATTCTCATTGGACCACCCCAAACTTAAGTCTGTCAGGATGCCTATATTTATAGTCGGGTTTGCATATTTGGTTTACTCTTTACTTATCCAATTCCCCGTTGTCCTAATTCTAGCCAGACTTCTTGTAGCTATGACTTTATTGTTTTTTCTGTTTATGCTGAACAGGACTAGAGGATTCATGCCTCATTTTGTTGTTTTCTTTAGCTTGCTCACCTTTTAGTTACCGCTGGTCTAGACTAGCCCCATGTCCTCAGTTCGAAATCTAGATTGTAAAACGCTGAGAAATCTTGTAATCCTCTCCCCCGCATTTAATGAAGAAGATTCGATAAGCGAGTTTCTCATAAGGGCTGACGAGGTCTTGCGATCGATTGAAGGACGTGATTGGACTACTCAGCTCATTCTTATCAATGACGGAAGCACTGATAGAACTCTAGAAGTTATCAATAAAGCTAGGAACACGTTGCAATCCCCCATCACTGTTTTGAATTTAGCAGTGAATTCCGGACATCAGAATGCGCTTTGGGCGGGGCTAGAGCGAGTCCAACCGAATGCTTTCGTGATCGCAATGGACTGCGACTTACAAGACCCACCGGAATTAATTCCAGAAATTGTTAAACGTTTCGAACAGAATCATGACGTTGTTTTGACTCGGAGAATTTCTCGCAAAGATAATTTAATGAAAAGGATCACAGCCTCTATTTTTTATAGAGTTCTAAGTTGGATTACACCTTCGTCTCTCTCGGTGGATTCTGGTGATTTTTTTGGTCTATCACCTGAATCTCGTTTGTCACTTCTTGAGCATAAAGAGTCAGTGAAGTACATTCGTGGTCTGATTCAAACAGTTAGTGCCAATATCACAATCATTCCGTTTCATAGAGGTGCACGTGAGTACGGAGAAACTAAGTATTCTTACTCAAAAATGATAAAGCTAGCCATATCTGGAATTACAAGTTTTTCTGTGAAGCCATTGATTTGGAGTGCCTATCTTTCTCTGATAGGTACGGGCATTGGGATTGCATCTGGGGTCTACTTGTTAGCAGCTAGATTAAATTCAGAAAATAGATTTCCACCAGGGTACGTCTTCGCGAGCCTGGTAATCATGTTACTTATTCTCTTCTTGTTGTTTGTAATGGCGGTGGTGTCGATCTACCTATCTATGCTTGTTGTTGAAATAAAGAATAGACCTATATATTTTCTCGACAAAGACTCCAGGAAGGTAGGAGGAACCCGGATTGACTAAAATCTATAACGATAGTTTCTACGTCTCCGTAAGTTCCCGAGCTCAAATAGCAGCAAGAGAAACATTGCATATTCTTTCTAAGTATTGTTACCCCACTCGAATTGCCGATTTTGGTTGTGGATATGGAACCTGGACAAATGTGGCATCAAATATCTTTCCAAGTGCGCAGGTAACGGGCTATGACTTTCTAGAAACCATCCAAATTGCCGAGAAGATTAACAGTATAAATGGAACCTTCATTCCCTTTGATTTCGAGACAAATGAAATGGACTATCCGGAATTTGACTTATCAATTTGTCTAGAGGTTGTAGAACACATAAGCAAAGAATGTGCCTCCCGACATATAGCCAGGATGTGCAAATCGTCAGAAGTAATACTGTTTAGTGGTGCAACGCCCGGACAAGGTGGAACGGGTCATATAAACGAGCAAACCCAATCATATTGGGTAACTGAATTTGAGAAAAATGGCTTCATCCCCTTGGATCTAATTCGACCCCAAATTAGGGCCAATAGAGAAATTCCAAGCTACTACAAGAATAATATATTGCTTTTTGTAAAGGAAGAGCAACTTCAGGAGAAATCTAGTCAAATTCTAAACTTAGAACTTCGTAATCAGTTTTTACTCGCTGCATACAAATGTGATGACCTTAGATCAACTCTTGAAAAGATTCTTCAATACGGTCTAAAGTTTCTTCCACCTAGTTTTGTTTCATTTTTAGCCAAGATTAAGAATTTGAAATGAGTTGGATTCTTGGATTTACCAGAATACTATTACTATATTGCAAGAGCTTTGGTTTTCTAAAAACTCTTTTAAAGAGTTCCTCCTATGAACTTATCCGAATCAATAGGCTACTAAGAGGTAAAGAGATAGTTGTCGATTTCATGTCTCGCGAAGGTTTACTTTCGGCACTATTGAAAACAAAATTGACAGGAGTCCTGATTTACTGTGTGGAAGATAGAAACGAATATCTAGACTTCTTAAATAGTGAAAAGTCCAGATTGAAACTCAACCCAATTAAATCCAGTGAACTTAAACATATTTCAAGTGTCGACGCATATATTGTTAATGACACTTTTCATCACTTATCAAAATCATCCCGAAATAAAGTGATAATTGAAATGTATGAAAATCTTGATAGCAATGGCCTAATTTTAATTCGTGATGTTGCGAAGGGCTTAAACTTAGACTTTCTACTTACTAAGTGGATCGATCAAAGATTGTATCCAAGCGACTCTATTGATTTCTTGACAATAGAAGAATGGGAAAATCTCATTAGAGAAATTTCTCCGAGAAAATTCCAACTCAAAAGGGGATATTTCGGCTGGCCGTCAAACAAACTTCAGATTGTGATGTGGAAATGACTCCAAGGCAAGCCCCCAAAACCATTCTCATAACGGGAGCAAGTGGATACATAGGAAAAAACTTCGTCTATTACTTATTGAACGTCCACCAACCAAAATACAATCTAATACTTTTAAGTCGGAATGCTGAAAATTTACGGCATCTATTCCAAGAGTCAAGTCAATTAAGAATCGTTCAGATTGATTTGCATCAGAGCCCACTTTCAAGCCTAGATTTAGACTTTGATGCCGTTCTGCATTTAGCAGCAAGAGTAGATTTCTTTGCTAATTCAGATATAGATCAGTATAACAATCAAATTCTAAGGAATTTAGTTGCAATTACAGAAGAAAGGAATTCAAATGCGAGTTTTGTGTTCGCAAGTACTTGGGGTGCGGTTGATCGACACCCATGGGATAACTTAAGAAAAACATTGTCTTTTTCTAGCGAGCCAAATCCAACTTCGCTATATGGAAAAGGAAAACTGCAGGATGAGAATTTTCTAAAGAATTCGAGCTTAAAGAATGTCTCAGTAGTTCGAATACCTTGGGTTTATGGTCCTGGCATGAAAAATCATCATATAAAGAGATTACTCAGGATGGGCTTGCAAAATTCTGTAGTATCAAGAGTCTTTTGGCCTGGAAGAGTAACTCTAATATCAGTATCGGATCTTTGTGAGGAATTTGACAAACTACTTGATTGTGCTGATTCAGGATTTCGTGAAATTCATTTAAAAAAGTGTTTCAACACAGAAATCGGTACAATTCTGAGATATGGCCTTTTGGCACGTGGAAAGAGTAGATTTCAATTCAAAATCCCAAAAAGTGTTAATCGATTACTGTATTCCATACGAGGAGTCTTACCTTTTACACTGCGGAGCATGTTATTTGATGTATTGACAAGCATAGATTCGAGTGTTGAACACGTATCAATAGAAACTGATGTGTTCAGCCCTATAATCCGCGAATTGAATAGAGAATTGAGTAACGAGATATTTGATGTTGTTGTGACAGGCTGTTTGAGTGGTTTAGGTTATGCAATCTCACAGGAACTTTATACACGAGGACACAACATTATCGGAGTCGATATCCGCTCCAGTAATTCGCATCAACTTTTTACGAAACTCATAGAGTATGACCTTACAAACCTAGAGGAATTGAAACAGTTGCCGGAATTGCTTTTTCAAGATAATTCGCAAAACAAGTTGATTTTGATAAACAATGCTGGAATCTGTGTTAAAGATGATGATTTAAAAATGAATTCAAGCGAATTTCACTTGATGACTAAGTTGAATTTTCTTGCACCTTTGATTTTGCTTTCGGAAATATCCAAGAGAAGAGAAGTATTTAGAGTAATAAATGTATCGTCTTCGTCAAGCCTTGTTACATTACGAAAATTTTCGTATTACGGGGCGACAAAATCGGCACTTCAGTACATAAGCCATGCAAGCGATGAATACTCAGAATATTATACGCTTGTAATCCCGAGCGGGATGGACACAGCAATGTTTCACAATACAACCCGAGACTCCTACAAAAAAAGACCCTTAAACCCAAGTGATGTTGCCAGGAAAGTAGTTCAAACTTTTAACAAGAAAAGCAAAACCCTGTATGTTGGAAAGAATTCACGCTTCACCATGTTAGTTTCTAGAATTTTTTCTCATCGTGCAGCTTATCGATTGTTTACATTACTGGTGGAACGTTATAAATGATCGTAGTCAGACTAATTATTTGCACACATAATCCCGATATTGACAAACTCTTTCTATGTTTTCTGTCAATTAAGAATCAGATCATAGATGATGTGGATTTAGAAATTTTGATTGTGAATAACGGGACAGAGGCCTCCAAAACTGAAATCATCAAAATGATTTCCCAAAGTTTCATGTTTGAGTGTGTTCATTTAGAAGAAGCAAATTTAACTAAGTCTCGAATTTATGGAATCATGCACAAATCAATCAAGAGTCCAGATATCTATTTGTTTGTGGACGATGACAATTATTTGAATGATGACTACGTCGCTATAGGAACTGCGACATTTCAGAAGTATCCTGAATTAGGCGTATTGGCGGGAAAAGCATTAACTTTAAAAGGTTTTCCTCAGAAACGAAATTGGGCTAGACAATATCTAGCGATTCGAGACTTAGGAGAGTACGAATTGTTTGGGCAGGAAGATAAATGGGAACAATGCGATCCTCATGGAGCGGGAATGTTTGTGAATAGACAAACAGCTTTGATTTTCGTGAACAAATTTGAGATGACCAAGAATATAGACCAATTAGGTCGTTCAGGCAATACTTTAAACAGCGGAGAAGACTCCTTTATAGTCAGATTATCAAAAAGTACAGGTTTTGTTAGTTGCTATAACCCACTTCTCAAGCTCTATCATGATGTAAATCCGAATCGCTTGAAGTTTCCGTATTTGATGAGACTCGCTCGAGGAATGGGAAGAGCAGATTCCCTCTTAGAGATTACTCTGAAGGAATCACCTCAAGATTGGGTACCCAAAACCTCAATTCGGTTACTCAAACAGTTGGTTTATGAGTTTAGAGTAGTCGGCATAGAGCACGCACTGTTTAAGGTTATGCGATCTTACGCTAGAAGGAGTCCAAAAAATTATTAGCATAGTGATTCCAGTTTTTAATGGAGAAAAAACCATTATTGATTGCCTAGAGTCAATTTTTCAACAAGAAATTGATGTTGAGGTGATCGTATGCGATGGATTAAGTGATGATTCGACACTCAAGTTATTGGAAAGTTATTCACTCGACAAAAGTAAGAATATACGCGTCATCTCTGAGAAAGATAGTGGCGCTGCTGATGCAGTAGCGAAGGGTTTCCAATATACGAATGGGGATGTTTTGGGATGGCTCGGATGTGATGACCTATTGGCTCCGGGTGCCTTAAAAGTAGTTAACGATTTTTTTGTGGAAAATGCGAAATCATCTTGGTTTGTTGGCGCGTGTAAACGTATATGGCAAAATGGAGAGATTACAGTTACTTCTCCAGATGAAAATCAGTTTGCGGATATAAACCTCATTAATTGCATCGACCAACCAAGTTCATTTTGGAGAAGAAGCTTGTACTTTGATGTGGGTGGATTGGATAAGAGTTATCGTTTTGCTTTTGACTGGGACTTATGGTGTAGGTTTAACGAAAAACGTGTGGTGCCTGTATTTACAACAAAAATTCTAAGTATCTATAATTTTTCGAATGATAATCTGACCTCTAGGGGTGGATACGACCAGTTAGAAGAGCAATTACACATCATCTCTAAGTATGAGAGTAAACTCCTTTCAAAGTACTTCAAGTTTCTATTTTTCAAATTTGATTTAAAGGGATATTTCGATCGTAATCGAAATGGATCTTTGAGTGCTGCAATTCACTTTTGGGCCGAAGCGTTGGGACTCTTAGTATTCGGAAAAAAATCTCGCAAATACAGCTTGTACTGGTTAAGCAAACAGATGAGGGGTTTGCCAGTAGTCGAGTCTGGTCACCAACGTGAAATAGTTGTAATTTCTGCAGCCGATACAAATTACTTTCCATCCCTACTTTCGTTGATCGGGACTCTAAAGTTTCCTCGTGTTACTAGTGAATTAAGCATACGGTTAGTAATTTGGGACCTCGGCCTAACTTTGCAACAGCTTCAAATACTAAGTCTTATTGATTTCCCTATTTCAATACAAAAAATAGATAACTATGTCGAGGAACCCTTCCGAAACGCTTTTTCGCCCGCTAATGACTGTTTCGCTTGGAAGAGTTATTGCATAAAGGAAGCCCTTACAGAAGAAGATGTTAGTTATTTATGGATGGATGCGGGCACTGCGGTATCACGGAATCTTGATCGAATTGAAGAATTAATCAATTTCGATGGGTTTTTTTTCTTACATAGCGAAACGGATAGATCCGAAAACTTTACCAGCAGTGAAGTTAAGCAATTATTGTCTGTAACAGATTCAGAATTATCTGAATATCAGTTAAGTGCAACAGCAATAGGTTTTAAGAACACAAAACAAACAAGAGAAATCATCAACAATTGGGTGGCACTCTCCTCAGTTCCAGAATTAGTCCTTGGAAATGTGGAAAATCATAGACACGATCAAGCTCTTTTATCATTGCTGGTATCGCGTGCGAATTTACGTAGGCATCCTGTTTCCAATTTTGCTTTGGAGAACGGAATAGATATCGTTGAAGCAGAAAAACGGGGGTACAGCTTGTTATTTCACAGAAGAAAATGGGATTATGTGGACCTTAATTCACTCATTTCTGTATGGAAGTTATGAAATCCTCACTCAGACTCGTTCTTAAGATTTGATTCACTCTTAACGAATTTGAGGTATAGGAAAGAGCGCTTTCTAGGGAATCGATAAATGATTCGACGGTATTCTCAGCACATATGAAGCCATCTGCATACTCTTGAACGAATTCAGTTAATCCACTTACTGGGGTAACGACCACGACTTTTCCCAATTCCTGAGCGATTTTTAGGACGCCCGATTGAGTAGCTTCTAAGTAAGGAAAAACAACAACTCGAGCCCTTGCTATGAGCTGGAAAAATTGAAAATCCTCAAGCCAGCGCGGAAGAAAAATAGCTTCATTAGTTGTTGTCATTCTCGGAGTACTTTCCCCGGCGATAACCCAATAGCAATTTTCTTTCAATGGATGTTGCAAGAGGCTATCAATTCTTGCCCTACCTTGGTAGTTTCGCTGCCTACCGATAGACAAAATATAGTTGCAGTCCAAAGGAACTTGCTGAGACATTGCCAATTCATACTTGAATATTAGATTCGAAGCAATGTTTTTTTGCTCTAATTTATTTCGAACACTTTTTGACAAAACCCAGACTCTGTCGGACTTTCTAGCCCTTCGAACTATTTCATAGTTTCCTGGGTAGTAATCTCCCTTATGTCTTTTGTCGTCGTGGATGACCTGCCACCTGACAATTTTTAATATCTTAAGAATCGGCCGAATCCAATAATCTCTATGGCTCATCATGGTGTTAAGGGCAATAAGAGATGAATCGCTTTTCTTGGCATATTTCAAAAATCTCCACAAATTAAGAACGAAAGATAATCTAATTCGAAAGAGACGAGTAACTATCTGAGATTCTTCATGCCTATTTTGATTCATTTTTCTGATCTGATCACGTAACTCCAAATTTGATTCATGGACTAGGATCGAAAGATCAATCTCTTTCTCCAATAACTTCTCTAATACTTCAAAAGTAAACAAGCTTCCACCGCCCCGTTTCCCGAGGAAGTAAATAAACATTCTCACTTGAATATTTTTCTATGTATATCGGAACCAACGACAAAAATGATTTGAAGAAGATAGTCCAGGGGTCTTAGTTTTTTTGTGATACCAAGCTGATTTCGAAGCCGGATTGGTTCTTTAATCCTATAGTCTCGCTTTAGCCTACTTGAAATTCCGTAAGTATCTATATCGCAAACATAGAAATCGAGAAGAGTTGGAGGGGAAATGGATGCAAGTTCGAGAGATTTAATCCAATCACTTATTAGCGAATCCTCTAGAAACATTCCTGACTCCATCAAAACTCTTTTTGAGTAAAAAGTCGCTTGGTGGCAGTAAGAGTGTGTGGCAAAGCGAAGTCGTAATCTCCGAACGGCTTGAGGATTCCAAGAATCATTAAGTTTGCTGTTTCGTATTGCTCGTCCGACCGCCCAATTCCAATCATTTTTTAGAAAATCTTTTCCCGCAAGATCAATGGGGTAGTTTTTCAACATTTGATCACCGGAATTGAGGAAGAGAATTAATTCACCACTCGAATGTTTCAGGCCTTGGTTCATGGCATGGAAAATTCCTTTATTTGCGCCGGTCACTACATAATCCGCAAGAGAGTACTCTGGGAGGATGGTTGGAGTTGCAGTGACAACCACCCATTCAAAATTTTTTTCAGCCGGAAGTGATCCTTTAGTTCTTAGAAATTCTGATAAATTACCATCAGTAATGGTTACAACACTCGTCAGGTATGCCACAATTCCTCCAATCGAAGTTATCCTAGAGTAAATTGTATTCAGATAGGTAAATGTCAATGTTAAATGGAAGAAGATCAGCTTTAGTTCTTGGTGCTGGAGGCTTCATAGGCAGCCATATGGTTAAGCGCCTTAAATCTGAAGGTTACTGGGTGCGAGGGGTTGACTTAAAGTTCCCGGAATTTTCACAATCAAATGCAGATGACTTTGTGATAGGTGACTTACGTGATCCACATACGGTCAATCGAGCAGTTTTGAAAATTGATTCCGATATGAACTTTGATGAAATTTATCAGTTTGCGGCGGATATGGGAGGCGCTGGATTTGTTTTCACTGGAGCCAATGATGCGGAAATAATGCACAATTCGGCAACAATTAACTTGAATGTGTTGGAGTCACTACACCAGTTAAATCTCAAGTCAGGTACAAACAAGACGAAAATTTTCTATTCGGGATCGGCGTGTATGTACCCTGCATATAATCAAGAAGATCCAAGTAACCCAAACTGTAAGGAAGATTCGGCATATCCAGCCGCACCGGATAGCGAGTATGGATGGGAAAAACTTTTTAGTGAAAGGCTTTATTTTGCATATAATAGAAATCACGGAATTCCAGTTGCTGTTGCCCGCTATCACAATATTTTTGGTCCAGAAGGCACCTGGGACGGTGGTCGAGAGAAAGCACCTGCTGCAATTTGTCGGAAAATAGCTAGTGCAAGATCCACAGACGAGATAGAAGTTTGGGGGGATGGCAAGCAAACTCGATCATTTCTCTACATCGATGAGTGTATAGAAGCCACTCGTCGAATGATGGAGCACCATGACTTTGTAGGTCCAGTAAACATCGGATCAGAAGAAATGGTGTCAATTAACGAGTTAGTTGAAATAACCGCCAGAGTTGCAGGAAAGCAAATTTCGACAAAACATGTAGATGGACCTCTTGGTGTTCGTGGCCGCAACTCTGACAATGAGCTAATCAGGAAAGTTCTTGGTTGGGATTATCAACAGACTCTAGAAGAAGGTATTAGCAAGACTTATAAGTGGATTTCTGAGCAAATAAAAAGTTAAAGGCTAAGCCTTGAAACTTTATGGATTACTAATCACATCCGATTGTGGCTTGGGCCGGGATCGAACCGGCGACCTAACGATTTTCAGTCGTTCGCTCGTACCAACTGAGCTACCAAGCCAACAAAGATTTTGCTAGCAGTCGCCCGCTAGTACGCATGGCACACAAATTAATTTGCATACAACACCAAAATCTTTGCGACCCGGACGGGACTTGAACCCGCGACCTCCGCCGTGACAGGGCGGCGCGCTAACCAACTGCGCTAC
>Ga0164293_10002932_pt1 | contig 14475 bp, 8 predicted proteins | sample GEODES118metaG_FD_111487 | JGI IMG/M metagenome (GOLD analysis project Ga0164293, IMG submission 111487) | Eutrophic lake water microbial communities from Lake Mendota, Wisconsin, USA - GEODES118 metaG | ecosystem: Environmental > Aquatic > Freshwater > Lake | place: USA: Lake Mendota, Wisconsin...
ACAGCCTCGGCTTTCGACTGAAAAAGAGGACAGGCTCTCCGGCAGGCCAAATACGGAGGAAATAGATCAACATTCGGAGTGCCATCCGGCAAGATTTAAGTCCAATGCCGGATTGGACCTCGGTGTGTCCTCCGAATAAAACAAAGACCGCAACACGAACAAGTCTCGGAAACACGGAAGCCCGACCGACGGCTTACTGAGCAGGGATACTCAGTCCAACCCCAAACAGGGAGAACCGACCAAAGCCTTTCAACGCTTTTTCAGTTTACAAGCGTATCGCGCCACGAATGGCATTCTTGTGGTCATCACGCCATCATAGCTGCGATCAAATTGGTCAATGGCATGATCTGTGGGAATCAAAAAAAGCCAGACATAGGCTGAGATCGGTCAGCTTTTCAAGGACCGCATAAACTCGCACCGTTTCCGAGATTATCAGTGTGTGCCCTGCAATCAGGTCGAGTAATGCACTGGCCTTAATCTAGACAGCCCCGGCTCAAACCATCCGGCCAAATAGACTCGACTTTGCAGGCCGACACTTGACCACTCGTCATGCACTTAAGTTCCCGCCGGATCCAAGTCTCCGAATCCAATTCCAGTACCTGAGGAAACGAACAGTTAGGCATTTACATGCTTATTTTTTTATTGTTTGAGAAAACCAACATACATCCTGCCCACCAACCAGATGAATGGCGGTTTCCACCACAAGAAATCGACGCCGGCCCGACCATCATCAACCGCTAGAGTGATGCCTCTTGAGACTTCTCAATCGCCAATTAGACTGCACAAGATGCTCCGCAAGCCAATGCGAAGCAATGGTCGTCTCAATTGTCCTTTTCAGCGGTACACCAGATGAACATCAAGACCAATGCGACCTTATTTATGGTCGCCCTTTCTGCCATTTTCGGAGCAATCAATCCAGCCGAGGGCTCATTTATTGTCAAGGCAGGTGACTTCGTGCGACTGTATTCGACGCCCGGTCGAGTAAGCAACGGAGGTGAATTTCTCTACAAGAAGCGAAACAACGTCGATGCCGACTGGTCTTCCTCTCTTGACTCCGCGCGAACATTCTGTTGCGAAATGACGGAGTTCATGAATTTTGACACTACTTATCGAGTGGCTTCTGTAGGAAGGACTACCGTCGCCACAGATAAGACACTGAGCGTCGGAGTCGCATCTTTGTATCGCAAGTGGTACGACGGCATGGCGAGCAACCAGAATTCCATTGCTATCTCTGGTGCAACTTATATCTACAACGACAATAGCCAACGGGGAAAGGATGCCAGAGCGTTGCAAATCGCCATCTGGTGGGGGATGGGTTTTGATACAACCTCCGTCCTCAATGCCGAAGCTGCCGATATCAGGGCCAAGGCGAACACTTGGATCAATTACATTTCCGACATGAATGCTTCGGCCGCTCCAAGCAGCGACCTTTTTGGCATTCGGATTATGAACCTCAAGACAATGAGTGGGGGCAATGCCCAAGATCAATTGGTAGCGGTACCCGAACCGGGCTCCCTATGCGCCCTTCTGTTTTTTGGTGGCGCGGCAACAATATTCGCTCGCCGCAAGCGGGCGTGAAGTTCGCGTTAATCTGAACTTTGCAGCAAAGCAAAGCGAAACTCTCTCAAGCCACTCGGCGTTATTCGTCGAGTGGCTTTTGTTTTTAACTTGGCAGCGTCGGTCACTTCCCTGCACCTGAGCCTCGGGTCTCGGTGTTTGTCCGTGAAGGATATAGTGATGCGTGGCGATTGCCGACCTGCCATTTTTCTGGCGTCTCGGAAAACCAACCCTCGGTAATCCGCAAATTGAAATCATACGGATAGGTACGAGGGGCTGCGCGCCCGCAACCGCGTGGACAAATGAATCGCGAAGCGTCTTAAGCGTGAATCAGAAACACAAATTGCGGCCCGAGGATTAGTCAAACCGCAACTATCTGCACAAAGCCTACGCAATGCATCCTAGGGCTGAACAGCCGATTCCGCCGAGCGAACTCTTACCGAATGGCGGCGTCGGTCGGCGCGATAGTAGGAGAAGCGTTCGCCATAAGGCTGTTCACTCGGGGAATGCAAATATCGTCCCGAGATCCCAAATTTGCTATGAATCAAGGTCTGCCCATCAGTGCCCACCCACCAAACGAGCCCACTGTGCAGAATCGTTCCACTGGGGTCACGGTAAATAATCACGTCCCCCACCTTAGGCTCGGCGACTGGCCGGTAGCCATTCTCCCGCAGGATCCGTTCGACTTGCTCAGCAAAGATCAAGAACTTTCCCTGCAGGAATACCCATCCGTGGCAATTTGACTGAGCAGTCGGTGGCGAGGTAGAGGTCAGAGTGTATCGTTCGCGAAACCTTTTGTCGCTCTTCCGCGCAAAGGCATCATACTCCTCGGGCGGGACCAGCCAATTGAACACTGGCAAGTGACTGCCCTGGTCGGTCAGGAAGAAATGCTCGGCGTCAGGGAATCGAGAACCAGGCGGCTGGGGAAAGCCAACGCCACCCTCGCTTTGCGCCGCCTGGGTCTGGATCAGGCCAAGCACTTGGGCGCGGGTCGGTCCGCCCGCCGTCCAAATCAGAAAGCCGATCGAGAGCATGCCAAAACTGAAGAAAACGGACTTTTTGAAAGCGCAACTAGCAAGCATGTTTTCAAGGATTGCCGGCCAGCGGAATATTCAGCTCCCGCTGTTGCGCCAGCTAGATGTTCAGCGCTGCCGACCACTCACCTTGGAGACCGCTCGCCGCCCGAGTTATCGCTCGGACACGCTCAACGACAGCTCAAAGCGTTCTGTTGTGGATTCGGGTATTTTGCGCTGATTTACTGGCCCACCATACTCGAAATTGGTAAGGCAATCGAATCGTTCCATTTCCCGCGAAATTTCCGGGAGCGGTGCGGCAGCACCTTCCGGCAAGGATGTTCTTAAACCACGGCGCGGCGATAAGGTTTCGCTGGCATCAGGACCAAAATCCGAGATTTGCCCTGTCCGCAGCAAATTGGGCAGAGCGCCTCTCGGCCCATTGCACGTTGGGCCAAACGAGAAAAGATTGGCGCGGGTTAACGCGCCCGCCAAATTTTGAATCCGACCACAATCGCGGCAACAATACCCAGCCAGTACTCGTATTGATGGGCCATCGCCACGGCCACCAAGCGGCGGTCCGATTCGAAAGACTCCCGTCGCGCTTCCATTGGGACCATTTCTGCCGCGAAGTAGATTCCGACCAGAATCAGGACCATGATGCCCCAAAGCACGACGCAGGCAACTTCCACCCAGCGCAAAATCTGGTGGGGCGGGAGCGGACTAGACCGAAACTCGTTGACTATCGCCGCAAAAGCACCTCCCAACGCTCCGGCCCACCAAGCTGCCACCACGCCCCACAGCAGCGCCATGGCCCAGGGATTTTGGGATGCAATTAGACGCGGGTGATGCACCGTGAAATACTCTACCGCCACATTTGCGGTAACTACGTCCAGCGCGATCCCGAGTAAGCAGGCGAAGAGCGTGCAGCCGCCGATCAGCTGGACAAATCTCCCCTGCCGATAGCTGGAAGAAAGCAGAGGTAACGATTCAAGCCCCATTTCATTCACCGCACAAGTCAAACATGGATAAACGCCTCGTCGATCAAGGCCGCGACGACAGCGGACACAAACCCTGCCCAGTCGGGGGGAATCCCCCGGCTTTTATCGAACTTTGCTGCGGACACTTTTAGATTCTGACAATTTAGCCGGTTCTTGAGCTCGATTGCCACTTCGACAAGCGAGATTTCGCCAATAAACTGTCAACCGAATCGAATCGCATCTGCCCTTCCAAGGAGAAAACCGTCGATGCCGATTGCCAGCACAATTTCGCAAGCCCCGCCTGCAATTGAAGTCCAGGACTTGACCAAAAGTTATGGTCAGGTTGTCGCATTGCGCGGCCTGTCGTTTTGCGTTCCCAAAGGCGAGACCTTCGGACTGCTGGGCCCCAACGGAGCTGGCAAATCAACCGCGATTCAAATCATGACCGGCCTGCTGCGGGCCGATTCGGGGCGCGCCTTGGTCGATCGAGGCCAACCGCATTTATCTGACATCCGTCGTCGAATCGGAGTCGCTCCGCAAGCACTCTCGCTTTACGATGAATTGACGGCAGCGGAAAACCTTGCCTTCTTCGGGCGTCTCTACGGTTTGAGTGGTTCACGGCTCCAGACGCGAGTCGATTGGGGCTTGGAGTTTGCCGGATTGCAGGACCGGGCTCGGCATCGCGCGGCAACCTATTCCGGAGGAATGAAGCGGCGGCTGAATATTGCCATTGCCCTGATTCACGAACCGCAGGTGCTGTTTCTCGACGAACCGACTGTTGGTGTCGATCCCCAATCGCGCAACCATATCTTTGAAAGCATTCACCGCCTCCAGGAGGCCGGCCTGACCATTCTCTACACAACACACTACATGGAAGAAGCCCGCCGCCTCTGCCATCGCGTTGCGATCATGGACAAAGGCCAACTATTGGCGCTGGACACGGTCCCAAATCTAATCGCCAGTCACGGCGGAGCGAGCAAGATCATTGCCGATGTCGAATTCTGGCCCAAGGAATTGAGCGCCGTCGGCCCGCCGCAGGAAGGACAGTTGCTGACAACATCTGCCGAACCATTGGCCGAAGTCGCCCGCTGGACCAATGCCGGAGCAAAACTCAACTCCCTGCAAATCAGCAGTCCGGACCTGGAAAGCGTCTTTCTCAATTTGACAGGCAGGTCGTTACGAGACTGATGCCCTGGCGGCGAGGCTAGGCCGCGACTTCCTGTTCAGTTGTTCCAACCAGATAACCCAATTCGCTTGTTCCCGGTGGCTTCCATGCAAATCCTGACCTTGGCGCTGAAAGATCTAAAACTGCTCCTCCGCGATCGGACTGCCGCCTTCTTCATCCTCGCGTTTCCGGTTTTGATGGGTCTGTTTTTCGGAATGATGATGGGGGGTTCGTCGGGCTCCAGCCGTGGCAAGATGTCAATCGCGATTGTGGACGACGACAAGTCCGAACTGTCGCAGGCGTTCGTCGACGCACTCGCGAAGAACTCCAGCATCGCAGTAGTCCCTGCCGATTTTGAGGCAGCCAAGGAGAGTGTTCGCAAAGCCTCAAGAACGGGAATGCTGGTGATTCCGCAAGGATTTCATAAAACAGCCGGCATCCTCTGGGAGCCGCAACCGGAACTCCAGCTCGGCGTGGATCCCTCTCGGGCAGCAGAAGCCGCCATGTTGGAAGGCTTCGTAATGCAGGCGATGTCGGAGCTTATTCAGCATCGCTTTCAGAACCCCGAGGCGTTTCTTCCCAGCATCGTCCAGGCCCGCGAAGACTTTGCCGCGAATACCGCGATCGATCCGCTCACTCGCCAGTTGGGCTCGACCATGTTTGCGGCCCTCGAGCAGTTTGTCGGTCAAGCCAAACTCGACGCAGCCGACGACTCCCCTCAAGCTGCTACCGAGGGAGCCACCTCCGCCGGTATCCAGTTAGCGCAAATCCGCAAGCTCGACGTCACGACCCAAACGGTCCCCGACAGTGTGTCTGCCCAGACAGCCAAGCTTCGCTCGCGCTGGGACATCAGCTTCCCCCAAGCGATGTTGTGGGGCGTCTTGGGTTGCGCCGCTGGCTTTGCGATCTCGATCGCCCGCGAGCGTTCGGCAGGAACCTTGCAAAGACTGCTCGCCTCACCCTTGGGCTTGCAGCGGATCCTCTTGGGCAAGGCCTTGGCCTGCTTCCTCGCCTCGCTCTTTGTCATCAGCCTGCTGACGTTGCTCGGATTCGCGTTGAAGATGCGGCCGGAGAGCTTTCCCAAGCTGGCGGTCGCCGCAGTCTGCACGGCCGCCTGCTTTGTTGGCATCATGATGACCGTCAGCGTCCTGGGGAAAACAGAGCAGAGTGTCGGGGGCGTGGGTTGGGCGATCAATCTGGTAATGGCAATGATCGGTGGCTGCATGATCCCTGTGATGTTCATGCCTGAGTTTATTCAGCGTGTGAGCATCCTCAGTCCGGTCCGCTGGTCGATTCTCGCGATCGAAGGCGCCGTCTGGCGGCAGTTTTCCTGGCTGGAAATGGCTTGGCCCTGCCTGATCTTGATCGGCATCGGGCTGGCCGGTTTCGCACTCGGCAGCTTTATTCTCCGGCGTTCACAATTGAGCAGTCATTGAACAACGATTTGATCAATCCTCGAGCCCTTTCTTTCAGCCCGCCAGTCATTCTCAAACCTTCAATTCCCGGAATGCTATCCAACGAATTGCTGGGTGGCAAACGCTCAATGCAGTCGAGAATTCAATCAATTTCTCGATGGCCAAGTCGGGCCCGGGAGCAAGGCTCGGTTGAGCTTGTTTACCTGAGTTCACAAGACGATGCTGCGGCTTGTCAATCTACTCGCCAGTTTTTTGCGATTGGGCTTTGTCGGCGACTGTAGCCTGACTTTCTTCGTCAGCCACCGCGGCCCGGGCGGTCCCATGTCATCTTGATTTCATGGCTTAAACTGCCAATCTCGCGTCGGTCCAACAATTCCAGCCCAACCCTGTTAAACTCAGAAGCGGGTTTCGCTCCTGATACCGAGGGAGTTCAAGTGCAACGATCACACCGTCATCTGGCGGGGTGCGACCGCTGCTCGGCTGACGCGTTCATTTCGAGGCCAGTCCGCGCGGCAGAATAGGCTGCGAGCAAAGCAGAATGCGGTTTGACAGTCCACGGAGCCAACGTCATGTCGAAAGGAATCTCCCGCCGCGAGCTACTTAAACAGACCACGACCAGCACGCTGGCTGCGATCACGGCCCCAACTTCTATCGTGCACGGGAGTCAAGCGATCGGGCAAGTTTTCCCGCCACTCCGCCCAGCCGCCCTTGGCATTCCAGGATTTCACGCCTACATCTCCGAGCAGTCTGTCTGCGCTGGTGAGCCTGTTCAAATCCACGTCTCCAGTACAGTTCCTTACCGCCTGAGTCTCGTTCGACTCGGACCGGCCATTGATGACCGCGCTTCCGACGAAGAGGTCCATCGATTTCCCGAGCAACTACCCCAGGCCCAGCCTATCCGGCCAGGCTCTTGCCTTGTAATTGAACGCGGATTACCAGCGGAGTTTCTGCAGGCTGACTTCGCAACTGAAGTCTGGATACGCCCCTTTTTGACCGTCGAGCCGCAAGCGGTCCTCACACAGGCTTCTACGGGAGGTGATTGGGGCTTGTTTCTCTCTGAAAGCAAAGAACTATGCTACCGAGTCGGCACGCGGACATTACTCAAGTCCGAGCCGCTACCGACATTGAAGTGGACCCATGTCTTGCTGGTTGGCTCTGGAGGAAAAGTCTCACTCTGGCTAAATGGGGTTTTGAGCCGTGAAGCGGAGAGCATCGATTCTCCGGAACTGCTCGCGGAGCCCTTGGTGATCGGTGCGCTGCAACAGTCCGATGAGCTGAGCCAGTTCCTTGACAGCGATATTGCTCAACCATGCTGCTACCAACGCAGCCTTTCCGCCGAAGAGATTAAGCAGCGGTTTGAAGCCAAGGGCCTGAAGTTGCCAGAGTCTGGACGAGCTGACCTGCTTGGTTGCTGGCCGCTCGGCGAGGAGAGGGGCGAGGAAGTCGCGGATTATAGTCCTGCCAGGCGAACGGGGCGGATCGTCAATTGTGCAACCTGGATGATCGGCGGTCCCAGCTTTGACGGCCGCAACGTCGCTCGCTACGGAGATCAGTACGATCCGACTCGCGACTCACTTCGTGGACATGGGCTGCGACTAAGTTCCGATGACCTTTACGACTGCAACTGGGCCATGACGCACGAGTTCGTGCTGCCTGCTGATTCTCGTCCCGGTCTGCATTGCGCCCGGGCAGACTTCGAATTGGACGGACTCGCTCGGGTCTATTTCCTGACGTTCCTTGTCCGGAAGCCTGCAACTGCTTCGAAGGCCCCACTGCTGGTGCTCTGCTCGTCCAGCACCTGGACCGCTTACAACAGCACGCCCTTCATGAAAAATCTCGAGGCCAATCAGAGGTGGTTTGCGTCCACGGCTGGCGGGGTGAATGTCGACGGCCGGGCGCCTGCCTATTCCTGCTACATGAATCACCGCGGAGGGCAACCCGCGTACCAGTTCGGGCTGCGGATGCCCTGGCCGGTTGCCGGTCCGCATGTACTCTATAGCGAACCCAACATGGGCTACAGCCATTTGATGCGGGGCGAAAGGTTCACGCATGTCTGGCTGGAGGAAAACGGCTACGACTACGACCTTTGTTTCGACCTCGATTTGCATCGCGATCCAGGCTTGCTGAATGGATACCAGTCCGTGCTAATCAATGGCCATAGCGAATACTGGTCGACCGATTCCTACCGCGGCTTGGACGATTATTTGCGGCAGGGTGGAACCGCAATCGTGTTTTCCGGCAATACCATGTTTTGGCGAGTCAGCTTCAATGAGGCCGGTACGATCATGGAATGCCGCAAGCTGGACAATCGAATTGGAGGGATGACACATGCCAATGTCGGCGAGCTATATCACTCTCAAGACGGCAAACGTGGCAGCCTGATGCGCGAGTGCGGGATGGCGGCTTGGCAAAACATCGGACTGGAGTGTGACGGCTGGGGAGGAATCACGCCGCCGGAATTTGGCGTGTACCACACGGAAGCTGCCGATCACTTCCTCTTCCTTGGGCCGGAACCAGTCGGACTCAAGCCGGGAGAGACATTTGGACACGCTCCTGATGGCGATGTCCCGAGAGCGATTGGACACGAATGGGATGTGCGGCTCTCACGCTTGAAGAGTTACACCAAGCAGACCCCTGCAAATTTCAGCTGGCCTGAAGAGCCGGGTGGGATAGTCACGTTGGCCCGAGGGGTCAGAACGCAAACACACGCGCTGGATTATTTTACTGAGCCGACAACCGCGGCGGATGGGACTGTCGCCGAGATGATCTACTGGGAGCGTCCACAGGGCGGGCGAGTATTTCACGGCGGAGCGATCGCGGTGGGCTGGGCCTTGAGTGCCGACCCGAAACTGCAGAAGCTGGTCCGAAATGTCCTGCACCACTTTAAAGTGCCGCGGCGTGATAATTCCTGAGCTTTTGGTTTGACACACTCGGGTTATTTCCTGGACTCAAGAAACGCGAGCAGGTCGGCTAATTGCTCCGGAGTCAACGCTTCGACGATTCCCGCCGGCATCAGCGACAGGTCGCTGGCCGCCCGCTCCTCGATCTCATCGCGGCGAATTTTGACCCGCTGTTCCGGTCCAGTACGGAGCATCAGCCAATCGCCAGCTGTTTCCTCGACCAAACCACCCAAAACCCTTCCATCAATCAACGCGAATTTTTCAGATCGATAGCTCTGCTCTTGCCGGGCGCTGGGAAACGCAATGGCCTCCAATAACTCGCGGCGGGAGCGAGTCGAGCCAATTCGCGACATATCCGGACCAATCAGGCCTCCAACATAAGCCACTTGGTGGCAACTGCTGCAAGCCGCTTGAGTCGAACGAAAAACCTGCATCCCGCGATTCGGGTCCCCGCCGGCGGGAAGGCTCGCCAGCAATTGCTCAACTTTCTTCCACCGCTGAGCACCTTCTTCCGCCAGGGATTCGGCCAGGCTTTGAGTCAATTGCTCAGCTCGAACCCGGACAGCCTCACTCCCTTCACGGTACCAGTTCTGATAACTCTCAACCGGCACGGTACGCGCCAAGGGAAGCTCAGGCAGCAGTTCCAGCAGGCGCAGATTGGCCGAATCGCATTCACTGGCCGCCAACACTTCGACACCTGTGGCAAATAACCCCAATTTCCACCGAGGCGCTGTCTCCGCCAGCCGCCGAGCAGCCATCTCGGGAATCTTCACCCGCGCCAAGGCACGCCAGACCGTTGCCAGCGATTCTTCATCTGCATCGGACTCCACCTTTTGTACCAATTGGTCGAGCAACTCGCTCTCGATTTCCGTGCCGAACGGCAGGCAGGCCAGTGCAGTCGGGGCCAAATCGGGATCGGAGTTAGCCAAATCGAGGATCGCCCGGAACAACTTATCAACCGGCTCCGACGGCCACGCAGCTGCCTGAAGCCACTGTAGTAAGGACCGCTGTTCCTCAGTTGAAAGAAGCTTCGAATTCAACCAATGAGCCAGTCCCACTTGCCACGGTCCGGGCACTTGCTCCAAGCGGGACCGTAAAATCAGACTTAACAAAAACGACCGACTGGGCGGCGGAATTCCCACGATGTCTTTGTTCAACTCGCTGGCAATCAGCTGCTCGAAAGCCGGCTCTCGACACCAGCCGGCGACGAGCCGACTCACTCCGGCTTCGTTTCGAAGGTTGAGGCTGGCATCGCGATACCAGCTACTAGCCAGCTCCGGAGCCCGAGACAAAAGCTCGGGATGCTGCGCCAACAGTTCGCCCGCGTGCGAGACGTCCGGGGGAGAGCTCGCGGGATTCATCATGACGTTGAGCAAACGCTCGCTGTTGAGCCTCGGGTCGCTGCGTTCATGCAGCGCCCTGGTCGCAGCCAACCACTGCTCGTTGTGGGCCGAGAATTGAAAAGCCGAGATCGCCGGCGATTGATTTAGTTCCACCAACCCGTAATGCAACGAATGCTGGAGCACGCGATCATTCATCGAACTCGTCGCCAAAATGCTCTCCATCAATCCGGGAATCGACTTTCGACCACCGACTCGGCCGATTGCCTCGGCCAAGGCCCGCAGGGCTGGAGCCGCCTGCTCCCGCTGCAGGGCCTCGAGCAAGGCGTCCTCTTCTGGCCATTTGTGCACCGCAATCGCCGTAGCCGCTGCTTGCCTTAACTCATTGGCCTCAGAATGGAGCGCGGCAACGAGAGCGCGACGACTTTGGTCACTTCCAATTCGGCAGAGCAACCAGATCGCGCGTAAACGCAAAGCGATCGCCAAGTTTGGATTCTCCAGAGCCTCAACCAAACTCCCGGAGCACTGCTCGGGATGCCTGACAATCCAGTCCTCAGCCCGTTGGCGAATCCACGCCGTCCGCGAGCGAACGGCATCCCACGCCGTGTCCCAGTTCGAAATTTCCAGAACAGCCAAGTTTTCAGCAGCGGCGGCATTGGTTCGCTTACTGGTCAAACGGTAAATCCCGCCCAACGCCGCCGATTGATCAACCGCCGAGCTCGGGCAACAGAGGTCGTACCAGCCACCAGTATCCAAGACCAGCAGACTGCCATCACAGTCCTCAAGCACATCTGTCGGATGAAATTCGATCCGATCGGTCGAGAGCAAATCGACATCTTCGGTTTGAAACGAGGCGCCTTGGGGAATCAGGCGGTGGACAGAGACCTTCTGCAAATTGAACTGGGCGGCAATCAGGCATTCACGCACAACACCGCTCGCGTCCTGCTTCATCCCGGCATCGCCCAGCAGGGCAGGGGACTCACTCCAAGCTAGTCCACTCGGCGCGGCTGGTCCCAAGTGGGTCATGATGGGCATCAAGTCCCCCGTCCGCCAATGTCCATTCAACACATCGTGATCTTTTCCATACAGACCACCGTAAATGGCATGGGCAATTCCATCACGACGTCCACCGGTCGGAAATTGAAGAAAAGTACTGGTAAAGAATCGTTCGCCGGCAGGTGAGAAGACGACCTCAACCGGGTTATCCATGCCACCCGTCATGACAGACTCAATCGGCCCACCCTCAAACCGTCGTCGATAAATGTGCGCTGCTTTCGACTCCAGCGGCTCGCCATCCCGTTCAGTGAAACTCTGGGCGGCGAACGCACCTTTAGTCCAATAGATCCAACCGTCTCGACCCAAGTAGGGTCCATGAAGATCGTTGTAGCAATGGGTTGCCGTGCCCGGGTTAAACCAAATCTCCCGCCGTTCGCAAACTCCGTCACCGTCGTCGTCCGACAGCAACCAGATCTCCGGCGGCGCCGAAACCAACACCTGATTTCCGCGGGCCAGGACTCCCACGGGGAAACTCAAGTTCTCCGCGACCACAATCCGGCGATCGAAAACGCCATCGCGATTCTCATCGACGAGGCGCACCAACCGATGCGGACGGGCACCAGCCGACTCCGCCTCCCGCTCCACCGGTCCAGCTGCCTCCAAAACCAACAGGCGGCCCTCTTCATCCCACTCAGCCACAATTGGCCGCTCGATCAGCGGACTTCCCGCTACCTTTTCAACCTGTACCCCCTCGGGGACTCGGAAAACGGTACCCTCGACTGTTTGCTCCCGAAGTTGGGCATTGCCAATCGTTAGAAACAGATAACCGACGAGCCACATCGCGCAGCACGCTCCGGTGCACGCAACTCTCAACTGACGACTCACCATCTTGGCAATTCCCTTGAACTGGGAATGGGCTCCACTAAGACCTTCCGGCACCTATCGAAGGGAACAAAACGTTTCGGGATCATGCCGCAAGGCTGTTCCAGTCGAAGCGGCGAGCCGGCGGACCCCATTGTAAACCAGTGACGAGACTCCCGCACTCCAGCCAGCCGGCGCTAGTGATCGCTCGGCTCTTCGAAGCCCGGCAAGAATGCCTGCGGCCGAACCGGTTGCTTCGGCAATGTATCGCGGCGTTTGCGACTGCCATGCTTCTTGAGAACCTTCTGTGCCGCTTGGGTCGCATCCAGAGAACGGCGAACTGCGTAAATTCGGTCCTTGGCTGCCTTCACGGCTGCTTCATGGTCGACAATTCGAAAGGGATAATCTCGCCCCAGCCAACAACCATAGCGCTGTTGGTCATCGCGGCTCATCAACCAAGGTTCATGCAGGAATCGAAGCGGGCAATTTGCCAACTCCGGAATAAAGCGGCGAATAAAAGTACCCTGCGGATCCTGATCCTTCGCCTGTTTGGTCGGAGAGTAAATTCGCACTGTGTTGATCCCTGTCGTTCCCGACTGCATTTGGCATTGCGAATAGTGGATCCCCGGTTCGTAGTCGAGAAAGACCTTTGCCAAATGCAAGGCTGGCTCGCGCCAATGCAGCCACAGATGATAAGCCGCGAAAGAGACCAGCATCGCCCGCATTCGGAAATTGATCCAACGTTGCTGCTGCAAAGCTCGCATGCAAGCGTCAATCAGCGGGTATCCGGTGCGGCCTTCTGCCCAGGCAGCAAACCTTTCGTGATCAAATTCATCTTCTCTCAAGCCGTCATAGGCCCGATTCAGGTTGCGAAACTCCAATTGAGGCTCGTCTTCCAGTTTCTGCATGAAGTGGCAATGCCAGGACAACCGCGATTGAAAGGAAGCGAGTGAGGCCGCCCACCGCGGGTCAGTGTCACGCCCCGCCTCGCGATCGTGACGAACCTCACTTCTTCGCTGCTGCAGTCGCTGCCACGCATCACGAATGGAAACGCAGCCCCACGCAAGGTACGGGCTGAGGCGACTACAGACCTCCTCTGCCGAATTGGGACTGGACATCCCCCGTCGATAGTCAGCACCACGAACCTGAAGAAAACTCTCCAGCGTCTCTTGGCCTAAAGACTCACCGCCGACTTGCACCCTCACGGATACCGAGCCCCCCAGTCCGAGACTCACCGGACTCGGCCACGCGTGGGATTCCAATTGCTCGGGAACACGAATCGCTGGCAGATATTCAACGAATCGCTGCCGCATGAATGAAGTCCACTGATTCGACCACCCGTCACGCGTCGCAAGCCGACGAATCACTCCATTCTGGCGAAACTCGAGCCACGGAATTCCACGCGAACGCAACCACTTCCCGACCTCCAAGTCGCGGCGATAGGTCCAGCCATTCCCCGTTTCGACATGACTGACTATTTTTTCGATTCGGTACTCGCGAGCAAGCTGGTCAAATACTTCTACGACGTTGCCTACACGAATCAAAAGGCGCCCGCCCAAGCGACGAAGTTGCTCGTCAAGGTTCTGCACTGACTCAGCACAAAAGTCGTAGTGGCAACGATCCGAGTCGGGTTGCCTCCAGTAATCCGGCTCGACCACAAACAAGGGGAGGCACAGCCCGGCACGCGATCCCTCCAGTAACGGGCGGTGGTCGCGAATACGCAAGTCTCTTTTGAACCAGACAACCGTCAATGATTGTTTGTCTTCTGTCGCGTTCACGCCCCGGCATCCTCCCCTCAATGCTTCCCCGTTTTAGAACCGGGATGACGAGTCTGAGTTAACCTAAGCCAGGTTCCGCAATCAATGGAAATGGCTGGAAGGTAGCCCGCACTTACGGAGACAGCCGGTTTGGCACGGCCTTTCTGAGCAGGCGAGTCTTTCGCTGCCGCACCGGCGGCTGGCGCGAAGCGCGGCAGAGCAGGTCTTTGGGGAGTATGTCCAACCGGTCGGCTTGAGAGAAGGACAGGGACTTCTCTCGGTCGATTCGAGGGCCGCTGGAGTCAACCAGGAATCCGCCGCGAAAGCCAACTTATTTTGGTTGAGCAAAACGTGTTTGGGAACGGTGGGCCCTCAGTCGTTCACCCAGCTCACGTTCCGCTGCCCAATAGTCGACAATCCCAACGCCTAGAACGGAGAGGTTGTCTTCAATCCTCAAGTCGAGCGGCTCAACCGCGCTGGCAAAGGGAACA
>Ga0164293_10002933_pt1 | contig 14474 bp, 9 predicted proteins | sample GEODES118metaG_FD_111487 | JGI IMG/M metagenome (GOLD analysis project Ga0164293, IMG submission 111487) | Eutrophic lake water microbial communities from Lake Mendota, Wisconsin, USA - GEODES118 metaG | ecosystem: Environmental > Aquatic > Freshwater > Lake | place: USA: Lake Mendota, Wisconsin...
GCATCCAACTTGTTCTCGAGGTTCGCGGCCGCGACCACGTACAAGAAATTCTGCACATTGCCCATGCCAATGGCTTCAATGTGGAATTAGCGCACTGACCCTGAAACAACCTCAAGATATTTGCCGTAGTCGCGTATGTAATCCGCGTCGTCATACTCGTGCGAAGCAAGCACCAGCAGCACTGCATCGCTTGAGAATTGGTATTGGCTTCCCCATGTCAATGGCGGAATATACAAACCCCTGTCGGGGCTGCTAAGCACTACCGACCCACGATTTTTCCCATCATCAACCGACACGGTTACCGAACCAGATGCGGCAATAAGAAATTGGTGGCACTCATGATGCGCATGTTCGCCACGCACACTCTTGTTTGGAACACCGTGAACCATGAACAAACGTTTTGGCATGAATGGGCATTGCGATGCAAACTCCATTGCGGCCAAACTGCCACGCATGTCAACTGCCTGCGTTAGCGGTTGCAACACAGCCTTCCCCGCAACCACCTGCGGTGAGGCCAAGGCCTTACTTGTCCTATCCACAACTTCAGCTTGCTGATTATCGCCCATGTAACCGCTGATTCGAGCAGGGTTCCCAACAACAATCGCATATGGCGGAACGTTGTGAGTAACGACAGCTCCGGCACCAACCATTGCCCCACGACCAATTGTGATCCCAGGTAAAATTGTCGCACCAGCACCGATCGAGCAACCGTGCTCCAAATTGGTTCTGAGGTGTGTTTCAAGATGCTGCTTTGAGCGCACATATTTGTCATTCGCAAACGAAACGTTTGGGCCAATAAACACGTCATCTGCAACACGTATCGCGTTCCAAAGTTGCACACCCGACTTGATCGTCACTCGGTTGCCTACAACAACATCATTTTCTATGAACACGTGATCGCAAATGTTGCAATCCTCGCCCACCTCTGCACCTGGTAACACATGTGCAAACGCCCAGATATTGGTGCCTTTGCCTATGTTTTTCGATTCGCAAATTGCCGCGTCGTGAATCATCATAAAAACGCTACTCGACATTCTTTCGAGATGACATCTCCCATGTTTTCCAGGTGATGGAGTCTGGCCGTTTACGTACGTTGTCGGCTATTCGCCACAAGTATGTACCAAGCACACCTAGTCCAGCCATGAGATATGAGGCCACAAACAGCAGCCCGATGGCAGTGATTTCGCGTTGAGATTGATGGTCTGATGTAAAGATGTATTGAAATGCTCCAATAAATGCGAAGGCCAACGACACGACTGCCCCGAATACGCCACTCCACAAGAAAACAACGAGAGGAAACTCACTGAAGGCCGTGATGCTGTCTTTCGCGTAGTTGATCCTCTTCTGCAGCGACCACGAGCTTTTGCCAATCTGGCGCTCGACGCGATGGTAAGGCACTTCCTGGCGGCGAAAGCCCATCCAATAAACAAGACCGATGAGAGATGTACTGGATTCTTCGAATGTGTTCAGCGTTTCTCGTGCTCTGCGGCTGAGCGCGAAGATGTCGACGCCTCCCCGAGGCAACTCGAGCGAACTCACTCGATTGAAGATCTTCCAAAATACCGCACTTAGCGTGCGGGATACAACACCATCTTTTCGCGATTGACGAACGCCTACTGCAACATCGGCTTCATCGCGTTGAACAATGTCCAACATGTCGGTGATCAGTGACGTTGGCTCTTGTAAGTCGGCTGCCATAACCACCGTTGCATCACCACGTGCTTCACGCAGCCCTGCACGAATTGCAGAGAACGCCCCGAAATTGCGGGACAGCAGCAACACTTTGGCATCAAAACCAGCCATCGGTAATTGTGAACGCAGTGCCTCTAAGGACTTATCAGGTGAGCCGTCCACCACAAACACAGCTTCGACCGTGCCCGTTACCGCACTTGAGATTTCGCTAATGCGGTTGAGAAGACTCTCGATTGCTCCTTCATTTTTGTACACCGGAACAACAATGGATACAGAGTAGGTGCTCATGGTGCCTCAAAGAATTGATTGTTTTTTTCGATCGCTTGGCAAACCAATTCAATTTCGCTCTGTGTCATTTCTGGGAAACAAGGCAAAGTAACGATCTTGCTTTTCGCCATTTCCGAAACCGGCAAGGTTGAGGGAGTGAGGTGTTTGGTCGTTGAAAACTCGGAATCTAGATAGGGGTAATGCACGCCAGTTGAAATACCTTCACTCGCTACGTTTTCAACAAATTTGTCGCGGTTGTTCACTGTGCATACTGCCAGGTGCGCAACATACTGATCGCTCTGGGCAAACTGTGCGTGAATTGCCGATGCACCACTGGCTACATACTGTTTCAGAATTGCTCGTCGCTTGGCGTTGCGTTCATCGAGGTGCGGAAGAAAAACCGAGAGAAAACCGGCCTGGAGTTCGTCCAACCGGCTGTTACGCCCACCTGGACGCTCTTGCAGATAGCGGGTTGCCCAGCCGTATTGCCGCAGGTTTCGCATGTGCTCGGCAAGAGCGGCATCGCTGGTAACAATTGCACCGCCGTCACCCAACGCGCCCAAGTTTTTTGTGGGATAAAAACTGAAACAACCGATAATTGCTTGCGCGCCGGCCCTTAGATTACCAACCTTCGCACCGTGTGATTGTGCGCAGTCCTCCACAATTGGTATCGACTTGCCCAGTTTCGCTCTCACAGCCGTATCAACCAACGTGCAATCGAGGGCTAGGCCAAACAAATGCGTTACCACTATCGCGGCAGTGTCGGTAGTAACCCGAGCCGCTATTGACTCGATGGCGACCAACAACGTTGTTGGATCGATGTCGCAAAATACAGGTGTTGCGCCAATTGCCAGGCACGAGATGGTGCCGTACCCACCAGCGTTTGCAACCACCAGTACCTCCTTGCCTTCGCAACCCAACGCACGAAGCGCGATCTCAATTGCATCGGTGCCAGATGCAACTGAAACACAATGCTTCGACCCGATGTAGGCGGCAAACGACTCTTCAAACTCATGAACCATGGCGCCGAGCACAAGCTGCTTGCTGTCTACAAGCCGATCCACCACCGCATGCAGTTCGCTTCGCATGTGCTCGGCATAACGCGCGGGATCGGAAAGTAGAAGTGAACCCACCACTCCAATTTACTAGTTGGTTTTGGTGAATCTGCCGAAATGCTGCCCACCCAAAGGCAGCCAAGACAAAGCGCTTTCAAGCCGCGCAAAGGCTTTAAGTGCTGGTGGGAAAAAGAGAAAATATCCTGCTCGCTGCGGGGCGAATCCACCCACACCCTTAAGTAATGTGCGAAGTGACCTTTTTTGAATAAGTTCAACGCCTTCATCAAAGACACAATTGGAAACTATTCGCCTGGTGATGGGGTTGATTGGATTGTGTTCGAAAACGCACAGGCTGCCCCCGCTTTTGAGTGCCTGTTGTATTGAACCAACCACGGCCCTCCGAGATGGCGTGGGTATGTGGTGCATAACGCAAGACAACACCACAACGTCACACGAGTTTGGTTGTATCTCTTCGGGGGAAAAGATGTGAACATAGGGATAAGACCTCTGTAAATGCTCTAGAGAAAGCGTTGAAACATCGGTAGCCCAGATTTGTGCGTCTGGGAAATACTCACGCAGATGAGGAATGAGGGCCCCCATACCGCTTCCATAGTCGAGGATGATGGACGTTGCTCTTCCACGAAGAGATTTTGCAAGCACTTGTACTTTACGACGAGCAAAGTAAGCAGACTCGCCACCTAGGCCGCCTAGTGCCTTCTGAAGGTCGGCGGAGTACGAGTTGATGTACTCATCAAAATTGCCAATGCTCTCTACCACGACACCTCGCTCAACTTCTAACGTCCGCTAATTGACCAGCCTGATGTGACTGCAACAAAGTCTGGTACACCCTATGGACCCCAATGGCAAGAGGCGTGGGTTCGTAGTTATCCGCGTCGGGAATGTGCACTGATTTCATTCGCAAATCTGGAGGATAAGCCGCCTGGTTCTGCGAACGCGAGAGAACAACGCTTGGTGCCGATCCGAATGCGGCTTGGCAGTCTTTCAACACCGCACTAATCGTTAAATTTTGCTTTGACGCGATTATTTTCATTTCAACGGAGCCAACAGGATTCTTTGTTGCGGAGTTCATGGAACGCACGATTGACTTAGCTGCGTCATCAACATAGATATAGTTTCGAACAGTATCTAAGCCAACAAAAATGTTGGCCGGCCTTCGTAAAATATGCGACTGGCAAATTGCGGTGATTAAACCCTGTCCCTTTGAACGATTTTGATTGGGTCCATACAAGTTGGCAATTCGACCCAACAGCACTCTTGCACCGCTCTGGTGAGCAAATGCACCGAACATTTCTTCATTCTTCAGTTTTTGCAAACCATACGTTGAGCGGGGCGCTATTTCGGAACGTTCGGTGATTGGCAGTGATGAGGCACCCGCATACAAACCGCCCGCAGAAGATGAATAAAACAGTTGGCCTAAATCGCAACGTAAACCCGTCGAGTTTCTCATTGCTGCCAAGAAATGCTCGATGATTTCAGTCTCATTTCGCAGCACCTCCTCGCTTGCCGTTACCGTCCCTGCGCCCGCACACCAATAAATCGACCATGGTTTATCGCCTACGATCTGGCTGAATCGTTCAACCTCTTGCTGCAACTCAAGGGAGCATGCAATTGGATCATTCCAGCTGAATCTGTTTTTCGGCTCGTACACACTCGAGTCTGGCATCAAACATTTTTCAACACTTGCGCCTAGCATTCCTCCTCGACCGATCACCCAGGAATACATGGCTAATTCTTTACTGGTTCTTGCGCAACGGGCTCTGATGTGCATCGCTTCCTACAACATAAAGCGGAAGCCCAATAGATCGACGCACCAGCACGCCCACGTATTCCGCAATGACGCCTAAAGCCAACAATATTGCACCACCCAAAATGAGAACTAAGGAAAACAATGATGCCCATCCCTGTGAAGAATAGCCAGCAACATATTTTCCAAATAGAACTATGACTGTTCCAATCACACCGGCAATAAATGAAAGAACGCCAAGTGCCGTAATCAGTCGGAGCGGACGCGTGCCGGAACTGACCACGAGTCGCAAAAAGTGTGCGAAAAGTTTCTTAGTGGTGTATCCCGAATGCGACCGCAATTGGTTACGAAAACTCACATCACACACCGCCGACGTACGTGCGACCCAAGAAAGCGCCACATCCAAATACGCGCCTTGCTGTGCGAACGCACCCACTGTTCGTGCAACTTCACCAGTGATTATACGAAAACTGCTGAAATATCTAAAATTTCTATTGTCGATCAACAAGGGCAAGACCATCCGCTTCACCAGTTTTGACATGACGTTGCGAAAGAAACTATGGGGTTCACTATTGCATTCACGCCCATATACCAATGGGCTTTCATAACGCAGTGCAGTATCAATCAATACGCCAATTGATGCAGGATTGTGCTGGCCATCTTCGTCCATAGTCACCACCCATTCGTGCGACGACGACGCCATGCCTGCAATCGTGGCTGCATGTTGCCCAAAGTTGCGCGTCAGCCAAACTGGAACTACGTGGTCATCATTGCTTGCCAGCTCTCTCATCACCATTGCAGAGTCATCTTCGCCGCAGTCATCGACCAAGATCACTTCAGCGATGCGAAAGCGATTACCACCTTGCGACAACTGTTCGGTGTAAAACTGCGTTAGTTCTCCCACAACTTGCCGCAGGGTTGCGCTGCCCCCATAGACAGGGATCACTACCGAGACGTTGTGTACTGCTTGGCCTGGCATTGGCTTAACGATAGATCAATCCGCTCTAGGCTAGAGGCTTACGTGAAACCTGCTCCAACACCTTTGCGCCCAGCCGAACCCAAAGTTCAAGCCTTTTCATTGGGGTTGCTGGTGTTTACGTTGTTAGTTCTATTTGAGGTTCCAATTTGGCTGGCCCTACGAAGCGAGGCATACCTCGCCACCCAAATAGTTTTGGGGGCGTTCATTGTTCGCCACCTACTCCGGCGGCAACTGACGATCTTCGAGTTTATCGGCCTTGGCTTTGCCGTCGGTTCGTTGGTGGCTATGTGCATCGATCAATTGCTCGTGGCCACGCCATTAAGCAAACTGTCCTGGCTCATAATTCCCGTGGTTTCAACGGCAATCGCTGCCTCGCGAAAACGTAAGCAACTATTGCTCGAAAGTAATGCATCACTTTATCTGCCAACACCTTTCATTGGCTTTGTTGCACTCGCAATGCTGGTTCATGAACGTTATTGGCCGCTCTACATCGCCGTTTCACTGATACCCCTTTTACTATTCAATACCTTTAAGCCATTCGGTTGGGTGAAGTGGACAACTGCGCTCGTCCGACTAGCTCTTCTTTTGCTAGTTCCCCTTGCCACCACATACGCGCTTCGTAACCGGCCGTCAATGTGGTGGATCAAGACACAGGACTTTCAATTCTTTGAAGCGCTCTCATATTCGTTAACGCATTGGGGATCGAACGACCAAGTGTTCGTGCAGGGTCAGCCCGTTTTATACCACTGGTTCTCTTATGCATGGATGGGGTTAGCGACAAAAGCCACATTTGCACCGACATGGCTGATGCAAACAAAAATCGCACCAGTCTTCGTGGTTATCGCCATAATCTGTGCAGTAATTGCGCTACTCCATCGTTTGGACATCAAAGGATGGAAGGTAGTCGTCACCCTTTCCGTCTTTGTTGCTCTCAATGACTTCAATTTTGAATCATTCAGTATGGTCTTTTCGTACATCTGGCTCTTGGCTCTTCTCTACTTTCTTAATGAATGGTGCCAAGCGCCTCTTTGGCGGCTTGCATTTGCTAGTTCATTTATGGCCGCTGGCGCACTCGGTGCAAAAAGTAGCAACATTGCAGTCATCGTCTCTGGCGTAGGGATGCTTCTACTCTTCCAGTTTACCAAACGAAGAATCGCACCATCGCTAGTTTTCGCCCACGGCACAATGATCGCATTTGGTATGGCAATTGTGTACGTGAAGCTGTATGCGAATTCACCATACGACTCGACAATCAACTTTGGAACAATCGGAATTGCCCAAGACATCTTCGGAGATGTTGACTTACTACCCCGATCACAGTTCATTATTTGGTCAGTAGTTATTCTGATCAATCTCATCGCGATATATGTCGTTGCATTAACTGTTGAATCCACGGACCGGGAAAAAGCCCATGAACCACTTGCTCACTTCGCCCTGGGTGCTCTCATTGCAACCACCGTCGCTCTACTGATAACTGTGAGCTATTACGAACAGGAGGAATACTTCCTGCATTCGTTCGTACTCTTTGGTTCTCTTATCATTGGGCTAGCGGTTTGCGCTTTCTTCACACAATTTGCGAACTCCCCAAACAAGCGAATTGAAGTCGCTTTCGTAGCAATATTGCTTGCGGTGGCTGGTCTAAGCCGGTTAATTTTTTCCGACAACAACTCCGGTGAGTTTTCGGCCATACAATCCCGAATTGCCAATGGATCTTCGATAATTGCTTTGATCATTGCATCTCTATTGATCGCCGTTGTCTTTCGAGTATCTATTTTCCATAGACGTTTTACTCTTTTATTCGTTTCTACTTCAGTTCTAATCACTGCATTAACTCTCAATGAAAGCTGGTTTACACAACAAGGGAAGTTCAAGGATGAGGTTAACTCTAAGGGCTTCGCAAACATCATGATTGGATCTACTGAGATCCAAAACTTCCTGATAGATGCTAAACGATTTGTTCCAGAAGATGCAATCGTTGCATCAAACTACGAATGTGATAGCCCTAGTTGCCCGATCAATTCTGTTGGTGCTGCAAGAAACGATTGGACTATAGGCGGAGAAGCAATGTTGATGACAATCTACTTGAATCGGCGGATGTACATATCTGGTTACGGATTCCTATGGCAGAATGTTGAACTCCCACAATTTGCAAAAACCCGCCTCGAATTAAGTCAATCATTTGCTGAAACCCAGAGTGAACTTTCAAAGAGCAATCTGAAGAAAGATAACGTGTCATTTTTTATCCTTGATGCGACAAACCTGCCATGTAAGTGTTTACCAAAATTGAAAAATATCATAATCTCTACACATAGATTTCTTTTGGTTTACATTAGTTGACTCAGTAGATCATCGATTGGCCGCCGCATTCATTTCCAAGATCCAATTCAGACTAAATGTCCATGATTCACTTTGTAATTTTTAGAACTAGAAAATCTCCCCTAGAAAAAACTGTTTCTTCGTGAATATTCCAATTTTTTTTCACTGATTGTCGTTTGTCTAAGACAAAATAATTGACATGATACTTTTGTAGTTCATTCATTGCGGCATTACTTCCCGTCAAGCCAAAATTCAGTGAGATGGAATATCGATTTGCCTCGTCACTTGACATGTCTTTCCCTGTAACAAAAAGCGGTGCTTCGATCAACATGCGACGCTTGCTCGTCGCGCCCACCCAAGCAAGTTCGTTCCTTGTTCGGCAATCACCGACTTCTGGGAACAAAGCTACGAGATCTGTGGATGCCGAATTTTTGCAAAAATAGTTTGTAGCGACAATCGAGGAGGGATCCGAATTCTCTCTAATCCATTGTCCGACATCAAGCATCGAATCAGATACGGCCAGATCAACCTTAGAACTTGAATCGTAGAAATAGTTCAAAACATCTTGCCGATTAGCCTGAACCGCAAAAACTCCAAAGTTAATTGCAACTGCTAAAACCGCGATGAACCTAATTGCAGAATTGAGCCTTTCCTTTCTCTTCTTTCCAAGCCTTGAATTTTTGTAGAAAGGATAAGAAAGTGTCGCCAAAGCTACAATTACTAGAAATGGAATAAGCATTGGAAGATCGACGATCAAAATCGAAAGAAAATCCGATCGATTGCTGTCAATAAACCGATAGTTCGCGTACAAATAACTCAGAAATCCAGCAGCTCCGAGAACGATTCCTAATAAGACGAAGATTTGACTTCGAAATTCATGGCCGCTGATTTCTATCTGCTCAAAAACAATTGTGGCCACTATCGGTGTAGACAACAAAATTATTGGATAATACAAATAAGTCGTAAGGAATCCTCCGTTAAAGACGAATACGACAGGTAGGCACGCCATACCGACTAGAAAGACATTTCGGTATGAGTGGTTAATCCCGATGTTGCCTAGCATCAATATATGGATTATTGGTGTTCGAAGTATCGCAAAAACGAATAAGGAACAGCCTTGTACTAGAGTAAATTCGATAATCGTATTTGGATTAGTTGCATGATCATTGGCTGCTGCCCCAATCAACAACAGATACGACGTTACGAAAGCCATGCATGCGATTGCCAAACTGAAGACAGTTGCAGTTTTGTTCTTTCGAAACTCCGCCATTATTAGTGGACTGGATGCGATGAGTAGAAATAGTCCCCATTGCGCTTTCGCCATAGTGACTAATGAAACGAGAACTGGATAACATATGAAAGCGATGTTCCTATTCTGCTCAACGCTTCTAATGAGTAGATAAACAGAAAACAAAAACCACAACATGGATATTGCATTGGCCATCCGCGGAGCCGGCATGGAGACGAGTTCTTCAGGCATCGAAGCTTGAAAGAAAAATAGGGCCGAAGCGATAACGCCGATGGTCCGTTTTCCACTGAGCGAAAACCCAATGGAGTGCAATAAGAATGAAATACCCAGAAGGCCGATGAAGTATCCAACTGCTCCAGAGACCATGAATGCATCGGCATTTGATATTCGAGATAAGTCACCCGCCCAAGAATGACTGAGAACATGCAATCGGATGGGATTACCTGTATTTAACAAACTGTCGTTGATTCCAAAGTGAACCACACCAAATGACATCGCTTCGTCGATTACGGTATCGACACCCAGAAATTTGCGCCAAATAGGCATGGAACCAGATTTCGCGGCCTCCCGGTCTAAAATAAAAGTTGCAAGTACTCCTAAAACGATCAATACGTATCCAGAAGATGCATTTCTCTTGACTCGAAAAAGAAGATATCTGTAGATAGCTAGAGCACTTATTGTGATATAAACTAAGGCGCCTAAATTGAATCCCCAAGCGATTAAACCTCCTAAAGGTAGAAAAAACAAAACGTAAGATTCAGAAATTTCACTCTCAAATAATTGCAGACCACCGAGACGATGGCGAACAGAGTTAACTACAAATTGTCCGAGTACTAGCACCGGGAACATCAATGTGAGATATGGGGCACGTAATCCCAGAGTTGCACTGATTAGCGACAAGAATGCAGGAACCAGTGTCCCTAATGCAATTCCAACTCCTATCAATTCACTTAAATTGTAAACTTTTGTTTTGAAAATTTTTGTCCAAATAATTGAACCACTTATGATGTTCAAACTCAAAATCGACGCCAATACAACTGAATCAATTAGAGATGCACCGATCACCATCTGAACCAAGACAAACAGACTGATTAACAGGCCGCTTGTGATTTGAATCTGCTTCATACGACTAGCAATAAATGGTGCAAAATCTACTCAATTCTCGCTCTGGCGGTGACGTCTGGCCGACTATGAAGACCTGTCAAATCGCTCTATGTAATAATAACAGAATGAGTAATATTTCGGTGATTACAAAGCGAATTCATTGTTGGAGTAAATCTCCTTTGTATTTTTTGTCTCTATATCTTTTGGTGTTCATGCTTTTGGCCGGGGTGCCAACAGTTGAAACTCTACGCGTCGTAGGTATTATTTCGATCCAGTTTCTAACTGGCGTAGTGATCTGCACGAAACTTCCAATAATTGGAACAAATCAATTGCCTTTCTTGATTGGATCAGGAATCACTTTGGGCACATCGCTTTCGACCTTCTTTCACATTTTGTTACGTGCTACCTCGTTTTCGCAAATTGCATGGTTGATTCCTTCTGGCGTTGCATTGGTCTTGCTTATCCTCGATCGAAAGAACGAAAGAGTTCAGACCGAAATGTATGTCGGCTATGGTAAACGTCCGTTCTTGATTGGATTTGTTTGCATTGGTCTCGCACTCGCTGATCAGTGGTGGTGGCTCTATCCGATTTTATTGCTAGCGATATTTGCTGGACGTTTACGTATTTCGCTTAATAAGCTTTTGTTGAAGAGTGCATTCCCCAATGCAATATTTACAACAAATTTGATATTAGGTTCGCTAATGATTTGTTCGCTGTACGTTTCGATGTCTTTAAAAAAGTTAAACTATCTTTGGTGGATTTTAAGTTACGACATTCCCTACCTTGAGGCGCTTTCGTTTTCGATCAATAGATGGGGTCCAAATGAAAACATAAGCGCCGTAGGAACCAATGTTTCTTACCATTGGTTTGCACTCGCGTGGTCGGGAATGACAAGTGATATTTCTAATGCTCAGAGTTGGACGGTTCTCACAATTGCGATGCCAATATTGCTTTGTTTTGCCATAGCTTGCTTAACGTTTTCGATTGCATACATATATTCTAAATCTGAAAGCGTCTCGTTGTTACTTACTTTGGCAGTACTTCTAACACGTGACGTCATAAGTATGACTTCCCCGACTCATCTTTATGCATTCTTACCGTTTCTAATGATTGTTATGATTATTACAAAATCGAACATTCAAAAAAGCTTTATTCGTGGTACGACTCCGATTTTAGTATTTCTACTTTTCTGCTTGTTTGGTTCCAAGGTTTCAACTGGTGCAGTGGTTTTGATAGCGCTGCTAATCCATACATGGTTCAATCAGCTTTTGCGGTTTCGCTTTCGCTTATTCTCAATGGTTGCATTTGTCGGAACGACACTTCTTGCCTACTTTTATTTCTTTGGATCTTCTGGTCGCCAAGGTTCTTTGGTTCCTTCATTTTCCAATACGGGAGGGAGATTGATTGTTGGACGTACTTTGGGTGGGGGTATTTTTCATCCGTTTCTGGAGATCACGTCTCAGCTGTTTTATTTCCTGCCATTACTCAGTGGTGTTTATCTTCTGATTATGTCGAGGAAACGCCTTGCCAATTGGCATATTTACATCTTTCTCGCCTCAATGCCTGTCATTGGTTTTTCGCTTTCTCGCTTTCTCGATGGTGAAGGTACGGAGTCCTATTTTATGCATGTTGCATTTCCTGTATCTATTTTGTTGATTGGTTTAGTTTTTTATGAAGTGCAAAAGATACAAAATTTGCTTCGGTCGACGTTGACAATTTGGATTTTGATTATCACTGGTCTTTTATTGGGACTTGTAAGGCGTTCATTTAGTATGTCACTATCAAATGGAGGGAACTACTCCTTTGTTTTGAGAATGCTTCCTTACCTGTTGATGTACTTCCTAATATTGCTGATTTCTTGCGTGTTTCTAGTGAGACGCGAGTATCGAAATCGTTTTTATAATTGTTTTATCCTCGTGTCTAGCCTTCTCCTAATCTCGAGTTTTGTAGGTGAACAGATTGGTAGGAGAATTGACTACACGAGAAGTGCGTTGGTTTACAGCTCATCTTCAACAACTGAATTGAACAGATGGAATTTTTTTGCAGGCTCGCCTGATCAGGTAGAAGCTCTTCGTTGGGTGGCGAATGAGATCCCAGAGAATGACGTAATAGCCACAAATAGGCGTTGCCTGGCCTTGGATTTCTGTGGTCCCCCTAAATGGCTTCTTGTTTCAGCTCTAGGTAGACATAGAGTGCTTATTGAGGGAAATAAAAGCGTGTTTCCAGACAGCACTCCTTGGATAGATGAGCGCACGGTGCTTTCACAAAGATTTATCAATGATCCAAATAGAAGTGATGTTGATCGTCTGATTGCGCTAGGGGTTTCATATCACTATGTAGAATTGATGTTTATTGAGGGAAACATGGGTTGGATCTCATTGGATGATGCGCGTACTAAATCCTGGGAGCCATTCGCTAGCGTGGTGTTTCGGAACAATACGACTCTTGTTCTGAAACTCAATCAATTAAATTAACCCATTTACGACTGTCGTGAGCCTGTTTATTGACAATATTTCATTTCGTTGAATAACCTTAGTGTCGAACAATTAATTGACAATTGAGGGCACGAAGCCCACGGCCAAGGTGACTGCAACGGTAACTGCAATGGCAATGCCCGATGCGGCAGGGATTTCACGACGTTCGGTTGATGCGGGTTCACTCAGCCACATGCTGACCATGATGCGTAAGTAGAGGAATGCAGCAATGACGGCTGCGAGCATGGCGATGACGGCGAGGACGTAACTTTCGACCGAGACCGATGCGCGAATGATGCCGAACTTGGCAACGAAACCGGATGTTGTTGGCACGCCGGCCTGGGCTAGCAGTAGCACTGTCATGCCGAGGGCAAGCACAGGGTTGGTTTTGCCGAGACCGTTGAAGGCGCCGAGCGTTGTGGCGTTGTCGCCCTTACCGGCAACGAGCGAGACGACGGCGAGAGTGCCCACAACGAGCACGCCATATACGAAGAGATATGCCATGGCTGATGAAACACCAAGCGATGAATCGGCGTTGGAGACATGCGAGGCGGCTTCGAGACCGATGAGGATGAAGCCTGCATGGCTGATGCTGGAGTACGCGAGCATGCGCTTGACATCGGTTTGGATGACGGCAAGCACGGAGCCAACGAGCAAGGTGGCAATGGCAAGCACGAGCACCACAGGGCCCCAGTCATCAGCACGGCTTGGAAGGGCAACGGTGAACACCCGTAGGAGGGCCGCGAAGGCGGCAACCTTGCCGACCGAGCCCATGAGGGCCGTGATTGGTGTGGGCGCACCCTGGTACACGTCGGGTGTCCAGGCGTGGAATGGCACGAGCGACACCTTGAAGGCGAAGCCGACGAGCAGCATTGCGACGCCGGCTAACAGAAGTGCGCTGTGGTTGCCGGGGTGTTGGCCGGCAAGCGTGGTGCCGATGGTGGCGAGATTAGTGCTACCAGTGCTGCCGAACACGAGGGCGACGCCGTACAAGAAGAAGGCAGACGCGAAACCGCCGAGGATGAAGTACTTGAGGCCCGCTTCCCCACTTTGCGTGCGGTTGCGGTTGCTTGCCACGAGCAAATAAAACGAGAGGCTGAGGATTTCGAGGCCGAGGAACAACACGATGAGGTCGTTGGCTTGCGCCATCATGACGCCGCCAACCGCGCTAGCCAAGATAAGTGCATATACCTCTGGGCCGTCTTCGTCTTCGCGCTCGAGATAATCGTTGGTGACCAAGATTGCAAGCAGCGTGGCTACGGCAATGGTGAACGTTGCGAAAAGCGAGAAGTGATCGAAACTGAGTGCATCGCCTATGAGCGTGGATGGCGAGCCATTTTCGCCAAGGTTTGTCCAAAGCATGCCGGTGAGCACGGCTGCGGCGCCGACAGATGCGGCTGCGACAAAACCATATGCACCTTTGCGCCATTGTGGTGTGAGTGCGCCAACGAGAATGATGGCGAGTGCGCCGGCAACGAGCACCAACGCGGGTGACATTTTGTACCAGTCGATGGATGGGCCCACGAACGCACCTGCTGCAAAAATCATTCGCCTGCCTCGCCATGTACTTCGC
>Ga0164293_10002934_pt1 | contig 14474 bp, 3 predicted proteins | sample GEODES118metaG_FD_111487 | JGI IMG/M metagenome (GOLD analysis project Ga0164293, IMG submission 111487) | Eutrophic lake water microbial communities from Lake Mendota, Wisconsin, USA - GEODES118 metaG | ecosystem: Environmental > Aquatic > Freshwater > Lake | place: USA: Lake Mendota, Wisconsin...
ATCTTTCTTATACTAATCAACTACCTGATGGTTATGTTAAAGATCCTAGAGCTCCAAAAAATGTTCCTAATAATATGTATTTTAAACATGGCCCTAATGATCCTGGAAAATATAAGCCAAGATATCCAGATGGTGGTCAAACAAGACCTGTTCAAGGTATGGCAAAACCTCTTGCACCCTTAGCAATAAGACAAGAACAAGTTAAAGTTTTAAAAAATTCTCCAAAAGTTGCTGATCAAAAAAAATACAAAGCAGTTCAAGATGAAGTAAAAGCTAAAGCAGCAATACAAAAAGCATCTAAGCAATTAGATGAATTACAAAAAGATGCATTACCTCAACATGAACAACCATTAGTTGCACAAGATTGGATTTGGACCCTACCTATGATGGGAGGATCAGCAATGAAGAGTGCTGGTACAGCTATTGCAGATGGTATGGGTGCAGTAGGTACAAAGGTTATGCCTTATATTACAGGAGCATTAGAAACTTCAATACCAGGAATGGCATCTATTCCAGGTGCTACAGTAGGTAATGCTATTGCATCTGGTTTTGCAACTGATGCTATAGTAAATAGATTACCAGAAGGAGTTACTCAACTTAATAATGGACAGTATATAGATGCAACTGGAAATATTTTAACAGGTGTACTTGATGTAGCTGGAGCAGGTATGATGTCCCCAATGTATCAAGGAGCTAAATCAACAGCATCAGAACTTGCTAGATTTTTTGAAGGAGTACCTAAAGAATTACCTGGTTCACCTAATTCAAAGTTTTTTAATACTCTTTCAAATTCTGAGATTCCACAAATAAATCCACAAACAGGATTACTTCAAGTAAATAATACTACTTCATTAAGTAGTGTATTGCCTAGAACATTTAAAGAAACATATATTCCAGATTTTAAAAGTGCGGAAGGTTTATCTGAAGATGCTATTCCTTATCTTTTGCCTCAACAAGAATTGATGACAAGAGCACCTTGGAGATATCTAAGTAAAGATCAAGAAATAATGAATAGTTTTAAATCAGGTATGCGTGCTCAAGAACGTCCTGTAGAAATTCCTAAAGAGTTTAATACTCAAGAAGATATTATGGCTAGAGCTTTAGGCAAACCATTACCTGAAAGAGCTTCATTAGAAAGTTTAAAACCTAAAATCTATTATGATATAGATGGTAATGTTATAGATGATCCTTTAAAATCTGGTTTTGATGGCAACTTTTTAACTAGACCTTTAACTCCGTTTACTAAAAATGAGTTAACAACATTACCTAACAAAAATTTAAAATATAGAAAAATTGGTAATAAAGCTGGATTACAAGATTTAATTAATAAAGGTGGAGCACAAGCTCCTGCACCAATGAGAATGAAATCAGGATTAACAGCAGATACACCATTTTTTGGAATGGGAAAAAAACCGAGTGAAGATTATAAAGGTATATTTGCAGTTGAGTTAAAACCTGATAATTCTAAATACAACTGGTCATCAAGAGTTGCTGGAACAGATAATTATGGTGTAGCACCATTTGATAAAGTTACAGGTAGGTCTATTAAAAACATTCCTCTTGAAGATTTAAATGTTTATAGAAAAAAATTCTTAAGTAATAACTATAAAAAACTAGATCCTAATAATTTAGAAGCAGGTTTAAAATATGCTCAAGCTCAAGTACTTGCTGAACAAGCTTATAAATGGGGAATAAGAGGAGTAACTGCTGATCAAATATTTAATGATGGTGAATATAGAAAACAATTACAAGAAGTGATATCTAATAAACTTATAGATAATAAAAAAGAAGGAGGATCTTTAAACTATATGGTGAAAGAACTTACTCAAGAAGAAATAGAAGAATATAGAAAAGGTGGTTGGATAGTAGAAGACTACTAAACTTATAAAGTTTATTAGATAAATTGAAATTTAGTATATTTAATATATATCATATACCATGAAAAAGAAAGTAAGAATATATAATCCACAGTATGCTCCAGGTGGTATAACTCAAGGAGATATCCAACAATATCTTATGTCTCAAAGTCAACAAGCACAACAACCTCAGATTACTGAAGACTCATTAGTAAATAGTATCTATGATGAGTTATCTTTATTAGGAGATAAGTCAGGTTATGTTGATCAAGGAAGTATTGATGACTTAGCTGATAAGTTTCAACAAACATATGGTGTTGATAATGACTATATACTAAACTTAGTAAATGAAGTTTACTCAACTTTAGCTCCATCTGACTATAAAAAAGATGTGTTTACTGCAGCGGCAGGTTCACCTGTTCCAGATTATATGAGTCAAGGACAAGATGACAATCAAGATGATTACCAACAAGATATGGAAGATGATAATCTTGCAGCAAATGTTGCAACATATGATGACTATTATGGTGATGATACAGATATGACAGAAGCAAAATTTGGAGGGATATCTAGAAAGAAATTCATGAGAGACTTTATTAAAAAGGCTGAACTTGGAATGGAACAAACTAGTGAATCAATTACAGGCACTAATGATACTGATGATGGTAGAAGTCAATTGGTAAAAGGTTTTGAATCTGGTATGAAAAAAGCTGTTGTAAAAGCTGTAGCTAAAAATGAATTTGAAAAGAATCAAAAACAAATGTCTACTTATTTTGAACAAGGTGGTTTTTTTGATCCTACACGTACTGGAGATGATGAAGCTTATGCTCATCATTTAAACTTAATGGCTACTGCAAATAAAGATATTTTTAGCCAACCTAATGTTATGATGGTTGGACAAGGCATGCAAAAGACAGGAGGCATGGTTATGAATCCTTTTGCTGATTCTTTTGGAGAACTACAAAAGTTTATGAATGGAGGTGTAGATCCTTCTGTAGCTGAATTAGATGGAACTAATCTTGTTGATCCTTCTGATCCATATACTAGAACATTTGCTGATGGGGGAACTCAAGAAGAATACCAAGACTATATTGATTGGTATAATGAAAATGCTCCAGCTGAAGGTATGAGTAAAGCAGCACCTCAATCTATTCAAGAATGGCGTGCAGAAAACTATCCTCAACAACCTAAACCTAAAGCTAAACAAAGTTCTATACCAAATTATAATGCTCAAAATGCTATGTTAGCAGCACAAGCTATGGCACAAGCAATGGGTTATAATATGCCAAGTACACCAATGGGTACTTTAATGCAGTCTGTAAATCCATTTCAAATAAACAGAGGCATGAAGCAAAAGGGTATGCCAATGATTGCTGGAACTAATATGCCTTTTCAAGGAATGATTGGACCTAATGCTCAAATCTCAGAAATTTATACTGATCCAAGAAGGTTTGGTAAAGACTCTACACATATTAAATTTGTAGTACCTGGTCAAAGTAGTCCTATGTTAGGAATGAATTGGAAAGATCAAGTAGCTGCTCAACAAAATAATAAAGAAGTAACTACTGCAAAAGAGCAAAATAAAAATGAGTTAGATAAGTCTACTAAATCTCTTAGAAGAGATGAGTTGGATAAATACCAAAGATCTAATGTAAAAGGCTTAGAGGGTGCATCTCGTGTAGCAATAAGAGCTGGTGAAAGGAATGCTAAAGGAGATATAAGAAGAGCTCTAAGAGAGGATCCTAATGCTTTTTATGAAGGTCCTGCACAAGAAGGTATGATGAAGCCTATGTCAGATGAAGAATATATGGCAAGAGTTAATGCTAATCGTAGAGTTGCTCCAGTAGTAACAAGATCTGTTAAAGAATCTATGCCTACTTTTGATTCAAAAGATCTAGCTGAGTTACCATATCAAATGAAAAATCCATATATTACTCCAACAAGTATAAAACCTATTGCAGCTGCTCCTAACAATAAAGGAAGACAAACTGAAGAGTTTTGTTATGGTAACTCATGTTTTGAAGTACCAGAAGAACAATACCCTGAGTATGAATTATTTAATTCTACACCAGAAATGCTTAGAGATTATGGAGATCATAATAATGCTGACTGGTATAATAAAGAAACTCAAGAAATGGATTTATCTAAAATAGATAAAAACACATTTAAAAAAATTCTTAAGGAACAAATAGCAGATGATGATAGTAATTGGTCTGTCAGCAAAAAATTTAGAAATGACGGAAGTTATGATAATCTTGATTCTTATGCAGATTCATGGTTAAAGTACCAACAAGATAATCAAAAAACTTATGGAGACCGTTCATTTAAAGGTTTAAGAAGAGATAAAGCAGCATTAGAAAACTTTGGATTAGCAGAAAAATATGCAGACTTTTTAAATGCTACAGGTAAAACAGCAGAAGGTAAACCTAATTCAATTTGGGATACAAAAGGGCCTTTACAATTTACTAATGCTGAAACACCGTCTTTAGAAGAAGGTGGTAACATTTTAGATTACATGGCTTATGGTGGAAATGTAATGTATCCTGATGGAGGTTTTGTTTATAACAATCCTGTAGACAATAGAACTAATCCTGTAATGGCAGATAAAGATTTTTTTAGTATAAATACAAATAATAATAGCATTCCAGATTATCTTGAATGGCAATCTACTCCAGATCAAGAAGTTGATGTTGAATATAAACAAAAGAATCAAGTTAAATTTCAACCACAAGGACTTATGCCTTTTTTAGGAGATACTGTAGCTAACAATAGAGGAAGACAAGAAGGTATTGTTATAGATAAGTTTAACAATCAAAATGCTGGAAACTCCGGTGGTAGAGAACAAGCTGATGAATTAATTTCTCAAGGTATGTTTGATATTAATTCAGGTAAAGAAATTATATCTGGCTTTGAAGGAATTGTTGGTGCAGGAAAAGGTGTTGGTCAACAATACTTTTCTAAGTTTGGTGGACAACTAGATTTTGAAGAAGGTGGCGAGTATGATTTATCAGAAGAAGAAATTCAAGCACTTATAGATGCAGGAGTAGATTTAACTTTATTAGAAGACTATGAAGATTAAAATTAATAAATTACCTAAACAACTTGTCAAGGCACAAGTAGGTAGACAGATTCAAGGATCACTTGCAATTACACCAACCAAAATGGGTGGTGGTAACTATAGTAATAGTTTAGCAAATAAGAAAACTGTTATTAAACAGACTCTTCAACCAGAAAAGGTAGAAGATTCTAACTTAGAAGCAGAACTTGGTGAAGTAGCTTATGGCGGTATTAGTGGAGATAACATTCCTGATACATTTAAGATTGGTGGTAAGAGACACTCTGAAGGAGGTACTCCATTAAATCTTCCAGATGGATCATTTATTTATTCTGACACAGCTTCAATGAAGATTAAAGATCCAGCTGTTTTAAAAATGTTTGATCTTAAACCTAAGAAAGCTGGATACACTCCTGCAGAAATTGCTAAAAAATATGATATTAATTCATATAAGAAAATACTCTATGATCCAAATTCAGATGAAGTAAGCAGAAGAACAGCAACTTTAATGATAAAGAATTATGTAATAAAGCTTGGGTATCTTGCATTGATTCAAGAAGCTACAAAAGGATTCCCTCAAGGAATGCCTGAAGCTGCTGAACCAGTATTAGAGACTATGGGTTATTCTATGGAAGACTTTATTCCTGAACCGGTTATGGCTGGCCAACAAGAAATAATGGCTCAAGAACAATCACAAAATGGTGCACCTATGCAAATGCCAGATGGTGCTCCTATAGCTACAGAAGAATCTATATACGGTGATGATGCCGATGCTCAACAAATGCCTGTTAATCCTCCTATGCCTATGGCACAGTATGGTATGACTATGGGTGGTTATGATATGCCAATGTATCCAGATGGTGGTGTTACTGTAGGAGGTATTCCTGCACAACCTGCAACAGGAGGTAAATTACCAGTGGGTGGAGGTTATCAACCCGGAACTGTAACTGGCGGTAAAGCTGGTGCTACAGGTGTATATAGAACAGTTCCTGGTGCTAAAAAAACTTATAAACAAGGACCTTATCAACCTAGAGTAGCTAATGCAAAACCATATAATGCTGCAGGTAAAAAATCTTTATGTGATAGATTAATGCAAGGAGCTACTATTGCTGATCTTGTTGCAGAAAATAAAGGTACTACTGCTGGATTAACAAAACTATTAGCAGATTGTATTCCTCAAGCTGAAGAAAAATTTAAAGAAACACAAGAAGCTTATTATATAGATCCAATTGAAGAAGTAAAAATTGATACTACTCCGGTTGATGAAATAATTAAAACTACTGAAGATGAGGAAATTATAAGTACTGAAGATGATAAAACTGTTATTCCTTCAGTAATTCCTTTCCAAGATAGGCCTATGTATTCAGATGTAGCAGCTAGAAACATACTTACTCAAGCTACTATGAACCCTAATGTACCAAGAACTAATTTTGCTGTACCGTATCGTGCAGAAATGGCTGGTACTTATAAAGACTTCTTAGCTGGAATTCAGGGTAATCAAAGAGCAGAAGCAAATACAGCAAATTTAATTGCTGGAACTGCAGGTGGTTCTGGAGAAGACTTTGCTAAAAATATGGCATTATCTGGACAAACAGCAGCTGCTAATGAGGCTACTATTAGTAATACTCAAAATGCAAACATACAAACTGGTTTAGATGTTAATCAATTTAATGCACAAACTAAAAATTTAAACAATGCTCAAAGAGCAGAAGTTTGGAATAACATGTTTGGTACTACATCTGAGGCTAAACTTGCAGAAAATACAGGACGCAATCAGATAAAACAAAATAAGCAAATGGCAATTGCAGATGCTGAGGCTGAACTTCAAAATAGGGCATTATCTAATTATCAGAATAAACAATTTGGTACAACATATAGAAGAGGTTTACCTTACTTTAAATCTGGTAAACCACAAGTACCTCAAAAGTCTGATGATGTAAATGTAGCAATGAAAGAATTACAAGCTATATATGGTAAGGATGCTAAGTTAGGTGATTTATTACAGATATATAAAATGCAACAGGGACAGAAACAAGTTAAAAAAGGTGGTCAAAATAACATGGGTGGTTATGTATTAGGTGATAATATATTCCCATTTATGTTCTACTAAACTTTATAGGTTTAATAAACTTATAAAATTTTAGTATTTTTATAATGTAAAGAATTCAATATGGCAAAGTACCCACAAGGTGTTTCAAGTTTTATTCCACAATATCAACCATACCAGGTTGATTTTAATTATGTGAATAATGTTTTGGCAACAAAGCAAGATCAGTATGATAAAAACTGGCAGGCTATTAATAAAGTATATGGTCAACTTTACTATGCAGATCTTACACACGCAGAAAGTATAAAGAAGAAAGATCAAATAGAAAAACAAATTGATTTTAATCTTAAAAGAGTTGCTGGACTTGATTTGTCTTTAGATCAAAATGCTACTCAAGCTTTACAAATCTTCAAACCTTTCTATGAAGATACTGATCTAATGTATGATATGGCATATACCAAAAATGCTAAGATGCAAAAGTTAACTGGACAATCTTATAGTACAGCTACTGATGAAAAACTAAGAGAGCAAGCTTCTAGTACTAGTATGAAAGCTATTGATTATAGAATTGAAGAGTTTAAGAATTCACCTTATGATCAAATTACTTCTGTTCCAGCTCCTAAGTTTGTACCATATCAGAATGTAAATAAGAAAGCTATAGCTTATGCTAAAGAATTAGGAGTATCTGTAAAAGACTTTTCATTTACTAAAGATGGTAGATTCATTATTGAACAAAAGAATGGTCAACCTTTAGTTGGTCCATTATATAAGATGTTTATGTCTGCCTTTGGCAATGATGAATCTATTAAAGATGTATATAGAACACAAGCTTATGTAGATAGAAAGGATTATGGTTATGCTAATAAAGAAAGATTAGGTAGTGTTGAGGCTGCAGAAACAGAATATGTTAATACTAAACTAACTGAGTATAAAGCTATTACCCAGTCACAGTTAGCTTTATTTAAAAACCAAGATGATACATATACAAAAAATATCAAAAATTTAGAGTCTCAGATTCAAGCTGGAAGCAAAGATCCTAAAGTGGTAGCTCAATTAGAAAACATTAGAGAAGCACAAAAACAAAATGCTACTTTATTAACATCATATCAAAAGTCTGTTGAAGTACTAGATGATGGTATATCAAGAACTGCAAATACTCAAGGTGGTGCTAAAACTGATAACATCAATGATCTTAAGTATAAAGTAGATGCTATTCAACCTAACATGATGTTAGAAAATGATTTAAAAGCAGCTGCTGCAGGTTATGCAAGTACTGTTGGTTATGAAAGAAATATTAAGATTAATCAGTTTCAACTTCAACAAGAAAGAGCTTCTCAAGCAAGAAGTTTGGCAGATTATAAAGATAAGTTAGAAACTAATAGAATTATTTTAAAAGCAAAACTAGATTCTGGTGAATATGATTTAGTAGAAAGTAATGGTCAAAAAAGATTAGTTCCTAAAAAAGAACTTAATAATGTTGAACCAATTAAAAGTCCTCAGAGTGTTTCAAAAACAGAAATGCAACAAAAAGGACAAAAGGTACAAGAAGATGTAGAAGCGTCAAAGACACAACAGACTGTTAGTAGTATGTTAAATTTTATTCTGAAAGCTCATGAGAATGGAGACATGTCAGATGAAGAGTTATTTACTATAACACAAGACATGGGAATGTCTGAAAGATCTATTAGAAAAGATGTAACAAACTATAAAAAGTTTGGATATCCATCTGATAAAGATTCACCACAAGAAAGAAGAAAAAAGTTACAAAACTTTTCTTCAATTGATATTAATGAAATGAATCCTGGTTCTATAACTGAGATAACTGCAGGTTTTAAAAATTGGTTAACTACTAAAAATAAACTTAAAGGCTATGAAAGAGATGGGGACTTTATTAATGTTGTAAATAACTTTAATAATCTAGAAGATATTGGAGAATCTCAATTTGTTAAGAGAGACTTAAAAATAAAAAGAGCAGAAGAAACAGCAAGATTACTTAATAAAAAATATGATTCCCAAATGGGTGAATACATGTTTGATAGTGATGGTAATATGCGTGATGATGCTACTGTAATTCAGTTACTAGTCAATGATAGAAAAATACTTGATGTAAATGGTAATGTAGTACAGCCAGGAAAATTTCAAGAAGAAACAAAAGATTATTTTAATTACACTCCTGAAGGATTAGCTGCTTCAACATTAGCTGGTGCAGGTATTGGAGCTGCTGCTGGTGGTATTGGATCTGTTCCTGGAGCTGCAGCCGGAGCTGCCTATTATATGATGTATAAACCTGTATCAAATATAATTGATGGGTTTATCCGTGGGACTGGTCCTGAAAGTAATACTGGTGTCAAAGGTGAAAAAGATAATACTGGTTTGACTAAATCAACAAAAAATGCTATAGAAGATGCAAAAAATTATATGCTGAATCTACAAGAAGATAATTTGATTAAGACACCATTATATGGTTATGGCGGTAATGGTGCTGGTAAGTTTACAATGAATGCTGCAAGAATTACAGTTCAGCCAGGAGCATTTGGTACTGATAATTTTACAAGATACGCACAATTAAATCAAGTTATTAAAAACTTACCTTTTACAAAAGATGAAACAAGAGCTAGTGTTGAAGGAGTAACAGCTAATGATTGGAATAATGCAAGTAATGAAAAACTTAATGAAGTTTCTAAAAATATTTTAGAAGATCTTTATGAATATGCTAAAAGTAAAAAAAATAAAGATGGTAAGTTTAATGTTGATTTCCATCCTATTACTAATGCTTCATTAGATTTTGCAGGTATGACTGTTAAGGTACCAGAAAAAGTTGCTGAAAAATACAAAATGAAAAATGAAGGCAAAGTAAATCAGACAGGATACTTAAGTGCTGAAGTATATAATAAGCTAATTGCTAATGGATTAAGTATAATGAGTAAAAGTTCTAATTTTGTAGGAACGGATCTTTATAATAATGCTTTTATGGATCCTGTAGAAAGTAGAGTGAGAGCACAATATGATCTTGATAAGTCTGGTGTTACTTATACTAATCCATATTATGATGGTTATTCTATTGGCTTTAATCAATTGCCTAGTGGACAAATAGAATATCAACAAACAGTTCCTATGTGGGATCCAAATAAAAATGCATACGTAAGTGTAACATCAACTGATTTACTATCTGGTCAAGGATTGCAACTTCAACAATTTAGAAATAATTTTTGGTCAAAAGTTGCCTCAATGAACGAACAAAATAATAAGTAATGGAAGAAATGGATTTAAATGAATCATTAGCTCAACAAACTGATGATTTATATTCTGGCACAACAGAGTTTAATGAATACTTTCCAACAACATTAAATGAACCACCTACTGTTACTAACATGGGTGTAAAAAACTATGTTACAGGTTCTGCACCAGGTAATCTACCATCACAAGTTCCAAAAAATGCTGCTTATAATTTTGAAGATCATAAAAAATCTATGCAAAATTATTTAAGAAATTTTGGTCAAGAGAATGCTTATAATCCAAATGGTTATGCTAAAATTGAATCTTATGATTCAGGTCCTAATGGTAATTCTTTTTATGATAGATATGCTGCTACTGGTTTAGATACAATGGATGAGTTAGGATTTCATCCTACTAAAGATAATGAAACAGTTTGGAATGATAATACTGATTGGACTAGTGACTTTTCTAGAATGATTAATAATTCATTTATGCCATTAGCATATGAAGGTGTAGTATCTGGACCTAAATCCTTGTTAAGATTTGCAAATGGTGATGACTTTTTTAGTGCTGATAAAGAAGGAGCAAGAAACTATGAAAGAGCTTCGGCTATAGGTTATAGTTCAAGAAAAGGAGCAGGAGCATTTGCTAGTAATCTTGTAATGAACTTTGGTTATACTGCAGGTATAATTGGTGAGATCATGTTAGAAGAATTTGCTGGTGCTGTGTTAGCTCCATTTACTGGAGGAGGATCTACAGCTGCTGTAACAGCAAATGCAGCTAGAAGACTTAATACTATTGGTGATATAAATAAGAGTAGCTTAAAAGTAGCTAAAGGCTTTGATACAGCAATGGATGGCGCACGTCAATTTACTAGTGTACTAGATGAGTTAAATGATATTAACAATGCTAGAAAAACTCATGCTGCTGTAGAAAATTCTAATAAACTACTAAGAGGAGAAAAGTTTTTTTCCAATGCTGCTACTAAAAATCTAAATCCCTTATCTAATACTGTAGGTGAACTATATGATATCTATCGTGCACAAGATAATATTGCTGGTCTAGCTTCTGTATCTAGAACTGCGGGAGCATTCTATAGAGACCTTAGAACTATAAACATGGCAAGATCAGAGTCATCTCTTGAAGCTGGGATGGTTCAGAATAAAGTATTTAATGAATTATACAATCAATACTATGCAGAGAATGGAGAAGCTGCTGATGATAAAGAAATGTATAATATGATGAAGCAAGCTAAGGCTGCTGGAGTAGAGACATCACTGTATAACTTTCCATTAATCTATGCTACAAATAAAATTACTTTTTCTAATCTACTCAGTAAGGGTAAAATAAACAATTATCTTAATCAAACAATTAGAGAACTGGGAGAAGTTAAAGCAGGTAAATTTGGTAAATTAGGTAGAACTGTTTACAATCAATCTACAAGAGAATTTGAATTCTGGAAATCAGGTTTGAAAAGCTGGTGGAAAGGTTGGAGAAAAGATCCTATATATAAATCAGTAGGTAATTCTATCGGTTATCTTAAAGCTAATATATCAGAAGGTATCCAAGAAACTTATCAAGAAGTAATAGCAAATGCTGCTGAGAAGTATTATGTAGAAAGTTATGATAGTGACACTGTTGCTAAACAACTTTATAAAAATGCTCAGTTACCAATGCTTAGTATACCTGGTTCATACTTTGCTGAGTCTGCAAAAAAGTATAATCCTTTAACTAGTGCTGAAGGAGCTGATGTATTTGCATCAGGTTTCTTTATGGGATTCTTAGGTGGAGGAGCAGATAAAGTTGTAAACTATACTTTTGTACAAGCAAATAGATTAACACAACCTGAAAAATTTAAAAAGTATAAAGAAAAAAAATTAGAAATTGAAAGAGATCTAATCAATAATCTTAATGCTCAAGGACCAAGTGGATTTATTAATTCAAAACTTTGGGATGCTGGTGTTCAATCTAAACTTGCTGCAGCTAAAAGAAATGGTAATAGAAATGAAGTAGAGGATGCAGAAAATGAAGCTTTCATAGCTCATTTTACTACACTATCTGAGAATGGTGTAATGGGTGAATACCTGGATGGATTACTGTCTATGAATAATCTTAATGATGCTGAGTTTATAGATGCTATGGATAATAGTATAACAGCAGATCAGATTCCAAAAACTAAAGAAAAAATTACTGGCATAGTTGAGAGAGCTAAAAAATTAGAAAGTAAATATAACTTCTATAAACAAAGGTATCCAAATCCTGTTGACATGACTCTTTTTGAAAAAGGAGTAAGTGAGGATTATACTGAAGCAGTAATAATGCATAATGCTTGGGAGTATGCAATTAAGTCAGCAGTGTTCTTTGATCAATCATTTGAAAATACAATGCAAAGAATGACTGATATTGTAAATCTACAATATGCAGAACGTCCTATTAGCAAAATGACCAAGAGACAATCAGATGTATTGTTTACTCCTAAACAGTTAGCTAATGAGATTGGTTTATTACAAAATGAAATTGATGCTTTATCTGAATTAAAAGATCCAGCTTCTAAAGAAATGCTAACGCAAAAGAAAAAAGCTTTAGCAGATCTAACACAGTATAAAGAAAAGTTTGATGCCTTTGATAGATATTACCATAGAAATAGATATGTTGCAGGAGTAAAAGAAAAACTATCTAAAGAAAGAGGTGGTATTGCAATTACAGATGAAGAAGCTTCTGCATACATCCTTGAACAATTAGGAGTAGATGAAGCTACTGAAGAAAAAGAATTAAAACTTATTAGTGAATTAGAAGGTAGTTATAAAGATTATCTAAAAGGCATTGCTAATACAGAAGATGATTATCTTTTTACAGAAGGTATTGATACTTCATTTGAAAGACTATTAGACTATTATAAACTAGATAATGAGTCTAGATCATTAGCTGAAGCTATAAACTTAATTAATGACCCTGTAAGTTATGTCAATCTTGTAGAAAGAAATAAGAAATGGATGACAGATCTTTATGCAAGAAGATCTGAATACTATACAAAGATAGTAAAAAGTCAGTTAGAAAAAATGGAGAACAATGCTCTATTGAATGCTCTTGCTGATAAAGGTATTTTTGTAAGCATAGATGATTTTAAAAAGTGGATGGACTTTAGAATCCCACCTAAAGAATTTTTTGATGAAGCCAGAGGAATTGTTATTCCAGAAGGAAGCCCTACATATGATGACTACTATGTCCTATTTGATAGGTTAGCTGAGTTTGCTGAAGATAACTCTACTGAAATTCTAGAAGATACAATGGATGTTTCATTAAGAAATGAATTAGCCAAGTTAGATGCAGAAAAAGAAGCTAAGATAAATAGTTTACCAAAAACAACAGAGAGAGAAACTTTATCTGAGATTTTACCAAACCGTGGTAAAACCATGGGTATCAGAAGAATTAATGGTCAAATGCTTACCAATACATATGGTGATGCTTATTACAAAGATCAAGATGTAGAAGAGATACTTACTTTTTATAAAGATGAGAATGGCAATCTATTTAATGTTGTAGATGGTCAGATTACAACACCGGTTGAATCAAACTTAAGTTACAAGTTTACCAAAGTAGATGCTTATAAGTTTTCTGAGCAAGCAGATTCTGTAATAGTAGAACAACTTGAAAAAGATTATGCAGATCTAAAGAATAAAGTAAAAGAAAGATATGTTTCAGCTAAACAGAATATAAAACAAGAAGCTGATAAAGAAGTAGTTTACACACCAGATACAGATTTGGATGAAATGCCGAATGCTTTAAAGAAAGAACTGTATGATTTGTTTCAAGCAGAAGAATTTAGTAAACTTTCTGAAGAAGTCCGTGTAAATATGAAATATAATCAAGAACAAAATTTATTTGTAAAGTTTGTACAAAGCAATCTTGCAGCTAAATCTGTTATTGACAACTATAATAAAAAACAAAAGGCTACAAAAGCTACTGCTCCAACCGGAGAAAAGAATGACTTTACATTTAAGTTCTTAGGTAAAGAAGTTAATACTAAAGACTTAACTGCTGTTGAACTTAGATCTTATCAGAGAAGACTAAAAGAAACAATCAAAGGTCTTAATGAAAAACAAAAGGATAACACTATTACACCAGAAGAAAAAACTGAGTTAGCTAATGCTAAAGTAGTAAGTGTAGACATAGAAAAGTTAATTAAGACTAGATCTAAAAATGAATTGAGTCCTGAGCTCCAGGATGCAGTTAAAAAAGTTGAAGAGGTAGAAGCTAAACAAGAAGATATCTTAACAACAGAATTAGGAGTAGTTGTAGA
>Ga0164293_10002936_pt1 | contig 14473 bp, 10 predicted proteins | sample GEODES118metaG_FD_111487 | JGI IMG/M metagenome (GOLD analysis project Ga0164293, IMG submission 111487) | Eutrophic lake water microbial communities from Lake Mendota, Wisconsin, USA - GEODES118 metaG | ecosystem: Environmental > Aquatic > Freshwater > Lake | place: USA: Lake Mendota...
CGCGGAAGCTGGCCCGTCGGGCCATCGCACCGACGCGGGACCGCTATCGTCGCGACGACGTAGTACGGGCACCTTCGCCCCGGCGGGTAGCGACGCCGAGCGCAACGACCGTGAGCTCACCGGTGCCAAACTCGACGAGTCAGCGCCAGACATGGGCCTAAGCGAACGCATCGGCGGCGGCTCTTCGGGATCGGCGAACTCCGCCAGGTGCGACGCTGCAGGTCGACGTTCACTCGCGGGCACGTCGCCCTCAATTCCCATGCGACGCGCCGGCGGGACGGGCGTATCCCCCACGCCCGGATGAGCCATGACGTTATGCACGAGCGGTTTTGACGCCTCAGCTCGAGCAACGTCACTCACGTCGCGGTCGAAATCGACATCAAGATCCACATCCACGTCGAGGTCGATCTCGAAAGCGGCCTCGACGCCCAGAGGGTCCGACGATGCAACGGCGCGACGATGGGTTGCGAGTGACTCCGGTCGGGACGACGAGCCTGCTGTCGTATCTCGAAAACGCGCAGCTGCTTTTCGAAGATGAGGCTTAAACGACCCCTCTTCGATTTGCCTGCAGATACGCGCCCAGTGAGCCGAGTACGTGTTGTAACGCTGCGAGAGCACTTGAAGACGAAACCGCAGGGCACCACTGCGCAATTGCTCTTTTCGTAAAAGAGCAAATCGCCGGTCCACATCTTTGCGAGGAACCGCAGGCACGATCTTTTCAAAACCTAAAAAGTACTGCTCGTACAGGTTGCGAACCCGCTCAATGCGCTCTTCAAGTTCCGCGAGTGCAATTTCATGCTCCGTCGGAGTCACCTGCGTCGACCTCCCAGGATGTCGTTCGACCGTAGCCTTTGCTCGGGATCGCAAAGGAGAGCGTACATCACAACGGCGAAACTCTTAAATTATCGAAGCAAACTTTCGCTTCCCAGGTGTTAAGCCCGAAGTGATCGTGACCTGGACCGAGAAGAGGCGCTGGATCTGGCCACGCGGCGAGCTCGGCGCCATCGACGGACCAGCGCACGGTCTTCGCGTCGTTGCGCTCGATGACGATTCGATAGGTCTGACCTTTCCTGACGGCTTGCTGCCGCATGTCATCGGAAAAGGGATCCACTTGAATCACTTTGCGATCAGCGCCGTGCTCATCGAGGCGCGCCAAGACGTGGAGAGAGTTCTTCCAGCCCCCGAGAATTGCCAAGTAACTCGTCGCGTTCGAATACGATGTTCCCGTCGCGAACGAAACGCCGTCTCCCCAAACTTCAACCTTCACGTCCCCGTCGTCGGAGTAGCTTGTTGCGTCGAACTCAATACGCGCGTTGACGGGCAACGTTCGTTTGAGCCAGACCGGATGATTGCGTGCACTCTGCCCACAGAGCCGACCATTTTCGATGAACCATGCACCCATTTTCGTTGAGTGCCAATCCGGACCAAGACTATCGTCAGGCGGCGTCATAACCGTCGCCGCCGCGGAGGGGTCGCCGCCATCACGTTCGAGCGCGCGGGCTGCATCCGGTTGGGCCCGAAACGTCGCCGGCGTTCCCGCGTCTCTCGCTGGAACGAGTGACTCTCCGCCATCACGAAGCCCCTCACCGTGGCCGCGACGCGAGCGTTCAAACGTATCGATGAACGGCGCCAGCATCACCGGCTCGGATGGTCGCGAAGAAGGCACGTTGGCGCGCACCGCCATGCCCCCATCGTTCTTTGACGCGCTCGACGATGAACTTCCCGGCGGAACGCATGCCGCGCCGAAGCAAGCAGCCCACACGAAACGACGAAAACCGACAATTGCCACGCCCGCCACGCCGAGGATTTGTAACACGAATCGGGAGGATCGTTAGGACCTGCCTGAAGCGCTCTGCTAAAACGCTCGGCGGCTCATGCATCCGATTCTGTTTCGAATTCCCCTCCCCAAGGTACCCCTCAAGCTGTGGTGGGCGATGGCGGCCATCGCCGCAATCGCTGTGGCCTACCTCATCAGCGGTTTTCGGCGCAAAGACCGCGCTACGGCGATTACATCGCTTCTCATCGCCGTCGGCGCTGGAAGTGCCGGATACATCTTTCGCGCAACCAAATACGAAGCACCTAACCTGCCGATCTTCTCATACGGAGTCATGCTCGGCCTGTCGCTCATCGTGGGCTGGTACTTGACGCTCACCTTGGCAGACCGAGAGGGGCTGCCCAAAGAAACGATGGCGAACTGCTACGTCGCCACTGCCTTTGCCGCGATCGTGGGAGCGCGTGCACTCTACATATTTACAAACCTTGACGAGTTCCGCATCGACACTCACGACAGCTCGAGTGCCCTCGACGTTGCGGGCTTCTTTGCGCTGCGGCGCGGGGGTCTTGTGGCGTACGGCGGTTTTCTTGGCGGCTACATCGGCAGCTGGCTCTATTTACGGTCGCAAAACCTACGCCTCATGCCATGGGCCGACGTGGCCGTGCCGAGTCTTGCATCCGGGTTGCTGATTACACGCATCGGCTGCTACCTGTTCGGCTGCGATTTCGGCAAGCGTCTGTCGGCAGATGCGCCTGCATTCCTCCAAAAACTTGGCACCTTCCCGCACTGGGCACCGGGCACCATCGGCGGCGGGGATGGCTCACCGGCGTGGTCGCGCCACCTCGACATCGCCGGGCGCGGCTCGCCCGCAGGAGCCGAGCTGCTGAAGCTGAACCACTCCTGGCCCGTTCACCCGACCCAAATTTATGAATCGATCATTGGGCTTTCGCTCCTTGTTCTGCTCCTTTGGCAACGCAAGCATCAGAAATTCCGCGGTCAAATTTTCTTTCTTTTCGCCTTCGCATACGGCTACCTGCGATTTGCGGTCGAGATGCTGCGCGACGACGCCGAGCGCGGGGAATTCGGGATATTCCCGGTCCATCACTTCGTCCCCGCAGCACTTTTCGTGTTGGGCGTGGGATTTGTCTTCGGGCCATCGCTTGGGATCACGAATGTGCGCGCCCGTTCGGTCGCGCGCATCCTCGCCTTTGTGCCGCCAGTTGTGTCATACATCTTTTTGGCACCCGCAAAGTTTAGTGCCACGGTGGTGATGCACGTTTCTACAAGCCAGTGGATCGGATTGATCAGCGCCGCATTGGTGTCGTACTTCTACGCGCGCTTTTGGGAATCAGCCCGGAAGAGCCCAGCAGCCGCGATGGGCCTCGCGTCGCTCGGAGCCGTTGCCGCAGGGTCGTCCGGGCTCGCCGCGACACCTCGTCATGCGCACAGCCCCAGCGATCTCTCCGACGACGTTGACGACGACGATAACGATCACGACGCCGCTAACGCGACGTCGTGATGGCGCCCTCGAGGCAAAACCTCACTCGACCGGGATGTTTGCATTGCGCAACATCCCGAGAAGGTTTGCCTTGTCGGTCGCTTTCATAAGAGCCTCTTTGGGCTCGATCGCTTTCGACGTCACCAGAGCGAACAGCGAATCGTTCATCGTGACCATCCCTTGCGTTTTGGCGGTTTGCATCACGCTCGGAAGCTGAAAGGTTTTGCCTTCGCGAATCAAGTTGGTGACGGCCGAGGACCCAAGCAAAATCTCATGGGCTGCGGCGCGCCCTCCCCCGATTTTTTTGCACAACACCTGTGCGACAACGCCGCGCAACGACTCGCTGAGCATGACGCGAATCTGCGCCTGCCTGTCAGATGGGAACTGATCGATCAGCCGATCAATCGTGCTCGTGGCCGAGGTGGTGTGCAGCGTGCCGAAGACGAGGTGACCTGTTTCGGCGGTTTCCATCGCAATCGCGATGGTTTCAAGGTCACGCATTTCCCCAACGAGCACAATATCGGGGTCTTCGCGCAGGGCGGCGCGCAGGGCGGCTTTGAACGATTGCGTGTGTTTACCAACTTCTCGCTGGTTGATTAGGCACTTGATGTTCTTATGAACGAACTCAATAGGGTCTTCAATCGTAATAATATGATCCGATCGCGTTCGATTAATGTAGTTGATCATTGCCGCAAGGGTTGTTGACTTCCCCGAACCTGTCGGGCCTGTAACGACGACAAGGCCCTTGGTGAGGTTGCACATGTCAAGGCACGCCCGGGGCAATCCGAGTTCCTCGGCGGTGCGGATATGGATCGGGATTTGGCGGATGACCGATCCCACGCCATTGCGGTCAACGAACGCATTCACGCGGAAGCGCCCCACATTCGGGATCTCGTGAGCAAAGTCAGCGTCGTGTCGCTCGTCGAATTCACGACGGATTTCGTCTCGCATAATCTCGCGCAAGAGAGATTCGATATCGGCACTCGACAGGACCGACGACGAATGATCAAAGTGCATCTCTCCGTGCTTGCGCATCACCGGAGGGCTGCCCGCCGACAGGTGCAAGTCCGACGCGCCCGCCTCGAGCATCGCGCGCAGGAGCTGGTCCACCCGCGCGGGAGCTCCGGTCTCGACGCGCCGCGACTCTGGCGGCCGCGGTTCGTCAGGCGTCGCGAACGCTTCGAATCGCGGCGGCGCTGCGCGGTCCGCAACGCGCGGGTCATTCGACGAAGACGGCGCAGCTCGCGGAGGAATCGGCGACAGCAGCATGCCGGCGCCTCGCTGCGCAAACGCTTGCTCGCGCAACGCCGGCGCCGGTGCACCCAAGTCTCGCGGCACGGTCGCGCGAGCTCGGGGTGACGTATCGACTTCGAGACGAGCCGTATCTGCCGTCGCCGCGAGCGAATTCGACTCGAATCGTTCGTCGACGAGAATTCCAACGCGGCGCACCGCGGGTCTCGCGCTCATGCTTGCGTTAGTGTCGGCGCTTGCGCGCCGCAACGCGACCGACAAGCCAAGTGCATTGCGCACGATCTCAATCACGTAGTGAGCCCCGCCATGCCCGTAGCGCACGATTCGAGGCCGATTCGATGGCAATTGAACGCGCTCTTCTTGCGACAGCACTTCGGCAAGCGCCCTGTCGAGCACGCCCTCGGTGATCGCTGGCAGTTCGCGAAGTACCCGACGCGCATCGCCCGCGACCACACACGGGGGTTCATCCGAGGCGAGAAGCAATTCATCGCCGAGTTCACGCTCGAGCAAGGCAATGAACGATTGAAGGTGTGTCACAGTCGCATCCTCCTAAGCCAGAGTACACATGCTACGCGACGATTGCGCGAGTCGCGACACGCCTGCGTTTTGCGCGAAGCCCACAACGCACCGCGCAGGATCAACTCTCGTTTTTAGGCAGCGTCGCGCGTTTTGATGACCCTTTCCAACTTCTTTGCCTGCACGAAAGTGCCAATCTTTTGCGGGCCACGCTAGATTGTTCGCGTGGCCATTCGCATGCATCTGCCAACCCGCAGAGCCACGGTGCAGCTTGGGTCGCACATGGCGCGCGCGCTGTCCCGCGGCGACCTCGTCGTGCTTTCCGGTGACCTTGGCGCAGGCAAAACATTTCTAGCCCGCGCGATTGCGCGAGGACTTGGGGTACCGCATTCCACGGCCATCGCAAGCCCCACATTCACGCTTGTTCAGCACTACGCCATTGCGCTCGGCACACTTCTCCATTGCGATCTTTATCGCCTTCGCGACGGTACGTCGGACCAACTCGCAATAGAACTGCGACGTCTCGGCGTCGCCGAACAACGTGCGGAGGGCGCCATCGTTCTCGTCGAGTGGGGATCCGATCTCGAGCGCGAACTCGGCGGCGAAGCCTCGCTCCGTGTTCACCTGGAGGCAGGGGGCACCAACCGCGTCGCCCACCTCACAGGGCGCCTCGCACAAGGCCTCGTCGACACCATGCTCCCGACACAACCATCATGAGCAACGAAGCGCCCCTCGCCGGGAGCACGCCTCATGTTAATGTACAATGCACACATTAGATTCCGCATCTTTCTTTTTCCCGCTCTGTCCACTTCTTCATGAACCCAACGCCCCAACGCCGCACGCTGCGAGAGATCATCGGAGCAGCTGCTATTGCCGCGCTGATCGTGTTCGCGTTGGTGTTTGGTGCACGCCACGGACAGCGCTCCCCTTCGCATGTGACCACGTCGAGCAGTGGTAGTTCCGAGCTCTCGGGCCCCGTCGCTCGTTTCGAGATGTTGCCAGCGGTCGCGCGTCTCGCCGTAACCAGCGCCGACGCGCGAAGCCACGCCGATTTCGATCTTTCCCTCGTCATCGACGGCCGAGAGCGCCCGTTGATCATGCGACGCTCGGACCTTCGGCTTCGCGATCCTCGTTCTATTTCTGCGTCCTTCACCGTCGAAGCTGGCGACGACCGCGCAACCGCGTTGCTGGAACTGCGCCTCAGTGAAAGCGGGGATACGCTTACCGTAAGCCTCACGCTGACCCCCGAGCCCGGGTCATCGTCCGTGCACTCCTACGCCCTACGCGTGGGCAGCATGCTCAGTGCTAAGGCCGGATTCGTTCCGACTCGCGGAATGCTGTCGGACGTCGGCGCGACAGAAGCGCAAAGCGTATTAGTTGCATCAAGCACACATCCGATCGTTGTGGTTTCCCCACAAATCCCCATTCACATTAGCCAGCTCGCGCCAGATGTCGACCACGGCGGCAGCGCACCACGCGTTGTTATCACAACGCCAGCCGAGACAACTCCACGTCGCCCCCAGAGCGCGCCGCCTCCGAAGTCGGTGAAGTTTGCACTCAACGTGCTGGTGAGCGCATCCGAGCAGCGCGTCTGGGGACAGCTCTACCGATTGCTCGCAACGCCCGTGGCAAAAGTTACCGGCATCGTCACGGCTGCGCGCGACGCTGCAGTCGTTGTAGGATCCAACGATCGCGGCGCGCCCCTCATCCGCACCGCGACAGGATCCGACGGCCGGTTCGAAATTGACGCACCCGTCACCGCAGTGCAGTGGGTCGCCGCACTTGAATCTGCCAGCGCAAGCACACCCATGCACTTTACACCAGGTTCGGCCAATGAACTGCGCTTGGATGTTGCACCTGGCGGCGAAGTTCGCATTCGCGTGACCGATGGCGATACGCGCTTGCCGCTCGTCGCCCGACTGATGATCCGAGGCATCGACGGCACGCGCGATCCAAGCTTCGGGCCCGACTATCGAGCGACAGGCGCCGGACCGCTCATCGACGTGCTCAAGGGCGAAACCGTCACGCCACTTGCACCGGGGCGTTACCGCGTATCGGCCACCAAAGGGTTGGAATGGACCATCGATGCCCAGACGCTCGAGGTGCAAAGCGGACGCGCAGCCGCCGTGAACTTAGAACTGCGGCACGTGGTCACAACCCCGGGTATCGTTGGATGCGATCTACACGTTCATGCACGCCCGAGCTTCGACAGCCCGGTAACGCCCGAAGATCGCGTGCTCTCGCTTGTCTCGGCCGGGGTCGACTTCGCGGTTCCTACCGAACATAACATTGTTGGAGATTACACCAATGCCGCCGACTCCCTCGGGCTCGGCAAACAGCTGGCGCATGTCACCGGCGTCGAAGTCACAACGTACAATCCCAGGTTCGGCCACTTCGGATTGTTTCCCTACCCTGCCTCGCGCCCTGTGCCACCGTTTCGAGGGGCCAACGCCGCGAGCCTTTTTTCAGCGGCCAAACGCGGCGATGCGTCACGCGTTCTGCAAGTGAACCACCCGCGACTGCCGAGCGGAATTGGGTACTTCAATGTCTTCGGATTCGATCCGAAAACGGGCCGCTTGCCGTCAAGCATGCGCGCCGACTTCGACGCTCTTGAGGTTTACAACGGTTACGATCTTGGCACGCGCGGCCGCACCGAAGCGGTCATCGAAGATTGGTTTGCGCTGCTCAACCTGGGCAAGCGTTACGCCGCGACGGGCAGCAGCGACTCGCATCGTATCCAATACCAGTGGGCAGGCTATCCGCGCACGATGGCACTGGTCACCGCCGAAGCCTCGGGCGACAGCGGAGGCAGCATCGACACCGCCGCCGTCGTTCGCGCCATCAAAAACGCCCACTCGTTCGTAACGAGCGGTCCAATTGTCGACGTCGAGCTATCGGCCGGCCAAGCGAAAGCGCGCCCCGGCGACGACTTGCCGGCTCCTGCAGGCACAGCCATTTCGGCGCGCGTGCGCATTCGAGCCGCACCTTGGGTCGACGTGACCTCGCTCGACATTGTGGCCGGAATTCCCCCTCAAGCATCGTCCATGCCCCGCCTGCCTTGGAATTTGCAGCGTACACCTATCGGAAAAACCGAGACCGTGTATCGCACAACTGTCACATCGCGGCCCACGCGCCTGGGCCGCGAACAGGGCACGCTCGACGATGCCGCCGCCAGAACTGTGCGCCTCGAGACCGACGTCACGCTCAAGCTCCCCGACGGCGCGACCTGGGTCGTGGTGATGGTGCGCGGCGACAGGCCGCTCGACGATGCGCTTGCGTTTATGCCGATTCAGCCGCTCGCCTTCACCAATCCGATTTGGATCGCTCGGTAACGCACGAGAACGTGCGAGGGCGCTCAAGGACGAATCAATCCGGCGAGGCGCACGCACGATGTGCTAGGTCGAAGAGCCGATGACAGGCAGAGAGCAACCAAGCCTGAGCCTCTCGCGCGATACCGAGCATGAAGCGCGCGCGCTACGATCGATTGCGTCGGCGCTGGAGCGAATTCCGTTTTACGCCAAACGCCAAACCCACGCTCCAGCCCTTGTTGAACCCTCGTACCGCCCAGGGTCGCTCGAGGCTCTGCTCGCGTCGTTACCGTTGCTCACGGCCGATAGCATTCGCGCCTCACTCCCAAAGGTTTGGTTTCCCGTCGACCGCAACCCCAAAGAGGAGCTCGCCTCCGGGGCCATTTCGATCGTCGAAACCGGGCTTTCCGACGCGCGCATTCGTCTCTTGTGGGACAAGGCCTGGTGGCTCGCGCAAGAGCAGCGCGCGTGGCACGCAAGCGAAGTAGCCGAGCTCGCTCTCGCCGAAGCCACACGCAGCGCGGGCAGCCCCGGCGGCATTCGCGATGCGGTCTTGTGGGTTCCCGAGCGCGGCACCGGCTCCTGCGGGGCCGGGGATCCGTCCTACGAACAGCGTGTAGAGCGCACGCGATTGCATTTAAATCCCCGCCAAGATCCCACCTTTTGGACCGAGGCGGTGATGCGGCGCATGCTCGAGGAGCTCGCCCTTCACGAAACCGTGGCACTGCTTGCCGACCCGTTTTACCTCGACGTGCTCGCACGCTTCGCCGATAGCCTCGGTCAAGCTCTTCGTGTGCAAGGGTTTATCGGCCTCACACGCAGCCTAACCACAAGCGCACATCGCGCCAATCTCGCGCGCGTCTTCGACCCAAAGCGCACCGTGCAAGTGTACAGTGCACGCGAAGCTGGCGTTCTGTTCATCGAGGGCAGCGACGGTCTGTTGCACCATGCACCTTTCACCACGCACGTTGAGTTGCTTCCGCTTCGCGTTGCAACTCCCGGCGCGAGCAACGTCGCATGTGTTGTCGTGACGACGCTCGACAGGGCGGTTCAGCCACTTGTGCGATACGTGCTTGGCGATCTCGTGCAAGTTGCAACGGCTCCGTCGCGCTTCACCACCGTGCCTCCCATCACGACCGTTGAAGGCAAGCTCGACGATTGCATTGTGCGCCCAGACGGCGCCATCGTGACCCCCGCTGCAGTCGACCGAGCCCTCGAGGCCGCGCGCGCAGCTCCGACGGGCTATCAAGTGATTCAAACCGATTTGGCATCGGTGACCATCGAAGTGATGGGTGGATCATGCACCGAAGTCACTTCGGCTCTCGCCCCCTTGCTTGATGGCCTCACCGTGAGCGCCCGCAGTGCCACAGCCATCGCCATCGAATCCACCGGCAAGTACCGCACGTGCCGCCGAATGACTCCCCGCCTGCCCCTCGATGCTTTCGTGAGTACACAAACATGAAAGATACAATTAATTCCCACGCCGCCGCGGTTCGCTCTGCATTTCCCCTGCTGTCGCGCGAAATCGCCGGGCGCCCACTGGTGTTCCTCGACAACGCGTCAACCACGCCCAAGCCGCGCGCGGTGATCGACGCGGTCGTCGACACCTACGAGCGAGCCACCGCAAACGTGCACCGTGGCGTTCACGTGCTCGGCGAAGAGGCCACGCGCTTGTTCGATGATGCGCGCCGTGAGGTCGCCGCGCTCATCGGAGCCAGCCCAAGCGAAGTCGTTTTGGTGCGAGGTACAACCGAAGCGATCAACTTCGTCGCGAACGGTTTGCAACTCGGGTCTGACGACGAAGTCGTGTTTCCCGCGAGCGAACACCACGCCAATTGGATCCCGTGGCGCGTGCACGGCAAACCCGTGCCGGTGCCGATCGACGACGACGGCCTGCCGCGCTGGGAGAGCCTCGAATCGCTGCTGACTGCGAAAACGCGCCTTATCTCACTCGGTCACGTGTCGAACGTGACCGGCGCCATCGCTCCGGTTTCCGAGGTCGTGCGCATCGCGAAGTCACGTGGGATTCCGGTGCTTCTCGATGCCGCGCAGTCGCTGTCGCATCTGCCACTCGATGTGGCCGAATTGGGCGTCGACTTTCTCGCGGCCTCGGCGCACAAGGCGTTTGGTCCCTCCGGCGTCGGCATTCTTTGGTCGAAAAAAGAATTTTTGGCCAAGTGTCCGCTTTACCAAGTGGGCGGAGGCATGATTTCGCTGAACAACGACATCGATGTCGGAGGGTTTGTGCCGCGCGATGCTCCGTTCAAGTTCGAAGCCGGCACGCCAGCGATTGAGGCCACCATTGGCTTTGGCGCGGCGGTGAAGTGGATGCGCGCCATCGGCATGCAAACCATTCGCGAGCACGATCTAGCGATGAGCGCTTACCTTTTCGACGCGTTGCGCGAGATCCCAGGAATACGTGTACTTGCCAAACATCTACATCCCGAGCAACGCATTGCGCTTGCGACCTTCGTCGTTGATGCGCCCGCGATGACCCAAGAAAGCGTGGCCCGTGCGCTCTGCGACATGTTCGGCGTTTGCGTATCCGCCGGGTTTCACTGCACACACGTGCTTCACGCGCGCGCGCACCTGCCCGGCACCGTTCGCGCAAGCCCACACGTGTTCAACACGACCGACGAGATCGACGTTTTGCTCGAGGGCGTGCGCGAAATCGCCTCGTAGCGACGCAGCGTCGTGTGGCTTGCACCGCGTCTCGGGGCTAACGCTCGGGCGTGCGCGACGCTGCCGCACCGCTTTTCCGCGAAGGCGGCAAACGAATCGGCCGTCACGGTGACGGCTTCATCCTCGTGATGGAACGACTCGTAACAGCTCGCGAGCGCGCTCCAGCCATCGCCATTCAGAAACACGAGGGCCGCGAGCGCGCGCGGCCCATAGGTGTGGCTAGCGCTCGGGCTAATCGCGCTTGAGACTGACGGCGACGTCACTAAACGCGGTGACGTACTTCACGAAGCCCGCGCGAAAGTCGGCGAGCGTATGCGCATACGGGAAATTGGGCGTAACGCCGTTGTTCTCGATGTAATCCGCGGAGTCATACGTGCCGTCGGCCTGGTACGGCGCAAACAACCCTCGCGTGAGGAAAAGCTTCGCTCTCGAAAACGGCAACGTGAGAACCTCCTCCACAGAACCGCCAAGCCCATTCGTGCGCATGCCAAACGTTTTGGCGACGCCGCCCGCTTGCAGAAGCGCCGGAAAGATATCGGCGCTTGAGCCCGAAAGCTCATCGTGCAACACAAGCACGGGCTTGGTCCACCGCACGGCCGGATCAGGCGTTAGCATCTCGCCACCAACCAACGAAGCGTACGTGTCAGGCGCGTTCGGCCTCGCAAGCCCTCCAACAAACGGAGCGAACGGAGCGAGCCACGAGGACGCGTCGATGGCCGATTCAAGGCCGCGGGCGCGACGCACGACGGCATTGTGTTCAGCGCTCACGTCTTGCGAGGAACTTTGCCCAAAATCAACGATTCGCGCGGCGAATATATTGTAACCCTCGAGCCACTTTCGATCGGCACGATGGGCTTGAACGATGTTCGGAATCGGGCCTGTGGCGAACAGCGATGCGAGAGCCGACGCATAGGCGATGGCTCCGCCTCCATTGTGTGTCTCATCGACAACCACAACATCGGCCGGCGTATCGCGAAGCGCAGCTCCTGCCGTCGGTGCGACCATGTTGTCGCGCAAGAGGGCTCCGAGCCACGCAATGTTTTCTGCATACCGGTCATCCCCCAACTGAAATGTTGGAATCCGAACAAGGAGCACGGTTTTGCCCTTGTGCGCATATTTGTAGGCTCGCATCGACAAGGTCGGAGACTCATCCTCCGAGCCACCATCGCCGCCGTTCATGCTGGGGACCGCGACTCCAAGCGCGGCGAGCGACTGTGGCTTGGGTTTCACTTCAACGATGTTGAAATCCGACTTGAGTTTTTCGGAGAAAAAAATCGGCTCAGAGCTTCCCCGCGTCACGAGGCTCGCCGTTTGAAGCAGCGATGCAGTTCGTCTAGAAAAGCCGGCATCGTCTGGAAGCATCTGCGGTCTTGCAGCCGAGGCAACGGATGCCGAGGCTTGAATCGCGCTCAGCGATGTAAGGGAATCAAGGCCCGCGTCTAAGCGTTGCCAGGGAACATCAACGGCGTACTCGGTGCCATCGGCCCGCCGGAACACAAAGTGTGCGGTAGCGCCTTGGGGTCGCAATTCGTTCGGAAAAAAGAACTCGCGTTTTCTCATGCCGAGCGCGACGAATTGCCGGGTGCTTTCCTCGGTTGCATTCTGCACGAGCGGCGTCAGCAAGCGTTCGAGTTCGTCGGTGCTTTTGCCATCGACCGACACGAGGACATCACCACGAGCGACTTGTCCCGAAAGCGCAGGCCTGACGAGGGATACAACGAACGAGCCTTCGATCGGTTCTACAACTAACGGCGCATAGCTGGTGACCGACCCGTCGCCCCGGATGGGAAACTCGTACCCCACATGACCGTCGCGCAACTTGGCGAGCAGACGCTTGACCGCTCGAACACGGTCGCCCTCGGTGCTGCTCTGCTCGGTTTCTGCGATAGCCTCGGCAAGTTCTTTGTCGAGGTCGAAACCAAAGCGCGCGCGCTTGTACTCAAGCGGACCGTAATAGGCGCGAATGGCATCGCCGATTTGCCGGAGTTCTGACACAGCTTCGTCGCGCGAGATGCCCCGAAGGTCGTCGTCGCGTTCTTGGGCCGTCGAGCCTCGGCTGGGGCTTTCGGGCGCGGAACACGCCGCGACGCCCACAAGCAACGCAAGAGCTATCGTTGACGAGGTCACAGAAGCGAACGAACGGCGCAGAATTTTCATGAACTCCTCGGGCATCGTTGAGCGCCACGATGGAAAGTCGCGGCGCCGGATAAACCTTTCGAGCACGCGTCTCGGACGCGTCTCACATGCGAACCGGAGGAAGGTAGCATCCGACAAGGTAGGCGCAAGTCGGCTTGGCAACCATGGTGCGTTCGTACGCGGTCAGGTGGCGTTCACGCATTCAAACGCCAAGGGCGCGCGACGGACGTTACCGCTTCATGGCCTCGTTGAGCCCAGGCACATGCTCGGCACCGTGAACGACCTTCGCCGTGGATTGTCGGACGGTGTCACCTAAGGCAACCCGTCGAAGCCCGACAGTTTCCCGAAAGCACGGCATACCCTCGGTTGGCCAGCCACTGATGGTGGGAGTTGAAGCCGCAACCATCGCGCGCCCAGGATCCGCTGTGCGCCCGCAGCACAAATGGCGCCGCCTTGTTAGCTTCACCGTCGCCGTTGACGTCGGCGCCTTTGGGCAATGGAACGTAAGAACGCTCGGCAGCGTCAGACCATCGCGGGCCTTGATTTTTACCGTCCGCATCGGTTCGAGCGGCGCATCCTGAAGCGCTGGACGCGCTCCATCAAAAAGGGGCAAACGCTTGGTTTTTCGATCGAACACATCGGTTGAAGCGACCGAAGATACCCGTTCGATGCCGACGGTGCATTGGCTGTCATTTTGCGTACGACTCGTCACAACGACCTCCCCCTTGCTTAGCTTTTTCTGCAGCCCGTCGAAGTCGGCCCTCAGCGCTGTTCGAGGAACTTCCACTCGTCTTTCAAGTATTTCACCGCGCAGGCTCGCAGCACACCTGTCGATCGGTGCCGCAACGTCATCCCCACATCAGCACAAGCGTCTTGGCCGACCAGCGTGCGCTTACCGGTCGCGGTGTTTCGCGCAAACAAGGGGGCCGTATCGCGGCCAGGAGAGGCTATCCAGCAGAGGATCTTGCCATCATGACTGTACCAGGCGGTGACCATGCTGGAGTCTTCCGGGTTGGTGCTCACGCTAGGCGCTTCAGCCACGGCACCGTCGGTTACCTCGTGATAATCAAAGCCCCCTGCATCGTTGGGGCGCAAGACCGTGCGCACGTTCAAGTCATCGTCCGCCTCAAAGCCTGAAAAGGCCTGGTTGTTCTTCACCAACGTCAACACGCTCGTCTTGAGGTTGTATCCACTCGCCGAACCACGTCGTGAATTGGATTTGACGCTGGCCTAGAACGCGCGCTTCGAAAGGAGAGCGCAACGTGACAAGCATCGAGATAGAGGCCCGGACAACGGAAATACGAGCGC
>Ga0164293_10002937_pt1 | contig 14469 bp, 13 predicted proteins | sample GEODES118metaG_FD_111487 | JGI IMG/M metagenome (GOLD analysis project Ga0164293, IMG submission 111487) | Eutrophic lake water microbial communities from Lake Mendota, Wisconsin, USA - GEODES118 metaG | ecosystem: Environmental > Aquatic > Freshwater > Lake | place: USA: Lake Mendota...
AAAATATGGCAGAAGACTTGAAAGCAAAAAATGATGACTACAATTGCATCATGCTAAAAGCACTCTCTGACAGATTGGCGGAAGCTTTAGCCGAGTGGGCTCATAAAAAAGTCAGAATCAGTCACGGCTACGGAGAGAACGAAAATTTGTCGGTGAACGATCTGATCTATGAAAAATACCGCGGTATCAGGCCAGCACCTGGCTATCCCGCATGCCCTGATCACACCACAAAACTTCAAATGTGGAAATTGATGGATGTGGAAAACCGCACGGGCATCAGACTCACTGAGAATCTTGCGATGTATCCCGGAAGTTCAGTGTCAGGCTTATACTTTCACTCGGAAAAAGCAAAATATTTTCATGTAGGGCCCATTGGTGAAGATCAGTTGAAGTCTTACTGCGAAGCCCGCAAGATCACTGAGACTGAAGCCAAACGCTGGTTGACACTTTACTCGAGTTAGTCAAACCTGTTTGTCCTATGAAGGCACCAGACTCTAAAAATTCAAAGCTTCTATCTGCGGACTTTATGAAAAAAGCCATCGAACTTTCTCACATCCACATGAATGCGGGTCACGGTGGTCCTTTTGGAGCGGTCATTGTTAAAGATGGAAAAATCATCAGCGAAGGTTGGAACCAAGTTTTATCGACAAATGATCCGACCGCCCATGCAGAAGTGCAGGCCATTCGAAAAGCTTCTCAAACTTTAGGATGCTTTGATTTAACGGGTGCAGAAATCTATACAAGTTGTGAGCCCTGTCCCATGTGTTTAGCAGCCATTTACTGGGCAAGACTTGATAAAATTTATTACGCCAATACCAGAAAAGATGCAGCAGACATTCACTTTGATGATGAGTTTATTTATCAAGAAGTCCCCAAATCCATTGATCAGCGAAAAATTCCCATGCAACAGATTTTGCAAAATGAAGCCTTAGTTGTGTTCAAAGAGTGGGAAAAAAAGGGCGATCGCACGCTGTACTAGGGAAAGTCAGTCCCAATTGACAAAGTGATGTAAAAGTGTTACTCTTTAAACCAGAGTGAGGTTTTGCATGCCGACAGCAAAAAAACGCATTAATTTAACAGTTGAAGACGAGCTTTTCTTAAATCTTAAGCAAATTGCTGACAAGGAAAATACCTCTGTTGCAAACGTAAGCCATATTTTATTGGAAAGAGCTTTGGAGCTGAAAGAAGATCATTACTTCTCTAGGGTTGGTGAAGATCGGCTGGCTAAAAAATCAAAACGTATTAAACATGAAGATATCTGGGACTAATGTTTTCCGTTGAATATCTTGAGTCGGTCCAGGACGACTTAAAACGAATCCCCAAATCAATTAAAGTAAAACTAAAAAGAGCCATTGAGAAAAAGCTGGTTCTAAACCCAATCGAATTTGGTAAACCTTTGCAGTACAGCTTAAAGGGCTTACGCAGGCTTCGTGTCGAGGACTACAGAATTATCTATCAAATCGATATTTCGAGCAAAATCGTATTGGTCGTAAAAATTGGCCACAGAAAAGAAGTTTACGAAGAGTGAGGTTTGAGCCTAACCTTCTAAGATTTCAGAGCGGCTCAAGACTCCACCAAGACCCAGCTTAAAATGAGTGAGCCCTTGAGCCTCAACTGGCAAAATTCCACCTAAATCAAATTGCTCAAAACCTAATTTTTTAAAATGCATCATCGCCCTCCAAATCAAACCGTAGTGGGCGTTTGCAAGCCTGCCTTGAGCTGAATTCCAGCCAGCTCGGTAGGAGATGTTGTTTCCGTGGGCGTGAATGGCAATGCCTGCAATGGGGAGCCCCTTATCCATGGCCCACAGAAGTGTGGCTTGTTTTTGTCTAAAGGCCTCGCTGAATTCGATACCTAAAAATTCTCTGGAAGGGCCAGTGAAGTTTTTTTGTCTTTTATAGAGCTCATAGAAATTCAAGAACTCTGAAAAGTGTCCCGGTGTGTTTTCAATTTTAATTGTGATGTTTGATTTATCAAATTTGTTCAGACTATTCCGCCATTTTTGCTTCAAGGCAGCTCGTAAGACTTCTTCGGGTTGTGAGAGATCTAGCCAAGTGGTTTGAAAGTTTTTTTTAGCCAGTTTAAAATTGATTTTCTCTAAAGCATTGAGGCCCTGAGGACTTAAATTAAATTCTGGCAGCCATTTGATTTTAGTAAGCCATGACTTCGGAAACTCGGTTCGCAAAAGTTGGGCGAACTGAAGCAGATCACCTTCAGTGACGTTTGTTTTTATCCACAAAGGTCCTCGGTTAATCCGAATGAATTGAATCGGCCCAAGCTTGACTTTTTGGAGTGCGAAGATCGCAACTAGCTGACCTTGATCAGCAGCCACGGCTGCCATTTGTGTCGGGATCCAATCTTTTTTGAAACTGGCCTGCGCATAGGCCCAGGTTTGCATCCAATTGGCCTGGGGTGCTTTTTCAAGAAGCTGTTTCCATTGCTGCAAAGTTCGAAAGGTCCAATCAAAATACATTCCTTATTTTGCCAGATTTGTTGGTGCTAGAACAGTCCAGAGCAGGTCCTACGTAGGTCCTCAGAGGTCCAGGTCATCCTCTGATGCTGACGGCATAAAAGTGGATTTCAAAAATGACCGGGATTTTTTAGGAGCTGCACAAAATCGAGAAATTTTTGGCCAAGTTAAAGGTTTCTATTCAGAAAAATTTCAAACTCAGATGTATATGACCTCAACTGCAACCCCCAATCATAAGGGTGAGATTCCGTTGGTGGATCCTAAATCAAAAGCTGTTTTTATTTTTGCTCATGGCTCAGGAACAATGAAATCCAGCGGGCGAAATTTTATCGTCAACATGAATACACTGGCAAATTTGGGATTTTCTGCACTCAGCATCGATATGCCTTTTCACGCAAAAGGGCCTCGCACCGAGGAGTTTAATAAAGTCGGGTATTTTATGGAATGGGTGAGATCCATTGTTTTAGAAGCAAAAAAAGCAGGGGTCCCTGTGGTTTTAGCAGGACACTCTTTTGGTCCCGATGTGATTTTAGAATACGTCACACGTTATCCTAAGGATGTGGACGGTGTGGTGGCCTTGTCGCCTGCGGGATTCACGAAGGAATTGGATTGGTATCAAGCCAACGTGACTGAAAAAATGAATTTCGGTGGAGAGGTTGCTGAAAACGTCGAAGGTAGCACATGGGCCGGAACGATGGGTCCTCAGATGCTTTGGAATAAAAAGAAACTGGCTGACCCAACGGTTGTAAACCCGAACTTAAAAGTAAGAATTTTGACAGGTATGAGAGAAGAATATTTCCCGGCTCCGCTGGATCCTACGACAGGTTTGCCAGCAGGAGACAATACAGTGGATGTTTCTATTCCGCTTAAAGAAATGCTTAAAAATTCAGTTGTGACCCGCGAACCCGGAATTGGTCACTACTTATTCGATCACATTGATCAAAATGGTGATCATGCGGTAACTCGAGAATTGCTGGCTGTGCTAGGTCACAACCCGCAGCAGATCAAATCCATGATCGAAGAAGTCCGAGCTGCTGCTGAAAACGTGCTGCCGACAGAGCGAATTTTAATGAAATATGTGCAAGATTCTTTGTTCAGAGCGTGGGCAGACGCCAATTACGGAGTTGGAAAAATTCCTAAAATTTCAGCTCAGCACAGTGATGGACTGGCAACCAAAATTATCAACGAATACAGATTTGCTTTAAAGGGTCGCGAAGAAGAAATTTTTCAAAGGATTTTATCTACAAAGACGACTCATCCAGAGTTTTATGTGAAATATCAAAAAATCATTGATGCACATAAACCTAACAAAGTGGATATGACATTGTTTCCGCAGTACTTCTTTGAAGTCCTAGCTGTTGCAGCTGGGCAAAATTAAAGTGAATCTGACGCCGATAGCATCTGTGCTTTCGCAAGTGACATCACCATCATAGGATTGCGCTATTTTTTTAGAATAGGTCAGTCCGATACCTGTGCCGCCTCTTTTTTTCGTGGTGTAAAAAGGTTTAAATATTTTGGGTAAACACTCTTGAGGAATCAAAGGACCGTTGTTTGTAATTGAAACCATCGCTTTTCCATCTTGAATTAAAGAAGTGATTTGAATGATTCTAGAGGTTCCAGCTGAATTTCCTGCCAAGGCATGAATAGCATTCTCTAGAATATTCACAAAAATTCTTTCAACCATTTCTGATACACCCAAGACCTCAATGGATCTTTGATCGATATTCATAAATAGATCGATTTCAACTTTCGTGATTTGCTCTGAGCAAAGATGAATCGCTTTCAGAAGACAAGAATGTAGATCGACTTTTTCCCAAAATTCTTTTTGGCTTCGAACCAAATCCATGGATTCGACAATGATATGATTCAGTTTTTTTTGAGATTCAGTAATATTTAAAACAAGTCTTGAAAACCGAGCTTGCTTTTCCGGTGCGATAAATTTTTCCATGGAATTGAGCTGGCCAGCACTTAATGCAGAAATAGAAATGATATTCTTGATTTCGTGGAAAACTTCAGACTGAATTTCGCCCAAAGAGGCCAAAGCTTTACGTTTTTCTACTATTTCACATTCTAACTGGTGACTCAGTTTTTCATGTTCAAGATTGACGAATTCGAGGTCCATCTGAATTTGGTTAGAACTTAAAATAGATTTTGGGTTTTCAATGCGACTGTGGCCATTACAAGTATTCAGAAAGTCAGAGTGGTTTTTTTCTTGAACAAAATGGTGGTGATTGTAAGCACACAAAAGATTCAAAGAGTATTTTTGAATGATCCGGTGCCAAGCTTTTTCTAGATCATGAGCTGCTTGGTAAAAATTAAGGCCACAAAGGACGTCTACAATTTCACCAAAAGCAGTCAGACTCTTCTTATTGTAATAGTATCCTTCAATTTTCGTTTCAATTTTTTGATTAAATACTTCCTGTTGAAAGCGGCCTTGCAAGTCTACAAGTTGAGATGCAATGAGGTCGGCGTCGATGTAATCAATGCGGCTCAAAAGTTGAGAGTTCGAGTCATTCTTGAGTAAAATTTTAAGTTGCTTCCAAGTTTTCTGACGAGCCAGTAGTATGAAACATTCGCTGGATTTATGAGCTGAACTTAAAAAATAGTCGCAAACGACTTGAGTTAATTCTTCGGGCTTTTGATAAAAGAAGACGGCATGATCTTGATGATCATGAGTGGAGCCCAGTTCTGCTAATGCGTAAGCTCTATTCATGATAAGAGTCTGAACTGTGGACTATTTAATTTTCAACAAATACTTTTTTTATTTGATTAAAAGTCGAGTGCTCCTTTGGTCGAGTCAGTCAAATAACTTTACGAACTGTATGATAGAAGACCAAAATCCATTCAAAAAAAGTAAATTAAATCAGCACACGAATTACGATTTTCCAGCCTTTAACCCAGCCCGAAGGATTAGGTATTTAAACAATTTAATGTTGATACAAAAAAGCACACCCAACGTTGGGCTAAATAATTAATTTCCTTACAGTTTATTTCAAATATCCTCAGTTTCTGAGAGATACTGTAAAGAGGTTTGGGAGTAATGAAAATATGAAAACTTTTGACAAGGTGTCGTTTGCCTTTGGAATGATTTTAAGTCCTGTTCTGATTTTTATTTATCACAGTTTTTTTTCGCAAAACGAAACGTTTTTTAAGTTTAAACAAACTGCTGATGTAAAAGAAAAAATAGTTTATCAATGCCCTCCAGATCCAGAAGCTGATGTGTTAGCAGCGCCCCGTTTTTCTGCCGATCTTCCAGACCCCATGGTTTCAAGTGTTGAAGGTGAAGTTAAAATTAAATGGGAGCCCGTCACCCATGCTAGGGAATATGAAATTAAAATGTACAATCTTGAAGGTCGGGTGATTAGAAAATGGATTACTTCTAGCACCGTGCTGAACTTAAAAGAATTGCCCTTTCGTGCAAAAATGGAGTTCACACCCTATCAGATTACAATCGCAAGCATTAATAAAAAGAAAGTGATGGGCCCAGAGTCTGAGCAAAGGTTATTGAATTCTAGAAGAATTCAGAACTTAGTAGCTCCCGTCATTAAGGCAATAACAATTGAGGACTAGAAAATAAAACGAGCGGCTTTATTACTTTTATTCTTTTTTACAGCAAAGTTAGCGGCTTATCCCGTTGACGTGACGCCCATTGAAGAGTTGCAAATTTCAGAGCTAAAGGAAAAAGGAAAAGACATTTCAGAGAATGAGATTTTAGCTGATGAAAGTGGCAGCCCAGAAGAGATCCAGTCTTCAGAATCTGATATCCCAGCCAGGACAGTTCGAATTGATCTGGAAAAAGTGGACGAGGCCTCTGAGTTCGATGTTCTCATTAAGCCAACTAAAAGAATATGGTCTGAGCCTTTCAGGTTTCGGGTTGCCGCAAGTGATGCAAAGGTGAGAGTACGTTTGTCACCGGGTGAATATTCCATTCAAACACGATCGATCAATGTCATCAAATCTCCTGGAAAATGGAGCAAACCTCAAATATTTTGGATTAACTTTAGATCCATTGTGAATGCTTATCCACCAGAGGGGGCAGAAATTGTTCCAAAAGGATCAACTTCTGAAAATATTATTTTTGAATGGCCTGTTATTGAAAAGGCAAAGTATTACTTGTTTAGGCTTAACAATGAAAAGGGAGAGTTGATTCGTTCCGCAATCACCCGTCAGACTTGGATTTCTTCTGTAGTATCAATCAATTCGAAATACTCTTGGCAAGTGAATCCAATGACTTCAAAAAATGATTGGAAAATTCTAATTCGAAAAGGCTCAAAAGCAAATTTTACGAACTTTAAGATTATGACCCCAGATGACGATGCCAGAGGAACTCTGGTCAAAATCAACAATCATCCTAGAGCCATCAAGTATCAATTCGAAGTTGTCAGTGTGGATGAAAATGATATCACGGGAGAGCCATCCATCGTGGATTCCTATGAGCCCACGGTCCGGCTGCGATTTCCTCCTGGTGAGTACGAAATGCGCGCTCGAAATATTTACTCTGACAATTCCATTTCCCAATGGAGTGCACCCAGTCGGTTTTTTATTAAACAATTTATGCCTCGAAAAATTTATCCTGAAATTGCGACTGAAATAGATCCAACAGATAATGATAAAACTCAAGTTCCTCTGAAGTGGACGTCAGACAGCAAAAATGCACTTTACCGAGTTTTTGTTTTTGATCTGGATGGCAATCTGGTTTTCAGCAAAAGTACGAAAGAAAATCAAATTACAGTTGAAGTTCCCCACGACAATAATTATCGATGGACTGTTCGTTCTTACTCAAGCCGTGAACCGGCCTCAGGGGCCGTAGATCCCAATGATGCTGATTTTAACGGATTTTCAGTCAAAAAGTATATTCCTTTAGCACTTGCAAGTGGCGAAGAAGGTTCTCAGTTTTACGGTTGGGTAAAGCACATTTCATCAATTGAAGATTACTCCAGCAACAACTACGAAGAAAATGCGCGAGTCAAACAAACCATTTATGGGGGAGAGGGTGAGGGTGCAATTGGCTTCTGGTCCAGAAAGCACAGGGTCGGACTATTGGCACATGCCTCTTTGGCGGGACTGATTTACGAGGGGAAAAATTACAATTATGCAAATTACGGCGTGCACGTCGGAAAAAGATTTTTGCTAGATAACGGTGATCGCCTTCGATTTTGGCTGGGAATGACTTACAGAGAAATGCCGGAAGTCATCACGAATCCGTTTACATCAAAAGTTGTTTATTCCCGAATTAGTAGTTTGGGACCACAACTTCAAACCCAATACGTAAAACCACTGACTGATAAGTGGGGTTTAAGTTTTATGGGCTCAATTTACTTAAGCCAGCAAGATCAAGGAACGCCGAATGGCGCCGATCAGTTGCAAAGAACTTCGTTTAGGCTTTCTGCATTGGCCTCTTATAGTAAATCAAAAGAGCTTAGATACTTATCAGGTTACACATATCGTCTAGAGGAATCGGCCTATAAATCAGAGGCTGTCCCGACAGAGCTCAATTCAGCCAGAATTTCCGGGCATTATTTGAGTTTTATGATTGAGTGGTCGCTGGCAGAAAAACAAAAATAGTTTAGATCCCCATGAATCTTTTGCGATGCCTTGGATCCATGGTTTCTAAATCTAAGACCACTAAAAAATCGATGCATTTAAAATCAGGGTCCCAAGCAGGCTGAGAGCTTAATTTTGCACCCGCATTCATATAACTTCTCATCAAAGGCGGAACCATATTCATGAGCTCAGTATCTTGAGATTCATCAAACGAAGTATCTGCTAAAGCTTGCTTCAGTCCCGGAAGTTCGTGATCACTTCTGGGCCTTGCACGAGCCAGATCTACACTTAAGTTTTTTCGTGCAAAGAGCTTCACTAAATCAGCTACAATTTTAGGATTTTCGGTCTTGATTGTCCCGCAACCCATCATTAAATCACTTTTGGTGGTCACCATATATTCAGCGATTCCTCGCCATAGAAGTGCTAAAACGATACGATTACGGAAGTCGGGGTGAACACAAGCTCGGCCGACCTCTAAAACGCGCTGTCCAGGTCTAGCAAGACCGTCTAAAACAAATTCGGTTTTTGAATAAAAATCCCCGGTCAAAAAATCGCTGTGCATTCGGTAAGTTGCAACTACGTCTAAGGTCGAGTTTTCAATTACGATCAAGTGCTTGAAAAAGGCATCGTAGCGATCTTGATCAAGGCCACTGGCTAAAGTTTCTCTGCGAAATTCTTGAAAAAAGACCTGATGCCGAAGTTGGTAGGCTTTTGTTTTTTCTAAGTCATTAGTTGCCAAGCGTACAGTGTAGGTCGGGGAAGAGGGTTCATTTTGATGACTCATGACGAGCTTTCCAGTTCCTTTTTTTGTGTCAGCATGGCTGCCAGTGCCATGTCTTCTAAAATAAAGGAACTAATAAAAAGAGACCAAAAATATTCGATGATCATAAAAGCCATGTAATAAAACTGACTTCCCACAATCTGACAACAACAATAACAGAAGGTGAGCCCCAAAACGAATTTTGTCTTAAAATTGATCTGAAGTCAGTCGGACAACTTAATGCAGCTTCCGGGTGTACTATGAGCTGCAGGCGTTATGTTTGGCAAAATAGCAAGCCATCTTTTAATCTTGAGTATTGTTGTTCAAAATGATAGAGGCCTACTTTTTGAATTGGCTTTAGTCGTGTTTTGTTGTTCATTGTCCGTGGTTTACCAAAATCGAAGCGAACTCATCCAGATGATAAAGAAATTTCAGAAGGCTTGACCATGATAGAGCTCTCAAAATCTCCAAAATTTATTCAAAACGTCCTTTTTGAAAATGAACATTTCGAAATTGTGAAATGTGAGTGGGATCAGGATTCTTGTTCGGCTCTGCACGGTCACGGGCCCAGTCAGTGCTCTGTTCTTATCGAAGAGGGTATCTTTGAAAATAAAACAGTGATGGGTTTCAAAACAGAAATTGAAATTCACAAAGCGGGTGAAGTCTTTACTACTCCCTTAGGGGCTGAGCATGAAATTCGTTGTGTTTCCGCTAAAGGAAAAACACTTCATGTTTACTCTCCTAAAATTACAAAAGAAATTGCCACCGAAGATCCTCACTTCAAGTTGGATTCAAAAGATCAGGACAGTCTTGATCTTTCGCTGGGTGAATCCATGTCTTGGACTCAAGTACAAAAACTTCTCAATCAAATTGAGAAAGCATCGGTTACAACTAGATCTCCTTACTTCATGAACCAGCTTTTTTCAGGCATTCACCCACAAACGTTAGCTGCTGAAAGTGTGATGAATCGAACTCGAACAACTCTAGCTACCAACGAAGCCAGTCCTGTCTATTCTAAAGTCGAAGCTGAAGTCATAAAAATGTTAGCGAAAAAACTAGGTTGGAATCCACGAACTTCAGAAGGTCTGACAGTGGCGGGCGGAAGTGCCGCCAATATGATGGCCATTCACTGTGCCAGACAAAAACTTCATCCCGAAACTAAAACCCTCGGCAATCAAAGTCAAAAATACAGAATCTACGTTTCTGATCAAGCTCATTACTCATTTTTAAAATCTGCAAATGCATTAGGTTTAGGAACAAATTCCATTGTGTCGATTTCTTCAGATGAAAATGGCCGCATGATTCCAAGAAATCTCAGACATCAAATTGGAAATGATCTGCAATTAAAGCTTCAGCCTTTAATGATCGCAGCCACAGCAGGCACAACAGTGGCAGGCGCCTTCGATCCCATCGATGAGCTCGCAGTGGTGGCTCAAGATTTTAAAATTTGGCTTCATATCGATGCTGCATGGGGAGCACCTGCTTACTTCTCAAAAACAAAATCATATTTAGTCAAAGGGTCAGACCAAGCAGATTCACTGACTTTTGATGCACATAAATTTTTTGGCTCACAATTAACATCGACTCTTTTTATCACTCCTCACCAGTCAGTTTTGTTTGAAGCCAATGACGTCAAAGGTGGGGAATATCTTTTTCACGAATCAGAAGAACTGGATCGTGGAAGAATTTCTTGGCAGTGTGGACGTGGACCTGATGTGCTCAGCTTTTGGACCCTGTGGAAAAACCTAGGTGACCAAGGTTTGCAAAAATCCATTGATGAAAAATTTGAGCTGGTTCAGAAAACAGTTCAACTCATTCACAATTCAGATCGTCTAAAATTAATTTCCAACCCAGAATTCTTAAATATTTGTTTTCAAGTTTTGCCACCCAAGGGCTCGATGCAAGATCCCAAAAGTTGGTCAGTAAAAGTACGTGAAAAATTAATTCTAAATCAGCAGGTGATGGTAAACTATTCGCACAATGAAAATGAGGGCTACTTTATCAGAATGATTTTGGCTCATCCTCAAATCGATGTTCAGCATGTGCACAAAATTATTAGTCAAATTCTAGAAGTCGATTAAAAATTTGCTTAGAAATTTGAATTCCGATCTTTAGTCCAGTTGAGCTCAGTCATATATTAAGTCGTTTTGAATCAGGCCGATAAGTGAAAATATGAAAAATAAAAAATCAGCCATTCTAAAAACGAGCACGAATCAAAAAGTTAAAATAGATGCTGAGGATCTTTCAAAGGTCGAAAAATACAGTTGGAGAGTGACAGTAGGAACCACTGGGCGAAAGCGCGTGGTGGCAAGTCTTCCGACTAAAAAAGGCTATGTCACAACGACTTTGGGTAAGTTTTTGATGAAGCCACCTAAAGGCAAACAAGTCTATCCCCGCAGGTTTAATCAAGAGCTGGATTATCGAAAAAGCAATTTAGTGGTCTGCACGTTAAAAGAGCGCCAGAGACTTTTACCAAAGAAAAAAACCCTGCACTCTTCCAGCTATAGGGGCGTTTCGTTCTCAAAATCTTCAAAAAAATGGCGAGCAGGCATTCAGGTCAATGGAAAGTCGATTAATCTTGGCGATTTTAAAAAAGAAAAAGAGGCCGCCAGAGCCTACAATGCAGCTGCAAAAGTTCATTTCGGTAAAATAGCCTACCAAAACCCTGTGGATTCAGCGGGCCAAAACCGTAGAAAAAATTAGAGAGTAATAATATCCAGAGCTTCTTGTCGATCGAAGAAACTGAACTCACTTTCGACCATAGATTTTAGCCCCTCTCGATCTGCAACAGTTCGGTGGAGCTGGCGAAGAGCTTCAAGCTGATCTTTACGTGTTCTAAAATCTCGGATGACCTCAGTCAGCTCTTTTACACTTAAACTCGCTTGTTTCTGAGTACCTACGTAGGAATTTAAAAAATCCTCGATGGCTAAGAACATTTCTTTTTGATTAAAAGATTGTTTCATGAGCTGGAAAAATTCTTGATTAGATATAGCAAAAAACTTTTTAGATTTAAGCTGACCCACATTGTAGACTTCGATTCTTGCATCAACAGGTAAGTGGATCTGTGCACGAACGTAGCAACCACCCTTGAGCGCAGTGATCTGACCATTTCGAACATTTATGCTGCAATTGTATGTTCCATTGGCTCGCAGTTCTAAGGTTTCACCATTTTTTCGAGGCGTTAAATCACCCCAAGAAGCAGATCCACTCCACACTCGAAACAATCTTAAGAAACCTTGTCCAGAAGCAAGTGTTCTAGAGTAAACAATTTCGAAATCCTGATCAAAACCAAAAATATTTACGTTTAATTTTTCGATTTGATTTGTTCGAAACTGCACGTCCTCTACCCGAGGATTAAATTCTTGAGGAACTTTTTCCCAGTTCACTCGGCTTTGAGATTGAGGGTTGTTGAAGTCGTCTTGTTTGGTTTTGTTGGCCTCACCACTACAGCCCAGAAGCCCAAAAACCAAAACGAAAATCAAAGTTTTAACGAAAGTTATCTTCATTTTAGCTCCTCCAAATAGAATCAATGAGCTCTAGGATTTCTTAAAACTACTAGCACTGGCAATTAAAAAAAGTAAATTCACCTAAAAAAACCAATTGTAGTCCTGTCTTGACACCGCCTACATCCGAAGCTTTTAGCACAAAACCCAACATGCTGTTGTTTGATTTTTGATGCCATGAAGTCTTTCTAAAAACATGACATTTTTTGTATTAAATGAATGGATTTGAGTATTTAATGAAGGGTTGGAGCTGACCTTGAATTTACATGATTTGACTTTGATTTTCAGTGCCTTTGTTTCCGAGATCTTAGGAACGCTCAGTGGATTTGGATCTTCAACATTCTTTGTTCCCATAGCACTTCAAATTGAAAGCTTCAAGCTTGTGCTCGCGCTAACGGCGATTCTTCACTGCTTCGGGAATTTTTTTAAGATCTTTCTTTTTCGAAGGGATTTTTTGTGGGCTTATTTTTATAAAATGGCCATTCCTTCGGTTGTGTTGACCGGGCTTGGAGCTTTGATGACCGCTACCTTTTCGGCGGATCTTATGACTCAAATCCTAGGTGCGTTCTTAATTTTATTTTCGACTTACTCATTGTTTTTCAAAAAAAGAGCTCTTCTGCTTCCCCAATGGTTGGTCATTTTCCTTTCGGCATTGTCAGGATTTTTGACTGGTTTTATTGGCACAGGTGGAGCACTTCGAGGCTTGGCACTTTCAGCACTGCAACTTCCCAAAAATAGTTTTGTCGCACTTTCTTCGTCTATCGATATCGGTGGGGATTTTTTAAGAGCATTTATTTATTTGAAGAACGGCTTTATGGATTGGAGTCAATGGTTTTATCTACCACTGCTTGCCATCGCAGCTTTTGCGGGGGCTAGTGTGGGTAAAAAAATTCTAAGTCGAATCAATCAAACTCAATTCGACAAGATTGTTTCTGTTTTTGTTTTGCTCAGCGGAATTGCGGTGTTTTTCTGAGGAAATTGAAGACCTGCTATTGTTGAATAGTGACGATGACTGAACCAACCGCAGGGCTTTGATCGGTTCGCTTTCAATTAGTAAAGTCGTGCCGTAACGGCGGCACAACTTCTGATTTGCACGAAACTGCACCGACTACTACTTGACTTGACATAACGAAGGCAGAAACTGATCTACCCATTATTTTACACAGGAAAAAGTGCCCGCGACTGACTAGAAGTTTGTCAGAAATTACTTATGATTACTGATCTTTTTTCATCCTAAATGTAGCAAGGTCCGTTTGACGATCTGGAAGAATGAGTGTGATGGTGCCTGTGAGATTTCCTAAGCTCCAAAGCTGACCAAAAACAACGATTCTACGACCATAGGGCCCGTAAAAAACGACCTGCACAGCCGGGTAATCTGATTGCTTTAAAATAGACAAAGGCTGAACATTTCCTCGCGGATCATAAGCGTAAATCTCTTGATTGAATTTAATTGATGGCACAGCCGGTAAACTGGCAGTGAACGTATCTGCTCCGTTCTCTTTTAACAGTATTTTTTTAAGAACAGTGGCATCAAAATTGGCAACCAAGGGGTAAGCTTGACCACTCCATTGACCCAAATACTGTTTGAAAAAAATCAAGCTCGCATCTGTTTTGTAAGCCACTGAGATCCTATGAAAAGCGCTTGAAATCTCTTCTTTGCCATTCACTATTTCTTTTTTTGTTTTAGTGACATTCAATTCTAAAGTTCCAGACATCAATTGTTCTTGTTTTTTTGCTGTTCCGTTCAGGCAAATACTAAGACGGGTCTCTGAATTAAAGGTAAAGGCTTTAGAGCAGACATAAAACCGGCTAGATAAACCAAAATCGGTAGATATATTTTCCCCTCCTTCGAGGTGATTGGAGTCTTTCCCCTGACCGAGCACGAGCGACTTACTTAAAATCTGACGGACATAATCAATATCGATACCTTGAGTTTCTAAAAAAACTCTTTCTTTTTCTGTCAAGGCACTTTGTCGGTCCAAAGTAGCTACGATATCATGTCTGCCAGCTTCATTTCGAATACTGACAAGCATTTCGACCTCTGACCCTGTGGAAAGTGTCATTTTATAATCACCCGAGACATCGTAAGAATTGTCACGACGTTCCACTTTTTCAGCCTCTGAACTGCAAGCGATTAAAAATGGAAGACAAAGAAATAAAGCTGCGATCCTTAAATAATTAAACTTCACTTG
>Ga0164293_10002938_pt1 | contig 14469 bp, 13 predicted proteins | sample GEODES118metaG_FD_111487 | JGI IMG/M metagenome (GOLD analysis project Ga0164293, IMG submission 111487) | Eutrophic lake water microbial communities from Lake Mendota, Wisconsin, USA - GEODES118 metaG | ecosystem: Environmental > Aquatic > Freshwater > Lake | place: USA: Lake Mendota...
AGGTGGTCCCGTGTGCTTTGAAAATCACCACCCGGCTCGGCGTGTAGCGGAATGTGAAAGTGAACTCGCCACTCTTGGCCAACAGCGTCTGGACTGCGCTTTGCAAACTCCAGGGCGTCCGGTAAATCCTTGAATCTCCGCAGAGGCAATTCATCACTCTCTTTGGCGATCACTTGGTGGAAGTAGACAGGCTCGTCATAGGCCTGCAAACGCTCAAGATTGTCCGGCGTTGGACGGAGTTTCAGTGCCGAGCTAAAATGGAGCTTACTGAGCCTCACTCCAGCTTGGGTGATTCGGTTCAGTGCCGTCAGGGGCTCCTCATACTCAATCGCCAAATGACACGTATCGTAATTCAGTCCGACCCTCCTGAAGAACACCGAGTCCCCCGGGTGCCGGTCCAGGTAAAGGCCAAAAAACTTCAGTGTCTCCCCTGAAGTCTCAAACAACCCGAGCGGTTCCGGCTCCAATCCCAAATGCAAATCATGACCCGTCTTTTCTGCCAGGTTCTCGATATGATGAGCACAGCTTTGGAGGTTGGCAAAGATCGCATCAAACTCGTCTGCACCAACTCCGAAAGTCTTGTGGCTGCCGGGCAGCGTGCTTACGCTGCCACTCATTCCTTTTGGAAGCAATTCCGCCAGCAAATCGAACAAAAGGCAGGTATAGGTCAGGCGATCCGGCTGGGTCCAATCTGGCCGGAAGACCTGTTCCTTCACTCGGGTCCCATGAAATGCTCCATAGGGGAACCCATTGATCGTGAAGACATAACAATCGTTTGCCTCCAGCCAAAACTTAAACGCCGCCAATTGGCTAGGTTCCGCAAGCTCCTGTGCGGCAACAGCACTGAGCCTCAGCCCGATGCCGTAGGGTTGCCCCGATACACAAACCCGGCTCTTCACCTGCAGGGTGTATTCTTTCAAACCCCGCCACGTTTCCTCCCACGTCTCCCCGCGGTGAATGTTTGTGCAGTATCCCAGATGCAGTCCGTTTAATAGCTCCATGAACTGATACTTTGACGCAGTCCTAGCGCAGGGTCAAATGGACGCACGTTATGTAAACTTTTGAGTAGCGAACACCGTTTGCTTGTGTCAACTCCCAAAGGGTTGGCGCCAGTCGGTGTTCGGCTTCTTGATTCTCCATGAAATCCACTGCACTCGGCATCGCATGCGTACTCCTTTTCGGCTTTCTCCAAGCCTCGATTCAAGGCCAGGAAATAGAACCCCGACGCTGGAGTCATTTGCCTATTGGGAGTCACTTTTTGGGCGGTGCTTACGCCTACACGACAGGAGAAATCTTTCTTGATCCTGTGCTCAGGATTGAGAATGCGGAATTTGAGGTTCATTCCACGGCCCTCAAGTTCATTCAAAGTTTCGAAGTTTTTGGCAAGTCGGCACGGATTGATGTTTGGCAGTCCTATCAAAGCGGGGAGTGGTCTGGATCGCTCAATGGAGTGCCCGCAGGAATTTCGCGTGACGGGTGGAATGACACGAACTTGCGCTTTGCGGTGAATCTTTTCGGAGCGCCTCCTCTCAGGGGCAAGGAGTTTCAGGAGTATCGCGCTAAAGCCAAAAATGAAACTGTCATTGGCGCGGGACTTGGAATTCAGTTGCCAACGGGCGAGTATTTTGAGGAAAAGTTGATCAATCTCGGCAACAATCGTTTCAATTTCCGTCCGCAAATTGGCGTTGTGCATGGGCGCGGGAAGTGGTCAACGGAGCTGACTACAGCGGTGTATCTTTTCACTGACAACAACGAGTTCTTCAACGGCAATCATTTGGAGCAAGACCCGATTTATGCTGCCGATGCGAGCCTGATTTATACTTTTCGGCCCGGATTATGGATCAGCGCGAGCGCGGGATATGGTTACGGCGGAGAGACCGACATCAATGGAGTCCCAACTGACAACGTGACAAGCAATCTTGGCTATGGTCTTTCAGTCGGTGTTCCTCTCAGCAGAGCGCTGGGTCTTAAATTCAACTACATCGGCACTCACACCTACGCCAACAACGGCCTTAACTCCGACACCATCAGTGTGGGCTTGTCAGTCATGTGGTGATTTGACGATGGTAAAGCAATGCAGGGCCGAACGTCTCGATAGAACCAGCTGACCGGCTGACTGCGGCTTTGTCCGATAAATCACAAAAATTGACCGTGCAACTCGACGCGGGTGTTCTTAGCATGGACATCTCAGCCAAACGGCCTCAACAGTTCACCCCAATGTCAGTCCAACATCCCCGCGTCGCCATCATCGGCCTCGGCTTTGGTGCCGAGTTCATTCCTATCTATCAGCGTCACCCGAATGCGGATATTGTCGCGCTCTGTCAGCGCGATACGGATTCGCTGAATGAGATTGGGGACAAGTTTGGCATTGCCAAACGCTACACGGATTACGATGCCCTTTTGGCTGATCCGGAGATTGATGCGGTCCACATCAACACCCCGATTCCCAATCACGCTGAACACACCCTCAAGGCCCTCCGTGCTGGCAAGCATGTGGCGTGCACGGTTCCGATGGCGACGAGCGTTGAGGACTGCAAGGCCATTGTCGATACCTGCCGCGAAACCGGCCTCAAATACATGATGATGGAAACCGTGGTCTATGCTCGCGAGTTTCTGTTCATGAAGGAACTCTATGACAAAGGCGAGCTCGGCAAACTGCAGTTCCTCAAGGCCAGCCACCAGCAGGACATGGACGGTTGGCCAGGTTACTGGCCAGGCCTCCCACCCATGCACTACGCCACGCACTGCGTCGGACCTGTGCTTGGTCTGGCCCGAAGCCAGGCCGAATATGTCAGTTGCTTTCCCTCCGGAACCATTCGGGAAGAAATGCATGGCTGCTATGGTTCGCCTTTCGCTGTCGAAACCACTCACATCCGGTTCAAAGACAGTGATCTCAGCGCTCAGGTCTATCGCTCGCTCTTCGACGTCGCCCGCCAGTACCGAGAAAGCATCGAGGTCTATGGATCAAAAAAATCAGTCGAATGGCCTCTCGTTGAACATCGACCTCTGGTGATCCACAGCGCCAAAAAACCGGAGCCTGAAATCCCCGAAGAAGTGACCTGTCCTGACTTCGGTCATTTGTTGCCACCTGAAATCGCTCCGTTCACCCAGGGTGGCGTTTATGGCGGTGAAGGGGGCGAGGAGCATCTCAGTTTCACTCAAGGCGCCGGACATGGTGGCTCTCATCCCCATCTTGTGCATCAATTTGTGGAACTGCTGCGTGGCCATGGCGAAGGCTACCCAAATGAAGTCCAGTCCGCTAACATCACCCTTTGCGGCATCCTTTCTCACGAGTCTGCCATGCGTGGTGGCGAATTGATCCGCTTGCCAGAGTGGTCCATTCAATAGCGCGCCCCGCAACTTTTCCACAGCATCCTTTGCAACCGCGGCGATTTCGCGCATCGTCCTGGACTCTCATGACGGACATCTCTGGCAAAACCATCGCGGTGCTCAAAGGCGGGCCCGGTTCTGAACGCGCAGTCTCCCTCAAAACGGCGGAAAGCGTCGTCGACGCTCTACGCTCCTTGGGTGCGAACGTTATCGAAGTTGATGTCGCTGGGCCGGAATTTGTTGTCCCCGACGAAACCCTCATCGCTTTCAACACCATCCACGGCACCTTTGGTGAGGATGGTCAATTGCAAGCCCTCTGTGAAGCGCGTGGTCTTCGCTACACCGGTGCCGGAGTCGAAACATCCCGCATCGCCTTCGACAAAGCTCTGACCAAAGAAAAATTCATCGCCGCGGGCGTGCCCACACCACGCTCCCAGATTTTCCGATTGGACGGCTCAGACACGCTCACGATCGATCTGCCTCTTGTCATCAAACCCCCACGCGAAGGCTCCAGTGTCGGGGTCCACATCGTGCGCACCGCTGAAGAACTCGAAACCGCTCTAGCCGACGCCCGCCGATTCGGTGATGACACGTTAGTGGAAGAATTCATTGAAGGCAAAGAACTCACTATCGGCATTCTCGGAGACCTGGTTCTGCCTGTCATTCACATCGAACCCGTTGAAGGCTTCTACGACATCAACAACAAGTACCCTTGGATGTCTGGAACAGGCAAAACGCTTTATCATTGCCCCGCCGAATTGGGTGAAGAGGTTACTGCAAAGGTCCAATCCGCCTCTCTTGCCGCGTTCAAGGCAGCAGGCACCGAAGTTTACGGCCGCGTCGATTGCCTCCTCCGAGCTGACGGCAGCCCCTACATCCTTGAGATCAACACCATCCCCGGCATGACCTCCAGCAGCCTGCTGCCAAAAGCCGCCGCCGCTGTCGGCATCGACTTCCCTCAGCTTTGTCACCGGATCATCGAACTCTCTCTCGCCGCTCGGCCTTAACCCAGCATCGCTGCCACGGTCTCCTTTAAGCCAGACGCCACCGTGTGCTCGGGTTTGAAGCCCAGCACCGCTTCCACCCGGGAGGTGTCGGCACAGGAATGCCGTATGTCTCCGGCCCGGAAATCCCGGTGAATCACCTCCGCCACGGGTCGTCCGGTCTGCTCCTGCACGAGAGCCTGCAGCGTCTCAAACAATGCCTTCAAATTCGTCGCCCGACCCAACCCCACATTGAACGCCTTTCCATAGGCCTCAGGGTTCTCTGTTCGAGACGCCAAAAGCAGCGCTTGCACGACATCCTTCACAAAGCAAAAATCGCGGGTGTTGCCGCCATCACCATTGATGTAAACCGACTCACCCTGCTTCATCGCCGCAATCCAACAGGGAATCACCGCCGCATAGGCGCCCTTGGGATCTTGCCGCGGACCAAACACATTGAAGAAGCGCAGCCCCACCGGTTCAAACCCATAGGCCGCATTCAGGGTGGTCGCATAGACCTCGTTCACGTACTTGCTCGCAGCGTAAGGCGACAGCGTCCGCCCCAGCGAGTCCTCACGCTTGGTCGGCAGGGGATCATCGCCATAAACGGCACTGCTTGAGGCATACACAAACCGCTTCAAGCCCGCTGCCCGCGCCGCCAGCATCAGATTTAGCGTGCCCGTCGCATTGATGTCATGGCAAAGCATCGGCTCATCCAGGGAAAGCGGAACTGACCCCAGAGCCGCCAGGTGAATGACTTGGTCGACGCCAGCCATCGCCGAGGCACAGGTTTCCGGCTGCCGAATATCCCCAATCACCACCTCAAGCCGCGCCGCGCTATCCGGCCCGACAAGTCCCATGACGGCCTCCAAATTCTGTGGCGTGCTGCTAAAATGACTGTCCAAAACCCGCACACGCTGACCCAGTGACAACAGCTTTTCCACCACGTGCGATCCGATGAATCCCGCTCCTCCGGTCACCAGCCACTGGCAGGGCTGAAGTTTCAAGCGATCCTGGAGTTGTGAATACGGGCTTGTCATAAACGTGCCGATTCCCTACGATGACACCAGCCGCAGTGCAAGATTGGCTTTGCCGCAGTCGTAATCCCCACTCGAACCTCCACCCTCTTCATCCTTATGTTCCGCGTTCCTGGTGTTCCTGGCAAAGATTTGTGCGACAAGCATCTTGGTTTCTCACGGCGCGACATCCTGCGTGTCGGCGGCGCTTCCATGATGGGGTTGACCTTGAACAACATCCTTCGCGCCCAGTCTGCCAGCGCTGCCAGTGCCCAGGTCGGCCGCGCCGGTTGGGGCAAAGCCAAGCATGTTCTCATGATCTACCTTCAAGGAGGTCCGAGCCACATTGACCTCTGGGACCCCAAAGAAAACGTGCCCGACAAGGTCCGCTCCGACTTCAAGAGCATCCCCACGAAGATCCCTGGCACGCATTTCACCGAGATCCTGCCCAAGCTGGCCAAAGTGAACGACAAGTTCACCCTGATCAATTCCATGAGCTACACCCCGGCGGGTCTGTTCAATCACACCGCCGCCATCTACCAAATCATGACCGGCTACACCACGGACAAAGTCAGTCCGTCCGGCCAGCTCGAGCCGCCAAACGCGAAAGATTACCCGAACTTTGGCTCCAACATCATCCGCCTCAAGCCCTTGGATGAGCCGATGCTGCCCTTTGTCATGCTCCCGCGCCCCTTGCAGGAATCCAATGTGGTTGGAAAAGGCGGCACAGCAGGCTTCCTCGGCAAGTCATTCGATCCCTACACGCTCTATCCTGAGGGCGACGACCTCGACCTGACCAAGATGGATCGAATCAAAATCGATGACCTCCAGCTCCGGCCCGACCTCTTCTCAGTGCGCCTCCAGCGCCGTGCCAAACTGCGTGACGCCATCAGTGCGCAAATGCCCACCATTGAGGCTGCTGTCAAAGATCTCAGTCTCGACAGTTACTACGATCAGGCTCTCAGCCTCATCGCCAGTGGCCGTGCCCGCGACGCCTTTGCCCTCGAACGCGAGCCCGACCAACTGCGCGACCGTTACGGCCGCAACACCTTCGGCCAGAGCTGCCTGCTGGCGCGCCGTCTGCTCGAAGCCGGCACGCGTGTCGTCGAAGTCATTTGGCCCAAGGTCGCCAACTCGGACAACCACTCCTGGGATCATCACGTTGGCCTCAGTAAACGCATGAAAGACCAGTCCGGTCCCATGCTGGATCAGGGTCTCTCCGCGTTGTTCGATGACCTCGACGCCAGCGGTCTGTTGGAGGAAACCCTCGTTGTCGCCCTGGGCGAGTTTGGACGCAGCCCTGAAAAAGGTGTCTCAACCTCCGGTAACAACAACAGCGCCGATGGCCGCGACCACTGGCCTTACTGCTACACTGCGGTCATTGGTGGTGCCGGCATCAAGCGAGGCTACGTCCATGGCAAATCCGACGCCACCGGCTCCGCTCCCGCTGAAAGTCCTGTGCACCCCACGGAACTGCTTGCTACGATCTACCACGCCGTCGGCATCGACCCCGAAACGATCGTTTACAACCACCTCAACCAACCGCGCGAGCTGGTCAAAGCGAAGCCTGTGACTGAGCTCTTTGCGTAATCGGCAACGAGCTAACCGTCGTTACTCCACAGCTGACTTTGCTTTGCCTTTGCCCTTCTGATTAGGGGCTTTGGCCTTGCCTTTGCCTTTTTCAGCCTTCAGGGACTTGCGTTGCTCCAGCGGCAACAGCGGACCTCCTCGTGCGTTCATTTCCTGATCGCACAGCTCCCGCATCTCCTTCAGTGTTGAGGCGTTCGCCGGGTCGAGTGCTAAGTTTTTGAGCTCGTCCGGATCCGAATCCAGATCATGCAAAAATTCGAAGGGTGGCTTCTGATCAAAGTAACGCGCATAGACATAGCGCTGCCCCCGAATCCCCTCCCAGGTGATCGAGGGTGCCAGGTCCACGTGCTCACAGAAAAAAGATTTCCGCCAGCTTGCGGGTGCCTCTCCACGGACCAGCGGAGCCAAGCTGCTTCCCTCGTAGGCCGCTGGTTTCGCCGCCTCCGCCCAGTCCACGAAGGTCGCCGGGAGATCCACATTCAACGCCATCTGCGGCACCACACGCCCGCGTTTGTCCTTCGGCAGTCGTGGGTCATAGACCACCAGGGGCACCCTCAGACTCTCCTCAAAATGCGACCACTTGCCCTGGAAGCCTCGATCTCCCAGGTAGTAGCCATTGTCCGCCGTATAAACAATGATCGTGTTTTCCGCCAGCCCGGCTTCCTCCAGCGCCTTCAAGACCCGTCCCACGGCATGGTCGATCCCGCTGATCATCCGGTAGTAGGCCCGCGCATTGGTTTCGAACTTTTCAGGCGTGTCGTACCCCCAATACCTGCGCTCCCGGTTGATCGACTGCTTCAAAAACTCGGGCATCGCCTCAAAGATCGCAGGATCCCCCAAGTGCGGCGGCGGAATGCTGCGGTCTTCATACATCCCATCGACTGAAGGAGGCCAGGGATAAAGCCCGATCCCCGGCCGATGATCATTGTCCTCGGCATGAGCTGCGTTGAACCAGAGATTCAGGCAAAACGGTTTGTCCTTCGGTTGTGACTTGATGAATTCAATGCCCCGGTCACAGACCAGATCCGTCTCATGGCGCTTGCTGCCGTCCGGCAAGGTTTTGAAATAGGGGTTTCGACCGATGGCCTCAAACTCATCATACTGATCCTCCTTCACAAAGCCCTTCGGCTCCATCAAATGCCACTTGCCGAAATGTCCGGTGCGATAGCCCGCCTGCCTGAGCACCACGGGGAACATCGTCTTCAGCGACTCGGCTTTCACCGTTGGCATTGAATCAGGAGTTGCATGGGTTCGAGCCCATTGGCCTGTCAGGTTGATTGCCCGGCTGACCCAGCAGATGGACGTCGTCACGAAGGCATTCTGAAACCGCACGCCATCCGCCGCCAAGCGATCAATGTTCGGCGTCTGCACGATCTCATGACCATAACACCCGAGCGCGTCCTGCCTCTGGTCATCGGCCAAAAGAAACAGAATGTTTGGAGGCTGGGCGCCGGGCGCAGGCGGCATGGAAAGCAGCATCAGGCCGGTAAAAAGCAGGGAAGTCTTCATGAGGCGGAAGTGGGCCTTGGGAAACGTCGTCAAAGCGCGGTTGTAGCAGCGGATTGCAGTAATCCGCTGGCATTTCGGCCGAACCTGACGCACAAGACCCCATGTCGAACGCATTCATTGACCTTGGAGTCCCGGCCGCGATGATTCCCGCCCTGGACGAACTGGGCATCCTCAAGCCCACACCCATCCAAAAACAGGTCATACCCTTTTTGATCCAGGATGGCGGAGATCTCGTCGCCCAGGCTCAAACCGGCACCGGCAAGACCGCCGCCTTTGGCCTGCCGTTGCTCACGAAAATCGACCCTCAGGCCAAGGTGATCCAGGGGCTCGTTATCGCCCCGACCCGTGAACTGGCGAAGCAAATTGGCAAACAGCTCTTCCGCTACACCAAATACACCGCGAAAATCTTCGTCGAAGTCGTCTGTGGGGGTGACAACATCGACCGCCAGGCGGAAGCGCTTCGGCGACCCACGCACATCGTTGTCGCCACTCCCGGGCGGCTCATCGACATGTTGAAACGCAGTGCGCTCAACCTCGACTCCATCCGTTACCTGGTTTTGGATGAAGCTGATGAAATGCTCAGCATGGGTTTCAAAAAGGAACTGCTGGAAATCCTCAACCTCACCACGCAACGCCAAGGAACCTGGCTTTTTTCCGCCACTTTCCCTCACGCCATCCAGCTCCTGATCAAAAACAGCATGTCCGCTAATGCCCATGCCGTTCAGATTGATCAAACCCATGTCGTGAATCGTGACATCGACCACCGCTACGCCTACTGCTCTCGCGAAGACAAAAGTCGATTCCTGATCGACTTCCTCAAGCGTCAAAAAGACGGCCGTGGCCTCATCTTCTGTCGCACCAAAGCTGGCACGAATGCTCTCTGCGCTGAGCTTGCTGACGCAGGGTTTTTGGTGGAGGCCATCCAGGGTGACCTCATGCAAAAAGAGCGCGACAAAATCATGCGCGCCTTCAAGAAACAACGGATTCAGTTCCTTGTGGCCACCGACGTCGCCGCGCGCGGAATTGACGTCGCGGACCTCAATTTTGTCATTCACCATCAACTTCCTGAGCAGATGGAATACTACACCCACCGCAGCGGCCGCACCGCCCGAGCCGGTAAAAAGGGCATGTCGCTGGCCCTCATCGACCCGCGAGAGAAAGCTCAAATCACTGAACTCGAAAACAAGCTGCGCGTTTCCTTCAGCGAGTATCGTCGCTAGCCTGCATCCACTTCATTGCAACACAGGCAAAGACCAAACGTTACATGCTCCTACCATGAATCGCAGCACCCTCCTTCGTCTTATTGTTCTTGTCGCCGTGTCGTCGTCGGCGGCCCTCCAAGCAGAGAAAAAAGACGTCTGGCCGAAACCGAAGCCCACGACGCACGACTACAAGAAATGGGAAAGCAACATCGCCGCCTTTGAGGCTGCCGATAAGAAGTCTCCTCCAGCAAAAGGAAGTCTGCTTTTTGTGGGTTCATCGACCATCGTTCGTTGGAAGACCCTTGCGGAGGATTTTGCCGGTGTGCCTGTGCTGAACCGGGGTTTCGGAGGCAATCAAATCAAAGACTCGACCTTCTACGCTGAGCGCATGATTTTCCCCTATGCACCGAAGGCCATTTTCTTGCGCGCCGGTGGCAATGACATCAACGCAGGCTGGCCTGCTGAAGACGTGTTCAACGATTTCAAGACCTTCGTCGCCAAAATGCGCGAGCGCCTTCCAAACGTCGCGATCTACTACATCGGGCTCAGTCCGACCGTTAAGCGCCTCAAACAAGTCGATGAAGGCAACAAACTCAATGACCTGATCGCTGCCTGGGCCAAGGAACAGACTGGCATCACCTACATTGACACCCGCGCAATGACTCTCGATCCAGATGGCAAAGTTCGCCCTGATTTGTTTGTCGAGGACATGCTGCACTTCAATGAAGAAGGCTACAAACTCCTCGCCGGGGCATTGAAGCCCTTCGTTGCTTCGGCGGCGAAGTAGCACGCCTATTTACTCCAACTGGTTCGATGAGGTCACCACGCGACGCGGCGTCATCTCACAAAGCAGTGTGTCTCAGTGCCATTTCTCGCCTCGATTTAACATGGCGATAAAATCAGCGATGCGTTTGGTTCGTGTCTCTGGCTTCTTGGCGGTGGTGATGCGAAAAAGAAGCTGTAGCGCTGCGATTTATTGAGGGTCTCGAAGAACGCCTGCGCGTGGGGTTCTTTGGACAGAGCGGCGAGGAAATCCTCGGGCATCTCGGCGTTGCTGGGGCTGTGATAGGCGGCTTCCCATCGTCCGTCTGCTTTGGCGGCGTTGACGGCGGCGATACCGGAGGGCTTCATGCGGCCTTCCTTTTCGAGCCTTGCCACATGACCCACATTGATCTTGGACCAGATGCTGCGTTTGCCACGCCGGGTGAATTTTTGGAGGTAGTAGGTGGCGTCGATTGATTTGACCTGGCCATCAATCCAACCCAGGCAGAGGGCCTCATCCAAAGCCTCTGCATAGGTCACTGTGGGAATGCCACTGGCTTTCTTGGCGAACTTCAGCCAAATGCCGGGATGATCGGCATGGTTTTGGGTCAACCAGGTGCGGAATTCGGTAGCATTGGCAAAGGCAATGATGGGCTGCTCGACCATCTCAGTTCGGAGGTTGATCTGACCAAACCGCGAACTCATTTCCTGAGGGCTCGATAAAGTGAAAGCGCCGACCTCCAGGGAAAGCAAAGGTTGGTGTGCTGATGGTGCCGCCGGCTGCTTCGACTTTGGCCAGCGTTTCTTCGAGTCGTGAACTGTAGAAGATGACCAAAGCGGCGCCTGTTTCCGCGGTTGATGCCTTGTCAGAGAGGAAGAAGCCGCCATCAAGCCCTTCATTGCTGAAAGCTGTGTATTCGGGGCCGTAATCGGTGAAAGCCCATCCAAAGGCTTCAGTGAAGAAGGCTTTGGTCAGAGCGAGGTTCCGAGAATGGAGTTCGACGTAGTTGAGCTTTTCGTGCTGGTGCATGGGGATCAATGGTGGCCGGGTTTGCGTTTGTGAATGATGATGATGTTTCCAGCGGGATCAAACACCATGGCCATGTGGCACACGGGTGTTTCAAAGGGTTCCATTTTGAACGGCACGCCAGCGGCTTTCAGTGCGGCGATGGACGCATCAAAATCCACGGCCTCGAGCCCGCAACTTGGCCCGTCAGCACTCGGCAGCCAGCCTGGGGCTTTGCCGATGGCGAGTGTGTGAGGTCCGAGTTCATACTCGACCCAGCCGCCGTCCTCCCCCATCGGGGTGACCATGGTGGGTACGAGTTGGAGCAGGCCCTCGTAAAAGGCGCGCGAGGCAGGAAGATCCGTGACTGGATAACAGGTGAAAGCGACTTCGGTAAAGAGCATGAGGGTGTTTTGGGGGGGTTACTTGGATTGATGCGCTTTGACCTTGGAGGCGGCTTTCTCTGAGGAGCGTTGTGTGCGGATAAACTCCAGGCCGCAGGCAAGTTTCCCTGCGAGAGGTGATTCCGGTTCGATCACTCGCCAAAAAGGAGTGATGTCCTTCATGGGAACACCCGCCAAATGCTGTTCCCAGGCGGCTTCGGCCACGACTCGCAGGAAGATGCCGGTAGTCACCGGGCAAGTGTGCTCAGCCTTGTGGCTGTCCGCGAGGTCGGCCCGCAGTTCCTTGGGGGTGATGAATTGACCTGGAGTCAAATTGCGGACATAGCGGTCGATGATTTCAGGCGAGGCGATCATCATGCGACTGCCTTCGGGCATATCCGCAAAGGCTTTGTCGAGAGTTTTGATCACGGCAGGTTTGCTGCACTGTAGCTTTTGGGTCCATGTGGGTTTAGGTTTGGGCATAACTGCTTTGGGTGAGAGATTCATTTCTAGCACGACCCACTGACAACCCTATGTCAGGAGTGTTTTCGCTTTTGGGATTCTTTTGATGCATGGTGCTCGGCAGTGGCGAGGGCCAAGGAGATGACTTTGTCCTTGAGAGCCTCGGGTGAAATGATTTCGGCTTCTGTTCCCAAACCTAGCAACCAACGGGCCACGTAGTCGCAGCCGCTTGTTTGAAAGGCAAAGCGCACTCGCACCCGCTTTCCGATGGGCATTTCCTCGACCAGAGTTGGCCCCCAATAGCGGCGAACGCTTTCGATGGAGAGCGCCGGGACTTCGATCACTGCGAACTCGTTGCGCTCGGCAGTCATGCAGCGGGAAAGATGCTGAGTGAGATCGAAGTCTGGGCGTGGTGAGATGGCGTCTGGCAGGGTGTCACACCGGAGGATTCGGTCCACGCGGAAATCGCGCACATCGTCGCGCAGCCTACACCAGGCGATGAGATGCCAATGATCCAGGTAGAAGACCAAACCGAGCGGCTCTACCACGCGTTCCGCAGCTTCGGATTGCGCCGCCCCAAGGTAGTTCAGCCTTAGCAAACAACCTGCGGCCAACGCCTGCTGGACCGTGGACAAGGGGACGATTCCGCGCGTCGGAGACCGGCCTCCTACGACGATGGTTTTTCGCAATCGATCCACTCGGCTCTGCAATCCGGCGGGCAAGACGGCGGTGACTTTTCCGATGGCTGAGCGAATGGACTCACGCATGGAGCCGTCCGTCATGCGCTCGGTGAGCAGGCCTCCGGTGAAGAGCGCAAAGGCTTCTTCTGGCGAAAACATGACCGGCGGCAAATGATAGCCGCGCATGAGGCTGTATCCCACACCGGGCTCTCCGACAATGGGGACGCCGCTTTCGCCAAGGGCGGCGATATCCCGATAAACCGTGCGTTCCGTGATCTCAAAATGCCCCGCCATCTCGGCTGCAGTCGTCACACGGCGCGACTGCAACATCATGACAAGGGCGACAAGACGATCCGTTCGGTTCATGGCGACACTTTTAAAAAGAGAGTGAGTTTGCTGGAACAGCTAAGCACGCGGAGGAAGATCCCGAAAGGCGAATGAACGACTCGAGATGGGTCCGAATGGAATTGGATGGTCCGTTTTCAGGAATTGGGCTTGTCTTTGGAAACACTGGCTGATTTCATAACCTTGGTGGAGAAATCCCGTAATGGGAGATGGCGGCCCCAAGGAACTTCACTGAGTGAAGGGGGGTAAGAACATTCAATGATTCGACGACTATGAGCAAATCTTCAAAGAAGACCAAGGGAGTTGGTGATGGATCCAGCAAGAGTGAGCGCGAGAAATTGGAGGCCGACGTGAAGTCTGTTGCCAAAGAGAATGCCGCGTTGAACGCGCGTCTTTTGGAGGTCGAAAAGAAGATAGGGAGGATCACGCAGAAGCCGACGGCGGCGGATCGGATGAAAGCGGCGCTGTTCCCCAAAAGATTTGATCCATTGGCGAAACTGACAGATGAAAGAGAACAAATTTTGGGCGCTCTACGAGTCAATCGAGAGCGAGGAGAAGCGGCAGCGAAAGGTTTGGAGGTGAAGCCGACGGTGCGATTCGCGAGCGAGGAAAAGGTGGAGATGACGACTCCGAAAGAGACGGTGGGTGAAAGGCTGAGGCGGAAGAATACGGCGCAGGGAACGACTCAACGTGTGGGGATGAACCCGGAAGCGCAGAACGTGCCTGTGGTGAGTCAGGAACAGGATCCCTTGCGAACCACCCTCCCCTCGGATGCCTACTCGGTTCATTTGGGCTCCGAGACACCCAAGGTGGAAGAGGAAGACCCGTTGAGGTCGAAATTGGGAGAGAGTGCGTATGCGCCTTTTCTTGGGTCTAAGATGCCAGGGGTGGAGGAAGACCCGTTAAGGTCAGAATTGGGAGAGGATGCGTACGCGCCTTTTCTTGGGTCTGAGATGCCGGGGGTAGAGGAAAACCCGTTGAGGTCGGAATTGGAAGAGAATGCGTATGCGCCTTTTCTTGGGTCTGAGACGCCGGGGATAGAGGAAGGTGATACGTTGAGGTCGGGATTGGGCGAGAGTGCTTATGCGTCAAGTCTCGGGTATGGGACGTCTGTGGTGGATGAGACGGATCTATTGCAGTCTGAGGGCCCGAGTGTGTCTGAAGAAGATGCTCTCCGGACGGTTTCAGTGACCGCCTATGA
>Ga0164293_10002939_pt1 | contig 14464 bp, 25 predicted proteins | sample GEODES118metaG_FD_111487 | JGI IMG/M metagenome (GOLD analysis project Ga0164293, IMG submission 111487) | Eutrophic lake water microbial communities from Lake Mendota, Wisconsin, USA - GEODES118 metaG | ecosystem: Environmental > Aquatic > Freshwater > Lake | place: USA: Lake Mendota...
TATGATGATGCTGACCAGTGGTTCAAGTCTTTAACTACTAACGCCTTATCGCAAGAAAAGGTGTTGGCATAGTAAATGACATCATCATGGGATTCAGCGACAGGTCGTCTTTCTAACGCAGCAGTTTGGTATGCATCACAAGGTTGGAAGATCCTGCCATGTTATGGAATTATTGGAGGGCGTTGCAATTGCAATAGTCCTCACGCTGAGCCTAAAGATGTAGGTAAGCACCCATCTATCCCTGAGTGGAACACTCGCGCAACTTCAGATCTTGAAACTGTAAGCGCGTGGTACGAACAGTCTCCTGAAAATAACATCGGAGTTCACTGTCAAGCTTCTGGCTTTTTTGTGATTGATATTGACCCTCGCTCTGATGGTCCTGCTTCTTTTGAGAAGTTTGAGTCTTTGCTCGATGGAGCCTTGCCTAAAACTGTAGAAGCTATTACTGGCGAGTACTCTTATAACGGAAAAGTTTCGCGTGGACGCCACCTCTTTTATAAGTGTGATGACAACGAAGCATTAGTTGGAAATCTAAAGAAATCTGGTCTACCTGGCATTGACATCAAGCACAACGGCTATGTGCTTATTGCTCCATCACGTCACTTCTCTGGGAATTGCTATGAGTGGGTTCCAGGAAGAGCACCTTGGGAAATTGAAATGGCAGAGGCACCAGAAGAACTGCTTTCAGTTTTACGTAAACGTGCAAGAAAGTCTGGTACTAACTTAGGCGAAGCTGAGTGGGAATGGCTAGATGGCTTAGAGTTTGGTGGGCAACGCGTTGACGTTGACCGCCTTCTTCAAGAAGGAATCGAAGAAGGTTCACGCGCTGTTGACATCTATTCAATGACGTGCGCACTTGCAAATAAGTTTCCTGTTCATACTGATGCTGGTAAGCTTGCAGTTGAAACAATGATGATTAGGTTTAACGCCGAGAAAGTTCGCCCGCCGTTACCTTTGGAAGGTCAAGGCGGTCTTCTTATGCACGTTCGACGTGCTATTGACTTTGTCATAAATAACCCAAAGACCGAAAGACTTTGGCCTGGTCTGCAAGAGTGGGCGCAGAAATCTCAAGAAGAAACAAACGCTAGTGCAAAACCACAATCTGCACTAAGCACTGTGCCAAGCGCAGACACCAGAATAACCGCGTATGAGCATAGTCATCTCCCTGGAACTGTTGGAGGGACAGTGGACGCTGGAGTTCGTGATGGCGACTCTGTGCGTAACGCGTCTAATCTTTCTAACATTGATGTCCCTAAGGACCCAGATGCAATTGGTGAGAACGAAGGTGGAGAACCTGGTAAGCGCACGCTATCTGACACGGGTAACGGACGTCGTCTTGTAGATTCGTTTGGTCCAGCAGTTCGTTACACCCCTGGTCTTGGTTGGTTCCACTGGGATGGTGGCTACTGGAAACCTGACATTGAAAATCTTGAAATGCGTGAGCTTTCAAAGAAGCTTGCACCAATTATTGCTAGCGAGATTGTTAACTATGATGATGCTGAAAAACAGTCAGAAGTTATCAAATGGGCTCAACAAGCGAAATCAAATTCTAGACTTGCCGGTGCGATTGAATCGGCGACATCCGATCCACGTGTAATTGTTGGCGTGGAAAACTGGGACAGTGATGAGCACCTTCTTGGCGTTGCTAACGGTGTTATCGATCTTCGCACCGGCGAGCTACTTAAAGGACGTCCTGATCTATACATCACACGGCGAGCGCCAGTTGCTTACACGCAAGGAATGCGCAACGTTCGTTGGGAACAGTTCATTGACTTTGCGACTGGCGGAGATAAGGAACTACAGGACTGGTTGCAACGTGCTGCTGGCTACTCACTAACTGGCTTACGCACGCACGACGTTATGTTCTTAGTTTACGGACCTGCAGGTTCAGGTAAGAACACTCTTGTTGAAGCTTTAGTAAAGTGCATGGGCACACAACAGTACGCCTGGCCTTTAGATTCTTCTATCCTTGCTCAAGGCGATGGGCAAGCACACGGTTCAGATCTTTATCACTGGGCTGAGTTGCGTGGTCGACGTATGGTGTGGGTTGACGAACTTCCAGAGTCTGAGCGTATGAAAGAAAACTCAGTAAAGAAGTTAACTGGTTCATCTGAAATCTCAGCGCGTTCACCTGGTGAAAAACCGTTCACCTTTCAATCACGTGCAAAACTTTGGGTCACGACAAATCACCGTCCAATCATCAATGATGACGCGATGTGGCGTCGTATTCGTCCAGTTCCACTTAATAAAGTTCCAGAGAATCCGGATCCAGATCTAAAGTCTTACATATTTGATCCCGAAGGCGCACTGCCTGCAGTTTTATCCTGGGCTGTTGAAGGCGCAATCAAACTTCTTGGTTCAAGCGCGCGTGACTCACTTGGCTGGTGCACCGCGGTATCCGAGGCAGCTGACATTTATCGTAAGAACGAAGATCGAATTGGCATATTCTTATCTGAAGAAACTAAAGAGACAGAAGGATCACGCTTGCCAATTAAAGCTTTATACGCAGTGTACCGTTTGTGGAGTGAAGAACGTGGCGAACGCCCGATGACGCAGATAGCTTTCCAACGAAAGATTACTGACCGCGGGAATGATGTTATTGGTCTTGGTTCACGAGCTGAGATCGTTGGGCGCCAGTTACTTCCTCGTGCCGTTCCAACTGGAGAAGTTGATTGGAACGCAGCAACGCGTTTTGTCAAAGTAACCTAGAGAAGAAAGTGGGATAGACAATGAGCGAGTCAAATCACCCTTATGGGGTAAACTGGGCAACGTATGGTCAGGTCCAATTAGAACTTGAATCTGCCTTGCGTATTAAAATCGCAAATGATATTGAGGAGTATGCAGAAATGTGCCGCCAACGTGGACTGAATGGTCATTTCACAAGTGCGCTGGATCTTGCAGCTGATATTGCGCTGATGGGTCCTTGTAAACCAGAACCACAGGAAGAGTCTCTTTTTTGAAGGTTGTCTACATTAGTGGGCCAATGACTGGAGTAAAAAAGTACAACTACCCTCTGTTCAACAAGGTCGCAAAAAAATTAAGAACTGAAGGTTTCACCGTGGTAAACCCTGCTGAATTCTTTGAAGGAACAGGCAAAGCTACACGAGAGCAGTACATGCGTGAGTCTATAAAGGCAGTGCTAGAGGTGGACAAGGTTGTTTTGCTGCCAGACTGGGATAAAAGCCAGGGTGCACTGCTTGAAGTCCTTGTTGCAAAGGAACTTGGTTTGGAGATAGTAGAGTATAATTCCTAGACACGCCGAGTTTATATAGAGGAGAAACATGGCAGATCTAGGAACAGCCGCCAAGCTCGTTGAGGTTGCGCTGGCAGAAGTAGGGACTGTAGAAGGTCCTAAAGATAATCAGACTAAGTACGGCGCATTCACAAAAGCAAACTTTCAACCGTGGTGTGGTTCGTTTGTAATGTGGTGCGGAAATCAAGCAGGCGTAAAAGTACCGAACACTGTGTACACCCCTGGTGGTGCAGAGGCGTTTACAAAACAAAAGCGCTGGTATGACGCTGCAACATCGACTCCAGAACCAGGTGACATCGTTTACTTTGACTTCCCAGGAGACGGTGTAGACCGTATTTCACATGTTGGAATTGTTGTCAAAGATAACAAGGACGGCACAATGACTACCATTGAAGGAAACACTGCTGGTAATGCCAAAGGTGATCAACGCAATGGTGGAGAGTGTTGCAAGAAGGTTCGTGCATATCGCAAGGACAATAAGGCAAAGCTCGTTGTTGGCGTAGTTGGCTGGGGCAGACCTGACTACACTGCATCAGCAGCAAATCCAGTTACACCAAAAGAAGTGAAACCAATAGATCCAAACACCTATCCAGGTGAGACAATTGATCCAGGTGAGTCTGGTCCTCATGTGAAGACAGTTCAGACAGCTCTTGGCATCAAGCCTGCCGATGGAGTATATGGCCCTGTAACTAAGAAGGCAGTTATTGCTTTCCAAAAGGCCAATCCAAAATGTGGTGCTCCTGATGGAATTATTGGGCCGGTCACTTGGAAGGCTATAGTAAAGAGTAAGTAACCTTCAACCGAAAGGCAAATTAAATGTCCATCAAGTATCCAGTGAAGGACGTTGTTCTTCCAAAGGATCTCAAAGGAGCTGAAAATGGTAAGCTTCCGGAGAGTATTCTAAAACCAATTAAAATTGGTGGAAAAATGCACCACCTTGCTGCTCGAGCGTTTGATGCTATGTGCGCCGCTGCTAAGGCCGATGGGATTACGTTTTCACACGTAGGAGACTATCGGCCTTACAGTCAGCAAATGTCGATGTTCAAGCAACGCTACACAAAGGGTGACTCAGGTGACCCACGAAAAATTACACGCACATTCAACAATGAAAAGTGGATGCTAAAGAAGGGATTTGCACCTTCAAGTTCTCCAGGAACTTCCAATCATGGCTGGGGTATCGCTATTGACGTTGCCCTTAAGGTAAATGGTAAGCTTCTTGCTATTACTAGTGACCCTGACGGTAAAGGTGGATTTAAGAACGGAGTCGAGTGGCTTCTTCAACACGCCGATACGTATGGGTTCTCTTGGGAAGTTAGGGAAGGCTCACAGGCGGAAGCCTGGCACATCAGGTATTACACTGGAGACAAGATGCCACAGGTAGTCCTTGACTTTGAGGCATCTAAAAATAGTCAATGAAATACCATAATGTCAAGTATATTTAGTGTATAGTACAAATACGGATTAAGGAATTCCTTGGGAGAGAGGATTCCATCCCGAGGGGTCTTTGGCGAAAGCTAAAGGCCCCTCATCTATTTAGCAACTTGCTTTAGCTGAGTGAGAGTCTTTCTTATAGTAGACCCGTGCCACGTTCCACCTAAGGCTGTAGGTATACTTTCAGAGTTTAGTTGACGAGCAATTTCGTGGTATGAAGCGCCTTTTTCACGCATCTCTAAGATCCTAGATAGGGTCTCTGGTGCTATCTTGCTCTTTGGTCCTAGGTCTACACCCCAAACTAATCCGCGTGCTCTACGGTCCTTGTGGACGTCCTTTTGACGGTCAGCAATAATAGATCGTTCCATCTCTGCAAGTGCAGACATGATTGTTACTACGAAGCGTCCTTGGTACGAAGACGTGTCAAGATTGAGATCTAACATGACAAGACGCCAGCCTTTTTGATTAGCTCTATCGACAATACTTAGAAAGTCCTTTGTCGATCTTGCTAAGCGATCTACTCTTGTCACAAACAAGGCTGCTGCCTCACCTTTATCTAATTTGTCAAGTGCACCACGTAAGGCTGGACGACCTTTGATAGACTTGCCAGATTTGCCTTCCTCGCGGACAAGTTCTATATCAGTGTACCCAGCTGAGGCAGCCGCATTGTTAAGTTCTCGCTCTTGAGCTGACAACGACATGCCATCGTTGACCTGCATCTGAGTAGAAACACGTGCGTAAAGAAGTGCCTTACCTTCTGTCATATATTCACCAAGTTCCTCATATTCCGTATGATTGTACAATTATTTGCCCGTAGAATAGGTGTACACCCTTTCAGTTAAAGGTGTACGAATAAACGGGGTATTACCCTAGCTTTACCGTGTATAGATCTAGTTCAATTGGAAGACCATTCTGCTTAGCGAACAGTGCGTCATCGTCGTCTTTCTGATAACCGTTCTTAATCAGCACACGAGCGCTAGCCGGATTGCTTGGGAATACGCCGGCGGATATCTCCTTGATTCCCAAATCTTTCACCGCGTGGTTGTTTATCAGACCTATCGCCTTCGTCATAACACCGCGATTAGAGAATTTTTCAGATACCCAATATGTCAAGGTTGCGTACTTGTACTCTATGGCATACAGTGATATCTTGCCTATTAGGCCTTCGCCTTCAAGATAGATAGCGTAGCTGCGAGCGTTCTTTGCCTCATACCTTGAGTCAGTGACTGTCCAAGGCTCTAACCAGGCAGAGTTCTCTCTTGCCATAACGATTAAGTCTTGTGAGTCGAGATAGTTGAGAGCTTCAACTGTTACCGGCCCATCTGTCAATGTATAGGCGACAGCTTGAACAGAGGGTGTAAAGTCTTTAAAGCGAGCCACGATGTCCTTTCGTAAACGTTTGCAGTGTAAACGTGTATGATTATAGCAGGGTATTTTCCTTATGTACACCAATTCCCAGTTACGCACAAGGGTAACTTCCGTGTGGAAGTGGAGCAAAACTCCAAAGTGAAAAAGCAGTGTAGAAGCGGGCTTTTCCAAACTTCCGTGCAAGAACCGAGTAAAGTAATTTTATAAGTTCATTTTTCACCGCGGGTGTGTTATAATCGACCATTGCCCTAAAGGCGTAGGTTGCAGCCAGTTGGAAGGTCCAACGTAAGTGCATAAGACTATAAAACCCTACAAATGAAAAAGGCATATCGTCCTGAACATGACGTACAACTGTTATCCCGAACGGCCTTAGGTAAGTAGTGAGACCTTGAAGGTTAGAGTGCTAGACGCTGGTAAGGTAGCCAATGTCGGGGTAGGCGAAGTGTTGCATCACTTTGCAAATGTGGATAGCTAGTTTAGAAGCTAGTCTTGATATGTCCCGCCAGCGTCTAGCTCGGTCTTTTCAAACAGTACTACAATTAAAACATAGACGTGATTGACGTGTTCATTTGTAAGTATTAGGAAGTAAATGAAAGCACAGTTCCCCATTGATGGGAAAAAAGGAAAAGCCTGGAAGATAACTAGTCCTTTTGGTTGGAGGATTCACCCAATCGAAAAAATAAAGAAACATCACAATGGTGATGACATTTGGGGTTCTAACCCAAAGATCTATTGCGAGGCTTGGTATGACGGAACAGTCGTATACGCCGGAACCTCAAAACTAAAAAACTCTGATGGATCAATAGGTGGCGTTGGCTACTACGTCGACCTTCGCTGCAAGATAGATGGCAAGTGGTACGTAACACGCTATGGCCACATGCAGGAGGGCTCGCTCAAAGTAAAGACTGGTCAAAAGGTAGAAGCTGGTACCATTCTTGGAATCATGGGAAACACTGGCGCAAGCGCTGGTCGTCACCTCCACTTTGAGATCGTTGAAGGTAAGGTTCACCGCTGGGATCTAAATGGTAAAGGCTTTGTCAGTCCAATTGCGTTTGTTGAAGCTGTTATGGCGTTCGAAAAACTAAAAGAGTCAGCCGGTGAGATCACCGCAGATGTTGGTGCTCCAGACGAGACTCCGCCAAGTTTAGATGTAACTTCTTTAAAAGCAAAACCTAAAGGAAAAATAAGCTAAAGCAGTCTACTTCTTTTTACAGGTGCAGCTGCTCTTCATCTTTCTCCACATCCAAAAATGATGAACTGCCATGATGCCCATCAGTATCCACATTAGTGTCATTTCACTAATAGGGAAAGAACTTGTCATGCTTGCGTGGTCGTGATTCATGTGGTCGTGATTCATTAAATAAGCCCTTCCAGCTCTGAGATAAGTGCAAGTTTAGGTTTTGCACCTGTCATTATCTTAATTGCTTTTCCTTCCTTGAACAAGATCAAGGTAGGGATAGAGCGAATATGCAACTCCGCAGCTAGCCCTGAGTTGTCGTCAACGTTAACCTTAACGATCTTCAAGTCTGTTTTTTCAGCCGCAAGTTCTTCTAACACGGGGGCAATCATCTTGCAAGGCCCACACCACTCTGCCCAGAAATCAACAAGAACAGGAGTAGGTGAGAGGAGGACCTCGGTGGCAAACGTGGCGGAGGTTACGCTAGTTACGGTCATTGTCTGGCAACCGTTCTGCCCAGAGGCACGCTGCCATAGTTACTACAACGAGACAGGTAACCATTGCGTATGGGTGCATAAGAAATCTTGTAAGAGTCATAGCGATAATTGTATTCTAAGGTACATGCTGTGATAAAGTTTATCTATGGGAAGAGAGATAACTGTTCGCCCTTGGGGCTTCTATGACGTCCTTCACGTCGAAAAAGGCTACCAAATCAAGCGCATTCACGTTGAGCAGAACTGCCGTCTAAGCCTTCAATCACACAAGTATCGTGCTGAGCACTGGTACGTGACTCAAGGTATCGGTCTAATTGAAGTTGCAGGTGCTTCATTTCAGATAGAAAAAGGAGACACGGTTACAATTGGCGTAGGTGAAGTTCACCGCATAGAAGGCGTAGGTGAGACTGGTGTTACGTTCTTTGAGATTCAAGCAGGCGATTACCTTGGTGAAGACGACATCACTCGATACGAAGACGATTACGGAAGAGCAGACTAAAGACAGTTTTTTCAGCCGCGGCTTGGTATAATAGGCTGTGTTAGATAAACGCTACGACGCTTGGAAATGTCAAGTGTGTGGGAAATACTACGTAGTTACAAGCTTAGCTAGAGACTGTGAAGTCAGACATGAAAGAAAACAATCAGAAAGATAGCATAGGAATACGGATTGTTTCTTGGCTAGTAAGACGCTCATCAATCTACGCATTCATCTATGAGATGGGTGACTGGATGATGGACGATACACAAAACAAAACTATCACCGCAAAGGATGAACCTAATGACACACTACGTTGACAAAGCGCTTGAAGGGCATAGACTTGTTGCCTGGAAAGCAAAAAAGATTGGATTGAAAAAGATCCAGGAAGTGTCTGGTGTAAAACCAGGAGTCATCAAGAAGTTTTGCATTGACCCAATTCCATGCAAGCTCTCTGATATTGCCAAGATTAAAAAGGCAGTTGAATCTCTTTGGGTTGAAGAGGAAAAACCAGAATCAGATGAAGCCTAAGGCTTCAAACTCATCAATTGCATCATCAATAGTTCTAGTTGGTTCCTTGTCGCATTGACCGTCTTGTAGACTCATAGAGGCTCCGTTTTTGGATCTATGCTATTTGCAACCGCAAGCAGTGTGCCTTTAACTAAATACTGATCATCATCTTGAATATCAATTTGTGATGCAAGAAACTTAATGTACTTTGCAATTTCAGTGATTGCTGCTTCCGCTTCTTCAACATACGAAATCTGAATGGTGGGAGGAAGTTCTTCCCACGGCTTTAGCCCGTCTGTCCCGGCATACTCATAGATAGCGCGAGCCGCCTTATGAGTTGCAAAATGTATTGCCACAGTGATATAATATACCTAATAGTAGATAAGTACACGCCTCGGTCGTCTAGCGGTTAGGACATCTCCCTCTCACGGAGAAGGTCGTGGGTTCGAATCCCATCCGAGGTTCACAACAGTAAGGGAGAAATGAAGAAAGCAGCTGTAGTTGCATTAGCCGTTGGTCTAGGCCTTGGTGGACTTTACGTAGCACAAGAGCAAAGTAAAGACTGCGTTACCTTATACGTTGACTACGGTCCGCTTGAGAATGGAACACAGTCAACATCGTGTATTCCTGCCTCCAGTAAAACAAACGCACTTGATCTACTAGCAGACGCTGGACTTACAATTGAAGGCACACAAAAATACGGAAACGCAATTGTGTGTCGCATAAATAATCGCCCAGACGCAACGACGGAATCGTGCCAAGAGATGCCACCAGCTGAGGCATATTGGGCAGTGCTAGTTAAGGAACATGAAATCCTTCCAATCCCGTTTAACACCGCAGGCGAGTGGGGCTGGGCACAGACTGGAATCAACGAGGTTTACCTAGAACCGGGCGACGCAATTGGATTAGTATTTGCTGATAACGGAGAGGTACGGTTTCCATGAAGACACTAGTTAGACCACAGCAAAAGACAAGAAGTCTGTTGCAGCCAATTGCGCAGGTTGCATTTGATCTAGGAATGCTTTACATCGCAAGTCAAGCTTACATCTACATCTGGCGAATAACGACGGGACACTAATGGTAAACCTAACAATGATCTACACAAAGACCGGTGATGATGGAACCACCTCACTGGGAGACATGAGTCGCACGTCAAAGAACGATCCACGCCTTGAGGCGTTTGCAACAGTTGACGAGGCAAACTCCTACATTGGTGTAGCAATACTTCATGTAGACAACCACAACATTGCAAAGCTTCTTATAAGAATTCAGAACGATCTGTTTGACGTTGGTGCTGACCTTTGCACCCCGGTAATCGACGAGCCTAAGGTTACCCCGCTACGCGTTACGCAAGAGATGGTTGACGCGCTAGAGAAGGACATTGATAAGTACAATGAGGCACTGCAGCCGCTACGCTCATTTGTTATACCTGGAGGCAGTGCCGCATCTGCGCACCTACACGTCGCTAGAACAATCGTAAGACGCGCGGAACGTGCAACATGGCACGCAATTCACTCCTTTGGTGAAGGAGTTAATATAGTCACCGCAAGGTACCTAAACCGACTAAGCGACCTGCTGTTCGTTCTTGCTCGATATGAAAACCGCGAGCTAGGGGACGAGCTGTGGGTTCCCGGTGGACAACGCTAGCTTTAGGTACTACGCCCTGATAGCTCAGTGGTAGAGCAACCGCCTTGTAAGCGGTAGGTCGTCAGTTCAATCCTGACTCGGGGCTCTCTAGTTGTCGTAATATAAATATAGGAGACAAACGTCTCATTCTTACAACACATTGAGAGTGATTAAAATGGCACTTCCAATTGCAGGCGGTAAGATCACCACACCCTTCGCTAAGCCAGGAAAGATGTGGTCAACAGGCCGACACGAAGGTGTTGACTTTGCATGTCCTAAAGGAACACCAATCCTTGCGTGCGCCGATGGAAAAGTAGTCGGCACAGGCATCTGGGGTGGCGCTTACGGAAAGCATTCGCTAGTTATTAAGCATAAAGTTGGAGAGCAAACTCTCTACACAATGTATGCGCATGGGCAAAAGCTTTACGTAAAGAAAGACGATGTAGTTACAAAGGGTCAGCACGTTCTAGACTCTGGTGCAGAAGGAAATGTTACTGGACCACACCTACACCTTGAATGCCAAGCAAAACCTACATGGACAAAAGGTGGCGGAATCAATCCGCAGCCGTTGATTGATCTGTAATAACCGTCTATAAGTAAGCTGGGTTAGTTCCTAGTGCTGGTGGGTCACAAGCCGCGACCAGCTTCTTCTTTCTTTCTTGCACGATACTCACGCATGTAGAGAGTATTCTTTCTAGTGCGTTCTGGACTTTTTAGTCTTTGTTTACTGTCACGATTATTCTGTGCTACGCATAGCTTACAAACTGGCGCAGGTTTCTTATGCCTACCACCAACTTTAATCATCGTGTTTGTGTGTGTACGACGATGACCGCGTTTACAATACTTCTTGAGAATAGGTCGAACAGGAACCTTTTGAAGTCTAGCAAACGCGTCCTTCTCGTTCTCAGAAGGTGTGCCTAGCTTTAGATGCTTAGGGTTGACGCAGATCTTATTATCGCATGTGTGCATGACATGGAGTTTAGATGAAGGTAGCTTACTTTTATTATAAGTTATTGCCCACGAAACTCGGTGAGCAGTTGTGATCTTACGTTTGGTAAATGCAAAGGCACCATATCCTTGCACGTGGCGAGCTGCTTGCCAATACCAGCAATCGTCGTCACCGCGAACTTTTACCTTATCCCAAAAGCGTTTCTTACGTAGTTCATCTGCCGTCATGGCAGGAATATACGCTAATTAGTGCTTAGTATTCGGTACTCGAACTAGGCGTTTCTTTTCTGGGTCATAGACCTTAATGAACTTTTTCCACGCCTTGCCGCACTTACGGTTGCTGTTGGTTGCGCCGCCGCCCCTGCTTTTACCTTTACCCATAGTTAAAATATACTTGCACAAAGGACAGTATGACTAGGCAAGTGGCGGTATTATATAGGTATGAACAAAGAACAGCTGGTAGATCAACTAACGGAAGTAATTCTAATTGAGCGAGGCTATGACCGAGGAGAAAAGTACGATGTTGAATGGGATTCGACAAACCCGGACAGTCAATTCTCTATGGTACGCGAGGATATGGCCATAGCTGTTAGAGTTCTGACTGAGTGGTATATTCTAAAACCGCTCGAAGCTTAATTATTTCTGCCTTAACTTGTCGGTTTCATCGACAATATCTTCCGCAATTTCAATAAGCTTTTCCGCATGCTTGTTCCAGTGATGACCGCAAAACGTAAGCGCTAGATCACCTGGAAGAATAACAAGCACGTAAGCTTGTGAACCGCACTGGTCGCAACGGTCAGCCGCACTGAGGATACTAAACTCTTGATCCGCGGACACTGTAATTTTTCCCATTGTATATCTATCATACAGTAGAATTAACTAGATGAGGAAGAAGTGGCTGGGCATAACCTTAGTTCTCGGGGTTATACTAGCAGTAGGCACAGTTCAAGCCCCAGTCGTCACCGCAAAGGAGACGATCTTGTGGAAGGACACGTCAAACCAAACAATTCCTAATAACAAATGGACGGATCTAGTACTTAACGGAAAGACAGCAGTAAAGCACAGTAAGAAATCTAGAGCACTTTACTGCGCGCAGGTTCACCTTGACTTTACTGGCAAACCAAAACCGCGCTATGTTAAGGTGCGCTTTGCTCGTCATCTCTCTAATGGAAAACTAGACACCACTGGAACTACAACGTGGGTGCTAGGGAAAGACGCTCCTGACCTATGGCAAGGAAGTGTCTGCTGGCCAATCAGCACAAAACGTCCAGTGTCCGCACAGGTAAAAATAAAAGGTTCATCAAAAGCGTGGACATCACAACTACGCCAGTTCAAGGCGTGGTCACCATCAGGTGACTTGCCAGAAGACGTCTTAGTTGTTGTTAGCTGACTTAAGCGCCTTTAGTACTGTGTCTTTTTTGATAAGCGCAACGTGTGATGATGCGTCACGACTACCATAACTAATCATAAACTTATCCTCAAAAGTCGTAAGTCCAGCCGCAAACTCAACGCCGTCAATCTCGAACTTGAAAGGATTTGACAAAGCAATAATCATTCCTTTGTTGTCGTACTGCGCAAAATGATGTTCATAAAATCTGTGCGTGTTATTCATGATAGTTCGAGTAAGGAGGCGATGGACCACCGCCAGGTATGTGCCATCGCCAAGATCGAAAAGATTCGTGTTACCACGAAGTGAAGCGGTCCAATCAGTATCTTTCATATACACTGTAAGAACCCCGTCTTTAATTATAGAGTTAGGCGCATAGATCCAGTCAAAGTTTGGATTTGGTTCGTCAGGAAGCATCCAGTTTTTCTCTGGGCGATTTGCATCAATACCTGGAAACTTCTCAAACGATTCAATTTCCATAAGATCGTTATCAAGACGGCAGATTGCCATACGCGCTCTAGGCGTATGCCCCTTCTCTAATGTCACGCATGTGAAGTGCCAGGCGTTATCACGATAGAACAGTTTCGGGTCCTCTAAACCTCTCCTAAGACCTCCATCGGCTAACTTAGAGACGTCTAGTCGCCGCAAGTCTGTAAGCTTAAAGGTTTCAGTATCAAAGCCTGCAATATAGATCTCTGAGCGAATTGTTGACTCAACCGTAACAGAGTAGGCACCATTTTCAGAGATGATGTAGTTACCAGAGCGCAACATTGCAACATACCCGGTTGATGGATGATGTGAGACACTTAAGTTAGTAGCAGACCAGAGCTTGTTTTTTGGATCTATTAGTCGACGAACATTGTGGATCTCTCCACCAAGCTGATGAATGTTAGGAATCTTAGTCGGCATAGATCACCGCGGGATGTCTATCAACGACAGATGAGATCTTTCTTGCCACGACGAATATGTTATCGCCAATGTGATTAAACGTGTAGCCGATAGCCTTGAGCTTATCTACATCTCGCATGATCGGATCCTCAAAGGTATCCTCGGTCCACACACTTCCATTGAACCCGGCCGATGTTACAACCTTAGTTAACGAGTAAACCGTGTACTCGTAGTTGTGACGATACAACGCCGGTGTGTGTCGATACTGCATGTAGAAGTATGGGTCAAGCCCGTTAAGCATCTTTGTGATGTTTCGTGAACTAGCAATGTTTGGTGTACTAAGAATCAGCATTCCGTTTGGCTTTAGAACACGGTTAACCTCAGAGAGCATGAACATCGGATCAACCTCCATATGTTCAATAACCTCTGAGCATAGAACATAGTCAAATGTCTCGTCAGGTACTGGCAAAGGCGTTTCCTCAAGGTTTACACGATAACCAGGAACAGTGATGCTATCACCGCAAAGTTCAAGACGGATGTCATCAACAGAAGGCAAGTCAAGGTCGAAATCAGTAACATGCACTTCAAGTTCAGGATTTAACCTTTTCAAGGCTAAAGGTACAATTGAACCCGTGCCAAGCTCAAGCAATTTACCTTTAGGTTTCTGATCTGTGATAATTTCCAAGGTTCTTGCTATACGACGATAGTGAACCTTGTGATAATCATCAGTTGTGTGCACTAATGGTTTAAGAGCCTCGTGTATTTCTTTTCGCACTCCAGCGTAAACATCACTTATCATTCAGATACCTAAGACGGTAACTTAGTTACAAGAGGAGCTCCAGCAAAAGTATGAGTACCAGTGTGATTTAACACCGCGCGAATGTCGACGTAGATCTTTCCAGCAAGA
>Ga0164293_10002940_pt1 | contig 14460 bp, 10 predicted proteins | sample GEODES118metaG_FD_111487 | JGI IMG/M metagenome (GOLD analysis project Ga0164293, IMG submission 111487) | Eutrophic lake water microbial communities from Lake Mendota, Wisconsin, USA - GEODES118 metaG | ecosystem: Environmental > Aquatic > Freshwater > Lake | place: USA: Lake Mendota...
GCAGACGAAAAAAAACGCACCACCGATGAGTCAGTGATGCGTCTGTACTGGAGGCGCGGCCCGGAGTCGAACCGGGCTAGACGGATTTGCAAACGCGGCCCTACCACGCTAGGCCACCGTGCAGCAACAACTTGCGCCGGCCTGATCGCAGGGCGTGCACAAACTGCGGCTCGCTGCCCTAGCCTGCCCGCGCAGAGTGTGCTGAGCGTGTCTAGTGTGCGGAGTGTGGCACGAGTGAAGTACTGCATGGAGTCAGCCCTTGCCGAATGCACTACGCAGCTTGTTGGATGCTGTCTCGATGGCAGCATCTAGCTCACCATCCAGCACAGCTGTCTTAAGCACCTCAAGCACAGGAACCAATTCCTTTTCAGCGCCCACTTCCACAGCCCACTTGCCCTTGGCCAGCTCCAGCAGCTTGGTGCCGTAGCGCATTGACACTGCCAACTTGCCGCTGTCAGTGGTGAACCACCACGGTTTGACACGCTTGTTGGTTTCGACCTGTCGACGGATGCCTGTGTCGGTGTCCATAACCGAGCGCAGCCTGACCGGTGCGAATGTAGTTCCTGCTTGCTGTGCCCGTGCCAGCTCAATCTGTTCCCAAATGCGCCGAGCTAGCTTGTTGCGGCGCAGTTGTACAGCGGGGATGTGAGTGGGCTTTACGGCGCCGCTGAGCTTGAGACTTGCGAGAGTAGCCATGTGCTTTTCCTTTCAGATGTTGTTAAAGCACAGGTAATTGTGTTTTCGACCCACTAGATTGGTCGACCTGAATCCCGCCAGATTGGCGGGAATTAAAAAAGCCTGCCGTGCAAACACGGACAGGCCTGCATGAAATGCGGAAGCAACTCTCAAATCGAGAGCAGGTGGCCGCTACATGCTCATGGGCGCCAGCCGATCAAGCAGCTTGAGATGCTTCTCCAACTCGTACGAGGCTGTTATCGCATCACTGTACTCAAAAAGCCTGTGGATCAACTCAATGCACTCTCGAAACTCAGGCGGAACGGAGCTGAAGGCACAAGCCGAGAACAAGGCATTGGCCCTGTTAAAGGCGTCCAAGTGCGTCCAGATGTTGTGGTTGACCAGCAAGGCATTACTGATGGTGTCGAATTGGCGCGGCTCCCATTTGCCCTCTCTGACATTCAGTTCGTTAAGCTTGAGCCGCTCTCCCAAGGGGCTGTGCGGATACGGGAAAGGCTTGGTACACGAATCCTTTGCGAAGGAAGGACGCTGCGGCGCTCGATGTGCTGCGATTGCCCATGTGGATGCATTAGCGGTCAACGCGGGCCGCAAGCAAGCCTGCTCAAAACGTCCGCCCAGGATAAACGGGCTGCTGGAGTCATAGCTGACGGTCAATGCAGTGTTGTACCGCCGAAGCTGCTGCTGCACCGCCGTCAAAATCACAGCCCAAAAGGGCGTCGAAACACCAAGGACATGCAGCCAATCCTGGCCAGGCCTGAAGGCCTCCTGGTCACGCATGAACAAGACGGTCATCAGAAAATTGACCAGCCCACCCGCCACGCCCGCAGAGCCAGCAAGGGCCCAGCCTCCACGCTGGAACCACTTGACCGTGCGGAACCAATCGATGGTGTCAAGATAGGTCTCCCCGCCTTGAACGACGTTCAGCCACTTGGCACGTGCTGGCGTGAAGCTGTCGATCAGTCGCAGGTTCTGATTGGTCATTGCAATCAACTGCTGACTGCTGCAATGGTGAAAGGGCGACTTATTACCGCTGGCACTGGTGGCCCACAGAGGCATGTCGATGGTCATGCCGTAGTCGCACTGCTGACTCAGCCAGTCCTTGATCCAATTTCGGGTCACACGCTCTTTTCGCCACGCAGCCACTGCATCAGTGGCCTTCATGGGGCCGCGTTTGACGTACTGCAGACCCGAGAGCGTGCCTTTGCCGATTTGGTATCCACCGCTGTCGCCCACGAGCAGACTCTTTTTGCGATTGACCCTGTCCAGCGCGGCATTGGGACGGGTGCCAACACGGTACTGCCCGATGCTGTGGAGCAGGAACGGGTAGTGCCAGAGACTGTTCTCCTCCCAGAACATGAGGTCCCGCAGGGTCAAACCTTCAGGAAAACGACGTCCCAGAGGAATACGGCGAAAACATGTCGCCACGTAGCTGGCATTGACAGCAGGAAGGTAGATGGCATGTTTGGCGTTGTAGAGCTCCATCACAGCTCTCCCACATCATCGCCATCGTCCATGGCGTCGAGCTCGTCCTCGAACGTAATGATCGACTTCATCGTGTACTGACCAAATCCTTGGCCCGTGGGCTCCCCCGTGCTGGTCACGGCGGGGATGTACAAGTGGTAATGCCCGACACTGGTCTCGTAGGACAACTTGAGAAACGAGGAATACAAGGCCATAGTGACTTCGCCGATGATGGGAAGGTCTGCCACTTGCAGCATGGCAATGGCCAGATCCTTGCTCAAGAAGCTACGGCGATAGCCGTTAGCTGTCGGCCCCACTGGCACAGCTACCAAGGTGTGCAGGTCACACTGGTTATCCAGATTGAAGAAATTGACCGTCAGCGACGAATGACGGAACAGCACTTCCAGAACACTCTGGTGCGGACGATTGATATGCCGCGCATGGCTGTTGACCCAATTGTGCGTAAATGCAGCGTTGAACTCTCGGAACCAGTCGACTTTGAGTCGGCGCTGCCATTGCGGAGTGAGGTCACCGCGATCAATAACATCAACTTGGCTGATGGCTTGGCTGTCTGTGCTTTCACGATGAAACCAAATGGGCACAGCGGCATCGTTACCATCTGTTTTTGCCGTCAGCACGTTGATTCCAAGAACATGGGTGATATCGTTGCCACGCTTTGGGATGGGACCGTCACCAATGCTTTGGGTGAACTCAAGCAAACGGAAATTTTTAGGACTGACCATGTAGGTCTCAATCGCACGGCGCGACATTGTCCTCAAAGCCACATCGTCTTCGGTCCCTTCCAGCACTTCCAGCTTGGGCTTGACAACCGTAACGAGACCGCTGTCCGATTTGATGTTACTAAGCAGAAAGCTTTGCTCATCGTGCTTGTAAATCAGACGGCGGACTGCGCTTTTCTTGCTGCCATTGCTGGACTTGCCAGCCTCAGTCAACAAATGCGTGTAGGTGCCTTCCTGCTCGGCGGGACAGCACTGCGTGGCCAGTGTTTCGACAACAACACGCACCGCAGAAGGCAGCACTCCGTAGTGGCCCAAGTAGGACTTGGTCAGAATCTGTGAGATGGGCTCCTTATCGATGACCGTATCAATAACGGCGTAGTTATTGACATCCTTCTTGCTCACCAGCACCAAGGAGACCTCGTCTTCATTGACCATGATGTCAGGCGCAAACCGCACAGAGGGAAGATCGGCTTTGCCACGGAAGTAGTTCAGGCTGTCTTGATAGGCCTTGCTGACCGCAGACTTGGCCAGCTCCGATGATTTTTTGATGATGACCTTGTCAGCCTTGATGTCGGGAATCTCATCTGCATCCGTGGTCGCCGAAGGCTTGTACGTGACCAAGCCATTGACCCCACCGTTGTCGACCATGTAGCGGACCAGATCGTTTTCTGCCGCCCGGAATTCGAACTTGCTGCCGTAGATCGCATACAAGCGGTTGAGAGCGCGGGAAATCCGATTGGATTTATTGACAGGCAGGTCTTGACGATCAATACCCGCCCAGACCACATCAATGATGGGGGCGAAGTTGTACCCATGCGAGACCTTGGCCTTGTAGGTTTTTTGAGCCTGGGCTTTGATCAGCTCATTGATGTAGTTGGTGCCTTGAGCACTGTGAAACCAGATAGTCAGCTTGGCCATGTGGCGGTACAGAACCTCATTGCCTGCCAACAAGTACTGGGCTGCAGACACAGCCGAGGCTCGCACATCCTCAAACTGCTTGTCCAGTTGGATCTTCTTGGCGTTGTGGATCTGCTCATCGGCCACGTAGTCGCCGATCGAAGGATCAATGTCTGGCAAAGCGTTACTTTGCGCTGGGACTTCAGCCGAACCAATGTCCTTCGCGTGTGTTTTAGAACTCATAAATATCTCCTCTTCCGAACACCATCGAACGACGCTATAGCACCATGCTTTAGCTTCTCCGACAGTTGAATTGGAGTCCAGTTATCAGTTACCATGTGAATATTGTTAATTCTTGATAACAAAATATGCAGCACTTTTTCGCTTGCCTCTCCAACCCGACCTACGACAGCGTTGGCGCAGAAATAGGCGCAGCCAAAAGAAGCCTTTACTTTTGGTGGTGGCGATATTTACGCCTAAGCAGTGACTACTGGTGGCTATGCAAACAATCAGGGAAAACTTTTGATAGAGACTTTGCAAAAACGTATAAAGATTTCGGCGACGTCTTTTCTGTTGATTTTGAAAAATGGTGGACAACAAGAGGAACCCAACTATTCTCATACAGCGTGGCACCACCCCAGATAATATTATTCGATCCCAGGATTTGGCTGAGGAACATCGACAGTAATATATATAAGTTAGCTCTAATTCCGAACTATCTTACTAAGTCTGAGATTTTGGAGCAATTTCGACACGCCCTTAAGGATCACCAACCAACACCACTCCCCACCCACATCAAAGCGCAAGGACAAATAATCTCAAGGAACGGATTAAACAAAGAAGCAATTATAAATTCTCACAGGGCATGGTGTCTAAATGATGCACTCAGTCGAGAATTTTCGCGGGGAAGACTAAAGAAGTCCCAGAAATACACTCAATACTGGATTGGAAAAAAATTAAATCTAGAACCAACCGCCGATAAAAAATTTTCAACTCAAAAAAATATCGACTCAAACAGATATTTGGCAACGAGAGTTAAGGTCAGTCGATATCTATCCAAGGCGAATAATATAATTTCAAATGTAGAGGTTAACCGCTTCCCAATTATGACACCCTTTCAGCATACCAGGCGGTGGTCGCAAATGCAGCAGGCCCACAAAATCGAGGCCATAGCAGATGGAGAGTGGGTTTGCCCGGAATCCAGCACAGAAGAAATAATGCAGCTAATTCAATAGTTCCATAATGCATCAAATGCCTCACACCAGCTCCACAGCGTTGCGCTTCATATCGTCGCTGGCGTCGATGTACTTCATCGTGACCTGCAGGCTGCGATGACCTGCAAGACTGGCCAGCACACGCACCCCAATCCCCTTGGCGGCCAGTGATGTCAAAAAGCTGCGGCGCATGGAATGGCTGCTGGCACCGTCTACGCCCGCGTTCTTGAAGAGCCAGTAAAAGTGCTGAGTCAACACGTTGGCGCTGAACGCACGACCTCCCGCGGTGACGAACAGCGGCTCTTTCATGCTCTTGGGCTGGCGTAGGTCCAGGTAGACCTGCAGTTCATCGCGCAATTTCTGGGGCAGGAAAACAGTGCGCGGATAACGGCCCTTGGTCTGGCTGGCAGATAAACGGATCTCCGGCTTGACCTTGCCATTGGCCCCAAGTGCATCGCCCACTGTGAGGCTGGCAATCTCCCCTACCCTCATGCCTGACCACAGGCCCGTGAGCAGCATCACGCGGTTGCGGATTGCGTAGCTGCGGGTGGCAATGTAGGCGAGTACCTGCTCAAGTTCTTCTGCTGTGAGCGTTTTTGCTTGTGACATGGTCGATTCCTTTTGATAAATAAAAACACATGCATAAGTGTGTTTTCTTTAGCTACGGAGGGCGACCTGAAACCCGATAGCCTATCGGGTCAAAAAAGACTCCAAAAATCAATGACTTACGCGATCGCCAAAGGAAAGTGTGATTTCCTTTGGTGCTTGTATTTAGCTATGCAACTGTATCTTCGTGGGATTTAGACGACAGAACTGCGGCAGCCGCATAAAACCGCGCAGGAGCGTTTTTCTGCCCCTCTCGCTACCTGGGTGGCTGGGCGGTGATTTACGCCGCTTGTAGCGCTGATTTGAGGGGTGAGCAGAGCAACCCAGGATGTGTGCCCGCTACTTGGGCTGCAGTAAGTCCAGCCACTAATCGCGCTCATCTTGGAGCCCCTTCTCGAGGTCGGCGTCATAGCTCTCGGGCAAGACCTCGTCATGCCAGTAGTTTCCTGACTGGACTGCGCCCAATCGGACAATGGCATCAAATGCACGAAGGCGGCGGGCCAGTGGATTCTTGTCATGGGCTTGCGTCTTCACCAGCGTTATCCATGCTCGGCCAATTTTCCGATGCTCGAGTGGTAGCTGCTCCACAGCAGCTTCGAGCCTAAGCAAATACTCCTCCAGCAGCTGATAATGGATGAGTCGTTCACTTTCCTTGAGTGCTACTTCGAGCTGGTGCTTTTTGTCGACCAGAATTTTGTCGTTGTGGTCTCGAATAGCCCTTGTCCTTGCCGCCTCACGCTCCAGAATCGCGCACTCCTGTCGCCAAGCGATCTTGCCGTCCAACTGGCCGACTATGTACTGAATCACTTTGTCCAGCTGCTCTTCTAGGCTGCGACCGCCATCGCGGAACGCGTGACCGTATCTGCCGCCCAAGTTAACGCATAGGATGTTCTTGGGGACTTCGATGTAGTCGCGCCACGCCTCCCGTCCAGTAGCCAATCGATAGAGCTTGGTTAGGGCAGGCGTCTTGCTGGCTTTTGTCCAAGTCTCTCGAAAATCGATTTCGTAGACCTCACCCTGCTTCTTCGCGATCATGCGGTAGCGGACATGCCGCATGTTGGGCTCCAAGACAATCTCAATGCCTTGCTGCTCCAATCGTTCGATGATCTGATCGGCCAAGCACACGGCACGCATAGCATTTCTTGCTGTCGCGACGATAGGGATTTCCTCTTGCTTGGCGTAGAAATAGTTGAATGCAAACAGGTTGGTAGGCGGCCATTCCGCACGGCCTGACATCACAGCGTCAAAGCTCTGGTGGGTCTTCATTTCTAAAGCCTTGATATGAGCTTTGATGGACTCTGCCGTCTTGATGCACCTGAGGTCATGCAACTGGGTAATTGAAGCCAGCACAGCATGGACAGCTGCCTTAGACCTTTGTCTAGGCTCTTTCTTTGGGCGCAGAACGGCTTTGATGTCACCGGCTTGATCGACATCGGGCAACCGGATCACTGGGTTGTGCGCTGGATATGGCAGCTCTGGAAGTGGATCTGCCTGGCCCAATTGCACTCTCGTCCAGTACCCCCTGGCGGGTAGCGGAATTCCATGCTTTACGCATAAGTCCCTCAATGTGCGGCTGCTAATGTTGAGCTGCTTTGACAGGTGGACCATCGGCGTCTCCCAGATCAATTCGAATAGCTGCTGTCGTGTGTACTCCATGACCTCCTCCGACATGAATAGACCAAACAACAGTGTCATCCAGAAGCATCTGGGCAGAAAGGAAATCCGAGACTTGATCGCGAATGCATCGCAGCATCTTTTGCAAGCCGCAGCATCTCATTACTGCAACGGCTTTTGTCCTATCCCCTTCGAATCGAGCTACGCTGCCGCGTAGCTCTCTTGTGATTTCGTCGATCTCTATCGCTGTCGCTCTCGAGATCGACTCATCACCCTACTTCTTCGTATTCCATGGTCTTCAAAGATCGAAGCCTTGATCTGCATTGGACTGATGACATTCGATAGATTCAACCCACACCGAGCCGTATAACAGGCTCGGTGTGACGGTACGACTTTCGATGAGTTCGTTACCACAGTACTTTTGGCACAACCTTTTTACAGGAAAGGGCGGTTTTGCTGTCTCCTTTTATGTGCGGCTTAAAAACGCGGCTCATACGGAAGCCAAAGCACCGACCTCCGTAGTAATGCTGCAAGCTATCGGTTATTACTTGCTCGTGGTGCACAGGGCGATGCCCGCCACCTTTGTGCTTGATTTAATTCTTGCGTCAATCGGGTGCAAAGCCGACAGCATCCTCTCGGGTAGTGACCACAAGTCTCTGCTACCGCTCAGAATTTCCCTCCCTGTGACACCAGTGTCCAGTTGCTGGGCGTCATGACGACTGAGTGACGCTGCTCTTTTTCGGTAGTGATCTTATGGAGCATGGTTTTCGTCTGCCATGAGCCACTAAATATTTATCCCGCGCCAAAGAATCACAGTTATTTTTTTGTTTGGCATAAATACTTGCATGAACCACTACATCGCAACCGTTCGAGTCCAGGGACACAGCTACAGGACAGGCATCATTGCCGACAACCCTATCAGCGCCCGTGCGCTGCTCCAATTTATGTTCGGCACGGCCAATGTCATCAGTCCACCCTTTGTGGCTGAAGGTCGGCACACTGATGTCCTGGATGCCATCAAGCTCTACTTCACTGAAGCAGCGATCAATCCCATTTCCCCTATCAAGCCCAAGACCCCAGAGCAGACCGAAATCGCTAACTTGCAGAACAGAGTCAAACAGGCCCAGCAGGCCGTCAAGGTTGCAAGGGCACGCCAGCAGATGATTCGGGCACAGAGGTCTATTCAGACCGCTCGCTGAAATGCCTAGGGCATCACAGGCATCTCTCGTTTTGAGAGATGTGCCACAAAGCATCGATTAAATCACTAGCACTTCACCCTGACATGCCCCCGTGAGGGGTACTAGCTATAAAGCACATGTCAGTATTTCAAGATAATTGGAATCGGTGTTCATTGATGGAATCGGAAGTGGCGGCGCATCCGCTTCTGTAAATCTTGCCAAATGAAGCAAGCGGGATGAATCCAAAAGACTGTGCGGTTGACGCCTATCTATTACAGAGCCTACGGCTGTGCAGATTAATGAAATTTCTTTGGAGCCATCGAACAGGCGTATTCTGTCTCAGCAATAAATGATTTTTTTCCATTCCTCCTATATGAAAGTATGGCCTGGTGCGAACCCGCGTTCACCATTTTCATAAACGCTTTATCACTAGCATTGGGCAACTGCTCTAGGCAGCTCTCAAAAATTTTTGTTTCGCGACTTCCTTTCATGCATTGCTCAATTCTGGGCATCAATCGTTGAAATCTAGGATAAACACTCGCAGCATATTTAGCTCCAGGCCTCCACAAATCGGAAACATCTACACCAAACTCCTCGGCCTTCATAACCATCCCTAAACAAATCCCTGCACTTTCACTTTCTTTATCAGCAGCCAAGCCAATCTTAATATTGGCGAAATATAAAATTAACAAAGCTATGATGATTTGAGGTTTTGCCATATACATATTTTGATAATTAAATAATATTTAATGAACCAAAAACTAAGATTGTCAATGATGATTTGGCAGTGCATTAAAACCAGTGTCGTTTTTCACGACACAAGCATGTTCGAGCAATCTTCACCGACTGCTGTCGTTGGTAGCCATGATGCTGCGTGGTGGCCGATGATGTCATCTACCTTGGATGGCTCACCTTTGACCACATCCCAGCACCATGTACCAAAGCCGCCGCGCTCATTGACAGCCTTGACCCATACATCGAGTGCCATGCGTTTAGCTTTGTTCTGGTCAGAGTCTTCACCCTTGATTTCGAGCACAAGGTGTTTACCATTCGCCAGTCGAACTAAAAAGTCAGGGACAAACTTCCTCTTGCTGCCACGCCATAGATAGTAGATTTGGAATCCCAAATGATCGTTCTTGGCATAGGCAGCCACATCTGCTCGCTTTTCAAGCAGCGTCGCCGTGTAATGCTCCCAAGTGCTATCAGCAACAGCATGGCTGATTTGTGACTTGGTTGTTTCCAGACAAGGCTTGGTTGAGTACCAAGTACGCATCAACCGAGTCGTGCCAATAGGGAATTCAGGATCAAAAACTGGCTCAAGCCGTTCATGATTTTGCTGCTGAATTTGAGCCACAACATGCTGAACTACTGTGTCAATCGACAAGGCTACCAGTATGCGTTTACGCAGTGGGTCTTGATGGAATAGAGATGGGATTTCCAGCTTGCTGGAATTGAAGAACTGCTCAACCAGTCGCACCAGTTGCTGGATTAGCCATTCACGGCCACCAGTAAAACCGTATTCCACGCTTGCCAAAGCCTTTCGCGCCGCCAAGAACAGCAATCGCTGCAAACGAAATTCTTCTGGCAACGCTTCAAGATCGATGGAAACAGCCTTGGACAAATCAGCAGCTCCACCGAGTGCAGGCGCCAAGTCGGCACTGACATGTACTTGTGCAGGGTCAATTTTGAGTGGTTGAATTTTTTCCCAATCAACCGTCAGCTCGGGGCGAACAACCACATCGACCCTCAGTACATTCGGCCAGCTGATTTCCAATTCAGCGCGATCCGCTTGAGATTCAATTTGTGTGCTGGGCTTTGGCGGTGGAGGAGCATCCCCGCCACCATCTGTTTCTTGAAAAATAGAAAGAGGTACGCCAAAGACATTGACAAACTCTGGCCTGAACAGTTCTCGCGTCTGACCGTCAGGGCAAACAACTGGCTCCGTGTCGTAGGAGACTCTTCTCAATCCACGACCGATGACCTGCTCACACAGAAGCTGACTTGTAAAGGCACGCAAGCCCATGATGTGCGTGACATTCTTTGCATCCCAGCCCTCCGACAGCATTGCGACGGAGATCACATTCTGGAGATCTTGACCTGCAGTGCCTCGCTTGCCTACATTGTCAATAATGGCTCGTAGTAGTTCTTCTTTTTTGAGGGATGCCAGCTGCTCTTTCTTTGTCGCAGAAATATTGGCTGCGGCCAAGATTGACTGCAGGATTTCTTCGTAGGCTTTGTCCGAGGCTGCAGATTCACCAATCTCAGCTTTCTCAAGCACCTTCGAGTCCACCCTGAGTGTTCTCTCGGGAGCCTTCATTTCAGGCCAATAGGCATCGCCCTGACGGAAATAGTGCTCTACGCGAGCAGCAGTCTCTGTCTTGTTGCAAACTGTCAGCATAACTGGGGGAGACACATGCCCTGCATCACGCCAAGTCATCATGGTTTCACGCCAATCAGCGCCAAGCAGCGTGTATGCCTCTTGAACGATTTGAGGTAATGCCTCGTGCGGCTCCGCACCACGACGATTCAAGTCTTCTTGAACCTCGGGTTCGCGATAAAGGTGGTACAGCTTACTGCGGTAGGTCTGTGCATTTGGCAGTGCGTTGTCCCGAATCACAACACGCGGAGTCTTGACCAATCCCGCTTCAATCGCATCGTTCAATCCAAAGTCGGACACAACCCACTCAAACAATGCAGCTTCAGTACTGGTTTTACCTGTAGGGGTGAATGGTGTTGCTGAAAGGTCGAAGCAGCGATTGATCCGTCGCATTTTGTGGATGCGATCCAGACCCTCTATCCAGCGTGTTGCCTCCTCTAAATCGATGCCGAATTCTTCTGCATCTTTCTTGCTAACCTTGACCTCGGCAGGCTTGCGATAGGCGTGGTGAGCCTCATCGTTGATGATGACCAAGTCTTTGCATGTCGACAATTTGCCTAGCACACGCTTGACATAGGCCTCGTCGCTCTCTGCCCCTTTTTTGACAACCGACTTGGTCTGTTCCTTCAATGGCATCAAACCATGCCAGTTGTCGATTAGGAGCTCAACCTGATTGAGCTTTTGTCTGAGTGCCTCGTTTGGGCAAAGTGAAAATAGGTCGTAATAGTTTTCAGGGTGCCCAGGACGAAGAATTTGCAAACGCTCCTTCACAGTCAGTCCTGGAGCCACTATGAAGATAGCCCGTGAAAAATCCTTGTTTCGCCTTGGATATGTCAGCGCATTCAAGACTTGCCATGTGATGATCATGGCCATCACAGTTGTCTTGCCGCTGCCTGTGGCCATCTTGTTACACAGCCGCTCCCACGCGCCACCGTCGCCTGGAATTGCCACGCCCTGCTTGAACTCGGGCGGGGCTTCGACATGCCAAATCAAAGTCTCAATGGCTTCAACTTGGCAAAAGTAAAAAGCATACAACCGCTTAGCACCACTGTCCTGCCAGTGCTCTAGTAGCTGGCGAGTAATTGCAGTGACGCCTGGATAGTTGGCTGCTCGCCATTCATCCACCCGCTCACGGATACGGTTAACCAGATCAAGCTCGACGCCACGAACGGTGTTATTTCGTGTATCGAAGATTTCATAGCCCGCTGGTCGGCGGCCTTCGATCAAATCCAGCTTACTTTCACCTGCTCGACGCCAATGGTGAGTTGGCCGTTCGAAGGGGGAGCTGATGATGAGTGATTTTGGCTGTGACATTTACCCAGCCTCAATCCAACGACAAGACCTTGAGTGACTCAATGCCTCGATCATCAATGATCTTTACTGCCACTTTGCGGTTATCGCCCGCCTCAAATGGCAAGCTGACTGTGCCGTGAAACTTCTCCAACTTAGCTTCATCAAGTTCAGCACGAATATTTTTCTTGAGTTTTTCCCAGCCTTCGCCCTTGCCAGCCATCGGGAAGAACACTTGCTTGGGGAACAGGCTGCGCTCGTCATAGTCAGTGTCAAGCGCCCACATGGCAATTTTGCTCTTGCCGCCCGAAACCAATTCACCTTTTACTGTGTCGAAGTAGTCGAAGCCGTGGACCTCGACTTCATAGTCTCCGTCTTTGCGAAGTCGAACTTCAACTTCTGGTTGACCCATGAGCCAGAAACTTTGGTTGCTTGACTTTGCCTTTTTCAAATCTTCTGTCAGCAAGTCTGTGTTCATCTGTGCCTTGAGTGCAGTGATGCCTTTAAGGGCATCGATATCCTTAGCGGCTTCGGGATCAAAGGTAAACGCACAGAAGACGATCATCTTGGGCAGCGGGAATAGATTGCCTGCCTCATTGAGTGCATTGGTGACTTGACGCTGCTCCAGTGCAGCATGTTCAGGGCCAAAGCTGACGACCACACGCTCACCCGTATCCAGATGGCCTGTCGCATGTAGATTGCGAATATTGGCGTCTGTTGGCAATGCTTCAAGGTCTGCGAACTTGAGCATCTGCCCACCCTTACCGCGGATGCCTGTCTTGAATAGTTCGTCTCGCCACTGATGCTGGCGACCACTTTCACCTGTGCGAGCAATACTGGCATCTGCCTCTTGCGGCCCACTGGACTCATCGAGAGATTTAACGCTCGGGAACGGAACAGCTTCAACCGTAAACGGGCCCGTGATCCTCAGCTTATTTTTTGAGACGCTGGGCTGGTCATAAATCGTTTCTTGATCCGCATGTGCTGCGATGGATTCATCCATCTTCTGTTGCATACGGATTCTTGCTTTGTGAAAGTCTTCGAAGGCGTGTATGGCATCTTCTGGCCATTCGTTAGGCCAGTCGAAGGGCACTTCCCATTCCATCAAGGACTCGCGTACCAAGTTGATTTTTTTACCTTTGCGAGCTCCATCTGCTATCACGAAATCTGGGACAGTACTTTCAGTCAGGATTTTGTTCAACCGTCCAAGCTCTTCTTGAATGACTGGATGCATCTGCTCAAAGATACTGTCAATTTCAGGATTATTGGCTATCGACTTCAGCGTGACATGCGGTACTGATTTGTAGATGAATCCGCCACGCAATCCTTCTTGTGGATATTTCAAATCAAAGTAGTCGTAGCTTGCGGTCATTAGTCTTTGCTTTGCCAATGTCACAGCCACTCGTGAGGTATCACAGGTAATCCATCTGCGCCCCCATTTTTCAGCAACAAATGCCGTAGTTCCAGATCCGCAAGTTGGATCTAGAACCAGATCTCCAGGATCTGTCGTCATTAGCAGGCATCTTGTTAACGGTTTCTCTGCCGTCTCTACGACATACCGCATATCGGACGCACCATGAGTATCGTCCCACATGTTATGGAGTGGTTGAACCGTAAAATCTGCGTGATATTGAACAAATGTAGGCAAGCTACCAGGCGCTGAAATACGGTTACTTCTCAACAACCTATCCATACCCTCTTCATGAGTACGCCAACTCTTCTTTCCGCAGTTGTAAGTTTCTCCATGTAGATCGAAGCTGTACATGCAAGACTCTGTATAGCCTGAAGATGAGAGGGTACTTGTAAAAAACGGCCTACCTGCTGCAATTGAGTCGACATCATTTTTTTCTTCCCGAGTCATCTTCCTGCGCAAACCATTGCTCAGTTGCAGCCATGTATAGCCAGTTCCCTCTCCAATTGGCTTATCAATATAGAGTTGGTTGTATTTAACTTTTGCCTTATCCTTTGCATACCAAACGATGTAATCGGATACACCAGCCAGCCCAGAACTCCCCAAGGGCAGTGTTTTCTTGAATGTAATAAGACCGAAAAAATTTTCTTTTCCAAATATTTCATCCAGAAGATTAGTTATCAGATGTAGGTTCTCATCCCCAATTTGGATAAAGATACTGCCTTCGGTTTTTAACAAACTGTGCGCCAATATAAGTCGATCACGGAGGTATGTTAAGTATGAGTGGATACCTAACTCCCATGTGTCGCGAAAGGCCTTAATCATCTCAGGCTCTTGGGTCAGATCGTCATCATTCGGGACTGTCAGTATTTCTGTGTGTGAGGCGGTTGGGTGAATTGGTTTTGGGTTGCTGTTCTTTTATCTTCAGGCCCCTGCCAGGCCGCCGGAGGCACCCCCCGGTTGGGCCATGTACTCA
>Ga0164293_10002941_pt1 | contig 14459 bp, 17 predicted proteins | sample GEODES118metaG_FD_111487 | JGI IMG/M metagenome (GOLD analysis project Ga0164293, IMG submission 111487) | Eutrophic lake water microbial communities from Lake Mendota, Wisconsin, USA - GEODES118 metaG | ecosystem: Environmental > Aquatic > Freshwater > Lake | place: USA: Lake Mendota...
TAATTTACCAGCCATTTCGATAAACGTTGTCAATATATCACGTAATTGGTTTGGCTCTAATTTTTCATTAATGTTTGATTCATTAACGAACGATTCAAATGTTCGTATGTATTTCATATTATCACTAAGTTTTTTGTTTATAAAAATTTAAAAAGTTATTTTCTTTCTGCCTCAGATTGTTTAAGGAATTTACCTTTTACAATATCATAAAAGATATTTGAGGAATCTTCCCCTGGCAGATAAAGAGAACAGCCGTTAGAACCTTGTGAACTTGTATTCGCAGATCCGTGAATGTATGAATAGTGAAGATTAAACCAAATAAGTGGAGTAAATTGAAAATCAGAGCTATCTTCTTTCGTTGCTTTTGAAATTTTTGGAAGAGATCCACCGCCAAATGAATTGATGTAAACTTCTTTAAACCCGTATTGCATAATCCCAAGATCTTTACCAGTTGCAGGCTTAGATTCAAATTCGTATCTTCCGCGGCTTTCTTTAACAGTTACAGGAGGGAAGTTGATTCCATTATCCTTAAGAAGTTTATTAAAAGCAGGAGCAATGTTTTTTGCAATATCAGCTTTAAGAGCTGCTTCATCTTTAAATTTAGCATCAGCAACATAAACCTCTTCTTCATTTAATGAATTAACTGATTCGTTTGCATTTTTTTCTTTATAGCATTCACATTCTTTATTTCCACACATAGAACATTTTGCTTCATTAACATCTTTAGATTCACCAACGATTTCAAGTTCAAATCTACCATCACCTAAATCTTTTACTATTTTAACTTTTTTGCCTTTATATTTTCCGCTTGAAAAAGTAGTTATATCTCCTACTTTTAAAGATTTGTTTGGGTTTAATCGATTTAGCATACCAATTGGTGTTTCTGTTTCTTTAACATCTTTAGATTCACCAAGGCCACTTGTAAGCATTCCTACGCAAGCGCCGTAGTCACCATCACATTTTTTCAAGATACCTTCAGCGGTTTTCATTGCCTTTTCTTCATCATACTTATCTCCGAATGCTTTCTTAAGAACAGTTTGTGCATATTCTTTAAATTCAGAATCAGATTTGATTTCTTTGTCCTCGTTTACTTCTTTAGATTCATTAACGACTTTAGTGCTTACACCTCTTTCCCAATCTTTAGAGATTTCAGAAAAGAATTCGTTTTTTTGCTCGAGAGTTAATTCAGCTGGTGATTTAGCACCAAACTTATTTAACTTTGCTGAAACATATTCAGTGTACGATTTTTGAAGTTCTGACTTTGATGAGGTTTCCGCTTCATGTAATGCAGAAACAAATTCTGTAAATTTTTTCATTTTTTCATTTTTGTTTTTATTTGCTTATTAGCTTATTACGTTATTTTTGCCATCATAAAACTCGTTAGTTAATTCCTGAAGTTCTCTACTCATTTCTTCATGATTTTTGCCTAAACATTTACCAAGATCTTCAACAATTTTTGAATCAATTTTGAGTTTTTTATCAAGTGTGTAAACATATGTAGTAATACATTTATTTATCTTTTCTTCAGTTTCCTTATTTTCTGCTTTAGGCATATACTTATCAAGGAAATAGCGACGTAAACCTTCCATAGTTTCATCGGCGTAATTAACAGAAACTTGTTTGTTTTGAGGGACAGCTAAATTAGAGTCTTTAACTTCTAATAAAAACTGTTGGTAACTTAAGACACTGTTCATCAGATAGATATTTTTCTATATATATCCTAGTTTAAAATCTTACTTGGTACTTTTTGAAAGGGAATCCTTGCTCTTTGTAGATTTTCATGCGTTCTTCACCATGTTTAAGCAAGTAGTTTTTGTTTCCTTTAGTTAAGGAGAAATCATCAACAAAGTCAATAATCTGTACGCTTTCTTTACCATCGCAAAGACGCATACCACGACCGATAGATTGTCTAACGATCTTTTCTGACTTATACGATTCTACAAAAAAGATGTTGTGGATGTTATTTATGCTAATTCCTGTGGAAAATGTACCATACGAAGCAACTAAGATTTTGTCTTCACCTTCCTCCATGCGATTAATATAATCATCACGAAGTTCAGTAGGAGTAGAACCGTCTACATAAAAAACAGTTTTATTACTGGTATGTTCTCTGAGGTAATCATAAATTCTACGACCATATTGATCTTTAACATTTGAGAATAAAACAAGTGTATTCTTTGTAGTCTTTGCTATAAAATTGCAAACATAGGTAAATCTACCACGATTTTCAACTACAAGCCTTTTTTCTATATCAAGTAACTTACTTCCTTCAATTTCTGCTTTACGAGAACGCAGTTCTTCAAGTTTTTCTCTTGCCTCAAACTCTAAGTAATCAAGCATTACTACTTTTACATAGATAGGTGTTGCATATTTATTGGCAGTTAAGAAAGAAGCACTAATATTATTTACAAGTGGCCCAAGATAAGCTTGAATAGTAAGAGCTTCAGTACTTCCGTTTTGTAACATAGTGCCCGAAACACCAAAAGCATATTTAGTGTTAAGACAGTTGACAATAATCTTTTTGATTGAACTTGCTTGAGTACCATGCGCCTCATCAATACATATAGTATCTACATCATCAAAGAAAAACTTCTCTCGTTTAACCAAAGATTGGTATGTACCAATAATAAAGTCAATTTCTTGTTTTGTTTTATCAGTGCCACCATGAATCATTTGAGTAGTAAATCTTAACTTACCGTTATTGTAAACCTCAAAGTCTTCAATCGTTTGTATAATAAGGTTAGTGTTTGGAACTACCATTAAGAACTTACCCAGTTTCTTGCGATCATATAGATAAGCAAATATCATAAAAATAATAAATGTTTTACCTGCTGACGTAGCAATTTCGGAAATACTTCTACGGTATTTTAAGATAGGGATTGCCGCGTCTATTTGATAGTCACGAGGTTTAATTTTTGGGTGATCACTGAAAAACTCAGTTACCCAATTACGAAAGTCTTGTTCGTCAAAGTGATAATCAATTACATTATCTATTCCGTCAATAGTTAAAGGAAAATTATACTTTTGACAGGTTTCATTTAGCTCATTCCACAACCCAACAGGAATACGTTGGTGCTTGTCCATGAAAGAAATATAACCATCCCATATTTTTTTTTTTGACCAAAGGATGAAATCTCCAGTTGGTAATTCTTTTCTTAAATGAATAACTTATTTGCTCAAGTTCGAGTTCAGTATATTCAATCAGTTGTATAAACCTGTTATCAGGTGTAACCCTTGCTTTCACTTCCATTTTAAATCTTTTTATTTCGTAAGATAATGCTCTATGTAATACTTACGAATTGGCTCAATATCCCATGAAGCGTGGAACTTTTGACACAATGCCAAAAACTCTTGTTTCATTTGCTCAAGCTCTTCTCCTTCAAGAATTTCAATCTGCATTCCTTCCGGAGAAGATATCCAAATTTGGAAGTTCTTGATTGATTTATTATTTATCTCCTCATATGCAAGACAGTACGCAGCACCTTGTTTCTTATATTTGTGAACTACATCTTTACCTCGGTGACCACTAGCACTTTTGAAGTCAGCAATTACCTCATCATCATTTGTATGTACAAAGCCAAAATCAGCAGTACCAGCAAATAAATACTTAAGTGACCACATAAATTGCTCAGTAAAGATTACACTTTTAATTCTATCAAATACACCTTCATGAATAAAGTTATAGAATAGATCACGGCCCCATGCAATACGGTCGTCAGCAATTCCGTCTTCTTTTAGCTCGCCCGGGGTTTTCTTTTGTGTATAGAGCAAACACTTATCGTTATCACCGCCATGTTGGCGACAGATAAAATAGTTTTCCAGAAATAGGTGCATAGCAGTTCCACGAAATGCCGCCCTTTCGCTGATTTTTTGTAGTTGTTCTTTTCCAATTTTTGCTTCAAGGTCTTCTAAGTATTGTGAAGGCTCGCTGCTCAAAATGGTAGTAACCGATGGCATAAGTATTGCATCGGGTCCTTTACCGTAAGCATAAGCTCTTCCGTATGGGGTATCAATTCTTTTTACTCTCATTATCCACGTTTATATTCCTCAAGTGATAATCTGTGTTTAATACCATAACACATTGAATCAATGGTTCTGATAGTTTCACGAAAAAACTCAAGGTGGGTTTGAATGAAATCCTTACGTTCTACAACATCAGCAATATCAACATAGATGTGTAATTCTTTGGGGTCTTTATCCATTCTTAAATCATAATTCCTTGTATAGTGCTCCCATCTTTCAATCTTTCTTTCTCTAAAGATACGATTGATTTTTGTAAGATGAGTCATTAATGTGTGTGTGTAATCAACAGCAATTTGTCTGTATGAATACAAATCAGTTTGTAAATCTGCAATTTCATAAATATCTTTTAGGCGAGCTGACATACTTTGAATCCTTGCAGTCCACTCATCTCGCTCTGTTTTAAATCTTGCAAAGATTGCATCGTTAGAAGAGTTCTGAGTTCTGTCCGGGTTTTGTACGGTTTCTTCCATTTTTTATGATAATTTTATGTTCTACTTTTTTCTTTGGTACAAGACTGTCCAAAATAGAAGGAAAGATTAACTTTTCCTTTTCAGTAAAAGAAAACTCAGCAATACCTTTATTCTTTTTGCTTTCTTCTTCTAATCCTATTATGCCCAAATCTTCTGGTACCATATAATTAATTTTATACAGCATATGTTATTTTGTTCTTAGATCCAATATGCATCATATTTATCGTTAGAGAAATAGTCGGATAGCCTTGGAAATTGTATGTTTTTTCTTTTTGCCAATATTACTAAATCTGTTAAGTCCATCTTTTTAATTGGCTCATCAATACCAGTGTCATGAAAAAGTTTTTTCCATAAGAAAACAGTCTTGCCTTCGTTGAGTTTTTCAAGTGCTGCTTCTCGTCCTGCTTTATCATAATCATACATATATCTCAATGTACTTAATTGAATAGGTGAATCAATGTTTGATGAACAAGTAGCAATTGAATTTTTATATAAGAAAGAATCCAACGGACCTTCGAATACAGTCACCGGTTTTGTTAAGTCCATTTCTAAAATTCCAAATGCAGATGAAATATCATCAAGTGATAATACTTCTTCAGTAACAGTTTTACCAAGTTCTTCATAAATTCTTGATAATTTGAATGTCAAGTATTTTGGCGTGGAAACAAAATTTCTAATTTGGTATCCCAAAACACGGGTTGTGTTTGGAATTAAATGAAAGATGTATAACTGTTGTTTGTCATGATTCCACGAGAATCTTGTTAAGTCAGGTTGTAATCTTTTCTTTAAATATACAAATACCTTGGTTCTGTCAAGTGGGACTAATTTAAACTTTTCTTCAATTTCAGAACGATCTACACTCCACTTAACTAATTCAGCAGTGTCATGCAACATCATCGGATCTATAAACCTTTGTTCAGTTCTTCCTGACTCATTCATTTCACGAGCAAGAAGCAACTCATTGGTTTCTAGTTTCTTGTTAAAATCTTTAAGAAATTGCTCCAGATTTCGATACTTACCACAGTTGTAGCACTTATAGTAATATGTAAGGGTATAAATGTTGCCGCGTTTTTTATGTGCATCTGTATGAGAGTCACCACAATAAGGGCAAGCAAAGTTAAGACGGTTAATCTTTGGATCAACACGTCTACGTTCATAATCATTAAATTGATTATTTAAGATATCCTGTAAACTAGAACGAACAGTTTCTAATAACTGTGCTGGTGTAGCCTTTTGCTTTTCATCCAAAGAAAAAGAGAACGAGAGTAAATTCTCGTTCTCTTTAGGTGTATTAGTGTTTTGATTAAAGTGATCCGTATAGTTCATCGTCAAAAGAGCTTGAGTTTAAATCCAAATCATCAACGTTTCCTAAATCAGAACCCAAATCCGGGAGACTTGATACTGTTGGTGTTGAAACCATCGGTTCAGATTTTACTGTAGGTGTTGACGCAACAGAAGTACGGTTGCTCTTTTCAACTGATTCTATCATTCGCCCACCAGGAACGGTATTGCGAATCACTTCATTTACGAAGTCATCAGTTTGTTGATCCCATTCTTGATAGTCATAAACATTTAAATCTGGAGAAGTTTCCAAATAAACTTTAACCTCATTTAGGGATTCTTGTGTTTTTTCCATTGCTTTACCATCAATGGTTACCGACATTTTTTCATCTAAGAAACGGCAGTTATCATAATTATTGTAACCAGCCACTTGAGTGATATGAACCAAGAAAGGTTTACCTTCAAATAGATCGAAAGGAATGTGTGGCTTACCAAACTCAGGTTTCATTTCTGCCTGTAATTTGTTATAGATTTTAACCCCGTAAGGCCAAACCATAATTTTACCAACACTGTCAGGATTGTTGTCGTCTTTAACGATCTGCACCAAAGATGCAAAGCGTTGACGGCGAGAGAAATTTTCTGCTAATTTCTGTTCTGCAACAGAATCAGATTTTTTAAATTTCCAGAAAAGATCTTGTAGGATTGATTTTTTACCAACGGTAGAAGGGCAGTCAACCATTTTGCCTTCGTTGGTAGCAGGGTTAGTTAACCAGCATGACCATTTTTTCATTACTGATTTCTTTACGTCTTTATGCCAAGGCAAAAAGCGAACTACTGCTTTGTAAACTCCGTCTTTACCAGCTTTAGCTTCTGGTTTAAAGATTGCACGACCTGAGCCTGTTTTTTCCGGTTCTTTGAAGTCGTCGAGTGAAAGGTTGAAGATGTCATTTAGATTTTCCATTGTTCTTTAAGATTTTTAGATTTGTTATTAGTTTACTTTTAGGTACTTAATGTAAAGTAACTGATTTTCGCTGGTGCGTTAACTTAATTAACAGATAGCGTATCTGCAGTGGCTGTAGTTGTTGCAGCAGTTAAATCAGCTGGTGTAGCAAATGAGTCAGCTTGTACCTGAGTGCTGTCAGTGCTTGAGGTTTCAGTTTGAGTTGTGTTTTCACATGAAGTGAAAATAGATGCAGTTGCGATAGCAAAGATTGCGAGTTTTTTCATTTTGTTTGTTTTGTTTAAAAAGTTATTTATAATATATTTATACATTAGTTGGTGTTTAGTTTTCGATAATTGGTGAAGTATTTTCTTTACTTTTTAAGACTAGTTCCGTTGCCTTTTTTTTAATTTCTTCAAGGTCAATCGCTGTTCTTTCTGATGCACTATTATAAATTTCTGTTTCCTCGTTTTTAAGATCTTCCATTTTTTTAAGAAGTTCACTCATCTCATTTTCCATTTTTTCCATCTGGATTGCAAGAAAAGAAGCTTGATCGTAAATAGTGCGGTAATCATTAATTATTCCATGTAACCTTGATTCTTCTTCAATGTTGAATATGTTTGCCATTATTAGATGTTAATATTGTTTCATTCTAAGACATTTACCATCACGGTAAATGGTTATTTAACTATTATATACAAAAGTGTGTCTATAGTTCTTTATTTAACTTTATGATTCTTTCTTTTTCTGTTTAAAGCAGCAAGCCCTCTCTTTATATCAACTTCACAATTTATTCATATGCATTTCTGTAGTTTTTAATACAAAAAATGCATCTACTAGATCATCTATGGGTTTCATCCAGGCACCTCTTTTTGTTTGAAATAAACTGGGTTGATTTTTAAGTGCTTTCCACAAACCAGTCTTTTGTAATTCGGGATCTTTTGAGTTTATGAAAGCTGCAATCATTTCTTCTTTCTTGAAGTTTCCTTTTCCTGCAGTTGCTTTAACTGTCATTGGTGAAAAGATCCAAAACTTATCTAAAGACATTCCTATTTTATGAAGCTCCCAGCGAAGTACCCATTGATATCCGCTGATTTGCGCTAACCTATTTCCTGTAGATGCAAAAGAGAATCCTTCTATACCATAAGCATCTATTTCTAAATCTGAAAACCATTTTATGATTTCGGGTATTAAAACAAAAGCATCTTCAAGCGAAGATCGTTCTCGCTCAGCAATAGTAGATTTCTTTGGTAATGCTGGTTCAGGCGGTAAAGCATTTACTATAACGCCGGCAGCTTTTAATGCTAACGAAGTATCTTCTTTAATAACATCAGTTCGAGCAAAAGTATAAAAAGTATAAGTATCTCCGCTTTTAAGAGTTGCAGCGGTAGATTTTAAAGAGAAATCAAGACCTAATATCATTTCATGTTGTTTTGTATGGCATTGCCTAAAGCGGCTGATACCAAGCGTGAGGTTAACATATCATAAAGAATACCCCTTTCAATTCCTAAAGCATTTGCTACAACTTTTCCAATAGCAGGTCCCATGATAAAACCAGCAATAGATCCAAGAATACCTTCTTGTAACTCTTTCTCAAGTTCTTCAATACCACCCTTTTCAAAACTTTCGTTAAGTTTAGTATAAACTGTTACAGCTTCCTGTAATTCACTTTCTGTAAGAAAGCTAACATCCATACCTTCAAAGATATTTTCGTTGCTTACTATTTCATTAAAAGTTTTCATCATTGTAATCTTTTTTGTATCTTTATGTAATTGTATTTAAAAGTAGCGGTAAATGTTCTAAACTCTGCTGTGTTTGAAGAATAGTTTAATTCCAACTCAGATAAACTTGTTAAAAGAATCTGATGAAAATTTATTGTAATAAACTCAAACCCAGTGTGGTCAAGAAACGTTAGATTAATATCAGTCAAGAACTCTTCTTTATTGTCCAAATCATAAAAGTCCCTAAAGAGGTCGAACATTATCCAATAATTTATATAACCTTCATATGTTTTAAACGTTACAGTAAATGTACGGTCAAGATAGGTCTCAAACCTTTTACCGCCTTTAAAAGAAACGGGGTCTTCGTAAAGAGTTTGTTCAACCGGAGTCACGGTGAGTGAAGGAAATGAAACAGACTGCACCGAAGCTGTTAAGTAATCAAGAACCGTTTCATAAGGAATTGGTAATCTTTTAAGATATGTTTCATATCTTGCAACAATATCTGGGTAGATAAAACCACGGTTAAATCTTACGATAAAGTTGTTATTACGACTATTAAGTATCATATGTTATTCTGGTAAACTATTTGCGATATCACTTTGTTCAAGCTGTCCTTTGATAAATCTTTGATAATAATTACCTTTTGATAATGGGCTAGCGGGTTCCAATACAGATGGTGTAACTGAAAGTGAAATTGGGGCACCCAATCCTGGTGTAATACCAGGAATTTCCGGTATGTTTAAATTTTGTGTAAGCGGTGATTCGTTTGTACTTTCAAAAGCTGCTTGTTTAATTGCATTATCAATACCTTTGGTTGTACTTGCCACAAATGCACTTGCCTGTTCAATTACTCTGATCTGTTCTTGTTGTGTTTGCGCAGCTGGTGTAGTTGCCGGGCTAGTTATCGCCTCGGCAGTTTCAGTAGTGCCAGCTGCGATTGCTGTACCAACAGTTGTTATAGTTGGGTTCGATAAAGCTTCTTGCGCCTTTTTTAGTTTAGCAATTTGCATATTTAACTCATCAATCATAGTTTGATTAATCTTTGCCATGATTTCAGTTTTCTTATCCTGAGATTCAAACTTGCCAGCGTAGATTAAAACTTCATCACCTATATCATTCTTGTTAATAATATAGTAATCCCGGTTTACCTCTTTAAGTAATTTTGTACTAAGAATATCGTCTATTTTAAATAGTAATTCTCCAGCACCTGGATTAGCAGCAGCTAAATCTTGAATAAGGTCTATATAAATTTTTGAATCATCATCAAAGATAAATGCAAGTTTTACATTCATTCCTGTTGAAGCAAAATCAAAAGTAACATTTTGTTTTTTATCTGCTGATTTACTGAATACTTTAAACTTAACGTAGTTGTCAAACTTATTAATGAATATGTAATTCATTCCTTGCGGATAAACAGTGGTTCCAATAATATCACCTACATCTGTTGTACTATCAACCGATATGTTATTTACATCATAGTAATTGTTTACATATAGATTTTGTGTAATAACTTTTGGAGTACCAAAGCCAAATGCACCATCTTGAGCGGTTATGCTATTTTGAATTGTAGTACTCTCAATTTTCTCTATCTTGTTGTAAACTTTAACAGGGCGAAATCCTTCAAGAACATTAATTTTCTCAAGAGAGTATCCGTATTTTTTAGGATTATTTGAAGTGACAGTAGCTTTTCTAATAACCTCGGTGTTATCAACTTTATTTAGTAAACGCATTATGTATTCAACTGTAAATGAATAAACATAAGCAGCATTACGAATTACTGGTCTGAAGATAGCAGGTTCATTAAAATTACCTTCTTGTAAAAGTGTATTACTTGAAGTCCGAATCATGCTTGTACCTGCCTGTTCATATACATTAATTTGATTAATTACTATCCAATCACCGCCTGGCGCTGAATTAAGATCAGCAAGATAATCTTCTATAAAACCGTTATAAAAAGTTGGATAGTATTCCACGTAATCGTATTCAGTGTTTTCTTTTACAACACAGCCAAGATAAGAGTATTGGTCAGCAGCGTTAAAAGAAGATCGGTATGTATTACCAGTTTGGAAGAAACGATTACCACTTGTTTCAGTAGTGGTGTCTATTTCATAAATGTTTGTAAATACTTGTGATGTTTGAAAGAAACCAACATTATTAAAAGTATATTGATATCCTATAGTATTACTTGCCGTTGGAGAGTTCCAATAGTCAAAATTAACATCAGCAAGAGCAGGAACTTTAAACTCAATGTAACGATCGTAAAAACGATCACCTAAGAATAATGGGTTAGTATTAAAGTTTACAGTTTGCTCACTTTTAATATAAACTTGAGAACCCGCTGTAAATTTTCTACCACCTGACCCTTGTGGTGTCCACTCTTCCCATTGAATCTCAACGATAAAACCATCAATTCCAGGAAAATCATAACCAGCCGCGAGATGAACCTTTACAGTATCATATTTTTGATTAGTTAAAAGTAGAGCTGTTACATCAGTTAAAGTAAAATTTGAATCAGTCTGAATTGTTGGTACTGCTGCATCAATATCATGGTATGCCCATTTAGTTGAATCTAATCCAAGACGGCTTGCACTGCGGTCAAGAACATTCCCTGTCAAGTTAACCGCAGAAGATGCATTTAAGAATTGGTATTGACTTGTATAGCCATTCTCTAAACGCAGAGTTCTAGCCGTTGTAGTAGTTATGATTTCACTTGCATAAACATACTCAACTAGGGCATAGTTGGAAAGCTGTACATATGTTGAAGTAGATGGCATCTATAATTTTGTTATTTAATGAACTAGTACTAATGAAAGAACGATACCTAAGATTAAACCCCCAATACCTCCACCAAGAATATAGTTTCTTTTTACTCTACGTATTTCCTTTTTATGTAATCCAATTTCCTCATTCTTATTTTTTAACTCTTGCTCGTAGTTGGCTGACTTTTTAGTAAGTTCGTCAATCGTTGCTTGCAAGTTAATTAGCTGTTGATCTTTGTTTTGCAGAGCGTCCTTTAAATTATTTATTTGAATTGTTTGAGATGCAATTACTTTTTCTTTTGCATCTACAACTTTTAAACAAACGCTATCATAATTACTGATTTGGCTGTTTAATTTTTCAAACATAAGAATCAGATCAGTGTTGTTGTCAAGTGCTTGAGCTTGCTCGATAGTTAATACCACTAATTTTTGTCCTGCTGAATCAGTGTCAAATTTTGGATAAGCGGTTTGAGAGAATGCAGCAGTAGACGCTGTAAGCAATAGTATAAATGCTAAAATAAACTTTTTCATTATTTCTGTGTTTTTAATTTTAATGAATTAAGAAGATCATCGCCATCACGATTAGCTGGATGTTTTTTCATACCCTCAATCTTATTTTGAGTTTCAGCTATATCATGCTTAAACTTATTAAGTTCAACTTTTGAACGAGCAGCAGCAGCTTTGTTTTTAGCAATTTCACCATCACGGGTAGTAATATCATAAGCAAGTTTTTGTTCATGTGCTTTAAGTTTACCGTATTCAGTTTTAAGACTATCAATTTTTAAATCAATACCCGCTCTTTCTTTTTGCAGTAAAAGATTAGCTGCTTCTAGTTGTTTAACCTTTTCTTTATAGAGATTATCACCGCTAAAGAAAGTCTTGTAACCAAAGATTACACAAAAGATTAAAAGAAGTCCAAATAAAAGGTTTTTAAGGTTTTTCATACTATTTGTTTTTAGGTATTTTATCTGCAACGGCTTGTATTTCATAAGTTTCATTTATATTATATGTAAATGTGTACATAATCTGTGCCAACAGTACAAAGGTTGCGTCTGGTTATTACTTGAATGATGTCTTCGTTATTAAATACTGTTGTAACAAATGCCATTTAAAGATGTTTTTTTATGATAGCGTTTGTGTTCTATCGGAATATCTTAGCATTGCTTGTCCGTTTACGGTTAACCATTTGTAAGGCGATGGATTGAGAAATGATGGGCTGGTTGAAAAGTTCCAATCAGCAAATGGAGTACTAATATGCAGTATCGGTTTATCAAACTGAACTTCAAGAGTAAATGAATTATTTTTAAATAATTCACCTCCTGGAATGGCAACATCTTCGGCAAAATAGCTTCCTATTCTTGGAACAATTCTCCACATACAAGATCTTTGTCTTGATAGATAATCATTTCCTAATATACTATAGGCTCTACCCATGTAAGAACTAAAAGTTGTTGACGGATTGCGCACTGTAATAGGATCATTGTTTATTAAAGCAGCAGATATATTTGCATTATAATATGCAAATGCGTGCCGCGGTACAAGATCTGTTTGCGAAAATGCACCGGTTCCGGTGCCGGCAGAAGGCGCAGTACCAGGAAAAGTACCTGTTGGACCTGGTTGGGCTTTTGCGTATATTTGTGAAGAATTACCGTTTATGTAATAAGGAGTAAACGCAATATCACCAGCATATGATCGCGCAACTACTGCATCAATAAAGTTGCCATTCCAGGTTATATTTTGGTCATGAAAACCATAGCCAAACTGTAATGTATATTGTGAAAGTCCTGTTTTTGTAAGAGCATCACCACCAAAATCCACCGTTGCAAAACTTACTGGATCACTTACTACAGCAGTGCCTGGATACCACTGATTAAATGCTGACCAACTCATAAATGATAATGAATTTCCAAACAGTTTCATGAAAAGGTTACTATCATTACTTACTCCTTTGGTTGGCAGATAGGCTAAACGAATATATTGAGTCCATCTTGGAGACCAACCGTCAATAACAGAAGCCGCGTCTGCACTACTTTCAATACCAGTGTTTAAATCGGGATTGTGAGTTTCAATTGTAATGTTAAAATCAACCAACGCCATATCTTGGTTAATTCTTTTAAATCGAAATGCGGATGATTGGTTATCAATTTCCTCATTAGGTGTATTCCACCCGTCTTCCCAGTTAGTAGAGTCTGCCCAAACATTGTAATACTTATCAACGTTTCTTAGTATAGAAGCACCTGGTAAATTAATTGTTGCCGAGTCAAAGCTGGTAGTAACCAAATCACCATTAGGAGTACGGGTACTATAGAACGCCCCAGCTGTATTACTATAACTTAGTGGTGCAACAATACTACCATATTCACTAGAAAGAAACGCGTTGGTTGGTGCCCACCCAGTAGGACCAGTAAGCCCACGATTGGGTAGATTAATTCTACTATTGTAATACTTAACATACATTGGTTGGCTATACCTACCGTCATCCATAGCTGCAGTTCCACCCATTGTTCTCGCAGCTCTGGTCGATTGATTAGTAATAGATATAGGGTCTGTTCCCGTAACACCCCCCGCTCCAGTTATTCCTGTGTAACCTGGCACAAATTCAAGTGTTACAACTTCTTCTACATAAAAGCGTGATGTTTGCACAGTTGTTTGATCCAAAGAATCTGTCTTGTCACCGTAATGATCGGTGAATACCATAAATGTGCCTCCGCTGTTATCGGATTTAGGAATCCAATATTCTCTAGCAGAAGATTCATTTTGTTTTGAGCCAATAATTGTGTTTACTTTACGGTATGCAGCAGTTCCACTGATTGGTCGAGACCCGGTGTTTCCCGTCACGCTTTGTGCATTAGAACCTGGAATAATTGTACTAGTAGCTTCAAGGAATGAAAATATTAATTTTGGTGAAGTTTGTCTAGCAGTTTTAACACTTGCAGCGGCAGCAGTTTGACCAGCTGCAGTAGAAACATTCATTCCTTCACCAGCAACAAAGTTATTTAATCTTAAGTTTGCTGTTCCAATTTCTTCACTTACAAATGATGTATCACTAATAGTAAATGCATTTCCTACATTAGTCGTAACCCAATCATTTATGACAGGATTTAATTCCGCTGCAACAGCGCCTGGAGGCGCTGTGAAACCCGCGGTTGCCCAAGGCGTACCCGAGTTAGAATTAAATTCTGCTGGGTGTGGAAGTAAGAATGCAGTGCAATTTGCTGATGTAAGAGCTACAAAGCCAGATGCACCATTAATGATAATTGATGTA
>Ga0164293_10002942_pt1 | contig 14458 bp, 11 predicted proteins | sample GEODES118metaG_FD_111487 | JGI IMG/M metagenome (GOLD analysis project Ga0164293, IMG submission 111487) | Eutrophic lake water microbial communities from Lake Mendota, Wisconsin, USA - GEODES118 metaG | ecosystem: Environmental > Aquatic > Freshwater > Lake | place: USA: Lake Mendota...
AGGTTGCCAACCTGCACCTACGTGGGCAGCCCAAAGCCAGGCCAGACGTGGGTCGACCCGTCCTGCATCTCCCGTGCCGAACAGGATTGCCCGGAGGGCCGCAGCGAACGTCCGGCGACGTGGCACGGGCAGCCCCGAGCCGCCGCAGGAGCATGCATCACCGCCAGCCGGCTTCCTGCTCGAGCTCCCTCGCCATGTCGGCGATCCGCGAGAGCCAGTCCTTCGTCGTCAGCCGCGACTGGACGAACTCGGCCCAGATTGGGAAGGCCAGCGGGCTGATCCGCCGTGTCTCCACGATTCGGATGTCCTTCGTGGCGATCGCGTCGAGTGCCTCCACGAGCCGGCGGAACTCGAACTGCTGTTCCAGCACTTCGCGACGGGCTTGCGCGAGGAGCATGTTGCCGGCGTCGTGCTCAGCGAGCACGTCGAAGATGAGCCCGGCTGAAGCCTGCGTCTGCCGGTCGGTTTTCCGGCCGCCCGCCACGAGCCCGGCCACGCGGGCGATCTCGCGGAAGTGGCGGCGGGCCATCTCGGTGGTGTTGAGGCAGGCGAGGAGATCCTCGAGCAGGTTGGTCGGCGAGAGTAGCCGCCGCCATGTTCGCTCGTCGGCGATGTCGGCGTCGCGGCCGGCCAGTTCAAAGCCCCAGTCGGTGCAGGCGAACGTCAGCGTGGCGGGCTTGGCACGGGCGATCCGCCAGGCGACGAGTGCCGCGAGACCTTCGTGTACGAGCCGGCCGGCGAACGGAAAGACGAAGGCGTGGTGGCCGTCGCGGCCGGTCCAGCGCTCGATCAGCAGCGTGTCGCGGTCCGGGAGCCGGCTCCACCGCGACTGGATCTCGAGCAGCGGCAGCACTGCGGCCACCTCCCGCGGCGCCGCGCGTCCGCCGCCGGGCTGCGATGCGTCGCGGACGAGATCGAGCACGGCGGAGGAGAGCAGGGTGGAGAGGGGCATCCGCCCACCATTCCACCGCGGCACCTGCAGCAACGCGGTGACGCGACTCCGCTTGACCCAGGCGGTGAGGCCGTCGAACCGGAAGAGCACGAGCGGCCGGCCAGCAAACAGAAACCGGTCGCCGGCACTCAGCCGCGAGATGAACGACTCCTCGACCGTGCCGAGCCTGCCGCCGCGAAGCCATTTCACGTCGACCGTGGCGTCGCCCGCGATCGTGCCAATGTTCATGCGGTGGCGGCGGGCGATCGCCTTGCTGGCCACGTACCAGCGGCCGAAGCGCTCGACGATCTTCGCGTAGTCGGGATAGGCGGTGAGGGCCGGGCCACCGTGAGCCGCGAAGTCGATCGCCCACTTCCACGAGGCGTCGTCGAGCTCGGCAAACGCCCGCGTGCGGCGGACTTCGGCGAGCAACTCGGCCTCGCGGAAGCCACCGCTGCAGGCCACGGTGACGATGTGCTGCGCGAGGCAGTCGAGCGCGGAGGTGAGCGGGCGGCGGGCCTCGACCGTGCCTTGGGCCACCGCCCCTCGCGCGGCAGCGCACTCGATCAGCTCCAGGGCATGCGTGGGCACGCAGACGAGCCGGCCGGTCGCTCCTGGCGCGTGGCCGCTGCGGCCCGCCCGCTGCAAGAGCCTGGCAATCCCCTTGGGGCTGCCGACCTGCAGCACCTGCTCGACGGGCCCGAAGTCGACCCCGAGGTCGAGGCTCGACGTGGCCACCACGCACTTCATCACGCCTTTTCTGAGGCCGGCCTCGGCCTTCGTGCGGAGTTCGCGATCGACCGAGCCGTGATGCAGGGCGATCGCCTTCTTCCAGTCGGGGCGGGCGGCGGCGATCGCGTCGAACCACCGCTCGGCCTGCGAGCGGGTGTTGGTGAACACCAGCGTGGTCGTGGCCCGGTCGATCGCCGCCACCACCTGGGGCAGGAGCCGCATGCCCATGTGGCCGGCCCACGGAAACCGCTCCATGGGCTCGGGGATCAGCGTCTCGATCTCGAGTTTGCGGGGAATCACCGCCGACACGAGGCGGGCCTCGGCCGCGCGGGATGGGCCGACCAGTGCGGCGACGGCGTCGTCGAGGTTGGCGAGCGTGGCCGACAGCCCCCAGGTCACGAGACCGGGCCGCAGCGACCGCAAGCGCTCGAGCGCGAGTTCTGTCTGCACGCCCCGCTTCGTCGAGAGGAGTTCGTGCCACTCGTCCACGATCACGGTGTCGAGCGAGGAAAAAATCTCGTGCGCATCGTCGAGGGAGAGCAGGATCGAGAGCGACTCGGGCGTGGTGACCAGCGCCGGCGGCCAGTTCGTACGGAGCCGGCGACGGTCGGCGGCCGATGAGTCGCCGGTGCGGAGGCCGACTGACCAGTCCTGAGCGACGGGGCTTGGTCCCGCGAGCGGCTCCTCCAAGGCGCGGACGGTGTCGGCGGCGAGGGCGCGAAGCGGTGTGATCCAGACGACGCGAAGCCCGGACGCCGCGCCGCCCTCGGTCGTGAGCGCCGTCGAGCGGGCGACAGCCCCGAGCCACGCCGCCAGCGTCTTGCCGGTGCCGGTCGGCGCGTGGAGCACGCCACTCGTGCCGGCGGCGACGGCCCGCCAGACCTCTTCCTGAAACGGAAACGGCTTCCAGCCGCGGGCTGCGAACCAGCCGCGGAACGGAGTCACGGCTTCGTCGTGGCCGGCGGCGCAGGCCGCGATCGGTCGGCGTGCTCGTGTTCGCGTGCCCACGGTGCGGGCCATTCCGGTAGCTCCCCGATTCTCGAAACGAAGGGTCTTCCGCTAGTGTAGGCGGGCGACGAACGCGAGACTCTTCCCCGTGACGCTTGGAGCCTGAAGGATGGACGATTCGCTGCGACGCTGCGTGGCTGAAGCGATTGGCACCTTCTGCCTCGTGTTCGCCGGCACGGCCGCGATCGTGGTCGACGCTGCCGGTGGCGGTGTAACGCACGTGGGCGTGTCGATGGTCTTTGGGTTGGTGGTGTTCGCGATGATCGCGGCGGTCGGCGACGTCTCGGGGGCCCACATCAATCCTGCGGTCACGTTTGGCTTCTGGCTCGCGGGCCGGTTTCCGGCGACTCGGATTGCGGGCTATGTGGCTTCCCAGATCGTCGGTGGGTGCCTGGCGAGCGGCGTCGTCCACCTGCTGTTTCCGCTCGATGCGACGCTCGGGGCGACGCGGCCGTCAGGAACAGTGGGTCAGGCATGGGCTCTGGAGGTGGTGCTGACCGCGATCCTGATGTACCTGATCCTCGCCGTCTCCTCGGGGAGTCGCGAGAAGGGGATCACGGCGGGGCTCGCGATCGGCGGCATGGTGACCCTCGGGGCGCTGCTCGGTGGTCCCGTCAGCGGGGCATCGATGAATCCGGTCCGCTCGCTCGCACCGGCGGTGGTCTCGAGCCGCCTCGACCACCTCTGGATTTATCTCACGGCGCCGTTGGTGGGCGCCGCCGTGGCGGTTGTCGCCTGTCGATGGTCGCGGCCGGCGGGTTGCTGCGCCGGCCGCTGTTCTCCGGAGTCCCCTGCATGAACGTGCCCAAGCGAGTGCTCTTCGTCTGTGTCGAGAATGCCAACCGGAGCCAGATGGCGGAGGCCTTCGCGCGGATTCTTGGCGGCGATGCCGTCGAGGCGTTCAGTGCGGGGTCGCGGCCTTCGGGCATCGTGAACCCCAAGGCGATCTCGGCGATGGCCGAACTCGGCTACGACCTCGCGGCCCACGGGTCGAAGTCGCTTGCCGATTTGCCCGACGAGGAGTTCGACCTCGTGGCGACGATGGGCTGCGGCGATTCCTGCCCGCACGTTCGGGCGAAGCAGCGACTCGACTGGACGATCCCCGATCCGAAGCACATGCCGCCCGACGAGTTTCGCGGCATCCGCGACCTGATTCACGACAAGGTGCACGCCGCGCTCGCGGACTTGGGCTTGGACAGGCTTCGTACAAGCCGCAGGCCGTAAGGCCTCGGGCGAGTCACGCTGGACGCGGCGATGGTTGGTGGTTCGCCCCACGCCTCACGGCGTTGGGCTCGGACGGACGTACGCGCGAGGATCACGTGTCTCCCGTATTGCTCGCGTCAGTGGCGATCATCCGCTTGAGGTCGGCGAGCGTGCCGGCTTCGGCGGGCTCCTTGTCTTTCCGCCAGCGGACGATCCGCGGGAACCGCACGGCCACGCCCGACTTGTGCCGGGTCGAGAACGAGACGCCCTCGAAGGCCAGCTGCAGCACGACCGTGGGCCGGCAGATCCGCACCGGGCCGTGCTTCTCAAGTGTGGTCGCCCGCACGATCCGGTCGAGTTCCACGATCTCGGCGTCGGTCAGCCCCGAGTAGGCCTTGGCCACGGTCACGAGTTTGCCATCGTCCCAGAGGCCGAGCGTGTAGTCGCTATGGAGCCCCGCCCGGCGGCCGTGGCCCGCCTGGGCGTAGAGAAGGACGGCGTCGATCTCCAGGGGCTCGACCTTCCACTTCCACCAGTCGCCCCGCGTGCGGCCGACGGAATATCGGCTCGCGAGCCGCTTGAGCATCAGGCCCTCGACGCCACGGGCTCGCGACTCCGCGCGGTTCGCTGCAAGATCAGTCCACGAGCCGCCCGCCACGAGCGGGGAGAGAAAGAGGCGGCCTACGTCGGCCGCGGCGGTGCCTGCCAGCAGGTCGGTGAACGGCGTCGGCACAAGCTGTTCCAGCCGCGACCGCCGCTCCGCGAGCGGCATCTCCCGCAGGTCCACGCTGCCTTCCTCGAGCAGGTCATAGGCCACGAACACGCACGGCACCTCGTCGAGGATTTTCTTCGTGACATTCTTGCGGCTCGCCCGCTTCGAGAGTGTCGCGAACGGCAGCAGGCGGCGGTCGTGGACGGCGAGCAGTTCGCCGTCGAGCACGGTGCCCGGCGGGAGGGTGCCGCCCGCGGCTACGATCTCGGGAAAGGCGTTGTTCACCAGTTCCTCGCCGCGGCTCCAGACGGTGGTGTCGTTGCCGCGGTGGACGATCTGCGCCCGCATGCCGTCCCACTTCCACTCAGCCTGCCACGCAGCCGCATCGCCGAGGTCTTCGGTCACCTGCTCAACGGCGGTGCGGTCGAGGGCCGAGGCGAGGAAGAACGGATACGGCCGCCGGCTGTCGGCCGCGGTCGCTTCTGGCACGAGCAGCTCCGCGAAGGCGTCGGCGTCGGCCGGAAGGTCGCCCATCAGGCGATGGGCCATTTCGGCTTGATCGATGCCTGCGACCTCGGCGAGCGCGCGGGCCACGAGCGTTCGCGACACGCCCACGCGCAGACCGCCGGTGAGCAGTTTGTGCCAGACGATCCGCTCGCGGGGGGCGAGCCGCCGCCACACCTCCATCACCACCCCCCGCGTGCGAGCCTCGTCGGTGCCGCGAAGATCGTGGATCGTGGTCCGCATGATCTCGGCCAGCCCCGGATCGGTCGCTGCGTCGGCACAGGCTTCTGGAGTGGGCAGCACGAGGGCGAGCGTTTCGGCGAGGTCGCCCACGTGCGCGTAGCACTCCTCGACGAGCCATGCCGGGTAGCCCGTCACGTCGGCCGCCCACTCCCGGAGCTGGCTCGTGGACACGCTCCGCAACTGCCGTCCGCCCGCGAGCACGGCGAGCGCGGTGGCCGCGTCGGCCGCGGGCGCCGATGCGAAGTAGTCGCGAAGGGCCGCAACCTTCTCGGAGGTGCTCGTCGTGGCGTCGAGCCGCCAGTAGAGGTCGGTGAAGGCCTTCATGATTCAAGCCCGGTCCTCGGACTGGAGTACCCGGTGTGAGCAAGCCGAAGGGCGTAAGCCCTCGGGCGGCCCTCGCTCGAGCTTAGGTCCATCTGGGGCTCACCCCACGCCTTACGGCGTTGGGCTTTTACGAAGATGCAACTGGGGCACGCGAGGTTCATTGCTGATCCATGTCGGCCGACTCAGCGACGGCGGCATCCGGCGTGGCCTCGCCCGTGAACCGCGTGGGCAGCACCGAGGCGTTGAGCCCTTTTGTTTCGCGGAGGTAGCGGGCAAGGGCGTCGCTGAATCCGTGGGTGGCGAGGACTCGCCGGGCGCCGGTTGCCTCGATCGCCGTCAGCAGGCCGGGAAAGTCGGCATGGTCGGAGACGGCAAACCCTTTGTCGAAGCCGCGTCGCCGTCGGACGCCGCGGAGTGTCATCCATCCGGAAGCCATCGCCACGCTCGACTCACCAAAGAGATTCAGCCACGAGCTGCCGAGCACGCTTGGCGGTGCGATGACGAGCGCCCGGCCGTTCCCCACGCGGCGGGCCCGCGGCGGCACGCGGTCGATTGGCGGCAGCCGCACGCCACTGGCCCGATAGGCCTCGACAAGCTTCATCACCGCGCCGTGGGCTACGATCGGGCCGATCGATGGATCGACCATCGCCGCCAGCCGCTGCGCCTTGCCGAGTGCGTAGGCGAGAATCACGCTCGTGCGACCGGCATCGCGGTTGACCCGCCACCAGGCGTTGATCTCGGCCGCAATCTCCGCCGGGCTCTGCCAGCGGTAGACCGGCAGGCCGAATGTCGACTCCGTCACAAACACGTCGCACGGCACGTGCTCGAACGTCGCGCAGGTGGGATCGTGATGGAGCTTGTAATCGCCGGTGACAACCCAGGTGATGCCGCCGTGCTCGATCCGCACCTGGGCCGAGCCGAGCAGGTGGCCTGCGGGGTGGAGCGACACCTTCACGCCGTTGATCGACACGCTCTCACCGCGGCGGAGCGTGTCGATCGGTGAGCCGCCGCCGATCCGCGAGCGGAGCACGAGTTTGCCCTCGGCGGCGCAGAGATAGCGGTCACAGCCGGCGCGGGCGTGGTCGGCATGGGCATGGGTGATGATCGCCCGTGACACCCGCCGCCAGGGATCGACGTAGAAGTCGCCCCGCTCGCAGTAGAGACCCGACTCGGTGACTTCCAGCAGATCTCGCACGACAAACCCGCTCGAGGTCGTTCGGGGGGCGACCCGTCCCGCTTTAGCCGATCGTGGAAGCCGATGGGCACGCCAGTCTGATGCAGGCCTCACCCGCGACTGGCGATCGTACTCCGAGGCACTGGCGGCACGAAAGTGAGGAGCGAATACACCGATCCGGCTCCAAGGGTGGCGTCAATGCACCAAGGATAGTCCGCTCGGCGCAGGACTCGCCAGCGACGATGCCGCGGTTATGCCCGTACCATTCTCGGCCCGGAGGTGGTCGTATCGCCGGCCCCCGAGAGGGCTGGCTACCGGTAGGCCTGGCTGCCGACGGCGGGGAAGCGGTAGCCGCCGAATCCGAGCGGCGCGTAGGTGGGCCAGTCGCCCGGGACCACACCCGGCGGCGTGCCGTACATGTGCGAGGTGGGCGTCCGCGGGTTCGTCGGCGGCACGAAATACTTGGGCCGCGTGCCATGGCCGGTCACATAGGGCGAGGCGCCTGGGGCGTAGGGGGCCTGATTCTGCGGCGTGCCCAGCGACATCGGTGACCGCGGGCCGCTGAACCACCGCCGGCCGGCGGCGTTGGCGGGCGACGCGATCGCGACGGCGGCGATGGCCATGAGGACGGCGATCAGCGAGAGACGACGCACGGCAGGCATCCGGGAGGGGAACGGCACCTTGCAGAGTATCGGTTTCTGAGGCCGCGTGCCTTGGCGGGGTTGGCGGTGGCGCGACGGGCAGCGGTCGCGCGGGTTGTAGCGTCGCGTCGTAGCACAGGTTTTCAACCTGTGTGCCCCCGAAGTAGCACAGGTTTTCAACCTGTGTTCCGCGCCGCTCGGGGCTGCCCATGCCCGTCGCCGGACGTTCGCCTCGGCCATCCTGGCCTCGGCTCTCTGCATGTCCGCTGCGCTCCGCCATCGTGGCTGCGCTTGCTCCCATAGCCCGGCTCTTGGGCACGGGCAGCCCCTCGCTCGCCACGTGTTGTGAAAGCCGACCGGCCGTGAGGCCGCGGGCTGTTCTCGCCGGGGGATGAGGCTGGTTTTGGCCTCGCCCCACGCCTTACGGCGTTGGGCTTGTGCGGAGCATGGTTCAAGCCGACCGGCCGTGAGGCCGCGGGCTGCCGTCACGAGCGGAAGCGAAAGGATGGGTCTGGCAACACGAGCGGGCTGGCGACAGGGCGGTCCGCGCCGCTTACGTCGTTGGGCTTGCTGAACGAGTGTCGGCCGCCGGCTCCGCCCAGCGGACGTCCACCTTCATCCCGAATACCTTCTCGAAGAGGTCGGTTCGCCGCTCGGCGCCCCAGATGTCCACCTGCGGCTCCTGATCGGCCACCACTTCGAGCACGGCCCGGCCGTCGTCCACCGACGCGACCACGTCGCGAACCTGCTGCGAGCGGCTGCGGTCGAGGCCACCGGCGATCCGGAGGATGGCCGCCAGCCGCTGCACCCGCTGCTGATCGTTGGCCGCCAGTCGCGAGAGGTTTTCGTGCTTCTTCTTTGGTAGGGCACCGCGGTGGTAGCGGGCCACGTTGGCAATCAGTTCCAGGTCGTGCGGCCGCAGGCCGGGCAGGCGGCTGTTGCGGATCAGGTGATAGCTGTGCTTGTGGTGCTGGTCGTAGTTGATCACGTAGCCCACGTCCTGGAGCCGCGCGGCGCATTCCAGCAGCAACCGGTCGCCCACCGGCAGGTCGAGCGGCGTCGCGAGTTGCTCGAAGATCCGGCCTGCGAGCGCCGCCACGGTGCGGCCGTGCTCCACCTCGCCGGAGCAGGCGGCGGCGAGCCGTTCGATCGCCGCGTCGCGAAAGGCAGGGTCGTCACCGCCGCTGCCAACCGCCGCCTCCTCGATCATCTCCCGCAGCAGGCCGTCGCGGACGCCCCTGGTGTGGATGGCGAGCGTGTTGACGTGGAACCGCTTGAGGAGCGCGTCGACGATCGACAGACCCGCCACGATGATGTCGGCGCGGTCGGGAGTCATACCCGGCATGCTGCGTCGGGCCCGCAGCGGCATCTTCCGCAGCCGGTCGAGGAGGTGGCGGACCTCGGCGTGCGACACCGTGTAGCCGGCGACCGGTCCGTTGGACTCCCGCCTTGTCGCCATCACGAGTTCGGCAAGCGTGGTGAACGTGCCGCCGCAGCCAACCAGCAGGTGCGGGGCGAACAGCGGCTTCGTGGTTCGTTTTTTCAGCACCGCGGCGATCTCGTCGTCGAGTCGCTCGAGGCCCCGGTCCGCGTCTGGGGCGTCGCAGCAGTCGCCGAGAGCGAACTGCTCGGTGAGCCGTACGGCCCCCAGCGGCGTCGAGAACATCGACTCGATCAGGTTGCCGGTAGCGACGACGATCTCCGTGCTGCCGCCGCCGATGTCGGCGACGATCGTGTTGCGGCCGGAAAGATCGAAGGCGTGCTGCACGCTCGTGAAGGCGAGCCGCGCCTCCCGTTCGCCCGAGATCACCTCGACCTCCAGGCCCACCTCCTCGCGGACGCGGCGGCAGAACTCCGGGCCGTTTCTCGCCTCGCGGACGGCGCAGGTGGCGATCGTCCGCAGTCGCGTCACCTGGTAGCCGGTGGCGATCTCCTTGAAGGTGCGGAGGGCGGCGACGGTGCGGTCCATCGACTCGTCGTCGAGGCGACCCTCGACCGAGGCGCTGCGGCCGAGCCGGGTCGGCTCCCGCTCCTCGTCGAGAATGCGGTAGGTGCCGCCGCGGAGAGCCTCCGCGACCAGGAGGCGAACCGAGTTGGAACCAATGTCGATCGCCCCCAGCCGACAAGCCAGGTCGGCCGTGAGGTAGATCTGCCGTTCGTCGGTAATGGGCGGTGCGTCGGGCACGAGTCCACAGCCTCGGGAAGTCGGCCCAATCATACCGTGATCGCGGTACACTACCGCCACGCTTTCTTTCCACCGAACCGTTCCCGTCATCGCCGCCACCGTGCCGTCCATCGCCGAACCGACCGTCTTCCCGCAGGCCGCGGGGGCATGCGCGCCGTGCGCCATGGCCGTTGGAAACTTTGACGGCGTGCACCTCGGCCATGCGGCGATCGTGCGCCGGCTGTGCCAGGCGGCGGCCCGACACGGCGTTCCGGCCGTGGTGCTGACGTTCGATCCGCACCCGGCGAGCATCCTGCGGCCCGAGCAGGCGCCGCTCCCGCTCACCACGCCGGCGCGGCGGGCCGACCTCCTCCTGGCGCTCGGCGTTGATGCGGTCTGCGTGCAGCCGGCCGACGCGGCGCTGATGGCTCTCGAGGCCGAGGCCTTTTATGCCGATTTCCTCCGCGGGCGGTTCGCGGCCCGTGCGGTGGTGGAGGGGCAGGACTTCCGGTTCGGAGCCCGCCGGCGGGGCGACGTGTCGCTGCTCGCCGGCCTCTGCGGCCGCGACGCCGTCGACCTCGAGGTGGTGCCGCCGGTCATCGTCGCTGGTGAGCCGGTGTCGAGTTCGCGGATCAGGGCGCTGGTGGCGGCGGGCCGCCTCGGCGAGTCGCGAGCACTGCTGACATCGCCGTATCGACTCTCGGGCGAGGTCGTCGTCGGCGCCCGCCGCGGCGCGAAGCTCGGCTTTCCCACCGCCAACCTCTCGCGAATCGCCACGCTCCTGCCGGCGGGCGGTGTCTACGCGGCGCTGGCGCGCGTCGACGGCGCTTCGTTTCCTGCGGCCGTGCACGTCGGCCCCAACGCCACGTTCGGAGAGACGAGCGTTTCGATTGAGGCTCACCTGATCGGCTTCGCGGGCGACTTGTACGGCAGGGTTCTCGACGTTGACTTCCTTGACCGCGTCCGTGACACTCGTCGCTTCGCGTCGGTCGAGGATCTCAAGGCCCAGTTGGCCGACGACGTGGCGACTGCTGGGCGGCTTGTCGCCGCTGCCTCATCCTCCCTCGGAACAACATGATGCGACTCGACTGGTCGACGCTCCTCGAGGTGCTCCGCGGCTGCTCGAAGGTGGTCCTCACGAGCCACGTGCGGCCCGACTGCGACGCCCTCGGCAGCGAACTCGGCATGGCCGGGATCCTGGAGGCGATCGGCAAGCACGTGCGGATCGTCAACGCCCAGGCGACCCCCGCAAGCCTGAAATGGATCGACCCGCGGGGGAAGATCGAGTCGCTTGCGGAAAAGGTGCGGCCGGCCGACCTCGCCGACCGCGACCTCTTCATCGTGCTCGACACCAGCGCCTGGGCGCAACTCGGAGCCATGGGCGACGTCGCCAAGTCGATGCGCGACCGCGTGCTCGTGATCGACCACCACGTGAGCGAAGACGACCTCTCCGACCGGTGGTTCAAGGACACCGCGGCCGAGGCGACTGCCCGGATCGTCTACGAGATCGGCCTGCGGCTCCGCGTGCCGCTCACCGAGTCGATCGCCACGCCGCTCTACGCCGGCCTCTCCACCGACACCGGCGGCTTCCGATTTCCGAGCGTGAGCGGCGAGTCGTTTCGGATCGCTGGCCGGCTCGTTGATGCCGGGGCGAATCCGACCGCGATCTACCGCGAGCTGTTTGAGCAGGACACGCTCGCCCGCCTCCATCTCGTGGGGCGAACGATCGCCGGCGCCGTCACCTCGCACGACGGCAAGGTGATCATCTCCACCGTCCGGCAGCACGACATCAAGGAAGTGAAGGCGCAGCCCGCCGACACCGAGGACCTCGTCAACCTCACGCTCTCCGTCAAGGGCACCGAGGTGGCTGCGATCCTGATCGAGCAACCGGACGGCCGGATCAAGGTGAGCTTCCGCAGCCGCGGCCGGCTCGACTGCAACGCGCTCGCCGCCCGCTTCGGTGGCGGCGGCCACAAGGCGGCCGCCGGCACGATCATCGACGGTCCATTCGATCCCGCGCACGAGCGCGTGGTGGCCGCAGTTGATGAGGCCTGGCTCGCGCAGCAGGCGGCGGTCGCCTGAGCGGTTGACGATGGCGAAGGAGCAGTCAATTCATGGCACGACCGCACGGGAACAATTCTGCAGCGTCGGTCAGGCCCGATGACCGAAGCCGTGGGGCCGATCCGCTGGCGGCCCGCCGCGAGTTCATGGCAAAGGTCGTCGCCGTCGCGTGCGGCGGTCTGGCCACGATCCCCCCGGTGGTCGCGGGGCTGTGGGCGTTTCTCGATCCACTTCGCCGGACCCGCGGTGCCGCGTCGTTCCTCTCCGTGGCCGACCTCGCCGCGATCCCCGACGACGGGCTGCCGCGGCAGTTTCCCGTGATCGCCGACCGGGTCGATGCCTGGACGGGATTCGCTGCCGAGCCGGTCGGTGCCGTCTATCTCAGTCGCGAGCAGGGTTCCCGCGAGGTGCGGGCGCTCTCGGCCACCTGCCCGCATGCCGGCTGCTTCATCGACCTCGAGAAGGCGACGCAGTGCTTCCGCTGCCCGTGTCACAACAGCTCATTCACGCTTGATGGCAACATCGTCAATCCAAGCCCGAGCCCCCGCGCCATGGACGAACTGGAGTGCCGCGTGGGGGGCAATGGCCAGGTCGAGGTGAAGTGGCAGAAGTACCGTGCGGGCATCGCGGAGAAGGTGGTGCAGGGATGAGCCGACCCGCCGCCCGCGCCGCGTCAGGCCAGCCCTCGCGAAAGGGCGTGTTCGGCCGGTTGGCCGACTTCCTCGACGATCGCACCGGGTATCGGGCGGTCGTCCATGAGGCCCTCTACGAACGGGTCCCAGGCGGCGCCCGCTGGCGATACGTCTGGGGTAGCACGCTCGTGTTCGCCTTCATGACGCAGGTGATCACAGGGCTCTTTCTCTGGGCCAACTACTCGCCCAGCGCCCAGACGGCCTGGGAGAGCGTCTACTACATCCAGCACGAGGTGGCGGGCGGCTGGCTGCTTCGCGGCATCCACCACTTCATGGCCCAGGCGATGGTGGTGCTGCTCGCCCTGCATCTGCTCCAGGTGGTGATCGACGGCGCCTACAGGGCGCCCCGGGAGGTCAACTTCTGGCTCGGTCTGGTGCTGATGATGCTCGTGCTCGGCATGGCGCTGACGGGCTACCTGCTCCCCTGGGATCAGAAGGGTTACTGGGCCACGATCGTGGCCACGAACCTCGCGGGGATCGTGCCCTTTGCTGGCCCGTCGCTCCAGCAACTCGTGATCGGCGGCCCGGAGTATGGCCACCACACGCTCACGCGGTTCTTCGCCCTGCACGCCGGATTCCTGCCGGCCACACTCGTGATGTTTCTCGTGGTGCACCTGGCGCTCTTCCGCAAGCACGGCCTGCATGCGAAGCGGCCGATCACGAAGCCCGACGCGATGTTCTGGCCCGATCAGGTGCTCAAGGACGCCGTGGCGATGCTCGCCGTGATGGCCGTGATCCTCGGCGTGATCCTCATGCCGGCGCTGCGGGCGATGCTCGCCGGCGAGGTGGTGCATCTGGGCCACCTCGGGGCCGAACTCGGCGCGCCGGCCGATCCCTCGCTCCCCTACGCCGCCGCCCGGCCCGAGTGGTACTTCCTGTTCCTCTTTCAGTTCCTCAAGGTGTTCGAGGGCTGGGGGGCGACGGGCGAGTTCTTCGGGGCGATCGTCGTGCCCGGCCTGATCATGACCGTCATGGCCCTGATGCCGATCGTGGGCAACTGGCGTCTTGGACATCGGTTTAACGTGGCCTTTACGCTGGCGATCCTCGCCGGGGTGGGCCTGCTCACGGCGATGGCGCTCAACGAGGACTACTCCGCCCTGTGGGTGAACCGGGCGTCGCTCGCCGAAGCCGAGAAACTCCACGACCAGACCGGGGGCGACGCCGCGAAACTCGTCGCCGCCCTCGGCGGTGACAACGCGAAGGTGGCCGCGATCAAGAGGCAGTGGAAGACGCTCGAGAAGGTTCGCCGCTCGCAGGCCTATCTCGACGCCGTGAAACTGGCCGAGGCCGACGCCGCACGGGCGGTGGAACTCGCCGGCCGGCCGGAGCGGATTCCGCCCGCCGGCATGCTCGAACTGGTTCGTCACGATCCGCAGAGCCAGGGGCCGCGACTCTTCGCCCAGCACTGCGGGAGCTGCCACGCCCACGTCGACCCGCTTGCTCCCGACGCCGAAGCGGTGATTGCGAAGTCGTCGGCCGCCAATCTTTACGGCTTCGGCTCGGCCGACTGGATGCGCGGCCTGCTCGATGCCAATCAGGTGGCGGGGCCGGCCTACTTCGGCAACACGGCCCACAAGGAGGGCGACATGGTGTCGTTCGTCCGGAATGACCTCACCGACGAGGCGACCTGGCCGAAGGCCGACATCGACGCGGTGGTGGCCGCGATGGCGGCGGAGGCCGGGCGGCCGGTGCCCGCCGGCATTGCGGGGCTCGTGGCGAAGGGCCGCGAGCTCGTGGCGGCCGACGACCGCTGCGGGGCCTGCCACACCTTCCACGACAACGGCACCGAACCGGGCTCGGCCCCCGATCTCACCGGCTGGGGCGGCCGCGACTGGCTGGTGGGGATCATCGCCGACCCCACCCATCCACGATTCTACGGCGACTCCAACGACCGGATGCCGAGCTTCGGCACGGCCGCCGAGGGCTCGCTGCCGCCGCTCACCCGCGAGCAGATCGGGCTCGTCGCCGACTGGCTCCGCGGCGAATGGTACCGCCCCCCGGAGCGCTGACGCATGCGGATTCACGACGGCGTTCTCCGGGTCCTCGCCTGCGCCACGCTTGCGGTGGCA
>Ga0164293_10002944_pt1 | contig 14451 bp, 10 predicted proteins | sample GEODES118metaG_FD_111487 | JGI IMG/M metagenome (GOLD analysis project Ga0164293, IMG submission 111487) | Eutrophic lake water microbial communities from Lake Mendota, Wisconsin, USA - GEODES118 metaG | ecosystem: Environmental > Aquatic > Freshwater > Lake | place: USA: Lake Mendota...
ATCGGATTTCAGGAGCCGATCCCCAGCAGATCACCCCGGACGCCAGGCTGATCGAGGACATCGGCATCGACTCGCTCGGCTTCTACGAGATCCTGATCGAGGCGGACGAGTGCCTGGGCATCAAGATCCGCGAGGAGGATCTGCTCCGATTCCGAACGGTGGGCGACATTCAGAATCATCTGCGCACCCTGGAGCCCCCTAATGGCCAGGCCCACTGAACGGCTGGCCGTCACCGGTTGGGGCTGTATCACTCCTCTCGGCGCCAGTGTGGATGCGACCTGGTCAGCCACCCTGGCCGGTGAGTCAGGCATCTCGGCGGTGACCGACAGCTGGGCTGCCGATCTGCCCGCCAGGATCGCCGGCCGGGTGCAAGATGATCTCCATGCCACCCTTGACCCGCTGCAGCAGCGGCGCCTCGACCGGTGCGCCCAGCTGGCCCTTTTGGCGGCCCGTCAGGCCTGGCTGGAGGCTGCCCCCCACTGCCAGGGGGTGGATCCCCGCCGGGTGGCGGTGGTGATCGGCACCGGCATCGGCGGCCTGGCCACCTTGGAGCGCCAGCACACCAACCTGCTTCAGGCCGGGCCCGGCCGGGTGAATCCGCTCACGGTGCCGATGCTGATCCCCAACGCGGCGGCTGGCCAGATCGCCATCGACCTGGGTCTGCATGCCGGGGCCCACACCCCGGTTTCAGCCTGTGCAGCCGGGGCCGAGGCGCTGCTGCTCGCCCAGCTGCTGCTGCAGGATGACCGGGCCGATGTGGTGCTGGCCGGTGGCAGTGAGGCCCCTGTGAACCGCCTGGGCCTGGTGGGGTTTGCCGCCATGCGAGCGCTCTCCTGCCGCAACGACGCACCGAAGCTGGCCTCCAGACCCTATTCCCAGGAGCGGGATGGCTTTGTGCTCTCGGAGGGGGCGGGTGTGCTGGTGCTGCAACGGGCTGGCGATCTGGCCAGGGAAGGGCCACCGGCCCATGGATGGCTTCAGGCCTGCGGCAGCAGCAGTGATGGCCACCACATCGTGGCCCCGGAACCTGAAGGCCTGCAGGCCAGCCAGGCGATCAGCGACGCCCTCAGGCGAGCCGGGCTGGAGGCGGGTGATCTCTCGTTCGTCCAGGCCCACGCCACCGGCACCCCGGTGGGTGATCTGGCGGAGGCCAGGGCCCTGCGTCGCGGCCTGGGCTCTGCGCTGGACTCCCTGCCGGTCACCGCTCCCAAGGGCCAGCTCGGCCACCTGCTGGGGGCCGCTGGAGCCGTGGAAACGATCCTGGCTTTGCGAGCCCTGCGCCAGGGAGTGGTGCCCCGGAGCGTGAATTGCACCCCGGTGGATCCGGCGATTGATCTGGCCGTGGTCCAGGAGAGCCCCCAGACCCTGGGTGGCGACGGGCGCGAACGCTATGCCCTCAAGAACGCCTTCGGCTTCGGGGGGCACAACATCAGCTGGGTTCTGGCGGCGTAAGGGCTCCGGGGCCGAGCGAGGTGGTGCGGGCGTAGTAGGCCTGCACCGCTCGCACAAACGTGTCGCGATCACAGCTCCCCTCCGGCAGGCCAAGATCCTCCGCCCTCCCTCTGCGGCAGTGAATCGTGGCCAGGGGCGCCTTGAGACGGGAGACCAGCAGCTTCAATGGGCGATAGAGCGCTTCGGCGGATGTGGAGAGGCCGTAGTAAGTGAAGGTCCAGGGAACGATCAGGGCGTCATGCTTGCGTGCCAGCAGCAGGGCACTGGCCGACACCCGCTGGCTGATCGGCGTCACCAGTGATCCATTGGGGGCCAGCATCACCTGCCCGCGGGCTCCAAGGGTGGCTGAGGCTCGGTACAGGGCGGAGGTGCGCGAGCGGCCGTCGCGATGATCCATCAGGCCGTGGCCGGCATTGGCGGCAGAGGCCGAGAACCAGGGCATGATCCGGCTGAGATGGAGGCTGGCCGTAGTGATGCTGGGCAGTCGGAGCACCCCCTGCACCACCAGCACATCCACGGGACTCTCATGGTTCCAGAGATGCACCACCGGTCTTCCCGCCGGTTCGGCCGGCTGGCTGTCGTCCACCACCACGCTCACCCCCAGCGCCCGCAGGCCAACCTGAGCCGTGACCACCAACAGGCTGGCGGCCAGCCGGCGCCGGCCCAAGGCCAGGGCCAGCAACTGGACCCCGTAAACGATGAAGTAGGACACGCCCCAGCAGGCGCGCCGGAGCACCCGCCAGGGCACAGCCCAGCCGCCGATTGCCGTGCCGCGGGGAGCATCGGGCAGCCGGGGTGCCGGGGCCAGCCGCCTGGCCTCCGGCCCGATCGGGAAGGTGAGCCGGAAAGGGAAATCACCATCAAAGTTGCCATTCACCTGGGTGCTGGTCACCAGGTGGGCATAGAACCGGTAGAAGAGCGGACGGTCGCTGGTGGTGGGCTCCTGCCAGAACTGGTCGAGGGGCTTTTGATCGGTCAGGCCAGGCAAGTTGTAGAAGGTGCTGCCCATCACCTTGGTGGGAACAGCATGGTAAAGAGCCTGCAATCCAACTGTGCTGTTGACGGTTACCACACCGCGACAGGTGCGCAGAAAGCGGCTCAGAGCACCGTCATGGAAATAGTGAATACGATCAGCCACCCCATAACGCAGAGCCAGCAGCTGGATCAGGCGCCCGTAGTGGTTGTAACCCCGATCACGCGGGTGATGCTTGAACGCCAGGTGATCAGACTCGTGAGCATGGGTTGCAAATGAGCAAATCACATCCTCGATGAATTCGTGCATACCCCTGTAAGGGGAGCCCAGCTGGATCTGGGAATCGCTGGACACCTGGAGCACCACCAGAAAAAAGGAGAGATGCTCCAGCAGGCGGCGCTTGAGGTTGCGCTCCTGCCAGCGGTAGAGCCAGTAGCGCCAGCTGCCCCTGAGCTGACACCAGAGGAAGCGTGGTGAAGGCTGTAGCTTGTGCTCACCTTCAATGATCGGATAGTCGGTGAAGGCATGCTGGATGAAGGTGGGAGCCTTCCAGATCTTGCGCCAGCGCCATCCTGGATTAAGGGTACCGCCGGGGAGCCGGTTCACAGGCGACAGAGCCTTGTAAAACTCCACAGGCTTGTTGAGATTGGAGCGGGCATTCACCCGATCCCGCTCCAGACTCACGTAATTGGGTCGGATATACCCCAGTTCAAACACCCAGGCCTCAATCCCCAGGCTCTGTGCCTCCTCAATGGCGATGCGGTGGGGAATGATGAAATCTCCGTACATGAAGATGTGTCGGATTCCCCGCTCAAGCAGCAGCTGCCTCAGGAAGGGGCGCCATACCTCCATATCCCCGGAGAAGGGAACCTTCACCTCCCGTGGGAAACCAAATTCATGGAGAGGGAAAGCCACCTTGGTGACCGGTATCCCACAACCGCGCAGATAACGGCAGAACCGGGCAAAGAACAGGCCGATGGGTCCCATCAGCAGCAGCACCGGGCCGTCGATCCGCACCTGCACCAGGGCTGAAGCCCGATCTGCGGTCAACGTTTGCTCACCCTGCTCAGCAGGGCCCAACTTTGCCACGTGCCCGCAGCGCTTCAACGCCGGCGCAGGCGGCCCCAGTGGCGGAAGATCCGCTGACGCAGGCTGAGGGGCCGGGGCGGGGCGGCGCGCCACTCCAGCAGTTCGTCGATCGCCTGCTCCGGCTCGATGAACAGGCCGCTGTGGCGGCTCACATAGCGTGGGTAGTCGATCAGGGCCGCATGCACCAGGGCCTCGAGGGGCAGCGGGCGGCCGCGGCGCTCCGCCTGACAGCGGTCGTGGGTGAGGCCCCAGCCGGCATAGAAGGGCAGCCCCCAGGTGTGCACCTCTAGCCCCCGCAGCAGCGCCTCGAAACCGGCGATCGAGGTGAGCACATGCAGGGCATCGATCTGGGTGTACAGCTGCTGGATCGAGGCCTCCACCAGCAGCTCATCGCAGCACTGGGCGGCCCGGGCCTCTCCCTCCCCCTCCCGGCAGAGGCCGGCCACCACATCGGGATGGGGCTTGTAGACCAGATAGGCCTCGGGCTCAGCCCGGCGCACCGCCTCCAGCAGCGCCAGATTGCCGCGCAGGCCCGGCGCACCGAGGCGGATCGAGGCATCCGACTCCACCTGGCCCACCACCAGCACCACGCGGCGCACCCCGTCGGGGCGGCTCCAGGCCGGAGCGCTGAGGTTGTACTTGGTGATGGCCCCCTCCACCAGCCGCCGGCGCAGGCGGGCGGCCCGCTCCAGCTGGGCCTCGCCCCAGTGGCCATGGGCCAGCTGGTGCTCCAGGTCGCTGGGGGCGCTGGCGTCGTAGTAAATGCCGCGGCCATCCAGCACCCAGGAGATGGGATCGATCAGGTCGGCCCCGAGGCCCACCGAGCGCAGGAAGCCGTCCTCCACATGCAGCAGGGGCAGCCGGCGGCGCTCCACCGCCCGCAGCAGGCCGGGCTGGGCCCGCCGCCCCCAGATCGCCACCAGGGCAGCCGAGGCCCCCGGGCGCTGCCAGGGGAAACGGAAGCGCAGCCGGCGCACCGGCAGGAAGCGACGCAACACCCGCTGCTTCCAGGGGGTGAAACCGAAGGCCTCGATCGGCTCGGGCAGGGAGGCCCGCAGCCGGCGCTGCAGGCCGATCGCGGCCACCAGCTCCTCCACGGGGCAGGGCCGGCGCCGGTGGGGATCGATGTAGAGCGCCGCCTCGATCAGGGCCCCGTGCACCAGGTCCGCCAGCCGGCGGGGACCCGCGGCCCGGCGGCGGGCTGGGGCGGGGAGGTGGTCGTGGGTGAGGCCCCAGCCGGCGTAGAAGGGCAGGCCGAAGCAATGCACGGGCTTGCCGTGCAGCAGGGCCTCGAAGCCCAGCTGGGATGTCACCGCATACACGGCCTCGGCCTGCTCGAGCAGGCCGGCGGGATGGCCGCCGCTGGCCTCCAGCACGATGCGGGGATCGGCCAGCTGGCGAGGGCTGAAATGGCCGCGCTTGCGTCCCGCCACCACATCCGGGTGGGTCTTCACGACCACCGTGGCCCCGGGATGGGCCGCCAGGGCGGCCTCGAGCATGGCGCTGAAGCTGGCGGCCGTGGCGGCCCCGAGGGCGATGGAGAGGTCGCCGGCGGTCTGGTCGACCACCAGCACGAAAGGGCCAGCAGGGGTCGGGGCATCCGGGGCGCCGTTGTATTTGCTGACGCGGGATCGGCACCAAAGCTGTTGCAGCGCCTCGGCCCGCTCCAGCTCCGCCGGGGAGTGGGGGCGGGCGATCGCCTGCTCCACGCGGCTGGGGGCCGTGGCGTCGTAGTAGACACCCAGATCGTCGAGCAGCAAGCCCAGGGGCGGGCTGTCGGGTCCCAGGCCCAGGGAGCGCAGCAAGCCGTCCTCGCAGCGCCAGAGGGGCAGGGAGCGACCGGCACTGATCCGTTCCGCCAGGCGGGCACTGGGCTTGCGTCCCCAGGCCAGCAGCCCGTCGAGGGCCTCCCGGCGGCAGCGGCCCGCCCCCCGCACCAGGGTGCGGGGGGCCAGCAGGGCCGGCAGGGTGGCATGGCGGAGCATGCCGGTCTCCGGCAGACCCAGGCGCGCAGCGGCGGGGGGAAGGGTCAAAGGGGCGAGGCGCCAGCGGCGGGGCCCCAAACTACCGATGGAGGACCACTGCTACGTTCGGCCCACCCCAATTGCAGTCGCCGGTTTGTTCGGGATCCTGGGCAAGGTCGAGGTTCCTCCCCTGCAGACTGACGCTTCAGCGAGCAACTCTGCCGATTGTCAGACCATGGGCAAGGAGCTTTCGGGCGAAGCTCTGGCCTCCCTCTGCGCCGAGGTGGCAGCTGAAACAGGCATTCCAGAAGGGCGGGTGCGCAAGGTGCTCCAGCTCGCCCAGAGGCTCCACCGTGAAGGTAGAATGAACTCAGCTCCGCCGGCGGCAGCGGATCCCGGCCTGGAGTCCCCCTCCGCGTCGGGGTCCGCTGCCGACCGCCTGCGCTACTACCCGCTTGGCGCCAACGGCAGGCTGCGCCCTCCAGCTCCCCACGCAGCGGCTGAAGCAAGCTCGGGGAGAAGGTCGTAATGCCAGAGCCTTTGCCAGCCTCCATCGACCCCCAGCTGCCCGCCCTGGCCCTGATCCCGGCCCGCGGCGGCTCCAAGGGGATCCCCGGCAAGAACCTTAGGCCGGTGGGGGGCATCCCCCTGCTGGCCCGCAGCGTGCGCGCCGCGCAGGCCGCCGGCCGGCTGGGTGCGGTGTGGGTGAGCAGCGACGACGAGGCCATCGGCGCCCTGGCTGAGCGGGAAGGGGCCGGCTGGCTGCAGCGCCCAGCCGCCATCGCCGGCGATCAGGCCTCCTCCGAGGCGGCCCTGCTGCACGCCCTCCGCACCCTGGGCCGGTCCGGTCCGCTGCCGCCGCTGTTCGTGTTCCTGCAATGCACCTCGCCCTTCACCACCGCCGCCCAGATCGATGCGGTGGTGCAGGCCCTCGAGGGCAGCGACACCAACATGGCCTTCAGCGTGATGCCCTGGCATGGCTTTCTCTGGCGCCATGACCGCCTGGGCCATGGGGAGGGGGTGAACCACGACGCCCGCCAGCCCCGCCAGCGCCGCCAGGATCTCGAGCCCACCTATCTGGAGACCGGCGCCATCTATGCGATCCGCACGGCCCCGTTCCTGGAGGAGGGCAACCGCTTCGTCAGGCCCGTGCTGCCGGTGCCGATCGAGGCCCTGGCACCGGAGATCGACAGCCCCCACGACCTGGCCGTCTGCGAGCAGCTGGCCCCGCTGCTGGATGATTCGGCGGCGGCAGCGCGCGCGACCAGCGCGGGGGGGGACCCCCGATGAGCGGCCGTCTGGAGGGGCGCCAGGTGGCTGCCGTGGCCTGTTTCGACTCCTTCGGCAAGACCGCCATGAACCTCCTGCAGGTGGCGCGCAAGGAAGGGGCCGACACCCATCTCTATCTGCTGGAACTCCCCGGCCGGAAGCTCTCGCGCCGCCAGGTGCTGGAGATCCGGCGCATCGATCCGCGCACCCGCATCCACCAGCGGCAGTGGCCCCAGCTGCGGGAGCTGCGCGACGACCTGGCCCGGCTCGATGCACTGGTGCTCGGGCTTGACGGCCGCCGCACCCGCGAGACCCAATTGCTGCTCCAGTCGGCCTGGGCCGGCCAGGAGCGCCGCCCGGTGCTGGTGAGTGCCTATCCGGGCATCCTCTTCCGCCACCAGCTGGAAGGAATGATGGATCGCTCCGGGGCGGATCTGCTCTGCCTGAATGCCGAGAGCGATGCCGCCCTCTACCGCCAGGGCTGCGCGGCGCTGGGCATCGACAGCAGCAATGCGGAGGTGACCGGGCTGCCGATCCTCTGGCCGCTGCAGCCGCGGTTGCAGGTGCCGGACAGAGCGGCGATCGTGTTCTTTGAGCAGCCTTCGGTGCCGGACAACCCGATTCAGCGCAAGTACCTCTGCCGCCGGCTCGCGAAGCTGGCCAAGGCCTGGCCCCAGCACCCAGTGATCTTCAAACCGCGCACATCGCGGGTGGAGTCCACCCTGCATCGCCACCATGGCGAGATGGCCAGCCGGGTGGAGAGGCTCAGCCGCCGGATCGCCAACCTGGAGATCAGCTACAAGCCAAGCCTCTCGCTGCTCAAGCGCTGCGGATGTGCGATCACCGTGTCATCGACCGCCGCCATGGAGGCGATGGCGCTGGGGATCAGCACCCGCATCGTGGCCGATCTCGGCATCAACGAGAGCCTGGGCAACCACTACTTCCTGGAGTCGGGCGCCCTGGCCAGCTTCGATGCAATCGAGCGCGACCCCTTCACACCGGCGCACGATCCGGGCTGGCTGGAGCGCCAGGGCTACCGGGCCGATGGCGCCGAGCGCTTCGTGAAGGCCCTCGCCCAGCGGCTCGCCTCGCCCCCCAGTGGTGATGCCCTGCCCAGGCCCGGTCCCGCCGGTTGGGGCAGCACGGGCTGGCAGTCGTACGCCCTGGTCAAGGGCGGGCGGCGCATGCTCAGTTCGGCCGGCGCCCGCTCCCGCCAGGTCGCCAGCCACCGGGGGCGTGACCTGCTACGCCGCATCCGCCAGAACCTGGTGGGGTTTTGGCTGCTGGAGCGCGTGTTCAAGGGGCGATGAGGCTGGGGCTGATCTGTGACGGAGAGCCGGGGCTGGGGGCCTGCCGACGTCTGGGCCGCGCCCTGGTTCAGGAGGGTGCGGCCGTGACCCTGATGTCCACTGCCCCCCCGGAGTGCCTCCCGACCGCTGCCGAGGAAGACTCCGAGGACGCACTGGGCTGGCTCCCCCTGGAGCCCCTGGCCGCGGCGACCAGTGACCTGGTGCAGGGCCTCGATGCCCTGGGGGTGTTTCTGGAGGGCAACGCGGTCACCGCGTTCCGAGCGGCGCATCGCCAGGCGTCGGCGCTGCGGGGGCAGTCGCCCTGCCTGCTGTTCACCGGGCCGGTCCGTCCACTCTGCGGCGACGCCCTGATGGCCGACCTGCTGCCCCGGCTGGGCTACGACCTGATCGCCCTGCAGGGGGATGCCCAGCGGCAGGAGCTGGAGTGGCTGCTCAGGAGCTGCGGGCGGAGCGCTCAGGCCCACACCCTTCTCGGGCTGTGGTGTCTGGCGACTGAGCCCATCGGCTCCGCCACCACGCCTGATCCCGTGCTGCTGGTGCTCGACGAGACCCAGGTGCCGCCCTCCCCGTTCGCCAATGGGATGCTTTATCAGCGGCTGCGCAGCATCGCCCTGCAGACCCCCTCCTGGCAGGTGCGGCTCCAGCCGGATGGCCCCCTGCCGGCCGACCCGGCCGACTGGCCCGAGACCTCCCTGCTCTGGCATGGCCTGCAGGACCGCCAGCGCCCGGCCAACCTGCAGCTGGGCGAGGGGGACGACCTGACCCTCGCCCTGATGCAGGCCAGCGCCTGCCTGGGCATCGGCTCCAGCTGGCTGATCACAGCGATGGTGTGGGGCAAGCCCACGGTGGTGCTGGGCGACTTTGGCATCCGCACGGAGTTCAACGGGCCCTTCTTCTTCGGCAGTGGCTGCTTGGCCCGGCTCGCCGACTGCCTGCCCCTGGAGCGCCTGCGGGAGCGCCCTGCGGTGAACGCCGACTGGCTGGCCGCCCGGGGCTGGGCGATCGCCGATGGCCCGGCCCGCCTGCTGCGCGGGCTAGCGGAGCTGCGGCCATGACCCTGAACGTGCTGCTGGTGGCCGACAGCGACAGCCAGCTGCTGGCCTGTCAGGCGCTGACGCGCTTCGGGGATGAACGGGATGTGTGCTTCACGGTGAATGCCATCCCCCGGGAGGGGACACCGGCGAGCGTGCTGCAGGCCCTGGAGCGCAGCGGCCCCCTGTGGCGCTTCACGCTCCGACAACTGCTCGCCGATCGGCGACTGGACGGCTTTGCCGCCATCGGCGTCTATCTCACCGGCAGCAAACTGGCGGAATTCCGCAGCACCTATCACCTCAGCCGCGAGCAACAGCGGCGGCCGCGGCGGCCCCTGTTCTGCGGCTTCAACGGCGTGGTGCTGGAGCGCTTCGAGGAGGCGATCGCCTGGCGCCTGGGCTACGACCTGATCTGCCTGAACGGCCCCCGCGACCAGGCCCGCCTGGAGCTGCTGCTGCGCCACACCCCCTTTCAGGGCCAGCGCACGGTGCTCACCGGCCTGGGCCGCCAGCGCCCGCAGGAGCCAGGGGCAGAGCGGCCCCGGCGGATGGTGTTCGCCGAGCAGGTGGTCATGCCGGCGGCCCTGGCGGAACGGCGGCGGCTGGTGCGGATCCTCGCCCGGCTGGCGCGCCGCTCACCGGAGTGGGAGCTGCTGATCAAGCCGCGGGTGGCCCCCCATGAATCCACCTTCCATGCGGTGGACACCCACATCAGCCACACCCTGCAGGAGAGCCTGGGCAGCCCGCCTGCCAACCTGCAGCTCAGCTACGCGCCGCTCCCAGAGCTGCTCAGCCGCAGCAAGCTAATCAGCACCGTGTCCTCGACGGCGCTGTTCGATGCGCTCGATCTGGGCTGCCGGGCGGTGGTGATGGACGACTTCGGCCTGCGCCACGACCTGGGCACCCCCTTCTTCGCCGGGTCGGGCCTGCTGCGCTCCCTGGCCAGAGCCGAGGATCTCGACAGCCTGGCGGCGGCCGCGGCCGATCCCGATCCGGCCTGGCTGTACTGGGTGGGCTACCACCCCGCGTTCTCACCCGCCAACCTGCTGGAAGCCCTGGTGCAGTTGCAGGCCCATCCCCTGACGCCGCTGCAGCTCAGCCAGCCGGGTTACGTGGTGAACGCGGCCGATCTCTCCACCAACCAGCTGCGGCGGGGAGCCGAAATCGCCATCCAGAGCGGTGATCTCGAGGAGGCCACCCGCCTGCTGGAGATGGCCCAGCTGCAGCGGCCCGACAACCGCAACATCGGCCGCCGCCTGGCGGCCCTGCGCCTGCGCCCCGCGCTGCTGCGCCGGCTGGCCCTGCTGGTGACCCCCAGGTTCCGGCTCTAGAGTCGGCCACCAGAAACGGCGGAGAAGCAATAGGTGCAAGCGGTGCAGATCGAGCGGAATTTCACCCAGTTCGTGGTCTTCGCCGAAGACTCGATCCTCACCGCCCTCAACAAGATCACGGCCAACCAGTGCCGGCTGATCTTCGTGGTGTCGGAGGGGGGGATCCTCCAGGGCGTGCTCAGCGACGGCGATTTCCGCCGCTGGATCGCCGCCACCGACGTGATCGATCTGGGCCGGCCGGTGACGGCCGCCATGAATCCCGACTGCGTCACCGCCCCTGAAGGCAGCGGCAGCGCCGACCTGGCGGGCCTGTTCTCCCAGAAGATCCAGGTGATTCCCCTGCTCGACGACCACGGCCGTGTGGTGGCCGTGGCCCGGGGAGGCCAGCGGCAGTTGCTGCTCGCGGATCGGGCGATCGGCGAGGGAGCCCCGGCCTTCCTGATCGCCGAGATCGGCAACAACCACAACGGCTCCCTGGAGCTGGCCCTGCAGCTGATCGATGCGGCTGCGGCCGCCGGCGCCGACTGCGCCAAGTTCCAGATGCGCGACATGGGGCAGCTGTACGTGAACGCGGGCGACAGCAACGACATGGCGTCGGATCTGGGCACCCAGTACACCCTGGATCTGCTGGAGCGCTTCCAGCTCAGCGACGACGAGCTATTCCGCTGTTTCGACCACACGGTCAGCCGCGGGCTGATCCCCCTGTGCACCCCCTGGGACACCACCAGCCTGGCCAAGCTGGAGCGCTGGGGCATGGCCGGCTACAAGGTGGCCTCCGCCGATTTCACCAACCACAACCTGCTCAGCGCCATCGCCGCCACGGGCAAGCCGCTGATCGCCTCCACCGGCATGGCCACCGAGCGGGAGATCAGCGCCGGCATCCGCCACCTGCGCGAGCAGAGCGCCTCCTTCGCCCTGCTGCACTGCAACTCCACCTACCCCACCCCGTTCAAGGACGTGAACCTGCGCTACCTGCGCCGGCTGGCGGAGCTGGCCGAGGCGCCGGTGGGCTACTCGGGCCATGAGCGCGGCTATGCCGTGCCGATCGCCGCGGTGGCCCTCGGGGCGGCGGTGATCGAGAAGCACATCACGGTCGACCGGGGGATGGAGGGCAACGACCACAAGGTGAGCCTGCTGCCCGAGGAATTCACGGCAATGGTGGCCGCCATCCGGGCGGTGGAGGAGTCGATGGGCAGCGAGGCGGCCCGCAGCCTCAGCCAGGGGGAGCTGATGAACCGGGAGGTGCTGGCCAAGAGCCTGGTGGCCGCCTGCCCGATCCCCGCCGGCACGGAGATCAGCCGGGAGATGGTGCGCATCCAGAGCCCGGGGCAGGGCCTGCAGCCCTACCGGCTCGACGACCTGATCGGCCGCAGCCTCAGCAGCGCCAAGGCCGAGGGCGACTTCTTCTTCGAATCGGATCTGAAGCGCCCGGCCGCCCATCCACGCCCTTACCGCTTCGCGAACCCCTTCGGCGTACCGGTGCGCTACCACGACCTCAAGCAATTCTGCGGGGTGAGCAACCTCGATCTGGTGGAGATCCACCTCAGCTACAAGGACGTGGAGGTGAACATCGACGCGGTGCTGCCGGAGCGTGTGCCGATGGGCCTGGTGGTGCATGCCCCCGAGCTGTTCGCCGGCGACCACACCCTCGACCTCTGCACGATCGATGACGCCTACCGGCGCCATTCCGTGGCCGAACTGCAGCGGGTACTCGACCTCTCGGCCCGGCTGCGCTCCCGCTTCAACTGCCCGGCGCCGGTGCTGCTGGTGACCAATGTGGGGGGCTTCTCCGCCAACCGCCACCTCAGCCAGCAGGAGCGCGAGCCGCTGCTGGAGCGGCTGGCTGCCAGCCTCACGGAGCTGCAGTGCGATGGAGTGGAGATCATTCCCCAGACCATGCCCCCCTTCCCCTGGCACTTCGGCGGCCAGCGCTATCACAACCTATTCGTCGACGCCGACTGCATCGAGCACTTCTGCTGCGAGCATGGCCTGCGGGTGTGCCTCGACGTGTCGCACTCCAAGCTGGCCTGCAACCACCTGCGCGAGCCCTTCTCCCGCTTCCTGGAGCGGATCCTGCCCTTCACCGCCCATCTGCACCTGGCCGATGCGGCGGGGGTAGATGGCGAGGGCCTGCAGATCGATGAGGGCGACATCGACTGGCCCCAGGTGTTCAGCCAGCTGAACCGCTTGGCCCCCCGGGCCTCCTTCATTCCTGAGATCTGGCAGGGCCACAAGAACAACGGCGAGGGCGCCTGGCTGGCCCTGGAGCGCCTGGAAGGCCACCAGCTGGCCATCGGTCCATCCCTGGTGGCCGCGTGAGCGAGCACTTCATCCTGTTCCAGAACCTGCCGCTGATCTACGGGCGGGTGCCGAAAGTGGCCAACTCCTCGGTGAAGGCGGCCCTCACCCGCCTGCTCGAGCAGCCACCGGAGGAGGGCTACCGCACCACGGCCGACGCGTTCTGGCGCAAGGGAACCCACGGCGAAACGACGATGATCGGCGCGGCCCAGGCCCTGCAGCGGCGCAGCAGCCACTTCATCTTCAGCTTCGTGCGCAACCCCTTCGATCGGCTGGTGTCGGCGTACAACAACAAGCTGGTGGAGAACGACAGCCTCTCCAGCGCGATGCAGCGGATGGGGCTGGAACGCCAGATGCCCTTCCGCCGCTTCCTGGAGGTGGTGGCCGCCACGGCCGACGCCGACCTCGACGTGCACCTGCTGCCCCAGAGCAGCATCCTCTGCGTGGAGGGGGTGGCCGTGCCGGGCTTCATCGGCCAGATGGAGGCAATGGCCGAACATTGGCAACTGCTGCGGCAGCGGATGCGCCAGGCGGGCCTGCAACCCCTGGGCAAACTACCCAGCAAGAACGTGCGCCGCGCCGGCAGCAACGACCTCAGCCCGTACTTCAGCGACGACAGACTGATTGCCCTGGCCCGCGATCGCTACCGTCAGGACGTGGAGGTGTTCTATGGGGAGCACCGGCTGGAACAGCTGGCGCGGGGGCAGCTGAGTGTGACACCTAGCCCCCTGGAGCGCTGGAACCCGCCTCTGCCTGTGTAATTCACCAGGCCGCTGACGTAGCATTCGTTACCTGAAAATCGACACGTAGCAGGAGATCACCTTGGGCCTCAATCGCCGCCTGCGTTCGGTCATTGAGGCAGGGCTGCGTGGAGAACACCAGCAGGATGTAGAAGCTCTGGGCCGGCGTCTCCCAAACTTCATCATCATCGGTGCCGCCAAATCGGCCACCACCACTCTCACCACCATTCTCCCAAGACATCCCGATTTTTTCATCAGTCAGCCCAAGGAGCCTAAATTTTTCGGCCGTCGGTATGACAAGGGCTGGGCCTGGTATGGCCGGTTGTTCAGGGCAGGCAGGACATGCAGACTCCGGGGTGAAGGCAGCACGATGTATGCCAGCGCCCTGAACAGCTTTTCCCAGGCTCCTGCACTCATGCACCGCTATTTGCCGGACATCAAGCTGATCTATGTCGTGCGTCACCCGCTGGATCGGATCGTGTCGCAATGGCGCCATCGGAAGGGCAGGCAAGCAAGCACGCGAGACTTCACCGCCTTGATGAGTTCGCGCCACCTGCGTAAACTTGTTGTGGGCTGCTCCCTCTACAACGAGCGACTGCAGAGCTTCCGCGCCTTCTATCCCGACGATCAGATTCACTGCCTCACCTTTGAGGAGCTGATCGCCGAACCAAGGGGCACCCTTCACACCCTGCTGAGCTTCCTTGGGGCATCCAGTGCACCGGCCCATCTCGAGCTGCTTCTGGATGCAGGCAGGCTTCCCCAGGTGAATGAGGCCGGCGACAAGGGAAGACAGCTGGTGCCAGCGCCTGCCTGGAGCGACAGACTCCGGGATCAGGTGCTGGAAGTGATACGCCCCGATGCTCACCAGATGCTGGCCTATATGGGCAAGCCGACTAGCACCTGGGAGTTATAAACAACGGATCCATTGGCGACAAGGCGCTCTATGACTATACAACCACAATTGAGCTTCTCTCGCCCGCACAGTCAGCCTTGC
>Ga0164293_10002947_pt1 | contig 14446 bp, 10 predicted proteins | sample GEODES118metaG_FD_111487 | JGI IMG/M metagenome (GOLD analysis project Ga0164293, IMG submission 111487) | Eutrophic lake water microbial communities from Lake Mendota, Wisconsin, USA - GEODES118 metaG | ecosystem: Environmental > Aquatic > Freshwater > Lake | place: USA: Lake Mendota...
CACTATTCCATAGCGGGTTGCAAATGTATACATTAAATATGCCCTAAACAACAATCAAACACAATTAATCCAATCCATAAACCTAAGTCTCTGGTAACAAGCAGGAAAAATTATTAAATGATCACACTGCTACTTGAATATTTCAAACCCTGTGATTTATAATATCATCTAAAGCAATTTTACATCTTATATACGAATACCGATTGAAGTAGCCGGGTGAGGGATAGAAGCGGATATCCTTTTGATGCCCTGCAGAAAAAGATTGAAGCGAATAGCCCGGCCCCTCACCAAGGGTACACCCCCCCAGCATTCGATGAGAGGCTGAAAGGTGTAAGGTAAAGGTGAAAGGAGAAAGCTTAAAGCTAAAAGCTAAAATAAAATCATCAAGAATTGCCTTTAAATACTGCGCTTTAAAACCAAGAGTATACTGGATGTAATGAGGAACATTTGTTAAAGAATGTTAAACATCCTAGCATATGCACATAAAGGGATATTTTCGCGCAGGTTCAAACGAGTATCAATTAATAATTGAAATTTTACCGATTTAACATATCTTTGCATGATGTTTAAAAATGAGCTTAAGATATTCATAAGCATATTACTGATTACAATAATTGCCTTTACAGGTTGTAAGAGCAAATATGAAAAGTTACGTGCAAGTAATGATACCGCTAAAAAGTATCGTGAAGCTGTGCGTCTTTATGAAAAAAAGGACTACAGTAAGGCTCTCGGACTATTTGATGATCTTGTTACAAAATACCGCGGAACTGCAGAAGCAGAGGATCTTTCCTATTATTTTGCTTATACACACTACAAATTAAGAGACTATACAACAGCTAGATATCATTTTAAAACATTTGCAGATACCTATGCTTCTAGTACAAAAGCTGAAGAATGTAGATTTATGGCGGCATACTGCTTTTATTTGGAATCTCCGATATTTTCACTCGATCAGGAAAACACGATAAAAGCAATAGAGGCACTACAATTATTTATTAACCTGTATCCAAAAGGTGAACGTGTTGCCGAAGCAAGTAAATTGATTGCAAATCTTAGGGATAAACTCGAAACTAAGTCGTATGCCAATGCGAAACTATTTCTGGATATTGGCGATTACAAATCAGCAGTAATTGCTTTCAGAAATTCAGCGCGCGAATTTCCTGATACAAAATACGCTGAAGAAATGGAGTTTTTGACTGTAAAAGCTCAAGCATTGTATGCCGGAGCAAGCTTTGAGATCAAACAAGAAGATCGTTACAATGAGGCAATCCTTTTATATACTGAATTTATACAAAATTACCCATCCAGTAAATATCTAAAAGAAGCGGAAGCTATAAAAAAGAGTAGCGAAAAGGCTATTATTGATGTCAGAAAACTAATTGCATTTCAAGCAGCTGAAATGAAAGCGCAGCAAGAAAAAATCAAAGCTTTAGAAGAAAGTAAAAAAGAAGAAATAAAAAACAAATAAAATGAGTACTAGTAAACCCGTTATTCCAAACAGTACAGTTACACGTGATGTTCGTGAACTGGATAAAACAACCGATAATATTTATGAATCGATTGTGATTATAAGCAAACGTGCTAATCAGATTGCGAATAACCTGAAAGAAGAACTTCATGGTAAATTAGCTGAATTTGCATCTTCTAACGACAATTTAGAAGAGGTATTTGAAAACCGCGAGCAAATTGAAATATCTAAACATTATGAGCGTATGCCTAAGCCATCGCTTATTGCTGTCGATGAATTTTTACAGGATAAAGTTTATTATCGCAATCCTTCTAAAGAGCAAAATTAATGAAGCAAGGGAGCATAGTACTTTCAAGTGCTATGCACCGTGCATGCTTTCAGATGGGTAAATCTTTGCCCTATGCTTACAAATAAGAACATACTCCTCGGTGTTAGCGGCAGCATTGCCTCTTACAAATCTGCTTCTCTGATCCGTTTACTGGTAAAGGCCGGCGCAAATGTAAGGGTAGTTATGACTAAAGAGGCATGCAATTTCATCACTCCTCTAACGCTGTCTACCCTATCCAAAAACCCAGTTCTTAGTGCCTACTTTGATCCTGAAACAGGAACCTGGAACAACCATGTAGAATTAGGAGCATGGGCAGATTTGATGATTATTGCACCTGCAAGTGCCAATACACTAGCAAAATTAGCCAATGGATTATGCGACAATCTTCTCTCGGCAGTCTATCTTTCTTTAAAATGTCCTGTTTATTTCGCTCCGGCAATGGATCTGGACATGTGGAAACACCCGGCAACCCAAAAGAATATTGCTACATTACTAAGCTTTGGGAATATTTTAATCCAGCCGGGCAATGGTGAATTAGCCAGTGGATTATATGGAGATGGCCGAATGGAAGAACCTGAAGCCATTGTGGATATCCTGATTAATGGACTAAAAAAAAAACTTTCGCTAAAGGGTAAAAAAGCGCTAGTCACTGCGGGACCTACTTACGAGGCGATTGACCCGGTGAGGTTTATAGGAAATCATTCATCAGGGAAAATGGGATTTGCGATTGCTGAAGAACTTGCTGCTTTAGGTGCATCAGTCATACTTATTACCGGACCAACAACACTCAAAACTAATCATTCGGGAATCAAAAGAATAGATATCAACTCTGCCGAAGATATGCTTGAAGCAACCTTAACTTATTTTCCAGAATCAGATTTATCAATATTAAGTGCAGCAGTTGCCGATTACCGTCCGAAGGAAGTTTCTATAAACAAAATCAAAAAGGATAATTCAGAGTTAAAAATCGACCTTGTCAAAACTCCGGATATACTCGCAACTTTAGGAAAATTAAAAAGCGATAGGCAAATATTGGTGGGATTTGCACTTGAGACAGAAAATGAGGAAGAAAATGCAGTCAATAAACTGAAAAAGAAAAATCTGGATTTCATAGTTCTTAACTCCTTAAGAGACAAGGGTGCAGGCTTCAAAAATGATTATAACAAGATTACTATAATTGACCGGGAATTAAATAAAGAGGCTTTTGAATTAAAACCGAAGGCTTTAGTTGCAGCTGATATTTGTAAAAAAGCACTAGATTTATTAAGATGAAATACCTTATTTTTTTTTGTCTTCTAATTGGTTCTCTGAGCGTTCATTCACAGGATCTTAATGCACGTGTTCAGATTTTGGCACCCCAAATTGCCAACTCTAATCAGCGTATACTGGATATACTTGAAGCAAGTATTAAAGACTTTTTAAATAACAAAAGATGGTCGGCAGATGCATTACAACCTCTTGAGAGAATTGATTGTAATTTTGTTATAACTATTACAGATTGGGATGGTAATAGTAATTTCAAAGCTGAAGCCCAAATTCAGTCAAACAGACCTATATTCAACAGTTCTTACAGCAGTACCATCTTAAACATAAGTGATAAAGATTTTGGGTTTACCTTTTCTGAAGGACAGCCACTTGATTTTTCCGAACAAAATTATATCAATAACCTCAGCTCACTACTCGCATTTTATGCCTATATCATCACCGGCATGGATTATGATACTTTTTCTAAATTTGGTGGTACTCCTTATTTTGAAAAAGCTCAAACAGTACTAGACAATGCTCAGGCCGCTCCAAATACCGGATGGAAAGCATTTGAAAATCTGAGGAACCGTTTCTGGATCATGGAGAATCTTATGAATAAATCCTTTAATCCAATTCGTGAAAGTCTTTATACCTACCATAGAGATGGAATGGATGTAATGGCAGAGAATCAGGCAAAAGGAAGAAAAGCAATTCTTTCTGTGATTCCCCAACTTCAGAAAATCGACAGACAGAAACAAGGTGCAATCTTAAATCAAATTTTTTTTTCGGCGAAGGCTGATGAGTTAATCAAAATTCTTAGTGCAGCCGAACCCCAGGATAAAGTAAAGGCTTATAATGCTTTATCGGTGATTGACCCTGCCAATAGTTTAAAATATGAAATCCTGAAAAAACCTTAAAGCTGCCTTCAGGTTACCGGTACTTTTAATCAAAATATTTAAATTAGCTCAAATTTTTATTGATACATGCTCAAGCGACTGGCAATTAGAAATTACGCCCTGATTGATAACCTGGATATTTCATTTTCAAATGAACTAAATATCATGACCGGTGAAACCGGGGCGGGTAAATCAATCATCCTTGGAGCACTTTCCTTAATTTTAGGTCAGCGAGCAGAAGGGAAGTATTTTTTTAACCAGCAAAAAAAATGTGTGATTGAAGGAATCTTTGAAGTCAATGGATTTCAGCTTGAAGATTTCTTTACCGAGAATGATCTGGATTATGAGCCTGAAACCGTTTTGCGTCGAGAAATCTCATCCGATGGAAAAACAAGAGCCTTTATTAATGATACTCCTGTGAATTTGAATCTGCTGAAAAAACTCAGTGAAAGATTAATTGATGTTCATTCTCAGCATGCTACACTGGAGATAAATGATGAAGAATTTCAGTTACTGGTTATTGATACAGTTGCAGAAAATCAAGAACTCCTTTCAAATTATAGAAAGACCTACAAATTACATAGAACTACTCAATCACGCCTGAGAGAATTGATCAGCCAGAGTGAACAAAATAAAGCAGATCTCGATTATTTCCAGTTTCAGTTTGAAGAACTTGAAAAAGTGAGATTGGCCCCGGGTGAGCAGGAAGAACTTGAGCAGGAACAAAGTGAGTTAACTCATGCAGAGGAGATTAAGAGAAGCTTACTAATTTCAATAGGAATTTTGAGTGATAATGAACCCTCCGCCGCTACTCAAATTAAAGAAGCTTTAATCAGCTTGGGTGGTGCAGAAAAGTTTAAACCTGAGCTCAACAAAATCTCTGAACGGCTCAATAGCGCACTGATAGAAATAAAAGATCTAATCTCTGAATTAGAAGACTTTGAACAAAGAAGTCTGATTAATGAATCAAGGCTTGAAGAAGTAAATGAGCGCTTGGATTTACTTTATTCCCTGCATAAGAAGCATCGTGTAAAATCAGATACGGAACTCATCGCTGTACGGAATCAGTTTCAAGAAAAAATAAGCAATATTTTATTCGCTGATGAAGATATAGAGAAATTAAAAACCGACACCGACAAGCTTCTTGAGGAAATGACAGATCTGGCAAATGAAATCAGTGGGCGCCGGACGAATGCTATCCCAAAGGTAGAGGCACAGGTGATGCATACCCTGTCAGAAATCGGCATGCCGAATGCTGTTCTGCAAATAGTAAATGACAGACTTCCTGAAGGAAAATTCGACACGAATGGAAATAATCAGATCAGGTTTCTTTTCAGTGCGAACAAAGGGCAGAGTCCATTGCCAATGAATAAAGTTGCTTCCGGGGGTGAACTTTCCCGCTTGATGCTTGCCATTAAATCATTGGTTGCAATGCATACTGCACTTCCAACCATAATATTTGATGAAATTGATACCGGAATTTCTGGAGAAGTGGCATTAAGAGTTGGAAATATTATGGAGAAGTTGTCTAAAAATATGCAAGTTATCGCCATCACCCATTTGCCCCAGATTGCAAGCAAAGGAAATACGCATTACTGTGTTTATAAAGATGAAAAAGCAGAAATTACAAATACCAATATACGGCAACTGGATAAAGAAGAACGTGTGATGGAACTTGCCAAAATGCTCAGCGGAAATAATCCGGGAGAATCTGCGATTCAAAATGCCCGGGAATTACTATTAAAATTTTAAAGCGTTTAAAAATTAGAGATTAATAATAACTTTAAATTAATTTAAGTAAAAAACTAATATCAATCATATGTATAACTTACTGAAAGGTAAAAGAGGAATCATTTCAGGTGCTTTGGATCAAAATTCAATTGCCTGGAAAGTTGCAGAGAAAGCCCATGAAGAAGGTGCTGAATTTGTTCTTACCAATGCGCCAATAGCCATGCGGATGGGAGAAATCAACTCATTGGCTGAAGCAACAGGATCACAAATTATACCTGCTGATGCAACCAGTGTGGAAGACCTGACTAATCTTTTTACCCAATCTCAAGAAATTCTTGGTGGAAAAATAGATTTTGTTCTTCACTCCATTGGTATGAGCGTTAACATACGCAAGAAGATTCCTTATCCCGAACTAAATTATGATTACTTTCAAAAAGGAATAGATGTATCTGCACTATCCTTGCATAAAATGTTAAGTGTAGCCAAGAAGCTTGATGCAATAAATGAATGGGGAAGTGTGGTTGCACTGACCTATATGGCAGCTCAACGTACCTACCCTTTCTACACCGATATGGCAGATATCAAGGCAATGCTTGAATCAATTGCGCGTAGCTTCGGTTATCACTACGGTTTGGATAAGAAAGTTCGTATCAATACCGTTTCACAGTCACCAACAAAAACCACTGCAGGTACTGGAATTAAGGGTTTTGGCAGCTTTTATGATTATGCAGATGCAATTGCTCCGCTAGGAAACGCTGATGCTGAATCCTGTGCAGATTATTGTATCACCTTATTCTCAGACCTCACCCGGATGGTCACCATGCAAAATCTATTTCACGATGGGGGATATTCTTCTACCGGAGTAAGCGATGATGTGATGTATCGTTTAGGGGTTGAGAATGGTGAGGGTTAATATCTGAAGAATAGAATTAGAAATTTTCTCGTTCTCAATTGCACATAATTATGTTTATTGATGTGTAAATTGTGGAGTTTTTATAGTTTGAGCTTTAAGATTAATTTCTGTTCTTAAATAAAAAACTCTGGACGTTACCCGCTTGGGCGGGTCGGGCTCTACGTTACAATCTTTTTATGCTTCGCACAAAAAGGATTTCCACTTCGATCCCTAACGCTCTAAGCACCGTACACATCTAAAAAAAAAGACCCTTTGATGATTTAAAAAAATATTCCTTTGTGAGGTAAATGTGTATTTTAATTATGTCGGATTCATAATATTCATACAGGAAAATCCTATTAAATGATGACGCAAAAAAAGGGCTGACAGTTGTATCTGTCAGCCCTTTTTAGGAGATAGTCAATTAAAATAGTTTATTCCTCTTTCTTTTCTTCTTTCTTTCTTTTAACGTTTTTAGCTTTAGCAATAATCCGGATTTCTTCTTTTTCCTTATCGTAATCTACCTCCATCCTATCTCCCTCAGCAAGTTCACCTTTCAGAATTTCTTCAGCAATTGGGTCTTCAAGATGTTTCTGAATTGCGCGCTTCAAAGGACGTGCACCAAAATTTGAATCATAACCCTTTTCGGCGATGAAATCTTTGGCTGCTTCAGTAAGCTTAATTTCGTAACCCAATCCCTGAATGCGGTCAAACAAAGCCTTTAACTCAATATCAATAATCTTAAAGATATCCTCCTTAGTCAGTGAATTAAACACCACTACATCATCCACACGATTCAAAAACTCCGGAGCAAAAGCACGTTTCAACGCATTTTCTATCACTCCTCTAGAGTAAGTATCGGCCTGTGAAGATTTTGCCACGGTACTGAAACCAACACCCTGACCGAAATCCTTTAATTGTCTGGCTCCGATATTCGAGGTCATGATGATAATGGTATTCCTGAAATCAACTTTTCGCCCTAAACTGTCTGTTAGTTGACCTTCATCAAGCACCTGTAAGAGTATATTAAATACATCAGGGTGGGCTTTTTCAATCTCATCAAGAAGCACAACGGCATATGGTTTTCTTCTTACTTTTTCTGTCAATTGTCCGCCTTCTTCATAACCCACATATCCCGGAGGCGCTCCAACTAAACGTGAGACAGCGAATTTCTCCATGTACTCGCTCATGTCAACCTGAATCAATGCATCCTCTGTATCAAACATGAAACGGGCAAGTTCCTTAGCCAACTCTGTCTTTCCAACACCGGTCGGACCAAGGAATATAAACGAGCCAATTGGTTTTTTAGGATCCTTCAATCCGGCACGTGTGCGCTGAATTGCTTTAGTTAATTTCTTAACTGCATCTTCCTGACCAATCACTCGGGTGTTGATTGAATCAAACATTCCCAGTAACTTGACACTATCTGCCTGCCCAACCCGTTGAACAGGAATACCTGTCATCATGGATACTACTTCGGCAACATTGTCTTCAGTAACTGTATAACGCTTAGTTTTTGTTTCAGCTTCCCACTCACTTTTTGCTTTTTCAAGCTCTTCAAGAAGGTTTTTCTCCGTATCACGAAGTTTGGCTGCTTCCTCATATTTCTGACTGCGGACTACCTTATTCTTCTCGATTTTAATCTCTTCAATTTTCTGCTCCACATCAATAATATTTTGCGGAACATGGATATTGGTCAGGTGAACACGTGATCCTGATTCGTCAAGGGCATCAATAGCCTTATCTGGAAGAAATCTGTCGGTAATATAGCGTGTTGTTAAACTAACACATGCATTGATAGCCTCATCAGTATACGTTACACCGTGATGCTCTTCATATTTTTCTTTAATGCGGTTCAGGATTTCAATAGTCTCAACCGGAGTTGCCGGCTCAACCATTACTTTCTGGAAACGACGGTCTAATGCACCATCTTTTTCAATGTACTGACGGTACTCATCCAGTGTTGTAGCACCAATACATTGAATTTCGCCTCTTGCCAGGGCAGGCTTGAACATATTGGAGGCATCCAGCGAACCTGATGCACCACCCGCTCCAACAATCGTATGGATTTCATCGATGAACAAAATCACATCCGGAGATTTCTCCAGTTCATTCATCACTGCTTTCATTCGTTCTTCGAACTGACCACGGTATTTTGTACCCGCAACCAAAGATGCAAGATCCAGGGTAACGACTCTTTTGTTAAATAAAACCCGCGACACTTTACGTTGAACAATTCGCAGTGCAAGTCCTTCTGCAATAGCAGATTTACCAACACCTGGTTCACCAATAAGTATTGGATTATTTTTTTTACGGCGGGATAAGATTTGGGACACCCGTTCAATTTCTTTTTCACGACCAACAATAGGATCCAGTTTACCATCCTCGGCGGCACGAGTCAGGTCCCGACCGAAATTATCAAGAACAGGAGTTTTTGACTTAATGTCAGAAACCTTTTTTGGCTGACTGAAACTTTCATCCTCTCTGAAATCATCATCACCGGCAGGTGAACCCGGAGCTTCATCACGGAAACCTTCCTTATTATTTTCTACTTCTGCTTTGAAAATATCATAGTTCACATTATACTGTTGTAATATCTGTGAGGCAATATTGTCCTCATCTCTTAGAATAGATAAGAGCAAATGTTCTGTACCAATAATATCACTTTTAAATATTTTAGCCTCTAAGTATGTAATTTTTAATACTTTTTCAGCCTGCTTGGTTAATGGTATGTTTCCAAGATTTACAGTTGTACTGGATGTACCTTTCACAGAATCCTCCACAGACTTGCGCAAACGTGCTGTATCAACCCCTAAACCTTTTAAAATTTTTATTGCCATTCCATCGCCTTCGCGGATAAGTCCCAGCAATAAATGTTCTGTGCCAATATAGTCATGGCCTAGACGCAGAGCTTCTTCTCTGCTATATGATATTACGTCTTTGACGCGTGGAGAAAATTTCGCTTCCATTAGTATACCTTTCTGTATGATTTAACGCCCTAAGCTATTAATAAAATGGATTAATAGACCTCTTGCTTTGACAACAAGTTATCAACAATTACGCCATTTCAGTTAAAAAGGTTTTACGATAGAAAGACATAATAAAGTTTACATGTCTCTGACTAAAATCCGATATTTGAGATACAATTAAAATACAAATGTCAGACGAAAAAATAATATTTTCTATGGCGGGGGTAAATAAGATTTACCCACCACAGAAGCAAGTTCTCAAAAATATCTATCTATCCTTTTTTTACGGAGCGAAGATCGGGGTAATCGGATTGAATGGTTCCGGTAAGTCATCCGTACTAAAAATTATTGCAGGATTAGACAAATCCTACCAAGGTGAAGTTGTCTTTGCTCCTGGCTTTACAGTTGGTTATTTAGCCCAAGAACCTATTTTAGACCCTGAGAAGACGGTCAAGGAAGTTGTAGAGGAAGGAGTTGCTTCAACCACTGCCATCCTGAAAGAGTATGAGGAGATCAATGAAAAATTCGGGCTTCCGGAGGTTTATGAGAATGCTGATGAGATGGATAAACTACTCGCCAGGCAAGGCGAATTACAGGATCAAATAGATGCATGCGGGGCATGGGAACTAGACAGTAAACTGGAGCGGGCAATGGACGCCTTACGTTGTCCGGAACCTGAAACCAAAATTGCCATATTGTCAGGCGGCGAACGCAGACGCGTAGCATTATGTCGTTTGCTACTTCAGGAACCAGATGTACTTTTGCTTGATGAGCCAACCAATCACCTCGATGCGGAAAGCATAGACTGGTTAGAGCAGCACTTGAAACAATACAAGGGGACTGTAATTGCGGTTACCCACGACAGATATTTCTTGGATAATGTGGCCGGATGGATTCTTGAACTTGACCGAGGAGAAGGAATCCCATGGAAAGGGAATTATTCATCTTGGCTTGAACAAAAATCCAAGCGTCTGGAATCTGAAGAAAAAACTGAAAGTAAACGTCAGAAGACTCTGGAAAGAGAATTGGAATGGGTGCGTATGGCTCCAAAAGCACGTCATGCCAAATCAAAAGCACGTTTATCCAATTATGAGAAACTGGCTTCTGAAGACACTAAAGAACGTGAAGATAAACTGGAATTATTCATCCCTCCAGGACCAAGACTTGGTAACCTTGTCATTGAGGCTCAGAATGTAACTAAAGCCTTTGGAGATAAAATTCTATTTGATAATCTGAGTTTTTCATTACCTCCTGCTGGTATTGTTGGAATAATCGGTCCAAATGGAGCCGGGAAAACAACTTTGTTTCGCTTAATTACAGGCCAGGATCAACCGGATGCAGGCTCCTTCAGAGTTGGTCCGACGGTGGCTTTAGGCTATGTCGATCAGAATCATGATGACCTGAATCCTGAAAAATCAGTATGGGAAAACATCACCGATGGTAATGAAACTATCCTACTTGGCAATAGACCAATCAACTCAAGGGCTTATGTCTCCAAATTTAACTTCAATGGAGCAGATCAGCAGAAAAAGGTTGGTGTTTTATCCGGTGGAGAAAGAAACCGAGTTCACCTTGCAATTACCCTCAAGAAAAGCTCCAATGTATTATTACTGGATGAGCCTACTAACGATATTGATGTGAACACATTGAGAGCACTTGAAGAAGGATTAGAGAATTTTGGTGGTTGTGCAGTAATCATTTCCCACGACCGGTGGTTTTTAGATAGGGTTTGTACTCATATTCTTGCTTTTGAGGGTAATTCACAGGTTTACTATTTCGAAGGAAATTATTCTGAATATGAAGAGAACAGAAAGAAACGTACGGGAGATATTACTCCTCACCGTTTGCGGTATAAAAAACTGACTGATTAATATTATGCCCGGACTGGTTGGCGATAACGCCAACCAGAGGGAAAGATGAATATCTTATGGTCGGTACGCTATTGCCCATTTTAAGTTTTTATTCTTCGTCCGCCCAGGGCGGACGAGATTTCTGTTTTAAATAATTCTATAAACATTTGACCCCTTCAGGGTCAATAGAAAAAGTTCCAACCTGGATTCTCCTTTGGTCAGTGTTATCACCGTACGATAACCCCCAATAAAACTCGTCTGTAAGAACATCCACAAGAGAAGCGACTAAAGGACCGTGCAGAAAGGCACTAACTCCTCATTGTTAATATGTTAACAAATAAATAACATACCTATGTCGATAGATTGACAGATTATCAACTATCTTTAATTGTATTGCAATTTCCTGTTTTACACCGGTTTAAATAAAAATTCAATATTGAATAAAAATTTATGACTTGGAAGAAATTTAATGGAGAAATTATCGAGAGTCCGATCCTCGAAGAAGTTGAGCATGCTATCGAACGCGAATCTGCGCTAGGAAATAAATTGAAAGTTTGTATTGGCACCGATTCCCAAGTTAAAGGATCAATCATCGACTTCGCGACTGCCATCGTATTCTTAAGAGAAAAGAAAGGTGGATTTATGTACATCCACCAGGAACGATCTTCCTTGAAAATGGGAATCAAGGAGCGGATGCTCTCTGAAGTCCAGAAGTCAATCGAATGCGCCTATTCTCTTTGTGATTTGCTTGATCTTTATGATGTCGAACTGGAAGTTCATGCAGATATTAACACGAACCCAAATTTCAAATCAAATATGGCCCTCCATGAAGCGATGGGGTATATTTTAAGTATGGGTTTTGTTTTTAAAGCAAAGCCTGAAGCCTTTGCAAGTTCAGCTTGCGCCAATAAGCTTGTGCAGTAAATAAAAAAACCATTGTTATTAGGCAATGGTTTTTTTAGGTATTATAAGTGGTTTATGACGATTTAAGTTTCAAGTGTTCGATAGCGATCTGCCTTATATTCTCCATGTCTTCTTCCGTTTCTTCCTCTACTTCCTTTTCATAGATAAATCCATTGCTGCTCACCAACAGTGTGCCTTGAGTATATTTTTCATTATGCTGAGTTGAATCAAGTCCTTCTTCCTCTTCTTCAGAGCTAACACGCATTGGCTGTAATAAGTTAATAAATTTGAAGATTCCATAAGAAACAATAAAGCTATAGGAAACTGTGATTGCAACTAATTTAAGTTGGGTAAAGAAAAACTCATGATTTCCGTAGAACCACCCATCAGAACCAGCAGGATTAACAGTTTTTGTAGCCAGAAGCCCGGTCAACAATAATCCTACTACACCACCAACTCCATGGCAGGGAAATACATCAAGAGTATCATCCAATGTAGTTTTTGATTTCCAGTAAACTGCGAGATTAGATATTATCGCTGCAACAAATCCTATGAAGATACTCTGTGGAATTCCGACAAATCCTGCTCCAGGGGTAACAGCTGCAAGTCCGACGACAGCCCCGATACAAAAACCAAGTACAGATGGCTTCTTACCTCTCACTACATCGAAGAACATCCATGACAATCCTCCGGCAGCTCCTGAAACATTAGTTGTAGCAAAAGCAGATACAGCCAGCGCATTGGCTCCCAGTGCAGATCCAGCATTAAATCCAAACCATCCAAACCATAATAAACCAGTTCCTATCAATACATAAGGAATATTTGCCGGCGGAACTTCTTGTCCGTTAATATGCGTTTGCCTGCGCTTCAACACCAGTGCTCCTGCCAAAGCTGCCATACCTGCAGTGATGTGAACTACCGCACCACCGGCAAAATCAAGTCCACCCATTTTAAACAAAAACCCATCAGGATGCCATACCCAATGCGCGATTGGCGCATAAACCAGCAAACTAAACAGAACAATAAATAAAATATAAGAGGTAAAACGTATACGCTCAGCAACTGCTCCAACTACCAAACCAGGGGTTATTATAGCGAACATCAATTGGAAGAGTGCAAAAAGTGTTAATGGTATAGTTGGTGCCAGACTCCAGGGTTCGCCTGAGTTAACACCCTGAAAGAAAATAAAAGTTCTTGGATCTCCAATAATACCACCAAGACTCTCCCCAAAAGAAAGACTGAATCCAACAGTCACCCAAAGTATACTTACAACGCCGGCAGCAACAACGCTCTTGATCATTGTTGAAATAACGTTTTTACGATGAACCATCCCACCATAAAAAAATGCTAAACCAGGTGTCATCAGAAAAACCAGTGCCGTAGCAACAAGTAACCAAGCGATATCAGCTCCGTTATACTTGCCGGTATCGGGAAAGTCCGGAAGAGAAGGAACAAAAACTGCAGCTACAGCTATGATGGAAAGAACTAAAAATGGTAAAATTTGTTTTAATCCAACTTTCATGATGAAATTTATTAATAACCGAGGTAAATTTTAATTATTTCTTACAAATGTATAAGCATTTTGAATAAAATCAATATTTTTTTGATACATTTTAGTAAAAAATGCAATTTTTGAGAATTTTATAATCAAAAATGAAATTTTATCAGATAAAATGCTTTACAAATAGGCTAAAATTTAAAATATTGCAAATACAATCATGTAAAATCATGAAATTTTAAACTGAATTTTGAAATTTTAATTAAAATGAAAGTAATAGTGAGAATAAAGTGGCGTTTTTTATGAAAAAGACTGCAAAAAAAAAGAAATTATGAAGGGTAGAATTGCTAAATAGCCCGGTGCTTTAGCTCCGGGTAAATTAACCGGTTTTTAGGGCGGGCTTCAGCCCAAAACCCTAAGCGGCCTAAATGGAACAAATACTGGCGCTTTAGCACCACATTGCCGATAAATAATTAACAATTTATATTCTATAGGGCTGAAGCCCAATGTCATTTTCCTCAGCAATTGCAGAATATTGGGCTGAAGCCCCTGAAACGACCTATCTTGTTGACCCCAGCTAAAGCTGGGGCCTATTGAGCAACCTTGCTAGTGTAATGATTGAATAAAAAATACTGAGCGTTGGGATAGCCGTATCGCACAATAGCC
>Ga0164293_10002948_pt1 | contig 14442 bp, 12 predicted proteins | sample GEODES118metaG_FD_111487 | JGI IMG/M metagenome (GOLD analysis project Ga0164293, IMG submission 111487) | Eutrophic lake water microbial communities from Lake Mendota, Wisconsin, USA - GEODES118 metaG | ecosystem: Environmental > Aquatic > Freshwater > Lake | place: USA: Lake Mendota...
AAACCGGTGCATATCCTGACGGCGAGCACCACGGTGCGCCGTATCGTGAACATGACGGCGCTGACTGTCGCAGATGCCAACGCCACCCGCTGAACACCCGGCAAGATCAGGGTAATCGCGCCGACTGCGGCAATCGGCCGGTCATGGACTGGTCAAGCCGGTATTGCCGCGGTGATTAGCCCAGTGACAGAGCGGGCGCTCACATCAATGTTTTGATTTCCCGAGTAAGGCAGTGACCAGTGCGGGTTAGCCCTTGCTTTTTTTACGCATATCCGTCACACTCATGCGCTGAAAGTTTAGGGTTAACCCGTGCGAATGGGGAAGTTGTCACGGATTGACCCCCGAGGTTCAGAGAAGGTTTTTCATGCTTTGCAAATCGGGCGGTGGCTGGAAAAACGCCCTGGCTGTGGTCCTGCTGGCCTTGGTGCCTGCAACGGTTTCGCTGGCCAAAGGTCCAAACAGCACTGAAAAACCCGCCGAAACCACGATTGCGGTGGCCCAACTGCCGGTACAAGGTCAGCAAGTGCTGACTCTGATCTACCGGGGCGGGCCGTTCAAGCATGACAAGGACGGCACGGTGTTCGGCAACCGGGAGCGTTTACTGCCCCTGCATCCGCGCGGTTATTACCGCGAATACACCGTCAGGACACCAGGGGTCAGCCATCGGGGTGCGCGCCGTATCGTCTGTGGTGGCAAGCAAGTCACTGCACCGGACGCCTGCTACTACACCGAGGACCATTACGCGAGTTTCAGGCGCATCGTTCAGTGACCGGCACTGCCGATTCAAGCAAGGTTTCGACGTTTTTCAACCTGAGTTTTTCATGGAAAGAACCACGAAGATGGACAAGCCACTTCGTACTGTCAGGCCCAACATCGTTCAGTCCATCCGCGCCTTCAGGGTGCCGGATCTGCAGGAGGCCGCCACCGAATTGGGCCACCATTTCCTGTATGCCAATCTGGCTTCGGCCCAGAGCAAGCAGGATGTGCTGGACATGATCGCGGCGCAGTACACCTTCCCCTCACACTTCGGCAAGAACTTTGACGCGCTCTACGACTGCATGACCGATCTGGTCCACAAGTCGGGACAGCAGCCCGGGTTCATTGTGGTGCTCGAGCACATTCCGGCCAATGTCAAATTTGACAAGGAGGCGCGCGAGCAGCTCCTAGACATCTTCCGCGATGCGGCCGATTACTGGGCGGACCGAAACATACCGTTTCGATGTTTCTATTCTTTTCTGTAGCCCGTTCCCCAGAAATTGGCCAAGGGGAACGGGCCAGCGAGGCCCAGCAAGCAACCGACGAAGGCGGCGAAGTGATGCCCACCGACAAACTGGTGGACATCTCGCCGCTGGCGCTGCGCATGAGCAGCCCGTTCAACGCCGGTTACTGGCTTGCTGCTGCTTGAGACAGGCGGTCGAGACACCTGCCCAAAGACCCACCGAGCAGCCTGAGAAAGCCCGTCAAGCGACGGGCTTTTTTCATGGCGGGGGCGACAAGCTGCGCGCCAACTCGACGTATTCAGCCACCGCCACCTCCTCGGCGCGGCGTTGCACATCGAATTGACCGATCAGCCCGCGCTCATCGAGCCAGCGTCCAAGACTGTGGCGCAGCAGCTTGCGCCGCTGGCTAAAGGCCAGTTGCACCAATTGCCCCAGCAGCGCCGGATCAACGGATGGCGGCTTGGCCAGCGGGCGCATGCAGACCACGGCGCTGTCGACCCGCGGCGGCGGCTCAAAGCACTGTGGCGGCACAAACAGCACCGACTCCATCTCATAGCGCCATTGCAGCATCACACTCAGGCGACCGTAGGCACTGGTCGCCGGCGCTGCCACCATGCGATCGATGACTTCCTTTTGCAGCATGAAGTACTGGTCTTCAATCCGATCGGCCAGTGGCAGCAAATGAAACAAGAGGGGCGTGGAGATGTTGTAGGGCAGGTTGCCGACCACGCGCAGGCGACCGGGGGCCGGTGCGAGCCGGTCGGCCACGGCCCGGAAATCGAGCTTGAGCACATCGGACTCGATGACCTCAAGCTGGCCATGACCGCGCAAACGCGCGGCCAGATCCCGGTCGAGCTCGACCACCGCCAGGCGCCCCAGGCGCTCGACCAGAGGCTGCGTCAGGGCCGCCAGACCGGGGCCGATTTCCAGCATGGGCTGACCGGGCCTGGGGTCAATGGCGCGCACAATGGCTTCGATGGTGGCGCTGTCGGCCAGAAAGTGCTGGCCAAAGCGCTTGCGCGCAACGTGCTTCAAAACCCGTGCCTGTTACTGCGGGGGCTCGCGGTATTCGACGTAAGCGCGCCCCCGCACATCCTGCAGCCACGCACGCAAGGTCTCTTCACTCTTGCGCTCGCGCAGTTCGCGGCGCGCCAGCTCACGGCGCTCCTTGTCGGTCAGCGGCACTTCGCGGCGCTCAAGAACCTCGATCAGGTGCATGCCAAAGCGTGAAATGACTGGGTCGGAAATCTCCCCTGGATCCAAGGTGTCCATGACCTGCTCGAACTCGGGGACCATCATGCCGGGGCTGGCCCAGCCCAAATCACCCCCATTGCGGGCCGAGCCATCTTCACTGAATTCGCGGGCGAGCTGGCCGAAATCGGACTGCCCGGCGCGCACACGCGCACGCAACTCAATCAGGCGCGTGCGCGCCAGTTGCTCGGTCAAACGAGGACTCGGTCGCAGCAGGATGTGCCGCGCCCGCGTCTGCACCACCGTGTTGAGCTCGTCGCCAGGCAGCCTGCGCTCGAGCACCTTGAGCACATGAAAGCCGGCGCCACTGCGCACCGGGCCCACCACAGCGCCTACGGGCTGACCCTGCGTGGCCTGCACGAACAAGGCCGGGTAGCGATCGGGGGCGCGCAGGCCGAGCTGCCCGCCGGTCTGTGCATCGGGTGAGTTTGAGGCCTGTTTGGCCAGCGCGGCAAAGTCAGCCCCTTGATCGAGGCTGCGGCGCAGTTGCTCGGCGCGGGCCTGCAGCTGACGCAGCTGCTCGTCTGTGCTGTCCTCCGGCACAGCCACCAGAATCTGGGCCAGGTGGATCTGCGTCGGCTCGGCGGCGGCAGCGGCGGCCTGGCGCTCGCTCAGGTGGCGGTCGATCTCCTGCTCGGTGACGCGCACGCGTGCGTCGACTTCGCGTTCGCGCAGCCGCATCAAGGCGATTTCGTCGCGCACTTCGCGCCTGTAGCGCTCCGGGCTCATGCCGTCGGCCTGCACGCGCCGGAACAACTCGTCGACACTGATCTGGTTTTGCCGCGCCACATCGGCCACGGCCTGCTCGACCGCGCCGTCCTCGACGCGGATGCCCATATCGGCGGCCATCTGCACCTGCGCGCGCTCGACGATCAGGCTCTCGAGCACCTGACGGGCCAGCTCGGGCGAGACCTGCTGAGCCGCTCCCTGGGCCACCACCCGTCGGCTGCGGTTGTTCACATCCTGGTTGGTGATCGGTTCGGCGTTGACGATGGCCACGATAAAGTCGAGTGGTCGAACCGCTGAGGCGCTCGCGCGCGTCGATGGCGTGGCCTGGGCCCAGGCCGCCATTGCGGCTGCGCCCAACCATGCAGCCAGCACAAACCGGCCGATGCGGCGAGAAGAGATATCAGTCATAGTTGGAAAACCGGCTCGGTGGGCTGACCTGATCGCGCAGGTACTGGTAACGGGGGATGTTGTTCTTGAGCACTCCCAGGGGATTGTTGCCGATGCTGGAAAGGCCTAGAAGTTCCAATTGCAACATGATCTGCGTATTGGCACGGCTCGCGCCGCTGGCCGAGCGCTGCAGCACCGCCCGGCCGATCCAGCAACAGCCGTCGTACTCCAGACCCAGGACGGTGTCGACCAAGCGCCCGTCCGTGACGCTGTAATTGAGCCGCCCGACGCTGTACCAGCGCCCTCCGGGCCGGCCAGCGGCCGGGTCCTGACCGCGTTTGCCCCACAAATTCTGGATCGGCCACTGCCAGCCCAAGTCGAGCTGCTCGCTGCCGCTGTCGCCGGTCGTCACCGGGCGCTGCAGCCGGTAGGCCGAAGTGAGCACCCGATAAGGCCCGGGATGGTACCGAGTCCCCAGCGCCAGCCGCTGCGACTGGCTGCGCTTGGGGTTGTACTGCGTGAGCACGTCCAAGCCCCAATGCGGCGAGGCATTGACCGTGGCGCCGACCATCACATCACTGAGGCGCTCGGCATTGACAGGGGGCGGGCCGCCATTGAGCGTGACGTCCTGGTCGGTAAAGCGCACCCGTTGGGCGATACCCAAGCGCAGCATCTCGGCACCCGATTCAGGCCGCAGCACGCGCGAAGTCAGGCCGAGCGTGAGCAGGTTCGCGTCGGCGATCCGGTCGTTGCCAACAAAGCTGTTTTCGGTAAACAGGGTGGCAAAGCTGAAGCTGTTTTCAGCGCTGTCGTAATTGGGCAGTCCACTTTGCTGGCGCAAGGGCGTGTAGACATAAAGCGCGCGCGGCTCGAGCGTTTGCACGAAGGCATTGTCAAACCAGCTGGCCTGGCGCTCAAACACCAGCCCCGAGTCGAGACTGAAGGTGGGCACGCTGCGGCTGGCCGAGCGGGCGCCGCGCCAGACTTCCTCGAAGTTGTACTGCGTCAGATGCAGTTGCACCTTGGGCGTGATGTAGCCGCCCGGCCCCACCCAGGGCCGGCTCAACTGCCCGCGAACATAAAGCCGGTCGGCATTGGTCTGCTGCGTGCGGCTGCGCAGGGCCGAAAACCGGGTGAAGTCACTCTCAACCACGCTCTCCACCCCGCCCAGCGCCGTGTCCCAGAAGCTGGCGTGGCGCACCACCAGTTGTGGCAGGCGATCGTACGGCGGCACGATGGGCTGCAGGGGATCCTGCAAGGTCTGCCATTGCAAGGTGCGAAAGCTGGCCTGCACCGCGCCTTGCGACCAGGACAGGATCACGTCCGAGGGCAGCAGACGCTGCGTCAGCACCTTGCTTTGGCGCGGAAAGTCGCGCCAATAGTCGTCGTCGCTGACCCGGTTGAGATTGAGGTTGTACGAGAACGCGCCCCAAGATGCGGCCTGCGCGCTCAAGCGACCGCTGTGCTGATAACTGTAAGACCAGCGCTCGCGCTGGTTAAGCCGGTCGTTGGGCAAGACATTCAGGCGCAGGGAGCCTTGGTCGCTGGGCTCCAAATAGCGCACCTCGACGCCCAGGTCCACGCCGCGCTTGCTCATTGCCGTGGGCGTGATCGTGGCATCGCGGTTGGGCGCAATGTCCAGGTAATAAGGCAAGGTCAGGCTAAAGCCGCTGGCCGTATCGACCGCGTAGCTGGGCAGCAGAAAACCCGACTTGCGCCGGCTGCTCAGGGGAAAGCTCACAGTGCCTGGCCATGCCAGCACAGTGAAGTCGTAAAACCGCAGCTTCAGGTTGCTCGCCTGTCCGATCTCGGACTCGAAGTCAAAGTCAAAACGATCGGCCAGCAGCTGCCACGCGGGCCGCCAGCTGTCTTCGTTGTCGCGCTCGCACGTGGTGTAGCTGGCGACCTGGGCGGTCATGCGCTGATCGCCCTGAAAATCAAAGCGCTGCGCCTGCCCCTGCGCACCGCCAAGAAAGCGGTACTGTGGCCGCAGAAAGAAACCTTCGAAGGTGTCCATCCGCAGGCTCAGTTCCTGACCACTGAACACATTTCCGGCGCGGGCCACCCGCACTTGACCGTCGGCTTGCACCGTCTGCGTGAGCTCATCGAGCTGCAAGCGCTGCGCACGCAGCGCTGTCAGGCCTTTGCGCAACTCGGCGCTGCCTTCGATGACCAGCTGCACATCGCTCTGGCCCTGCAGACGCTCGCCCGTGACGAAAGCCGGCGCATCGCGCTCACTTTGCGCCGAGGGCGTTTCGGCCAGCATGGGCGAGGCACGCAGACGCAGCCCCACCTCAGGCCCCTGAGCGACGGCGGACGCGATCTGGCCCAGGCATGCGCCAGCCAACAGAAAAAACCGCATGTCCAGGGCCGAACGCATGGTGAATATGAGATAAACCGGTCTGCAGACTTTGCGCAGACTCGAGCAACAATTATCCATGACCACCCCTGCACCTGCACCTGCACCCGCGACGCCGGTGCCTTGGGCCGATTCGGCCCGAGGCCTGGCTTTTGAACACTGGTTGCACGCCACGGCCGCAGACCAAGGGCTGCGGCCCGACAGCCTCAGGCTGGCGTCGGCCGACGCCAGCTTCCGGCGCTACCTGCGAATAGACGGCCTCGACGGCACAAGCCGCATCATCATGGACGCGCCACCGGACAAGGAAGACTGCCGGCCCTTTGTGCAGGTGGCAGCCTTGATGCGACGAGCAGGGGTGCATGCGCCCGAGGTGCTGGCCTGGGACGAAGCCCAGGGCTTCATGCTGCTGACCGATCTGGGCGCACAGACCCTGATGCAGGTCATCACGGCCAGCGGCCCGCCAGCGGCAGCCCCCCTGCGAGGCCAGCCCACGCACGAGCTCTACATGGGGGCCATCGATGCCCTGCTGCGCTGGCAACTGGCCTCCAAACCCGAGGTGCTGCCACCCTACGATGACGCTTTGCTCTCGCGCGAGCTCGCGCTGTTCGATCAGTGGTACGTCAAGGTGCACCGCCGGCTCGAGCTCAGCGCCGAGCAGCAGCGCACGCTGGCGGACGCGCTGACTGCGATCAAGGCGCACAACCTGGGCGCACTCGGCGCGGCACGGGTGTACGTGCACCGCGACTTCATGCCGCGCAACCTCATGATCGGCGCGCAGGGCCTGGGTGTGCTGGACTTCCAAGATGCGGTCTATGGCCCGATCAGCTATGACATCGCCAGCCTGATGCGCGATGCCTTTCTAAGCTGGGAAGAAGAATTCGTCATCGACATCACGGCGCGCTACTGGCAGCAGGCGCGGCAGGCCGGCTTGCCGGTGGGCTCGGACTTTGGCGAGTTCTACGAAGCGGTGGAGTGGATGGGCCTGCAGCGCCACCTCAAGGTACTGGGAATCTTTGCCCGCCTGACGCTGCGTGACGGCAAGCCGCAATATCTGGCCGACACCCCGCGCTTTATCGGCTACGTGCGCAGCACCGCCGCACGCTACCGGGCGCTGGCGCCGCTGCTGCGGCTGCTCGAAGAAGTCGAAGGCGGCGCACTGCAGGCCGGCTACACCTTCTGAGCATGGCACGGTTTTTCGTCGATCGGGATCTGGCTGCAGGGCTCAGCCTGGATCTGCCGGCAGCCGCTGCCCGCCATGTCCAGGTACTGCGGCTGCAGCCCGGCGCCCAGATCACGCTGTTCAACGGCCGAGGCGGGCAGTGGGGTGCGCGCATCGAGCGCATGGGCCGCACCTCGGTAGAGGTGTGCGTACAAGCCCTCGAGGCCGCGGCGCCGGACGTGGCGCGGCCCGTGCACCTGGCTTTGGGCATGCCCGCCAACGAACGCATGGATTGGCTGGTCGAGAAGGCCAGCGAACTTGGTGCCCACGGCATCTGGCCCTTGCAGACCACGCGCAGTGTGCTGCGCCTCAGTGGCGAGCGCGCCCTCAAAAAGCGCGCCCACTGGCTCGCGGTGGCGCGTGCCGCCTGCGAGCAATGCGGCGGCAACCGCATCCCCGAAATCGGCGAGGTCAGTGAGCTGCCGCAGTGGCTGATGCGCACCGACCACGCCCCCTTGCGCTGCGTGTTGTCGCTGGCAGCCGACGCCCAACCCCTGGCCCTGTGGCTGCATCGAGTCCCCGCGGACGCTGCCGTGCAGTTTCTCAGCGGGCCCGAAGGTGGCCTCTCGCCCGCGGAGGAAGACGCGGCCCGGCAAGCAGGCTATGCGCCGGTCAGCCTGGGGCCGCGGGTGCTGCGCGCCGAAACGGCGGCGCTGACTGCATTGACGCTGGCCCTGCAGCGGCCCCCGGCTTAGAAGCCTGCACCCGGGCCTTGCCGACGCCCTGAGCTGGCAGTCGCGCCCGCTACACCCGGCAACAAGGCGGCGGATGTATAAACGGGAGCTTATGAACGCGAACCTGTGGTTGCTGGTGGCCTGCCAAGGCCTGTTCTTTACGAACAACGTCACCTTCATCGCCATCAATGGCCTGGTCGGCCTGAGCCTGGCACCGCTGGGCTGGATGGCCACCTTGCCGGTCATGGGCTACGTGGTCGGCGGCGCGTTGTCCACTGGCATCGTGGCGCGCAGCCAAAAGCGGTATGGGCGCAAGGTGTCCTTCCAGATCGGATTGGCCGTGGGCGCGCTCTCGTCCCTGCTGTGCGCCTGGGCCGCCTACAGCAGCAGTTTTTGGCTGCTGGTGGCAGCCACCGTGGTGGCCGGCTACTACAACGCCAATGCACAGCTCTACCGTTTCGCCGCGGCCGAACTGGCCCAGCCGTCGGCGCGCGAAAAAGCCGTTTCAATGGTCATGGCCGGCGGCCTCATCGGCGCCATCGCCGGCCCCAATTTGGCGGCGGCCACCAAGTCCATGACGGCCGTGCCCTTTGCCGGCGCGTATTTCGCACTGGCCCTGGTGGCCTTGCTCGGCATGGCGCTGCTGGCCTTCATCGACTTTCCACCGTCGCCGGCCAAAACCAGCGCCGGCGGTGGCCGGCCTTTGGCGCAAATCGCCCGCCAGCCGACCTTCATCGTGGCTGCCGCAGCAGGCGCCCTGGGCTACGGGGTGATGAACCTGCTGATGGCCGCCACGCCGCTGGCGATGCAGACCTGCGGCCTGCCCTTTTCCGATGCGGCCCTGGTGCTGCAGTGGCATGTGATCGGCATGTTCGCGCCGGGCTTTTTCACCGGTCACCTGATCAAGCGTCTGGGCAGTCTGAACGTGATGGGCCTGGGCCTGCTGCTCAACGTGGTGTGCGTGCTCGTGGCGCTGTCGGGGGTGGAGTTGCATCACTTCGAAATTGCGCTGTTCCTGCTGGGCGTGGGCTGGAATTTCCTGTTCACGGCCAGCACCGCGCTGTCGCTGTCAACCTACCGTCCCGAGGAGCGTGACAAGGCGCAAGGCGCGCTCAACTTCTGCGTCTTTGCCGTCATGGCCGTGTCGTCCTTCGCCTCCGGCGTGCTGGTCACCTCGCAAGGCTGGGCCTGGCTGAACCTGGGCTCGCTGCTGCCGCTGGGCTTGACGGGGGCCGGCCTGCTCTGGCTGGCCTTGCAGCGTCGCGCCGCACCTGCGGCCACGCCCTAGTCGAGCCGCCTGCTCAAGCGGGCAGCCCGGCGATCGGCCGGGGCGGCTTACTCAGGCAGCCGGGCGATCACATGGGCCACCGAAGCGGTGAGCTTTTTGGCATAAGGCACGTGCAGGAACTCATTGGGTCCGTGGGCGTTGCTCTTGGGCCCGAGCACGCCGCACACCATCATCTGGGCTTTGGGAAAACTCTGGCTGAGCATGTTCATCAGCGGAATCGTGCCGCCCTGACCGATGGTGGCGCAGCCGGCCCCAAAGAAAGCCTGTGAAGCGCCTTGCAGCGCCTGCTCGAACCATGCCGCGGTCGAAGGGGCATTCCAGCCGGTGGCGCCGGCGCCGCCCTCAAACGTGACTTTGGCCTGATAGGGCGCGTTGTCTTCAAGCAGCGCCTTGAGCGAGCGCACGGCCGCGGCCGCGTCCACCAGAGGCGGCAGGCGCAGCGAGAGCTTGAAGGCGGTGTAGGGCCGCAGCACGTTGCCGGCATCGCCAATGGCAGGCAAGCCCTGAGCGCCCGTGACGCTGAGCGTGGGGCGCCAGGTGCGGGCCAGCAGGGCCTGCAAGGGATCGCTGCTGACCGGCAGGGTCAGCCGGGTCGAGCCTTCGCAGTCGTGGTGGGCCCAGGGAAAACGCTTGAACAGGTCTTCGCCGAGGATCTGCGCCGTCACGCGGGCCTGCTGCAGACGCTCGGGCGGCACCTCGCAGTGAAACTGTGGCGGCAGCAGATGACCGGTGGCGCTGTCTTCGAGCCGGTCGAGCAGCTGGCGCATGATGCGAAAGCTCGAGGGCACCACGCCACTGGCATCGCCCGAATGCACGCCCTCGGTGAGGACCTCGACCTTGAGGGTGCCGGTCACGTTGCCACGCAAACTGGTGGTCAGCCAGAGCTGGTCGTAGTTGCCCGCGCCCGAGTCCAGGCAAATCACCAAGCCGACCTCGCCGAGGCGGTCCTTGAGCGCTTGCACATAAGCGGGCAAATCGGTCGAGCCGCTCTCCTCGCTCGTCTCGATCAGGCCGACGATACGCGGATGGGGCACCGACTGGCTCTTGAGGGCCTCAAGGGCTGCGATGCTGGCATACACCGCATAGCCGTCGTCGGCGCCGCCTCGGCCGTAGAGCTTGCCGTCTTCGTAGCGGGCGCTCCACGGGCCCAGATCGCTGCGCCAGCCGTCAAACTCAGGCTGCTTGTCAAGGTGGCCGTACATCAGCACCGTGGGCTGGCGCTGCGCCGATACGGCTGAGACACTGCGCGTTGCGGCGACCTCAAAAAAGATCACCGGCGTGCGGCCAGGCAGGCGCACGACCTCCAGGGTCAGACCCGGCACCTTCTGGGCCAGCACCCAGTCGGCCGCCTGACGCACCACCGCATCGATGTGGCCATGCTCGGCCCATTGCGGATCGAACATCGGCGACTTGGCGGGGATGGCGATGTAGCGCGAGAGTTGCCCGACGATATCGGCGTCCCAGCGGGCGCTGATCTGCTCGATCGCACGGGCATGATCGAAGGTGGCTGCAGGCCAGGGTGCGTTCATGAGGCTATCCTTTCAAACGGGAGGCTGGTGGGCCACTTGTCCAAACGAGCCCCGCCGGGGCTTGTTTGCTATTTTTGCACCGCTGCGCCGGGCAGGCGGCTCAGCATCAGAGCCCGGCGAGCCAAGCGGGCGCGTTGACAGCGATCGCGCCGAGCAGCGCCAAAAGCGCCAACACCGGCAGCACGCCCCAGCGCCGAGCGCCCAGCAGCCACAAGGCCAGCAGAACCAAGGCCAGCGCCAGGGTGTCGGCAGACGCCCTGGGCTCGGGCCAGATCACCGCCTGCAAAAACGTCCAGCCCAGGCTGGCGATCACACCAATCACCGCGCAACTGACCGCCCTGAGCGGCAAGGCATACACCGGGCGACCGCGGCTGGCCTCGACCCAGGGTCCGCCAGCCAAGATGAACACGAAAGAGGGCAAAAAGGTGAACCAGGTGGCCACACAGGCGGCCAGCACACCACCGGCCAACAAGGCCTGCGGGCCCAAAATCTGCTGGCCCCAGGCGCCGACAAAGGCGACAAAAGCCACCACCATGATGAGCGGCCCGGGCGTGGTTTCGCCCAGCGCCAGACCGTCCATCATCTGGGCGGTGGTCAACCACTGATGCTGCTCCACCGCAGCCTGCTGGACATAAGGCAGCACGGCATAAGCGCCACCAAAAGTCAGCAAGGCCGCGCGGGTAAAAAAGGCGGCCATCTGGGTCAAAGTGGCATCCCAGCCCCACAGCGCAAGCAAGAGCAGCATGGGCAGCGCCCACAAGAGCAAACCGGCAGCCAGCACCCACAGCAGACGGCGACGCTCAGGCTGGGCATGGTCGGGCAAGGGGCTGTGGTCGTCAATCAGGGCCGCATGGGCTTGAGCGCCCGCAGAAGGCGGCCGCTCATCGCGCCCCAGGGCGCTCGGGGCCCAACGGGACGCCGCCCAGCCCAGCCCCAAAGCCAGCAGCACCACCGCCGGAAAGGGCCCATCAAACACCGCCAGGGTGACAAAAGCGGCCAGGGCCAAAAGCCAGGGCAGGGGTCGGCGGTGAGGGGGCTCTAGGCAGCGACAGCCTAACCGGTACAGCGCATGCAAGACCAGGGCGGCCACGGCAGGCTTGAGGCCGTACAGCAAGCCGGCGGCCATGGGATGATGACCGTAAAGCACATACAAGCCACTTAAGACCAGCAGCAGCACCAGGGACGGCAAGATAAAGAGCAGGCCCGCAACCACCCCGCCGAGGGTGCGGTGCATCAGCCAGCCCAGGTAGGTGGCCAATTGCTGCGCCTCTGGCCCGGGCAGAAGCATGCAGTACGACAGTGCGTGCATGAAGCGCTGTTGGGAAATCCAGCGACGCTGCTCGACGAGCTCGCGCTGCATGATCGCGATCTGCCCGGCCGGTCCGCCAAAGCTGATGAAGCCCAAGCGCAACCAGAACAAGAAGGCCTGGCGCCGCGGCACCTGCTGGGCAAGGGCAGGCGGCGGCTCGCTCATGCGCGTTGGAGCTTGAACACCGCGCGGCTGGCCAGCGCGTTGGGCCACCAGCGCACCTGGCGGCCGTCTTGCAGGCCGAACTCGTCGACGATGCGCAGCTTGTTCTTGAGCGCCAGAGCCCGGAAATCGCGCAAGGTGCCGACGCGGATATTGGGCGTGTCGTACCACTGGTAGGGCAAGACCTTGGTCACCGGCATGCGCCCGCGCATCACCGCCAAACGGTTGGGCCAGTGGGCAAAGTTTGGAAACGCCACGATGGCCAGGCGCCCCACGCGCGCGGTCTCGCGCAGCATCACCTCGGTATTGCGCAGATTCTGCAAGGTATCGATCTGCAGCACCACATCGAAAGCGCTGTCGGCAAACAAAGACAGGCCTTCTTCCAAATTGAGCTGAATCACATCGATGCCGCGCGCCAGGCAAGCCTGCACATTGGCGTCGTCGTATTCGACGCCATAGCCCGAGCACCCGCGCTGTCGAACCAGATGCGCCAACAGCTCGCCGGTACCGCAGCCCAGGTCGAGCACGCGTGAGCCTGGCGGCACCAAGTCGGCCAGGGTCTGCAAGTCGGCCGAGGCCGGAGCGAGCGCGCGGTTCATGGTTTCATCCGCTCAAAGTAGCTTCGCACCACCGACAGATAGCGCGCATCGTCAAGCAAGAAGGCGTCGTGGCCGTGGGGGGCATCGATCTCGGCGTAACTCACATCAAGCCGGCAATCGAGCATGGCCTTGAGCAGCTCGCGGCTGCGCGCCGGTGAGAAGCGCCAATCGGTGGTGAAACTGACCAGCAAAAACCGCGCCTTGACCGACTCAAACGCACGCGCCAGATCGCCGCCGCAGGCGCTGGCCGGATCGAAGTAGTCCAGGGCCCGCGTGATCAGCAAATAGGTGTTGGCATCGAAGTATTCGGCAAATTTGTCACCCTGGTGGCGCAAATAGCTCTCGATCTGAAACTCAACCTCCTGCGTCGAATACTTGTAGCCGGCCGCCTGCACCGCATCGCGCAGCTGACGGCCAAACTTCTCGTTCATCACGTCGTCGCTGAGGTAGGTGATATGACCAATCATGCGGGCGATACGCAAGCCACGCTTGGGCAAAACACCATGGCGGTAAAAATGCCCGCCATGAAAGTCCGGGTCGGTCACGATGGCGCGTCGAGCGACCTCGTTGAAGGCAATATTTTCGGCCGTCAGGTTGGGGGCACTGGCCACCACCACCGCATGGCGCACCCGCTCAGGGTACTGCAGGGTCCAGCTCAAGGCCTGCATGCCGCCCAGGCTGCCGCCCATGACCGCGGCGAGCTGCTCGATGCCCAGGCGCTCGAGCAGGCGCGCCTGCGCATGGACCCAGTCTTCAACGGTGACCACGGGAAAGTCGGCGCCGTAGATCTCGCCCGTGTCCGGGTTGCGGTGCATCGGACCGGTCGAGCCAAAACACGAACCCAGGTTGTTGACGCCGATGACAAAAAAGCGGTCGGTGTCGAGCGGCTTGCCCGGCCCGACCATGGTGTCCCACCAACCCTCTGAGCGGGGGGTGGGCTGCCCGTGCTCATCGAGGTAAACCCCGGCCACATGGTGCGACGCGTTAAGCGCATGGCACACCAGCACCGCGTTGGAGCGCTCGGCGTTGAGGCGGCCGTAGGTTTCAAAGCACAAGTCGTACTCGCGCAAGCTCGCGCCGCTGCTCAAGCGCAGCGGCTCTTGAAAATGCATCAGTTGTGGCGTGGCAACCAGTGTCAAGGCAACCTCTGAAACAAAAAGCCCGGCATCGCTAAGGCGATCCGGGCTGCGCGCGTGTCGTCTTTAGCTGAATTTTTTGAGCGCCCGCAAGCTGAGCAAATCGGCGCTGATAAGCCCCAGTATAACGGCCCGCCTGTGGCGCGACCGAAGGTCGGGCGGCCCTGGGCGCAAGCCGGCGGGCTCGCCTTGATCTGCGCCCCACCCAGGCGTGTCCTGATGCAAGCGAGGTGTCCAATAACGGCTGACCGGCCCCCACTCGGCTCGGCTGGGCTCGACTGGGCCGACATTCGCCCCAAATCCCTGACCAAAGGCGTCGGCTGGAGGTCAAAATACCGGTGCAAACCCCTTAATACGGTGTTTTCACGCCACAAACGGCAAAACCCGGGGTAAGCCCCAGTTACTTTTTAATACCCTTTTTCTGGCGCCTCGCGCATAATGAAAAGGCATGGGCTTATTTTGCCCCTGCATTTTGGGTGATCGGTCAGTTTCGCGCGCTGTGCTTTCGGGACTCCATCGCTTTTTTATTGTGTTCTTGAGGAGTCCCGCAATGGGCAACAAACTTTACGTCGGCAACCTG
>Ga0164293_10002952_pt1 | contig 14432 bp, 16 predicted proteins | sample GEODES118metaG_FD_111487 | JGI IMG/M metagenome (GOLD analysis project Ga0164293, IMG submission 111487) | Eutrophic lake water microbial communities from Lake Mendota, Wisconsin, USA - GEODES118 metaG | ecosystem: Environmental > Aquatic > Freshwater > Lake | place: USA: Lake Mendota...
GTCAATGCCATTTTAAAACGCGGGTCGCGGGCCTGTGTTCGTGTGGGAATATAGCCCGAGCTTTCTTCCAACGGCACATCACTGAACATTTCAGGATGTTCATCGGCCCAGTATCGCATGATGCGGCCAGCCATGGCATTGGCTTCGTCTTCCCACCAACTGCCAGTCTCGCCTGCATTGTCTGGTAATCGATCTTTTTCATTTTGCTTGCAGTGAGTGAGCTCGTGGGACATGGTTCTCAGTATGTCCAAGGTGTGGCGTCCCGATGTAGCCAAGTGCAACAAATTGTCATCGGGATTATATTGTCCAAAACTGCCACTGTTTTTGCTCCAGTCAGTGTCATGATGAAAAACAATTTTGGGAGGATTTTTGATACCTAGGAAGTTTATGGTTTTCTTAAAGAATTTAGACACCACGCTTTCGATGTTGTCTTCTGTAAGAGTTTGATCAGTGTCTGGGCTCACACCGTCCCAGGTGCTTTGTGCCCCAGCGTCTCCAATGCTGCTGCCTTGAGCCATGCCAGTGTCGCCTTCGCCAAATCCGTAACGAACTGGCTGCCGTGGTCGGTTTCTTTCTTGCAAACTGAGTTCGCGATCACGAGCAGCAGCTTGTGCATCGTATAACTTTTGAATGTAGCCTTGCTTGCGTAATATCTTGAATGCCAAATTCTCAGGACCAAATTCGCCGTGCTGATCGAGACCAGTCTGACGCATTGTTTTGATTTTGGTTAATAGTGCAGCAATGTGATCAGCGTCATTGGATTTGAGTGCAGAATCAATGCGAGCCACAAGATCTTCGTACTTGTGACGCACAACACTTTGATCAATCTTGGCACGCTTTTTCTTTGGTATCTGAATCCAGTCACCGTTCTTGATTGAATACTCGCCCAGACTCACAGGACTCGATTCTGCATCTTGTACATAAAGCTCAACGTCGGCACCGTGTATACGAATGTCGTGCATGTCGTTAAATGCATATTTCTTGGCATTGAACAGCTCCTGGTATACTTCGTTAGATCCTGTTGGTTTTTGAACCACAAGATGCAAGTCGATATCTGAATGCGGAGTGTAGGAAAATGCAGCATTGGACCCAGATATAGTGATGTCAACAATGTTTAAGTCCGAAACCCCTAAATATTCTTTAAATTCTTCAGCAATTTCTAACAATTTATTTCGTACTTCTGGCAATAAGTGTTCGTCTTTGCCCCATAATTTGGGATTTAACTTATTGTGAAATTTTACAGCGTCAGCAAGACTGTATGATTCTAATTGTTCAATGTTCATTTAACAGTGTCTTTATAAATAAGTGCAGTCCGCGGAATTGGCGTTCCCGACTACTCTAACGCTACAAGGAGCACCAGTAATGATATTTAGCAAAAACAATACCCCACAAGGTTTCTATGTTTACGCATACTTAGACGATAATAACTTACCATATTATATTGGCAAAGGAACAGCAAAACGTGCTTGGCGAAAAAATATTAAAGAAACTCAGCCACCGTGCAGTGATAAAAATATAATTATTCTGGAACACAACTTATCTGAATTAGGTGCCTTTGCTATCGAACGCAGGATGATTCGTTGGTACGGGCGTAAAGACAACAGTACAGGAATTTTACTAAATTTAACAGACGGTGGTGAAGGAATGTCCGGGAGAATGCATACGGCTGCAACTAGACAAAAGATGAGTGCAACTCGTAAAGGACGTCAACATTCTGACAAGCACGCTTTAGCAATTAGCAAAGCATCGGTGGGGAAGAAAGGTACTAATCTTGGTAAAACATTTACAGCCGAACATAAAGCAAAGATAAGTGCTGCTCATATTGGTAAAACATTTTCTAACGAAACAAGAACTAAGATGAGCGATGCAAAAAAGGGAAAGATACCCTGGAATAAAGGGCTTACATTTAAGTAAGCCCTTTGCACTTATGAGGGCTCGTTGGTGGCAATGATCTCTGGCGCAGGTGCCGGAGCCAAAATATCATCAGGAATTTCGTGACCGCCTTGCGGCTGCATTACTGGTTTGGGCTGCGAAATAGCTTTTAGATCTTCGTACAGCTTGTCTTGTGTGGCAGCATCAAATGTGTATGTGCCTGTGTGACGCAACAGCACACGTTTGTCTACCCAAACTTCACCACCTAGATCACGCCAGTTTTCGCAGAATGTCCAGTCTTCACTGTAGTAGCGACCTTCGCGAACAGCAGTGTCAAAGTAGGTTTTCATGAAAGGATTCAGTTCAGTTGGTAATCCAATGTCATTGGCAAAAGGTTTAACAGCAGGGTGTGCATCTAACTTTTCGAACACATCCCGCTTGATCAACAAGAAACCTGTACCTGTTTTAGATACTTCAACCAGGTTGGGATCTTCTGCACTGCCTTCTTCTTTGCCGGGGATGCCGTTTACACACCATTTGATGGGCAGGCTTTTCATTGGATACAAGCCACCAATCACGTCCTTTTGGCGATCCAGCAGCACCAGTAGGTGCCAAGGCTCCCAACCAATGTCGGCGTCAATAAACATCAAGTGTGTGGAACCTTCGGTGTTTAGAAACTTGGCAGTGAGTGTGTTTCGTGCTCGACTGATCAAGCTCTCATTGGTCATGGTTTCTACTGTCCAGTCAATGCCCAATTGACGTGCAGTGTTGGCCCACTTGATGTAGCTCATGAATGTTTGTTCTGTTAACATGCCACCATAACAGGGCATGCACATGTGAACTCGTGTGGTACGCAAGTAATCCAAATTAACTTGGATGTTTTGTGTACCGGGTGTACCGGGCAATTGAGGATCGGTTGGGGGTGTAGTTGTAGGTAAAGCGTCAGCCATTGGGTTCTCCATTAAAGTAATATTTTACTTAACTGTTGTCAACTAAGCAAGTGATTTTTCGCAGGCCATAGCCAACTCTGGCAGGCTATTTTGCCAATTTAAATTCCTACGCTGGTCAATCGTCTTTAACCAGTCGCGCCAATTATTCAAAGTTGACGAAGTTTGTATACGATTTTGCAATAATGTGTGCCATTTTTGAGGTGCTTGATGGGTCAACTGCTCTAACCAATACTTTTTCAATTCGGACTCAGCACCGGAAATATCTAATAATCCGTGGCAAGGATGCACCCTAAAATCTTGTTGAAATTTCCAGTTACGACTTTTAGCAAGGAACCATTGATAAGTTTTTTCAATTGTGTCAATGTTGTGTATCCCGGCAGTGTACGCGATGTTAATAGAGTAATTTGGCAAAGTCAAATTACCAAATTGCTCAACAACTTTTTCAATCTGGTCCCATTTTAACGGATTTCTGATGTATTCAAATGCAGATCCAGTGCCATCTATGCTGAACATCACATTAACTGCTCGACATTCACTCCATAGCTCAATTAAATTGTTGCTAGGCAATATACTGCCATTGGTATTGAATTGTATCGTTACCTCCGACAGTCGGCTCATGTCCTTTAATCTCTGCATTATTATACGAGGTTCGTCACTCAGCATAGGCTCCCCACCATTGAAGTATATTTTTTTCACAGTAGTTAAATCTATAGTATGGCTTAGATTATTGAGTTTAGTGGTGCTATTAGTGCGAATTTCAATATGATTCACATTAAATCGTTGATTTTCGGCAGCCCAAGATGAACTGTAATAGCTACTGCATTGTATACATTTTGCGTTGCAAATAGGGTCTACATTGTAATCAAGATTTTTAATGATTACTTGATCTGGAAGCGAATCTTTGGGCCATAGTTTGTTGGCAACAATTCGCATACTGTATTGAGTTTCTTTTTCTGATCTGTAACATATTTCGCAACCAGGTACTGGCTGCTGTGCCATCATTAACTTGCGTTGAGTATCTAAATGTGGATCAGTGGCAAAATTCACAGTATCCTGTGGTTCACCGGGGGAGTTTATACAGCATGCACTCACACGTATTTTTCCACTTGAAACTTTTTCTACATACAAACCGTTAATAATTTTTGAACAATAGTATGGATTTGATTGAGTCATGTTGGATCAATACTGAATCATTTATTCGTCCAAATAATCAGAAGAATCAATACTTTTTTGCAACGTTTGTAGTTTTGACTTTACCAAAGAAATTTCTTTCGCCAGACGGGCAATGTCAGTGTCCTGATGTTTGTCATCTGCACTACTGTGCATGAGACTGCGTTGTATCCATTTATCAAATGCTGTGTCGGGGTCTGCTGCCATCCCTGGATAATGGGTACGAGCAAATGCTTTGACTTGTGTTAGTTCAGCATCGCTTGCTACTCGCCGCTGCGATGGTTTAGATTGGTCTTGATTTTCTTTTGTGATAAGATCTTGGACGCCACCGCCTAAGCGTGCTCCAGTTATTGCGCCACTGGGAGTTTTGGTTAGTGCTGCGCCTGCAACGCCTCCTAAAATCGCTCCACCGAGATTTTCATCAATGGGTTTGTCTTGTAATGGACCGCCTGTTACCCAAGCATCGCAGGTTCTACGGCTGGCACACTTGAACTTCAAGAACTTGCAATAACCTAACTCGCCTGCGTCAATCACACCTTCAGCATCTTCAGGACTATCACTGTCAATGCCTTGAGCAATGCAGTCTAGCGTTTCTTGGCGTATGTCAAATGCTGCACAGTTGCCGCACAGACTTTGCTGTGCTTCTTCCATGCTGTCAAGATTCCACTCATTGACTTTTTTCATCCAGAACTGGTTGTTGGGCATGTCTGGGTTGAGTGGGCCGTATCCATATTCATCAATGGCTTTTTGACGGTTTGCAAGATTTAGTGTGATGTTTTGTGTAGCAGGAGGACATTTTTTGGCAGATTCTGTTATGTCCTGTGTGCCAATGGCAGCATCCAACATTTTGACCACATTTGCAGCCAGTGCAGGATTGCTTTGTGTTTGTGGATACAAACTCATGACCAAGGCAGTCTTGCGCTTTTCATTTAGAGTGGGCCATGCAGTACGAATCTCTGTGGCTGATGTCATTCCTGGACCAAACTCCACAGTGGGCAAGTAGGCCATGTAGGCATGTTCTTTGAACGGACGTATGTTTTTCTGTCCTGCTAGTGGCTGTAGATAAGCAGCCGATCCGTCTTTTTTGATTCCACCGGGTTGCGGGGGCTTGGCAGCGTCTTTTTCACTACGTACAAATATCAGTCGATCACGAGCAGGATCAAACAGGCTGGTAATTTCTTCTGCACGAAATGGCGATTTGACCTGTACAAAATGTCCTGGTTCAACACCAGCCAGTTTGGCCAGCTTTTCTTTTACTGCAAACGGAAAAGGTCTTGAACTGGTATCGTTTGTGGCAGCCACAAATACTTCAGCACCAGGGAATGCTCGTTGAGCACTTTGATACAAAGCATAGTGTCCTGCGTGAAAAGGGTGATAACCTCCCGGTTGTATGACTATAGTTCTGCCCATATATTATATTATATTTATAAATAAAAGTGTAGTTCGCGGAATTGGCGTTCCCAACTACTCTAACGTCATGGAGGACATCAGCAATGTATTTACACAACAAATATACTACCTGGTATAACAATATCATTCAGCAAGCTAAGACTCGACAATTGACTGGATACAAAGAACGACATCACATTATACCGAAAAGTTTAGGCGGTAACAATCGAAAAGAAAATTTAGTTGATTTAACTGCAAGAGAGCATTTTATTTGTCATTGGTTACTAACTAAAATGGTATGTAGTCCACATAAAGAAAAAATGATTTACGCTGCCTGGACCATGGCTAACTTAGAAAATCAAAATCAGCAACGTTACAAGATCACTGGAAGAATATACGAATCTTTAAGACAGAAATATAGTAGGGTTAAATCAGTTCATACAAAAACACACAATCCAATGCACAATCTAGAAGTTCGTAAAAGACACCAGGAAGCCATTGATAGACGAGGGAAAACTTTGGGAAATACTGGTCACAAAAGAGGACCAATTAGCAACGAGTTAAAAGAAGTATTGAGACAAAAGACCATTGAGTCAATGACTCCTGACCGCAGAGAATCTATTAGACAGCAGCAGTTAAACAGAACACCTGAGCAAAAAGAAAAGTATGCAATTGCTCATTCACCTAAAATAAGTTGTATTTTTTGTAAAAAAACTTTTCCGCCTGGACATTTTAGCAGATGGCACGGTGACAACTGTAAGTTGAAATAATCTACATGTTTTCTAAAAGCCAAAGGTAAACTGGTGAGGTAAATTTCAAACTCACAGTGCCATTGCAGCCCTGAGCATGAAAAAAACTGTCTTGTGTCGACACGCCAGAACCGTTGAAATCATGTGTATACACTGCTAGCTTTTGCAGCATGGAATCTATGTTGATATCATCCATTTCCACACCGCTGAACTGCAACATGGCATCTTTTATGATCTTGCCTTGATCATCTATCACAGTATGTGCAGTAGTTTTGCCCGCCAAGGTCAGACACAATTCATGATCGCCGTCTTCTAGTTCCAGGTCATGCACAACATCAATTGGCTGTGTGATCAGCAAAGAACCCAGCAATTTGTTGTCCATGTGTACTTGCAGTTGCAACGGAGATTCAGGATCTGTGTTGCTGACCCCGAACTTGATTTGAATTTTTTCCATAGAATCAGTAAGTTATAACAACAGAATTGATAGTGCCAGCAGCAAAGTCTTCTACTCGAATTCGCATCCAGGTAAAATTGCCCACCACTGTGGCAGGATAGTACTGTGTGACTGGGCTAACTGCGCCTGCGGTGTAGGCAAATGTGTCAAACCAAGCAGCAGATTCTGGAGTTGAATCCAGCGTGGCTTCCACGGTCATTGTGCCTCTAAAGCCAGTTACTGTGAACGCAATGGTTTGCACAGATCCTTGCCCACGATAATAGTTGGCAGCTCGCACAGCATCACTGAACCAGTCCTGACTGCTACCATCGTAATTGCCACTGGCTTGTCCGTAAACTGTAGTGTCAAGAATGGTTTGCGTGGTCATTATGCTGGCACGACTTCTATAATAGTACCAGTACCGGCTAGAGCTTCTACAACTGATTCAATTTCAGCGAGATTTTCTGGTGTCAGCGGAAGTGCAGAGGATTGGTTACTGTTGGGCACTAATTTGCTCACAGTGATTATAAATGTTTGTTCAATAAGTTTTGCCATAGTGTGTTATTTAGTCTGAATAGGCATGGTCTTGCGCACAATTCCCGGACACACCAGGCTCAGCATTAAAATATCACCAGGGTCATTGTGATCCACAAAATAATAGTCCCTAAAGTACATTTTCTGCCGATGTTCTAGCATGTACCGGAGTCCAGGAGTAAATCTGTAACAATCAGTGCGATCCAACAGGAACTTTTTGACTTGTGCGCTGGCGTCAATAGATATTGACGTTGACTTGAAATAGGTCCTGTATTGATATTTGCTTTGTTTGCGCAGTACCACATTGTTTGGACGATCCACTACCACTTGACTGTAAACTGCTCGTGGTGCTGTTTGGGATTGAAAAATACTATCAAGCAGTGCTACATTGTTGGTATAGATATACACATAGTCGTAGCAGATGATGAGTTTGTGTTGCCCCGGGTCGGTGTTTAACAATCGAAAAATTGTCAAAACATTTTCCAGGTGGGCATCTGAAATTGGGCTGCGCCAGTTTGATATGGTGCAATTGGAATTGTAGTAACGAATATTCTGAGTAATTGTATCTTCGTTTTTACAACCCCTAATCAGCCCGGAACCTTGCATCCCAAAACTCACACTGTACTTGTATTGATTATAGTACAGTTGAGCTCGACCAACAGTTTCGAACTGCATGTGTTATACCTGAATCATGCCATCATTGTCCACGTGTGGTACAACAACACCAGCACTGGGCACAAACACCAGTTGATCCTGATCCATGTCCACTTGAACATCACAATCACTCAGACGTTCAAACAAGATCTTCTTGCTCAATGGCACACGAATCAATTCGTCAATTTTACGACCCAGAGGTCTTGCGCCCATCTTGCTGTCGTAGCCCTTGTCTGCCAGATGCTCAATAACTGCTTCGCTCAGGTTCAAGCGAATGTTCTTGCTGCCTAGGCTGACCTTGAGCTGGTCCACAAACTTCACAACAATCTTCTTGATAGCTAAACTATCCAGTTTGGAGAACTTGCACACTTTGTCAATACGATTGCGCAGCTCTGGGCGGAAGAACTCTTTGAGAGCCTTGTCATCTTCACCGGTCTTTTCCATGCTACCAAATCCAATGTTGTTGTTCTCACTGTCACGAGCACCCAGATTAGACGTCATGATAATAATGGTGTTCTTGCAGTCTGCACGTTTGCCATTGGCACTGGTCACATGTCCTTCATCTAGCATTTGCAGCAAGATATTGGTAACGTCTGGGTGTGCTTTTTCAATTTCGTCAAACAAAATCACAGCAAACGGATTCTTGCTCAAATCCGAAATCAGCTTACCGCCGCCAATGTTGCCATCTTCAAAGCCCACATAGCCCGGGGGAGCACCAATCAGGCTGCTCACAGTGTGCTTTTCTTGATACTCGCTCATGTCGTATCGCAGCAGTTTCATGTCCAGGTGCTCGCTCAACAACTTGGCCAATTCTGTTTTGCCGGTACCAGTTGGGCCCAGGAACAAGAAACTGCTCATGGGCTTGGCATCGTTGCCAATGCCCGCAAAGTTGATGTACACACGTTCCAGCACAGCATCCACTGCGGATTCTTGTCCGTACAGTCGTTGTTTGATATTGCTTTCCAAGTCCATGATCTTGGCACTGCGTTCGTTTTGCAGTTTGTCTGTAGGCACACCAGTCACGCGAGCCACTTGCTCTTGAATCATTTCGCGAGTGATTGTGACATTGCCTTGATCTTTCACACGCTCGCGAGCACATGCAGCATCCAACAAGTCAATTGATTTGTCTGGATTTTTACGATCATGAATGTATCGACCCGAATACTCCACAGCACTCATGATAGCATCTGTGTCGATCATGACATTGTGGAACTTTTCCAGTCTTGGACTCAGTCCAATCAAAATCTGTTCAGTAGTAGCGTTGTCGGGTTCGTCGATGCTGATGCGATAAAAACGCCGCATCAGCGCACGATCTTTTTCAAAGCTCTCGTAGTATTCTTCCCAGGTTGTGCTAGCAATAACTTTCAAGTTGCCCTTGGTTATTGCTGGTTTCAGCATGTTAGCAAAGTCCAGGCTGGATTGCGAGCCTGCCCCGGCACCCTTCATGGTGTGTGCTTCGTCCACAAACAAGATGCAGTTCTTCTTGGCTTCTAGAGCAGCAATCACTGCCTTGAACTTTTCTTCAAACTCGCCGCGATACTTTGATCCTGCTAGCAAACTGCCAACTTCAAGACTCCATACTTCAGATCCTTTAAGGAACTCGGGCACACGCCCTGCGTTGATCTCTTGGGCCAGGCCTTCCACAATGTGTGTTTTGCCCACGCCAGGATCACCTACCATCAGCACGTTGGCCTTGAATCGGCGTGCCAGAGTAGCAACCATGTCCTTGACTTCGGTGGCACGACCAATCATAGGCTCTAGTTGATTTGCTGCTGCTTGTGCCGACAAGTTGGTGCAGTATTCTTCCAGGATTTCGGTGGCCTGGTTGGCGTTCATTTTGTTTTCAGATTGAGTATGATTTTTTGTATAGAAGTCTGTGAACTCATTTTTCTTCACACCAAACTTTAGCAAGAAGTAGTGTGCATGGCTATTGGTTTCGGCCATGATGCTGGAGTACAGATCCAGGATACTGAGATTTCTGCGACCATTAAACATCATTTGCACATTGGCTCGATTGAACAGTCGTTCCAGGCTCTGTGTCTTTTTGGGTTGCACACCAGTTGGATTGACCAAATTTATCAAACCCGCAATATAAGTAGACAGTTCTAGATCAAACTGATCAACTTCTACTCCAAACTTGTCCAGTGTTTTACGGAATCCTGGGTGGCGTAGCATGCTCAACAGCAAGTGTTCAGTCATGACGTATTCATGATTGCAATCACGTGCTAGTTTTACTGCTTGTTCAACGATGTGTTCGATTTCGGGATTGGTGGCCATTTGGATCCTTTGTTTGTCTAGTTTTTATTATACGACTATTTGAATTTTAACTCAACCTATACGGCAGTCTTGTGTGCCCGAATTGCTGTTAAAATGTCTTCGGGCACGTGAGCAGGTATTTCGGCTTGCAGTCGAATCAGGGCATCTCCACGAGCACCCGATCTGTTGTGAATACCTTGTCCACGCAGTCTCATCACTGTGCCAGGCTGTGTTTTGGGTGGTAACGAAAAGGTCAAAGACTTGCCTTGTGCAGTTTGTACTTCTACATCAGCACCCAAGATCAAATCCCAAACACTTACCTTATGGTCTGAGTGCAAGTGTATGCCATCTCGACGCCAAACTGGATCGGGGGTTACTCTAAACTGTATAACCAGGTCCATACCACCGGGTGCAATGCCCCCATACTGCACATTGTCCCCGTCGTCAATGCCTGGTGGTATGTCTATGTTCACTGTGGTGTTGCCGGTACTGGTGGTCACTGCCACTGTTTTTGAACCACCACGAATAGCATCAGCTAGACTAATCCACAAACTCATTCGTGCATGATTTCTACGTTGCGGCTGTCCTCCTGGGAATCCGCCACCCTGAGCAAACATATTGAATATGTTGTTTAGATCAAACGGGTTCCCGCCTGTGCTAGTAAACCCGCCAAACTGCTGTCGAGGATTATCATACTCGGTTCTAGCAGCTTCGTCGCCTAGTATGGCATACGCTGCTTGAATCTCTTGAAACTTTTTGGTATCACCGCCCTTGTCGGGATGATGCTTGCTGGCCAGCGAACGAAATGCTCGTTTGATTTCGTCTTGTGTTGCTGTGCGTGGCACACCTAATGCGGCATAGTGATCGGTCATGAAAAAGGTCCTGTACAGTAATTATACAGGACCTGGGTCATGAAGTCAAATATTACTTCTTTTTACCATCAGGTACAGTGGTGCCTTCTAGTTTTTTGTGTTGCTTGACTTGTCTGCACAGTTGTTTGGTCTTGCCAGTCTTGGGATCTTTTACTGCGTTGCCGTCTTTTTTAACATCTACACAAACTTGTTTGGTTTCTTTTTTTGGCTCTTCAGCATGGACAAATTGACTACCTAGTGCCAGGGCTAATGCGATTACGAGTTGTTTCATATATTATCTTTCTGGAAACGGTGGGATTACAGGAGCAGGCTTGCCGCCAAATCCTGTGGTTACTTCTGCACTGTTGGCCACTGGTGTTGTGCCCCATGAAGGAGCTGGGCTAAATGGTGCGGAGTTTGTGCTAGGTGTTGCAAAGCTGTTGGCTGGTGTGCCGAAGCTTGACGAAGGTGTGCTAGGTGCTGCAAAGCTGCTCGATAATCCTGGTGTTGTAGTCGCTGCTCCGCCATTGTTGGCTCCTGCTAGTTTTTCTTGTGTGCGTCCCATGGCTGCAATACCCAACACAGCACCCATGGCAATATGGAACAAACCAGCACCTTGCAGTGTGAGTGGTTGCCATTGAGTCATGGTGCCAATTTTCATCACTGCCTGCAACAGGCTCCATAGTACTGGGAATAAAATAAAGTCAGCAGTACAAGTTGCCATGTACATCCATCCCATCATGGGACGCCACTTGGAATTCATCCAGTCTTCTTTTTTCTTTTCGCTGTCAGTTTTTGTTTCTTCAGTCATTTGTTTTCCTTAAAACCACAGCCAAAGGCCTTGACTCATAAGCACTAGACCTATTACGCCTACACCAATTGAACCCCAGTACATTCGCATGTTGACAGCAAGGATACTGGCACTCAACAGCACAATTGCCAGCTGAAACAGCATGCCCGAAAATGTCAGCCAAGGACTGTGAGCTCTCGCTTGATCGCGGGCTGCTTCTTGTTCTCGTGCTTTTGCCAACAGCTCTTTTTTGCCTTCGCCTGTGGCAGGTTCTGATTCGTAGCGATCAATCTTGGCCTGTAGTTTTTCCATGCGTTCTTTGTTGCCAACCAGTCGGGCCTCTTCTAGTTGTCCTTCGGCCAGCGTTTGCTTGATTGATTTGGACTGATAAAATCCATAGGTGTTGGTGGCCTTCAGGAGATTGGTTTGTGCTATGCTGCTGAAGTTGTTGGCAATGTAGGTGTTGGCTGCCAGGAACAGGGCCATGAAAACAATTACTAGTCCTGCTCGGTCTTTGATTCTGGCTTCACGTTCGCTGCGTGACAATTGTGGTTTTTGTTCTGTCATTTTATATCCTTGTTATATCAAATTTCAAGTTAGGGTGATCAGGATAATTTACAATTACTTCACCTTCGGGACATTTGTATTTGATATTGGCCATTAGAGTGGCCGGCCCTGGTGCAACCTTTGCGGGATCAGCAAGTGTAATACGATACCCAAACTTATCAACTTTGTGAGAAGCCGGCCCAGAAAATACACTAATAGAACTCTTGGCATCATGCACCTGGAACTCTGAATCTTTTACTTCTAGTTTGAATTCCTTGACTTCACAGTCATCTCGGTGTTTTTCTCTAGCAACTACCACTGCAAACTCGCTATTTGCTGGACCCGACTGAATTTTAAAATATTCTCCGTGCCAGGTCAATATAGGCTGTGAGGGTTTTAATTTATCCCATAGCGTATAGCTGCCACCAGCCAGTGCTAAACTAGCTGTAACAGCCCCTATGCTTTTGGTGATTATTTCTAGCGTTATTTCCATTATGCCCCTTTGAATTATTTACCAGATAAGGGGTTATCAATGGCCTTCTGAATTTTGTTGTCAATTTCTCGCTTGAGTTGATCAACTTCTTTGTTGATTTCTCTACGGGCTGCTGCCATTTCGCTGCGAACTGCTGCTGCTTCTGCACGAGCTTTGTCCAGATCTTCCCGTACACCTTTACGCATGTCACGCATTTCGCCTTCAGTTTCACGCTGTGCAGTCTTGACACTGCGTTCCACTTGCTCTGTCACTGACTCGTTGCGGCGAATGTCATTTTTGAGGTCGTTCTTGATGTCACGAGTGTAGTCGCTGGTCTTGCCTGAATTTTCTTCAATCACTGCCAGTCGCTTGTCAAAGCCACTCAAGTCTGGTGCTGAGTATTCAGCAATCTTTTTCTTCATGCCCTGATAGTCCTTGTACACTTCAAACGCACCGTACAAGCCTCCCAGAGTCGAACTCACAATGGTAGCTGCCACCATGAGCTTGGCTGGTGTAAATTCATACCCGCCGATGCTGATCACAGTGTCTTTGCTGGCGTATTTTTTCACGGCCTTTTCAGCTTGATCAATTGTGGCGTTAACATCTTTGATTTCTTTGGTCATTTTATTATTCCTTATTTGTATTGACTGTCAACTATTTGTTTCCAACGAGTTTCATTGGCTCCGCTGAGTTGACGTTGTGCGGATCTGTTGTCCACTGTGGCCTTGTAGTATTGTTTTGCCACTGTGGCACCCATGGTATCTGGTACTGTGCTGTTTTGATATGCACTAAAGCCTGGCACGTATCCTATTAGGCCCACCAGCAGGCCTTGTGTGGCTGTTTGTGCTTCCAAAGTTGCTGCTCGACCAATATCTTTGGCCAGTTCCTTGGCTTTTTCTGTGGCCGCTGCTCTGGCTGCTGCGGCATTACCACCAGCTTTCTTTTCCACACTGGCCACAGCACTGTCGGTTTTCTTGGCATCAGCTTTTTGTTCTGCTGCTGCCCCAGGCGGAGGAGGTGGGGGCGGTGCAGACGCTGCGTTCATTGTGCCGGCAAGGGGCGGTGAATTGATCACTGACATGGGCGAAGTAACTGATGTTGCTGATGTTGTGGATGGTGCTGCCACAACAGAATCCACGGTAGAATTGCCTGTGGCAGAAACCACATTGGCAGGATCATTGCGCTGAATTTCCACAGTTGTGGTCAGGGCTGAATTAACAGCCGTGGTCACAGCAGGATCCAGGTTTACTAGATACTTGATGGCATAGGCTGTCTTGTATCCTTCGCATTTGTTGCTGAACAAGCTGTCCAACAAACACTGTTGATTCAGGTAGGCTTCTGCATAGCCCGGACAATCTGTAGCATACAAAGGATTGATACTGCACTGATATGATTTGTAGGCCACATCATAGCCCGGGCAGTCAGTAGCATATAAGGGATTGGCACTGCACTGTTGAATTTTATAGGCTGCTGCGTATCCAGAACATACTGTTGAATACAAGGGATTGGCGCTGCATTGCTGTGTGGTGTAGGCCTGTTGATATCCTGCACAAGTGGTAGAACTCAAGGGATTGGCAATGCATGGGTCAATGGTTTCCACGCCGTACTTGAGTCTAGCATACACTGTGCTCAGTGCTGGGCCCAGGTATGGCTCGCCAGTTGATGCGCCGCCATCGGTGCCAGTGAATGTCATGTTGATGTGACCCATGTTGGCCAAGGGAGTTGATGAGAAGTTCACATCCTGTGCTTCGCTAACCCAGGCCCAC
>Ga0164293_10002953_pt1 | contig 14432 bp, 10 predicted proteins | sample GEODES118metaG_FD_111487 | JGI IMG/M metagenome (GOLD analysis project Ga0164293, IMG submission 111487) | Eutrophic lake water microbial communities from Lake Mendota, Wisconsin, USA - GEODES118 metaG | ecosystem: Environmental > Aquatic > Freshwater > Lake | place: USA: Lake Mendota...
CCCGCCATCCGCCGAATCCTGATGGAAGCGTCGGTTGGTGCGCACCGCGGTCGAGTCGATCGAAGTGGATGAGTACATGACGCGGGTGCGACCCATCGCACTTTGGTATCAAGAATAATACTGACCCGTGGTGCTTACTCATGCAGGCAAAAAAAACGGGCAGCGAAGTGACTCGCTACCCGTTTCGGTTGTTACTCAAAAAAAGGCAAGCTTAGGCGTTGGCCATCAGGCCGTTCATCACGCTGACTAATTCCTTCACGGCATTGATGCTCTTGGTGAGATCTTTTTGTTCCTGCTCGTTGAGCTTCAGCTCAATGATCTTTTCCACGCCACCAGCGCCGAGGATGACCGGAACGCCGACGTAGTAGCCGCCGACTCCGTATTCCTTGTCGCAGTAGGCAGCGCAGGGGACCAGCCGCTTTTTGTCCTTGACGATTGCCTCAACCATCTGGGCACTGGCGGCGGCGGGAGCATAGTAGGCGCTGCCGGTTTTGAGCAGCCCAACGATTTCCGCTCCACCATGTCGAGCGCGGTCGACCAGCCGATTGATCGTGGCGTCATCGAGCAATTGCCGCAGCGGAATGCCACCGACACTGGTGCAACTGGGCATCGGGACCATCGTGTCGCCATGGCCGCCGAGCAGCATGGCCGAGACGTCTTCGACGCTGCAGCCGAGTTCCATCGCGATGAAGGTGCGGTAGCGGGCCGTGTCGAGCACGCCGGCTTGGCCAATCACGCGGTGAGCTGGAAACCCGGTCACGGCTTGGCATTGCTGAACCATCGCATCGAGCGGGTTGCTGACGACGATCACGACGGCGTCGGGGCAGTGCAGCTTTACTTGCTCGCTGACGGCGGTCACGATCTTGGCATTGGTGGCCAGAAGATCGTCGCGGCTCATTCCTGGCTTGCGGGCAATTCCGGCAGTGATGACCACGACGTCCGACCCGGCGGCGTCGGCGTAGTCCGAAGTGCCAATGATGTTCGAGTCAAAGCCGACAATCGGACCGCATTGCATCAGGTCGAGGCCCTTGCCCTTGGGCATGTCGCCGACGGCCGGGATATCGAGCAGCACGATGTCCCCCAGTTCCATCGAGGCGCACCAGTGAGCGGTGGTGGCGCCGACGTTTCCGGCACCGACGACCGTGATCTTCGCACGTTTCATCTGAGTAGATTCCTTGGTTTACAGTTGTCGCAAGAGAGACTTGGATTGCAAGAAAGAACTGGCCCCCCGGGCCGCTGCACTGAATATCCCGCAGAAGCGGAAAGGGGACAAGCCCCGCCCTGTTTTCGCCGAGTTTTTGCGGACATTGACCGAGTCCGGGCGATTGCTGCTCCAAGGCCAGAATGCTTTAGGCAGCGGAGTGCGTTTACGAAGTGTGCGCCGACTTGGGCAGAAAGGCTACAGGTCAATTCGATCGGGTAGTGGTCCGCGCTCGGCCCGGCCCGGAACTCGGCGACGGGTCACCCACCAAGTGAACCCGATCGCCATTACGGCAGCGGCAATCGCCAAGTACGCCAAGCGCGCCACGGTGCCACTGCCAACCTCGGGCAACAGTTCGACTTGGCTGGCCATGATCAGCGGCGCCAACTGCCCTGCCCCAGCGGCTTTTTGGTCAGTGAACTCGGATTCATATTTCCAAAACCGGTACAGCCAACCACGAACCTGAACCCGCTCGCCAATATAGCTGGCTGGCTCTTTGTCCAAGTGCGCCGAGTCAATCGTGACCGGAAAGCGGGTCTGATAACGAATCGCCTCGCCACTTGGGCCGCGAACCTCGACCGGCGTATCGCCAAGTCGAAAAAAAGCATCGATCTGGAAGAAACGGTTTTCGTTCACGCCGTGGCGGGGATCAACTGCTACGGGAACGACTCGACGAACCGTAGCTTCAAACTCGACCGGAGCGCCAATCCCTTTCTGCGGATCGGACAAAAGCTGAAGAAAGCCAGCCGGTTGACTGAAGTCTTGCGTGGCGGCCGTTTGTTTGCCGCTGGCCACCAGCAGCGGGTAAAAAGCTTCTGCCTCTTCTTCGCTGAAGGGGCGGAGATTGTGGGTTCTTGCCAGGTCCAGCAGGCTAGAGTCGAATCCGGCGTTGGTCAGAGAGCCTGCGCTGGCTGGATACCATTCGATGCGGCGGGCCACAAAAATGGGACTGTCGATTTGACCATCCGCTCTCCTCGGCCGGATTGCAAAAAATCCAAAACAGGCGCACGGTTCCTCGAGCGACTCATTTCGGGCCTTGCCGTTGGTCCAAGCTCGAGGCGCCTCGACAGAGTAGACTACGACTTGCTCGCCGCTTGGCGTCACAATTTGGACCCGGCAATACTTGCCCAGCACGTCTTCACCCTTCTCGCCGGTGGAGACCCACTCAACGGATTTGGCGACACCACTGAGCCGAAAGACCCAGCCGCGATACTGCTTGGGAGCACGCACCAGTTCCGGTAGAGAGACCGCTTCGGCATAAGTCGCAAAATGTTTCAGGCTGGCTGGGGTTGCCTTGCGGGCCCGATAGAGCAATCGCGTCAAAAAGGTCTGCTGTGCGGAGATCGGTTGGTCGTCGTCGACCAGGATCGCTTCGCTGGGATCAAGCCCCGCAAGTTCGCCCGGAAAGACTTTTTCTGATTGCCAGGCAGCGAGAGAAGTCGCCATGAGCGCCCAACTGCCGAGCCAAATGAGCAACGTGATTGATAGCAGCCAGGTGGTACGGCGATGGTTTGTCGCCGGTTGAGAGTTACCTGTAAAGTCAACCATGGATCGCACTCACACCTTCTCGCCCTGGTTCTCGCGTTTGGCTTCGAGCTGGGCGAGGCCCTCGCGGGCCGATTGAATCGATTTATCGGCTCCCAATTCCTCCAACGAATCGAGAATCAGCCGGGTCCGCCCAGGCGAACGGGGCAGCATGAATTCCCGACCGGTTCGGTAAATTCGCCAGGCGATTCCAAGGGCCACGACAGGCAGCAGCAGGCTGACCGTCCAGAGCAGCCAAGTGGGCGGCTTCCAGCGATACGGTTCGGCCGCGATGGGCTGAGCGGTCAGGACGACATTTCGAGCCAACACGAGGGGGCAGGTCGAGACTGCTTTCGTCGTGTCTACGTAAGTGCGAACTTTCCAGAACAATCCGCGAACCGTTACCGGTTGTTTGGACAGTTCGAACTTTTCTCCTTGAGGACGCAATTCGAGCGGCAACTCGGCAGCGTAGACACAGTAAGGAGTCCGATCGAGTTCTTTGGGTTGAATCCACAGGACGTAGTATTGGCTCAGTCCCAGTTCCTGTTCATTGGCAGCCGCCGTTTCGATGCCCCGCAGCGTGCCCGAAAACGAAACTGCTCGGCCGCGGAATTGCTTGGGCTGAGTCATGAGTTCATAAGGCGTCACAGCTGTGGTGCCGCCCAGGGGAGCATGGAGCAATTGCTGCCAGGCGAGCAACCAAGCCAGCGAGTCCGCAGGCCGCGCGACTTCGGTAGCGTCCTGCAGCAATGTAATCGACTGCCGGAAAATCTCCTCGCGTGCCGCTTTAAGGTAGTTCGACTGGAGTTCGTTTAAGGGATCGCCCGCACTCACTGCTTGAAGTGCAGGGAAGAGTTCGGCATCCCACTTTGATTTAAACTCCACTACCGCAGCGGTTTGGCGGGTTTGTTCGGTGTTGTCATTGCCGACGCCTCCACCGCGGTCGAGTTGGTCGGCAAACAGGTCGTTCACTTGGCTGTTGAGCTTGCCCAATAAGGCTGTGCTGATTGCCAGAGAGGCTGGTTCACTGTTTGTTGGAGCTTGAGTAACTTCGGCCTGGTTGGTTGTTCGCAGCAGACGGAACAGCGTTGCACGTTCGTCGCCGCTCAAACCATTGAGTAGCGGCAGCCAAGGACTCGAGGGCCCAGCGGAAGTTGCCAGGGATGTCGGCAGTTCGCCCAAGGGGCCGGCCGAGAGTTCCTGGTTGCGTTCGGAGGTGGAGTTGGTCGAGCGAGAGCGAGGAGCGGTTGGATTGGGAACGGTGGGGCGTGGCGTCGCAGAGGGCCGATTGGGCATCGTGTCTGTAATGTCCATTACCTTGGTGCCGGTTTCCGGTTGGACGACGGCCGGACGGGGGGCGGTTTTGGCAGGGGCTTTAGTCGCCTGAGATCCGCCCTGGAGTTTCGTTAACCAATGGTAGTTCTCGGGCTTGCGGGCCTCGCCCATCAGAAAAAAGATCAAGATCAACAACCCGACCAGCATGAGCAGGCGGGAACGAACGGCAGCTTCGGAACCGTAGCGGTTTCGCTGCTCGCGGCGAGGGCGTTGGGGCGGTGTTCTGCGCAAGTCGATATGCATGATTTAATTCTAGCGGCTCGCCGTGCTTCAGGCACACAAGGCTGCCAACAATTCAGGACGCACTGCTTCCGCAGTTGCCAGCAAGTATTCGCGGCGGGCTCGGCAGGGACGCGAAGAGTTGGAGAAGCCAAGCTGGGGATGCGGAGGCTGGGGAGGGAAGCAGCTTTTGACTGTTAGCCCCCTCGCGCAGAAGTGTGCCGGTTGGGGCGGGCAACTTGGTTCGACTTTTTTGTTCAGCAGCACTCGCCCGCCAGCAAGGCGAGCCGTAGAATCAAAAGCCGCTGTGAAGTTGACCTGACCAAGTGTTAAGCTGCCGCGTCAACTAATTTTTGCCTCAGCTTCACAGCTCTCTCCCTCGTCTTAGCCACTTCCATCCCGCCTGTTTTGTTGATTGCTTTGCACGTTGAGCCCGCAGGTTAAGCCTGTTTTGGTGGGCGACCTCTGTGCCAGAGCGGATTTGGTTTCCAGGTTTGGCTACTTGAGCGTTTTCGGCTCGCAGGACTTTTGGTTTCGGATTTTCTCCCTCGAGTCCCCGCGACTTGGTCCGATGGGCTGGGTTTGTTGGTTTGGGGTTGTTGGCGGAGCAGGACAAACGGGACAAGCTGCCTTGATAAGGTTGACCAGAGTCAGTTTGCCGTGGGCTTCCACCTCGGGAAGTGACTCCGGTAACAGTCACCCGGGTAACAATCACGCGGGGAGATTGGTCTGACGACTCTTCCCCCGCAGACTGTTTGTCCCCTGAAGGTTCCTGATTCAGCCGACCGCGATTCAGCCGACCGCCTTGCCGAGACAACTTCTGGTCGCGAGCTGGCTGGGCTTTATGCGGGTGCTCGTTGCCGGTCTTGTTTCAATTCTGGTAAATTGATGGTTTGAGCAAGGGGGAGGCCGCGCGTTTAGGTCAAGGACTCGAACGGTCCTGCCGGTACGCAATCGTGGCCTCCTTATTTCGACCTTGGGCGTTACGAAGAGTCAAGGCTCTTGCGGCCAGTCAAAGTAAAGCGACTGCGGATGCGATTCAATCGAATAATGCGATGTGGCGGGCGAACACTTGGTCGACTGCGCGGCGGGCTGCTCTGTGCGGCACTTACCATTCTGATCGGCGTGACGGCAGGTGTGTCGTTGCCGGCGAAGTTGGTTGCTGACGAACCGGCTGAGGAATTTCTCGAAGCCTTGCGGGCTCAGGGGTTGTACGACCTGGCGTTTGCCTATCTGGACCAGATGGAGACTTCGCCCTTGGTCAGCGAGCGGTTTCGCGGATTGATTCCGCTGCATCGGGCCGAGACGTTGATTCAAAGCACGGCCCAGTCCCGCGACCTGAAGTACTGGGAGCAACAACTGGGGCAAGCAGAGCAGTTGCTTGCCAAGTTTGCCAGTGAGACCACCGATGCCATCTCCGCGGCCCAGGCTCAGCAGACGCTCGCCAGTCTCCGTTTTCGGCAGGCTCGGGTCTATCTCAAGCGAAGCGAGCAGGATCGACTTACGGTGGAGGAGAAGCAGCAGGCTCAGGGCAAGGCCCGGGAGTTGTTGCAGGAGTGCCTCGCCAGCTTTGAGCAAGCCCGTGAGGCGATGCGCGTGCAGATTGAGCGCCTGACTGAAGGGGCCAAGGACCGCCCGGAATTGGCTGAGCAACTGGAGCCGTTGCGAAACAGTTACACCCAGTTGCGGTTGCGTCAGCCGATGGCCCGTGAACTGTTGGCGGAGACCTATTCAGCCGAAGCTCCCGAATACAAGCAAAACATGGAGACGGCGGCCAAGGAGTTTCAAGAGCTCTGGGACAAGTACAGTCGTTACGCCGCTGGTTTGGAAGCTTGCCTCAGTGCAGCACGATGTTGGAGCCGGGTCGGGAAAAACGCCGAGGCGTTGTTGCTGCTGGAGGAAGTATTCAATCAGTCGGATTCGCCTGCGTTTCGCAAGATCAAGCGAGCCGCGGCCCTGATCGCCATTGATTGTTGGGAGGGTGGGCAGCCCTTCCCGTTTGAGCAGGTAATCAGTCGCTTGGAGCCCATGTTAGGGTCGCTGACCCGGGAGGAACAGCGACAAGAAGAGTGGCTGCAACTTCAATTGGCCTTGGCCAAAGCTTATCAGGCTCAAGCTGCGGATATGGCGGCCAACAATCGGAGCACGGGCGATGTGAATCGGGTCAAGCGAACGGCTGCAAGCCTGTTGCGAACAGTATCGCGAAGCCCGTCGAGTGTCATGGAAGAGGCGCGGAAGCTGCTGGGCGAAGGGCAGTTTGACTTGGCAGAGGATCCGCCGGCTGCCGTAAACGATGTTCCCCCCGCCTCGATTGGCGATGCCATTGCCAAGTCGATGGACCTGTCTGCAGATGTGGAAACAATGAATCAGGAAGTCACTGAATTGGAAAAGCAGTCGACGGCCGCAGCCCCAGCGGATAAGGCTGCGCTGGACGAGCAGTTGAAAGGAAAGCGGAAAGAGTTGAAGGAGGCATCTGGACGTTTGCAGGCAACCCTGCAGGCCGGAATCCAGTTGGCCGGTCCGGATGTGGACCTTGAGCAATTGAATCATTTGAGGTACCTCCAGGCTTACGCCAATTTTGTCAGCGACCGGTTGCTGGAGGCTTCGCTCGTCGGCGAGTTCTTGTTGGAGAAGTATCCCAACCTGGAATGGACGCGGCAAAGCAGTGGGTTGGCAATCAACGCTTACGCCCGCCTGTTCAGCAGTGGGGAACATGCCCAGCAGGAATTTGTCCGCAATCGCCTGACGAGCTTGGGCGACCGCCTGATTGGACGCTGGCCCGGTTCGGCCGAGGCAAATAACGCGGCCACGGTGCTGACCCGCCTCGCCTTGGCCGACAAGAATTTCGAAACAGCGGAACGTTACTTTCGGGCGATTGGTGCGGACGCACCCACGCGGCCGGCTCTCAGCCTGCTCATTGGCCAGAAGAAGTGGGAACAATATCGGGCGGAAAAAGCAGCCTTGTCTCCCGAAGAACTTGCCACCAAAAAAGAGGAGCTGGCGCAGCGCCTGCAGACGGCTCGGGAAGCCCTTTCCGAGGGTGTGAATGCAACAGCCCCCGCTGAAGTTACGTTCGAAGCGGCAGTCAGCAGTCTTTTGCTGGTCAACGCTTTGCTGGAGTCCGGCGACGTTGCGGCTGCGGTTGAGCAATTGGAAAACGCCCGCATCGCGCCGCTGGATTTGATCAAGCAGCAGCACCCGGCTGTGATCAATTCCAAACGTGCCCAGACGTTTGTCAGCGAAACCTACCGAACCGCGATCAATGTCTATTTGGCCTCACTTAAGACAGGTGAAGATTCGGCGGGCTGGATTGCCAAGGCGCAAAACGTTTTGACTGCCCTGCGGAAGAATCTGGAATCGCGTCCGGAATTGAATGCCGGCGAAGAGATGACCGCAATCTACGGGTTGATTGCGGCGGAACTGCGCGGGCAGTTTGATTCACTGACCGACCAGGCACAGCGGTTGACGCTGGCCAAAAACCTGTTGCTTTTCTTGGGGCCCCTGCAGCAGTCGTCCAACGACGCCAAGACGACCATGTGGGTCGGAGCAACTTTGGTCGATACAGCGAAGGCGCTGCCGGCGGATTCCCCGGAGGGGCAGGCTTTGGCCAAAGAGTTGTATGCCACTGCGAGCGGAGCGCTGGAAACTGCGGCCACCCAAGGGTTCGGCAACGATCCCAAGGCTGAGGCCCGGTTGCTGGAGTTGGGACGGCTGCAGGCAGTCGCCCTGGCCGGAAGCGGCCGCTTCGAGGATGCGGTTAAACAATATGCCAAAATCCTCGAGGCACGACCCGGCGTATTGCCGATCCAGATTGACGCTGCCTTGACGCTGCAGGATTGGGCCCGCGCGACCCGGTCGCCAAAGACCTACGAACTGGCCGTGATGGGGACCGAGCGTCGAGCTGATCCCAAAACCAAACGAGCACAAAACGTGATTTGGGGTTGGCGTCAGTTGGTGTTGGCAACCCGCAATGAAGACAAGTTTCGGCAGGACTTTTATCGATCGCTCCTCCGGCTGACTGAGTGTCGGTTGGAGTATGGCGAGCTACTGAAGAACAAAACTTCGTATGAGACTGCCTTGAAGGAACTGGAAAGTGCCAAGGCGCGGGACCCGCAACTCGGGGGTGCTGCCTGGAAGCCCAAGTTTGATGAACTGGAACGGAAATTGAAGAGTTTGGCAGGACAGTAATGATGAGCTTGAATCGGAACTTGAAATTAACGGGCCTGGCGACAGGCTGGTCCCGGTCGCTGGCGGTGATGATTGCCGTAGTGTTTGCACTGGCTTTTGCTGTCGAGTTCAGCATGAGTGTGGCGGCTGCGCAGGACAGTGTCTTCCTGCTCGCTGGCTCACCGGTGCGGGGTGAAATCTCGGACTCGACCTCGACGACGATTATCGTCAAGACAGACAAGGGCGAGGCCGAGGTCCCGGTTCAAAACATCCGCAGTCTGACCTTTGGGAAGGAGCCACCGGAATACGATAAGGCCAAGCGGGCGTTTGATCGCCAAAAGTATGACGAGGGGCTCGCTGAACTGGACAAGCTGAAGGAAGATGCCGCCAGCGGCATGTTGGCTCAGGAACTTGATTACCTGCGGGCTTTGGGTAACGCCCGGTCGGCGTTGTCCGGTGGTGCTGTAACCGCCAAAAATGCGGGGACCGCCGTGAATGCATTTTTGAAGAAGTATCCGAGCTCGTGGCACTTCTTTGAGCTGACCGAGTTATTGGGCGAACTGCTGGTGGCCGTGGGGCGGAGCGATTTGGCCGACGCAGAGTATGCCAAGTTGGCTTCCAGCCCGTTGCCTCAATACCAGTTGCGGGGGAGTTTCAATCGGGCCCAGGCATTGTTGCTGGCCGGGGATGGGGCGGGAGCTGAAAAGAGTTTTGAGGCTGTGATTGCTTCGGCGTTGAATGATGAAGCCGCCGTCCGAATGAAGAGCCTCGCCGGTTGCCTCAAGGCGAAGGCGCAGTTGCTTCAGGGTAAGCGGGAGGAGGCTCAGGTCGCGGTCATGAAGTTGATCAAGAATGAGGACCCGAAGCAGGCTGAACTGTTTGCCAATGCCTACAATATCCTCGGGCTCTGCCACCAAGAGGCTGGACAAAATCAAGAAGCGGTCTTGGCGTTTTTGCACACTGACCTGCTGTTCTCCAACCAGGCTGCGGCTCACGCGGAAGCGCTGTATTACTTGGCGCAACTTTGGCCCAAGCTGGACAAGAATGATCGGGCTTTGGAAGCTCGGACGAGCCTTAAGTCGTTGTATCGCAACAGCGTTTGGGCCAACAAGTTGGAGCAATAGGAACGCCGACTGGGCGGCTGCGGCCGGTTCACTACAATCAAACGGCCAGCAATGCCCGGATGCACCGCTCAGGGGCAAGCCGGAAAACGCGGCAGGCACCGAAAAAAAATTGGGAACAGTGGCATTTAACGGACCGTTGGCTGTTGAGCCGATGTTTCGCAACGGTAAGAAAAGGGAGAGCAGGGAATGAACTCGTGCGGCTCGGTTCGGGAAACGAAATCAGCAGTCCGGCTTGGGCGGTGGCTGGCAATCGCTGCGATTGCTTTGGCGTGGAACTTGGTTGGTTGGAACTTGGTTGGTTGGGACCAACCTGCCACCGCGGCCGCTCCCCTCTCGGCTCCGACTTCCGGTTGGCAGGACGGCGGTGACGCCGCAGCTCCAGCCGTTCAAGATCCGGCACCCGCGGATGCTGGAGCAGCTCAAGACCCGGTAGCTGCCGATGTAAATCCGCCCGCCGGAGAGCCGGCCAAGGATAAAGAAGGCGAGATGTTGCTCGTCTGGCTCGTGAAGGCACTCGGTTGGGAATACGTAATCGTGTTTCTTGCCCTGTCGTTCGTCTTCGTGGCGTTGTGCATCATGAACATGCTCTCAGCCCGCCGCGACCAGGTTTGCCCCCAGCACTTAATCGATGGCTTTGAATCGCTGCTGGATGAAAAGAAGTATCAGGAAGCTTATGAGCTTTCCAAGGCCGATGGGTCGTTTTTAGGAAATGTCTTGTCGAGCGGCTTGGCCCGGCTGGCTAACGGCTATGACCACGCATTGGAAGCAATGCAGGAAGTAGGTCAGGACGAAAGCATGAAACTCCAGCACCGGCTCAGTCACATCGGGTTGATTGGCACAATCAGTCCAATGGTCGGCTTGTTTGGGACGGTTGACGGTATGATTCGGGCCTTTTTTGCGATCGCCACCGGCGGCGGTTCTCCTGACCCGCAGAAATTGGCGGATGGTATTTCCAAGGCGTTGCTGACAACCTTGGTCGGCTTGGCAATCGCGATTCCGGCGATTGCCGTTTACAACATTCTCCGCAATCGGCTGGAGCGATTGGAATTGGAAGTCGGGATTGCCAGCGGTAACCTGATGGGCCGCTTTGAAAAGGTTGGGCAAAAAAAGGACACTTGACGTTTTGACCAATTGCGTTGCGATTGACCGACATCAGAGCTTAGAGCAGGTCCCCGGATTTGACGCCCGATGAAGTTCAAAAAGTGTAATACCGAAATTCTCGAAGCCGATTTGACGCCGATGATTGACATGACGTTCAATCTCATCGCGTTTTTCATGTTCACGATTAACTTTGCGGATGCCGAACGAATTGAGCAGATCATGTTGCCCAAAAGCAGTCTGGCGAAACCTCCGGAGGGCTTGGCTGATTATCAGTTCATCCTCAATCTGGACGAGGACGGCAGCGTTTGGTTTGATGGGCAACGGATCGAAAAAATCGAATTAATCAATCCTCTGCTCCGCCGGGAGGTGAGAGCGGCCGAGCGGCAAGGAGTACCGCCGCCGCGAATTTCCGTAATCATTCGTGGCCACGAGGATTCGCAGTCGGGCAAAGTGCAACGATTGATTCAGCAGTGCCAAGAAAACGAGTTGGAGAAGTTCCTGCTCCGCGTCAAAGAGGAGCGTTGATTCAATCAGCGGTCTAACAATGAAATTTGAGCGCCGGAAGAAGGCTGATGAGTTGAAGATTAACATGACCGCAATGATTGACATTGTGTTCCAGTTGTTAATCTTCTTCATCCTGACATTCAAGGTGTCCGCTCTAGAGGGAGATTTTGAAGTCAAAATGCCTTTGGCCAGTTCCAATCCGGCCAGTATGGATGAAGTCCTGCCGACGGTGATTCATGTCGGACTGACCGCAGGGGTCGAGCGGAACATCGCGACAATTGAAATCGACGATGGCATGCAGGCCTTGACCTTCACCCAGGCAGACATGTTTCAGCAACTGACCAATTTCGTGGAAACAACGGTCGCCCGTGAAGGTGATCCCTCGACTGCATCAGAAGTCGAAGTGGAGTTTGAAATTGATCCCAAGCTGCGTTATCGCTTTACGGTCGATGCCATTGAGGCCGTTTCCGGACGAGTCTTGCCGGATGGAACAGTGAAAAAATTGGTGAGCAAGATTAAGTTCCGCCCGCCTGTGGAATAGTGCAGCCTGCTGAAGGAAGCCGTCCCAGGGAAATTACCCACTCTTGGGTTGCCAGCCATTCCTTGAAGACGATCAGTCTCCGGAAGGAACGAGACTGGAGCATCGCCCCGCATTTTTCAGGCAAGGTTGGCAGGCCCGTCCGCTCCGTCCGAGTCATCTGTTTCCGCGAGTCCTGGCGGGGCAGGCGGTTTCGTTCCTGACGAACCGGGGGCTGGCGCGAAGCCCGGCTGAGAAGAGATAGAACCGGGGGCTGACGCGAAGCCCGGCTGAGAAGAGATAGAACCGGGGGCTGGCGCGAAGCCCGGCTGAGAAGAGATGACAGGCTAGAGCCTAGGCCCGCGGGTGAAATTTCTGGTGGACCTTCTTCAGGCGTGATTGCTCGACGTGCGTGTAAATCTGCGTAGTGGCGATACTGCTGTGGCCCAGCATTTCCTGGACTTGCCGCAGGTCGGCTCCGCCCGCAAGCAGGTGCGTGGCGAAGCTGTGGCGGAGGGTGTGGGGACTGATGCTGACCGAAACGTCAGCCAGTAGCGCGTACTTCTTGACCAGTTCCCAGATGGCCTCACGTCGCAAGCGGCGACCGCTCCGCGAGAGAAACACCCAATCCGTTTCCTCGGTGCGGTGGTGGGCAAGTCGAGGGCGCAGGCGTTGGAGATAGGCGTCAATCGCAGTGATCGCAGCGTCGCCGAGCGGCGTCATGCGCTGTTTGTTTCCCTTACCGTGGCACTTGCAGAAGCGTTCCTTGAGATGCAGGTCGCGCACTCGCAAGTTGGAGACTTCGCTGACCCGGCAGCCGGTCGCGTAGATTGTCTCCAGCAAAGCCCGGTCGCGGAGGTGCAGTGGCTCCAGCCGACCTGGCGCCTGCAGAAAGCGATCAACTGCTTTGGGGGAAAGCACCTCCGGCACCCGCTGCCAGAGCTTTTGACTACCCAACAGCTCGGCCTTGTTTTCCGTGAGCACGCCTTCAAGTTGAAGGTACTTGAAGAACATACGCAGGGCGACGATGTGCCGGGCGATCGAGGCCGGAGCCAATTTGAGTTTTGCCAGCCAGGCGACGTAGTCTGAGAGTTCGGAAATTTTCAATTGCGGGATGGCCCGCCCCTCGAGCCACTGGTCGAAGTGGGTCATGTCGCGGCCATACGCGGCCACGGTGTTATCCGAGAGATGGCATTCGCTCCGCAAATAGCCTTGGTAGGATTCAAACCAATGGCTCGCCCGCAAGGTTGGTCTGGGCTCGCTGCCGCGCACAGAAAGTTGCTGGAGTTTGGTCAGCGGCTTTTTCTTGGCCATGGCGTCTTTGGTCCGGAGGGATTTGGCCGGGCATACACCCGGAACCAATTATTCCTTCGGCTGGACTGCTGGCCGGCTGGAGAAACGCCCCGCCACACGGAGAACCTGCGCCGTCCGCCGACTGCAGGCGTTATAACCGCTAAAGTTTAACCCTGTTTTCGGGCGACGATCGCCCGGTCGAGACGGGAGAGGTCTTTCTTGATTTGGCTGCTGGCAAACGCGCCGGTCGCTTGGACTCGCGCCAGACAACGCTCGGCAAGCATCGGGCTGGTTTCAAAAATCAACCAGCCTCCCGGAGCCAACCGCTGGGCGGCTTGCTCAATCAGACGTCCGGTCAGTTCGTCCCCCTGCTCACCACCGAACAGGGCCAAGTCGGGTTCGTATTTGCGCACATCCTCGGCCAGCATGCCGACCTCATTGCGGCCAACGTAGGGTGGATTGCTGACTATCACATCCGGCGTTGCCGTGGAGGGAAGTTCGGCGAGCAGGTCGGATTGCAGGAATTCGATTCGTTCGTCCAACTTGTGCGTCGCGGCGTTTTCGCGGGCTATTGCCAGAGCTGCGGGCGAGATATCGATTGCCAGCAACCGGGCTTGAGCCGCTTGGGATGCAATCGCAATCGCAATACAGCCACTCCCGGTACCCACATCGACAATCAACGGATGGGGGCGATTCAGTTGCTTCAGCGCATCGAGCGTTTCGACTACCAGCAATTCGGTTTCGGGCCGCGGGATCAAGACGTCGGGCGTGACCCGCAAGCCTTGTGAGTAAAAATCGCGATGTCCGACCAGGTAGGCCACAGGCTCGCCTGCCGCATGTCGCCGGACCCAATCGCGATAACGGCTCAATTGTGGCTCGCCGGGGACTTCTTCGTAACGGGTATAGAGTTCAATTCGCCGACAACCGAGCGCTTCCGAGAGCAGGACCTCTGCCGCCAGCCGCGGGGCATCGCGCCCCTTTTGTTTGAAAAAATCCGTGGTCCAGACCAGCAGGCGCTGAATCGTCCAAGGCTGGTCGGAAGTCTGACTCATCACTGAACCCTGATTGGAGGAAATACCGGATGTGGGAGCACGTCCCGAATGCGCGAGCAAGTTTCGACTGCCCGAGCCGGTCGCCCCAATTAATCGAGAGCGCCCATCGATTCTCGAAGCGTCTGCCGGTCGTAGTCGAGCAGTGCGGTCGTCAGCGAACTGATGTCACCGGCGATGACTTGCTCGAGCTGGTAGATCGTGAAGTTGATGCGGTGATCCGTGACCCGGTTTTCGGGAAAGTTGTAGGTGCGAATCCGCTGGCTGCGATCGCCGGAACCGACGAGGCTTTTCCGCTCCTGGGCGCGGGCAGCCGCTTCTTTCTGCTGGTAAAAGTCATACACCCGCGATTTGAGAACGCGCAGTCCCTTGGCCAGGTTTTTATGCTGGCTTCGTTC
>Ga0164293_10002954_pt1 | contig 14431 bp, 15 predicted proteins | sample GEODES118metaG_FD_111487 | JGI IMG/M metagenome (GOLD analysis project Ga0164293, IMG submission 111487) | Eutrophic lake water microbial communities from Lake Mendota, Wisconsin, USA - GEODES118 metaG | ecosystem: Environmental > Aquatic > Freshwater > Lake | place: USA: Lake Mendota...
CAAGGCGAGTGGTTGGCCAACATCGCATCCCACGCGTCTCCCGACAACTTCTCGCGCGCCGTGAAGGCAGCCGTCGTGCGCATGGGCGAAGACGAGGGTGTGGGTCGGCTCGAACAGCAACGCCGCCGCACGTGGTTGCGACACTGGGTCGACCGCGACTCGGGGATGGTCTGCATGCACGGCGAGTTCGATCCCGAGTCCGGTCTTCGCCTGGTCGGACGCCTGCAGCGAACGGTCGAACGTCTCTTCCACGAACGCGCTCCCCAGACGTGCCCCGATGGATCCGCAAAGGTCGCTCATCTCAACGCGCTCGGCCTGGTCGCGCTCGCCACGTCAGCCGGCTCGACCGGTGACGAGGGAGCAACTCCCTTGACGGCGGGATATGCACGTGCGGAGATCAGCGTGGTGGTCGACTACCGCACCCTTGCCCAGGGGTTGCACCGCAACTCCGTCATTCGAACCGGCACCGACATCGACTTGCCCGTCGAGACCGTACGCCGCATGGCCTGCGAAGCACGGATCATTCCAGTCGTGATGGGGTCATCAGGAGTCGTGCTCGACATGGGCCGAGCCACACGGTTGGCCAGTCGACAACAACGCCGCGCTCTCGAAGCCATGCACGCCACATGCGCGGTGCCATCGTGCGCGGTCCCGGTAGCGCAATGCCAGCCTCACCATGTGGAGTACTGGAACTCAGGTGGTCCCACCGATCTCGACAACCTCGTTCCGCTGTGCGATCAACATCACCGGTGCGTCCACGAAGGTGGTTGGCGCCTGGCGGTACGTGCTGCGGACAGGCGGGTGACGGTCACCCAGCCGGGCCGACGAGCGGCCGGAGTCCCGTAGCGGCGTGGCAGACCCTCACTACGAACGATGGAGGACCAGAGATGTTGCCTTTCTTATACCCCTGGGGGTATATTGAGGACATGAAGTTTCTCTTGTTCATGAACACACCGGTCGGCCGCCTCATTCGAGTTGCCATGGGAATCGTCGTCTTTCTTGTCGGCATGGCCGTCGGCGGTGGCGTGGGAACGGCTTTGATGGTGTTTGCCTTCCTGCCGGTTCTCACGGGAGTCACCGGAGTGTGCCCGCTGAATCCGTTGACGGGCCAACCACTTCGCGCCTGTTCGGCGAGGCCTCGCACCGCGAAATAGCCTCCCCTTTCTGTGTTCACGATTCGGGTCGAAGATCTCCACGCCACCGAGTCACAGCTGCTGATCGACGAGTTGAACACGTTCCTCGACGGGTTGTATCCGCCCGAGGACAACTTCTTCGATCTCCCCGACACCGACGTGTTTCTCGTTGCGCGCGATGCGCAGGGTTTGGCCCTCGGTTGTGGAGCCGTGCGGGGGCTCGAACCCGACGAACTCGGCGATGCCGCCACCGAACACCGGACCGGGGAGATCAAGCGCATGTACGTCCGTCCTCATGCCCGTCGATCGGGCGTGGCTCGAGGGATGTTGATTCGCCTGGAGGAAGAAGCATGGCGACTCGGCTTCGGTCGTCTCGTCTTGGAGACCGGCATTCGCCAACCAGAGGCGATTCACATGTACGAAACCCATGGTTACGTGGAGATTCCGCTGTTCGGTCAGTACGTCACGTCGGGAACGAGCGTGTGTTACCAAAAGTTCCTCACGGGATACTTCCTCTACTGACAGTGGAAGCCGCAGAGCTATCGGAGATCCGGGTACGGAGTCTCCCGAAATGTCATCAACAACGAATGTCATTGAGCAGCATTGCCTCAAGCTTCGTTTGACGACACGTGACTCGTCACCTTCATGACGTGCCATAGTTTGGACGGACATTTCGTGACAACAGGAGGTCAAACATGTCTGTGTCGTATCCCACGGGTCGTCGTCTCGAAGGAAAAGTTGCGCTCATCTCGGGTGGTGCACGCGGAATGGGCGAGAGCCACGCACGGGCAATGGTGGCACAGGGCGCCAAGGTCGTGCTCGGTGACATCCTCGATACAGAAGGTGAAGCACTGGCGAAAGAGCTCGGAGACAGCGCGGTCTACGTGCATCTCGACGTCACGAAGCGCGAACAGTGGGCGGCAGCGGTCGACACGGCAGTGAAGACCTTCGGCAAGTTGAACGTGCTGGTCAACAACGCGGGAATCGCCAACTTCGGTCCGATCGGCGAATTCACTCCCGAGCAGTGGGACACGGTGATTGCCATCAACCTCACCGGCGTGTTCAACGGCATCAACGCCGCGGTCGATGCTCTGAAAGCCGCTGCGCCGAGTTCGATCATCAACATCTCGTCGACTGCCGGTCTCCAGGGATACGCCGCGCTGCCCGGCTACAACGCCGCGAAGTTCGGCGTGCGGGGACTCACCAAGTCGGTGGCCCTCGATCTCGGGGCTTTCAACGTGCGCTGCAACTCCGTGCATCCGGGCGCAGTCGTCACCCCGATGACGGCAGGGCTGAATACCGCACAGAAGCACGTTGCATTGCGCCGCATGGGTCACTCGGAGGAGTTGTCGCATCTCGTGGTCTTCCTCGCCAGCGACGAATCGAGTTTCTCCACCGGCGCGGAATTCGTGGCTGACGGTGGCGAGACCGCCGGGCTCGCTCCGGGCGCCATGGGCTGACACGTTCACCATCACGACATTCGGCGCTGACACGCTCGATGCGACAGTGATCACCTACCGTTGACCCGTGACCGTGAGCGACATCGAGCCTTCGACAGGCGAGCAGTCGACATCCGTCAGGGGAACCGCGTCGGGGCGCGAGTTCATCATCTTGGTCACCGCCCTCATGGCGAGCGGCGCGCTTGCCATCGATCTCATGTTGCCGGCCTTCCCCGACATGCGAGCCGAGTACGGCATGAGCCCGGACTCCACCCAGGTGGCCTGGATCGTCACCGCTTTCTTCCTCGGCATGGCCGTGGGACCGTGGCTGTACGGGCCGGTATCGGATCGTTACGGCCGACGTGCACCGCTCTTCGTCGGCATGACGATCTACATCCTCGCCGCACTCGCGGCCACGTTCGCGCCCTCTTGGGGATGGGTCATCGCATCTCGCTTCGTCTGGGGACTCGGCGCTGCCGCTCCACGATCACTCGCCACGGCGATGATCCGTGACCGCTACCACGGCGAGGCAATGGCTCGTCTGATGTCCACCATCATGGCGGTGTTCCTCCTTGTGCCGATCCTCGCGCCGAGTGTCGGTGCCGGACTCATCGTGTTCCTTCCGTGGCGGGTGGTCTTCTGGTTCCCCGCCGTTGTCGGTGTGGGTTTGATGTTGTGGTGCCGCCGACTGCCGGAAACGCTCCCCGTGGACAAGCGTCGCCCGTTCACATGGAGTGCCGTCGCCCGTGCCGGCAAGGAGGTGGTGACGCACCGACAGACCATCAGCTTCACCGTCGCCGTCACCTTCCTGTTCGGCATCATGACCGGCTATCTGGCTGGCTCGGAAGTGATCGTCGAGGACGTCTACGACCTCGGTGCGTGGTTCCCGTTGTTCTTCGGTGTGATCGCGATCCTGCTCGCACTCAACTCGCTGAACAATGCACGCATCGTGAAGAAGATCGGTATCAAGCGAATTGTGAAACGGATGATGTTCATCGGTCTCGGCGCCTCGGCGGTGTTCGTCGTGATCGCCTTTGCCAGCGGCGGCAAGCCGCCCTTCTGGCTGCTGATGGTGTGCTTCGCCGGTGTCGTGCCCGTTGCGCAGGGTTTGGCCCCCATCTGCAACACAGCTGCCATGACGCCGGTTCCCCATGTTGCCGGAACCGCCTCGGCGTTGATTGCCACCGTCACGACGGCCGGCGGTTCGCTTCTCGGCGGAGTCGCCAGCGGTGCATTCGACGGCACGGTTCGCCCGCTGGCCGTGGCGTTCCTCTCGTTCAACCTCGTTGCCGCATTTCTGGTGATCGTTGCGACACGTTCGATGAGCGACGACCGCACCACACACTGACGACACACGTACCGGCCCGCCGTTCGATGGCGAGGAAGAAATCTCGACCGGGGCAAGTCCGGAACGTTTCGTTCATGCTCCGTTAACACATGCCTCGAACACCCGTCCTTCCGAAGGGTGATCGACGACCGAATTCACACAACGCGGTATCGCGGGAAACAAACGCGAAACACGGTGCACATACGTTGCCGTGCATCTCACCACACCGGGTGATGCAAGTGACGTGATCGTCCGTCACGCGAAACACGAAGGAGATCGAATGGACAGCGGCAGTTTGGGTTGGGTGCTGATTTCATCGGCACTCGTTTTGTTCATGACGCCGGGGTTGGCGTTCTTCTACGGAGGCATGGATCGTCGTCGGAATGTGCTGAACATGCTGATGATGAACTTCTACTGCCTTCTCCTGGTTCCCGTTCTGTGGTTCATCGTCGGCTACTCGCTGGCGCAGACGCCGTTCGACGCGGACTTCATCGGCGGGTTCGACTCCCTCTTCCTGAAGGACATCACCGTCGCAGGTGACGGAGCAGCCCTTGCAACGGTCGCCTTCCTCGGCATGTTCGCCGCCATCACACCAGCCCTCATCTCCGGCGCGGTGGCAGATCGCATGAAGTTCTCGGCATGGGCGATCTTCGTCCCGCTGTGGCTCTTCCTCGCCTACATCCCCGTCTTCAAGTGGGTCTACGGCGGTTGGTTGGGCCAGCGCGGTTCGATCGACTTCGCCGGCGGTACCGCCATCCACGTCAATGCCGGTATCGCCGCACTCGCTGCGGTTCTCGTTCTTGGCAAGCGCAAGGCCGGCGGAGCTCCCCCGCACTCGATGCCCCTCGTCATGATCGGAACCGGCATCCTCTGGTTCGGATGGTTCGGCTTCAACGCCGGGTCTGCTCTCGCCGCCAACGGTCAGGCTGCGCAGGCCTTCATGAACACGTTCCTCGCCGCGGCCGCCGCCGGACTGGCCTGGGTCTTCGTCGAATGGATGCGCGACGGTCACCCCACCAACCTCGGTGCGGCATCGGGCATCGTCGCGGGTCTCGTGGCAATCACCCCCGCCGCCGGATACGTCTCGGGTCCTGCTCCGGTACTCATTGGTCTCATCGCCGGAATCGTCTGTTGCTACGCGGTCAAGCTGAAGTCGAAGTTCGGCTACGACGACGCTCTCGACGTCGTCGGCGTGCACTTCGTCGGCGGCCTCGTCGGTTCGTTGCTGATCGGCTTCTTCGCCAACCCGTCGTTCTTCGACGGCAAGTTCGAAGAGGGCATCTTCTACGGCGGTGGCGCAAAGCTGCTGGTGGAGCAGGCACTGGCCAATGGTGCAGCCATCGTGTGGTCGTTCGTCATCACGCTTCTCATCATGATTGCGCTGAAGAAGACCATCGGTGTTCGCGTCAGCGACGAAGCCGAACGCGGAGGTCTCGACCTTGCCGAGCACGGCGAGAACGCGTACCACGAGTGATCATTCGGTGCCTGATCATCACGACCATTCCACAGTTCTGAATCACATGTCTGGAGACACACCATGAAACTCATCACAGCCATCATCAAGCCCTTCAAACTGGACGACGTGAAGGACGCGCTGCGCGCCGCCGGCATCACCGGCATCACCGTGACCGAAGCCCGCGGTTTCGGTCGTCAGGGTGGCCACACGGAGACCTACCGCGGAGCGGAGTACAACATCGAGTTCGTTCCGAAAGTGAAACTCGAAATTCTCTCCACCGACGGCGACGCTGCGAACGTGTGCGACGTCATCACCAAGGCTGCGGCCACCGGCAAGATCGGCGACGGAAAGATCTGGGTCTCGAACATTGAGTCGATCGTCCGCATCCGAACCGGTGAACAAGGTCCCGACGCCATCTGAGTTGCCTTCCCGGCCGTCGGTGTTCCCCTCGTCGACGGCCGGGAACGATCATCGATCAGTTCGGCGCGGCCCGATCGAGTCGGTCATTCGATACCGGCACGATCGGGTCGCCAGAACGTTCGAGTGGCAACGTTTTCTTTCGCCACACCCAACTCCTTCGCCCGCGTTCTCACTGCGTGGTTGACGGATTGTTCCCCCACCACCCACACTCCGGTCGCCGAGACGTCACCGGATCCGACTTCGGCCTTCAGCCATTCCAGTAGGTCGGTCTCGTTCGACACGATCGACAGACCGAGATCCGGAAAGGACGCTGCGACACCGGACATGTCGTGGGCGGACACCATGCACGAGGCGACGCCAATCGTGCCGAGTCCGGAGACAGCACGCGCGGTACCCACCATGGTTTCGTCGCCCACCACGATCACTTTCGCCAGCGAACTCTCCGGAGTCTTGACCGGCCGTTCGGGGCCGAGTCCCGAGACCGCGTCACCGACTGCAACGGAGTCGAGGAACGGCGTTGCGGGTCCCCGTTCGGAACGAAACGCAACGATGTCGAACGAGGACTCGTTCACCGCACTCACGGTGTAGCGGCGCAACTGTCCCTCACCGACGGCGATCGCGACGGTGTCGAGCACCGTTGGTCGGTAGTTGCCTGGACCCGACATGGTGAGGTGCACCAACCGATCGCCCACGGCATCACGGCCGATCACCCGTGCCACCCACTGCACCGTGACTTCGCGGTATCTGACACGTTCTTCGGAGCTCACTGTCGGCACTGTAGGACAGCGCTTCTATCCTTCTCCACATGAGTGCCGCACTCGATTCGCTCTCCTCCGGAAGTGCCTCCCGATTCGCCTTCGACAACTCCTTCGTTCGCGATCTCGAAGGCCTCTTCGAACCGTGGCGTGCGGCAACCGTGCCGGGTCCATCGCTCCTTGCGCTCAACGCCGGCCTTGCGAACGAACTCGGTCTCGATCCTGCATGGTTGGCCTCCCCGGCGGGAGTCGCCGTGCTGTGCGGCAACGACACACCCGACGGCGCGGCCTCGGTGGCGCAGGCCTATGCGGGCCACCAGTTCGGGAATTACTCACCTCGACTCGGGGACGGTCGTGCCCTGCTTCTCGGAGAAGTGACCGACACGAACGGAAAGCGCCGCGACATTCACCTGAAGGGGTCCGGACGCACACCCTTTGCCCGTGGCGGCGACGGCAAGGCCGCTGTCGGGCCGATGTTGCGGGAGTGCCTCATCGGCGAGGCCATGCATGCCCTCGGCATCCCCACCACGCGCGCACTTGCAGTCGTGGCCACCGGAGAGCAGGTCGTCCGTGAGACACCGCTGCCCGGTGCCGTTCTCACCCGTGTTGCAGCAAGCCACCTGCGTGTCGGCATGTTCCAGTACGCGGCGGCGAACGGTGGTCCCGACCTCGTGCAGCGACTCGCCGACCATGCCATCGCCCGGCACTACCCGCACCTTGTCGAACTACCGGCCGAATCATCTGTCGACGTCATCCACAATCGCTATCTCGCTTTCTACGAGGCGGTCCTCGATGCGCAGGCGCGTCTCATCGCCAAGTGGATGTCGGTCGGCTTCATTCACGGGGTGATGAACACCGACAACATGACCATCTCCGGCGAAACCATCGACTTCGGGCCATGTGCGTTCATGGACGCCTTCGATCCCGCAACCGTATACAGCTCGATCGATCACGCCGGACGCTACGCGTACGGAAACCAGCCAGTCGTCGCACAATGGAACCTCGCCCGACTCGCCGAAACTCTTCTGCCCCTCATCGACTCCGACAAGGACGCTTCGGTCGAAAAGGCCACGACAGTTCTTCAGACCTTCCCCGAACGCTACGGCAGCCACTGGACACGGGAGATCCACGCCAAGATCGGCCTTGCCGAGCACACGACAGACGATGCCACGTTGATCGACGATCTCTTTGCCGTGCTCCAGACACAGCGCGTCGACCTGACCTTGTTCTTTCGCGCTCTCGGCGCCGCCGCGCTCGACGATCACGCAGCGATCCATTCGCTGGTTCACGACACGGCTGCGTTCGACTCGTGGGCAACCCGCTGGAAACAACAACTCGACGCACAAGAGGCAGTGCATCCCCACCTGGATCGAGCAATGGTGGCCGCCACGATGAACGTGACGAACCCGCTCTACGTGCCGCGCAATCACAAGGTGGAAGAAGCACTGACAGCCGCCGTCGACGGCGATCTCGGCCCATTCACCACGTTGGTCGATCTGGTGTCGAACCCGTACACCGAACAACCCGGTCGTGACGACTACGCGTCGCCCGCACCCGACTCGTTCGGCCCGTACCGCACCTTCTGCGGCACCTGATTCTCAGTACGGCTCTACCGACGGCGCATGACCGTCGTTCCCGGTCAGACGGCCACGTGCACTCTGCCCGCGACGCGCTGCGGGTACGGCGCCAGTCACCGCTGCAAGACCGAAGACGGGCATGTTGCCGTAGACGGTCTCCACGCGGTCGTCGGCGAGAACGATCGTCTCGTGGAAGATGCCGACGGATCCGTTGTTCCGAACCTTCTTGTTGAACGAGCGCCATGCCGGCAAATGCGCCCTGTCGGTCGCTTTCGAGTAGGCCTCCAACTTCTCGAAAGACTCCCAGTACTGCCAGACCATCACCACTTTTCCCGACAGCAACGTGCGGGGTTTGCCGACGAGACCGAGCGAACGATCTTTCTGGAGTTCCACCAGCATCCGCGGCATCGCCACGAACACCGGAACCCACTTCCACGGCTTCCACAGTTGATTGATGCGCATTCCAATGAGAAAGAGAATCTTGCCGTCGGCACCCGCATCGGCGGAATATCGCCCCGCGTTGATTCGTGACGTGTTCGTCCGTGGCATGACGTCTCCCTCGGATCAGAGGCTGTAGCGGTAGATGTTCGTTTCGCGGGCCGTGAAGCCGATGCGCTGGTAGAGGCGATTGGCGGCCTCTCGCGAAGGGCGTGACGTGAGGTCCACGGTCACGGCTCCGTTCTTGCGCGCGTGTTCGATCGCGGCCAGATTCAATGCTTCGCCGACACCGTGGCCACGAGCGGACCCGTCGACCACCACGTCTTCGATCCAGGCTCGAACACCGGTGGGAATGCGGAACACTGCCAGGGTCAACGACCCGACGATCTTCCCGTCGACACGGGCGACGAACATCGTGCTCGCTTCACTGCGCACGAGTTGGTCGAGCTCGGCCTTGGTGGGTGGCGGATTCGACTGCGACAACTGCGGGATGAGCATCGCCATGGCCTGTACCAGTTCGTCGGTGGCTTCGGTTGCTATTTCGATCGTGGCGCTCATGTCTCGACTCTCTGGGATCTCTCGACGTGTCTCGCTCTCATTCTTACTAGAGTGCCCGCATGATCCTCACCAGCCTTCGTGTCCCCGTCGCCGAGTTCACCGAGCTCACGGGATGGGAGCCCAAGCCCGAGGGAATGTGCCGCGGCGAGGTGTGCGTGCCCGCCCCGGGCGCACTCGACAACGGCACGGTGAACGTCGAGGCTGCAGCCGAGAGACTCGGCATGCCCCTCGTTCACGATCCGAAACACAAGGTGTGGGCTCTCGGTGTCTCCACAGCAACCGGGCGCGCACTCGCCAGCGCCAGAGCGATCTTTCCGTCGTCACTCATCGACGGCACGTCGAACACGAACTCGAACTTCGACTTCACCTCGCTGCGTGGTCGCCGAATGATCATGGTGGCCTGGGCCAGTTGGTGAGGCTGCAGAACTGCCCTGCCCGGGTGGCAGGCACTGCACGAAGAGATCGCTCCGCTCGGTGGCACCGTCGTCACGGTGGCCCTCGACGTCAACCCTGATCATGCGCGACCGTGGATCGCCGCAGCGAACCCTTCGCATCCGTCGCTCATCGACACCACGCACTGCACCGACGAACTGTTCGGCTTCATCAACGTGCCGATGGCCGTGTGGATCGACGAGAACGGCATGCTCGTACGACCCGCCGAGACGGCCAACATCGAACGCAGTCCGTTGCGCGACCGCGAGATTCCCGACGGACTCCCCGATCGGCTCGCCAAGATGATGCGCGAGGTGAAGGAGATACCCGACGACTCGGAGTCCTACCGCGAAGCGATCTTCGACTGGATGCGCAATGGTGCCGACAGCCCGTACGTCATGAGCCCGGACCAAGTGGTCGACGCATCGCGTCCCATCTCCAATGATCACGCCCGTGCTGCGGCGTGTTTCGCGATGGGTGAACATCTGCGCCGCACTGTCGGACACGATGCAGCGGTGCCGTGGTGGCGCGAGGCCCACACTCTCTTCCCCGAGAACTGGACCTACAAGCGCCAGGCATGGACTCTCGTCACGACACCCGAGGGGGCCACGGAAAACGACCTGATCCAAGGCCCGAACGACGTCTACGACGGCAACTGGCTGGACGACGTTGTGCGTCTCGGCGGCGGCAAGTCGTACGCCGTACGCCCCCGGTTCGACCGTCCAGAAAGGTGACCGGAACTGGATAGCGTGAGGTTGTCATGACCGATGCGCCACACATCCGTTGGCTCTCCGAGCCCACCCTTGTGAACCCCACCGTCATCGCAGCCTTCACTGGTTGGAACGATGCCGCAGATGCCGCGTCGGTCGCCGTGCAGAACCTCGTACAGGGATGGGGAGCCTCGGCACTCGCCGACATCGACCCCGAGTACTTCACCGACTTCGCCACCACGCGACCGCACGTACGCCTCAGTGACGGGCGCTCGCGCAAGATCGTGTGGCCCACCATCGGGTTGTGGCACGCACGTTCGGCCGGAACCGATGTCATCCTCCTGCTCGGTCCCGAGCCCAGCCTTCGTTGGCGGCTCTTCACCGAACAGGTGATGTCCGTACTCAACAAGTACGACGCCAAGTTGTTTCTCACCCTCGGCGCACTGCTCGCCGATGTGCCCCACTCACGCGACGTGCAGATCATCGGCACCGCCACCGACGACGACCTGGTCGACCGTTTCGACCTGCAGCGTTCGCGATACGAAGGGCCCACCGGCATCGTCGGAGTCCTGCACGATGCCTGTGCCAAGGAATCCCGACCGTCGGCATCACTGTGGGCAGCCGTTCCGGCCTACGCCGGACAGATCAACTCACCCAAGGCCGCCGTTGCTCTCATCCAAAGGGCCTGCGACATCATCGGCACGCCGGCACCGGTCAGCCACATGATGGACAGCGTCGCCTCCTACGAGGCGCAGCTCGATTCGATGATCGAAGACGACGACGATCTTCGCGCCTATGTCTCGCGCCTCGAATCGCTCGCCGACGCGGGTCTGTCCATCGACGAGGACGACGACGACTTCGACATCGACGACGAAGACGACTCACAGTTGCAGTTCGACTTCGCGCTCGACGACGACCAGACAGCGGAGACGTTGATGGAAGAGGTCGAACAGTTCCTCCGGGACCAAGAAGGTCACTGATTCGCGCTACGGCGCGACGTCACTCCGAACGCCAGATCGGTTGCCGAGGCGCGTCGAACGTGGCTTCGTGCGCACCGCCGTCGAGGGCGTTGAAGGCCATCGGCCCCCACCACTGGACACCAGCCGTGGGGTGCGGAAGATCGTCCTTGCCGAACCATCCGACGTCGGCCGTCTCCAACGGATGTCCGTTCAGCTCACCACCTGTTGCACGACAGTGGAACAGCAGCATGTACATACCGAACCGCGTGAAGCCCATTCGCATACCGTCGATCACGCCGAGCAGACGAATCGGTTCGCATTCGATACCGGTCTCTTCGTGCACTTCCTTCAGCGCCACTTCTGCGGGCGAATAGCCGACATCGGCCCACCCCGTCGGATAGAGCCAGATCCCGCTGTCTGCTCTCTTGACGAGAAGGATCTCTCCTTTGTCGTTGCCGACGATGGCGCCAACGGCCACCTTCGGCGTGACGTATCCAGGCACGCCTTCGCCCACGTTCTCCATCCATTCCTGGACGAAGTGGTCCTGCTCACGACGAACGTCGAGCGCATCGTCGGCCGCGGCCTTGATGTCGGCGGCAACGTGCAGCACCTCCTCGAAGCGTTCACGTTCGTAGAGGTTCTGGGTGAACCCGAGTCCGGTTCGCGCGATCGCGGCGAGCGTCTCGCTCCAGCGAAGGAGATCACGGGTGAAGTCCTGTGGTCCGAGTTCGCTCACGACCCGAGATTACCCCGTCTGCGTCACTTGGAGACCGCGTGGAGGAGGGCCCGAGTGACCTCGGCCCGATGTGTGGTGTCCGACACTTTTTCTCCTGCCGACGTACGGACGTAGAAGGTGTCGACCACTTCGTTGCCGATGGTCTGCACGCGCGCATGGCGGATGTCCAGACCCATGTCGGCGATGGTCTTGGCGATGTTGTGAAGGATGCCCACCTTGTCGGGAGCCCGCACTTCGAGCAGTGTGCTGTTGGACGACGCAGCATCGTCGAAGCGCACTTTCGGTGGCGACGGTGGAATGGCTGTCAGTACTCGCCGGGACTTGTAGGTCTCTGCGCGCTCGGCAAGCCGTGCCTCGAGTGCCAACTCGTTGCGCAGTGCCCGCTCGATCGCATCCCGTACGCGTGCCCATTCGATCTCTCCGTGCTCGGGGATCTGCACACGGAACTCCGACGCGGCCATCCCCTGCTCGTCGCTGTGTGCTTCCGCACCGAGAACGTCGAGTCCATGCAAGGCAAGCACACCGGCCACCTTGCTGAACGTGCCCATTTGGTCGGGAGTCACCACAGTGATCGAGTTCTCCGACGTCCCGACAGAGAAGCGTCCCGAGGCCATCATCTCCAGGACATCGGCGTCGGGGAACAACTTCCACGTCACCTCGGCGACGTCGCCACCCCCGAGTACGTGATCGACCCGTTCGGTCAACTCGTACACGAGGCTCGCCTTCCAATCGCTCCATGCAGACGACCCGGTGGCCTTCGAATCTGCCTCGGTGAGAGCGCACAACAACTCCAATGTCACAGAACTCTTCACGGCATCGGCAACACCGGTGATGGTGGCATCGTCGGAGAGATCGCGACGTGTCGCCGTGTCGGGCAGAAGCAGGTGATGCTCGATCAGCGCCGACACGATGTCAACGTCGTCGGGCGAAAGCCCCATACGTGGCCCGATTCGGCCGAAGAGTTCCACTCCCACTTCCGTGTGGTCGCCGGGATATCCCTTGCCGAGATCGTGGAACCACGCGCCGAGCATCAACAGGTCCGCTCGCGAGACTCGTTCCGCGAGTGCCGCAGCATTGGCCACCGTCTGCCACAAGTGTCGATCCACGGTGAAGCGGTGGTACGCGTTGCGCTGCGGCTTGCTCCGTACCGGCTGCCACTCGGGCAACACCTTGGAGATGAGATCGCGTTGGTCGAGCGACTCGAGCACCGGAATCGCCCGTTCACCCTCCAACATCAGGGCGACGAAATCGTCACGCGCGCCGGCCGGCCACGGGTCGGGCCACACCGGCGTCGACGCACCGAGACGATTCAGGGACTCGCGCTCGATACGTGCGCCGAGACGTGCCGCCGCGGTGGCCACCCTCAGCACGAGCGTGGGATCTGCCTCAGGGTCTGCAGTGTCGTCGAGATGCACCTCTCCGGCCCGTAGTTCGACGCCGGGTGCCAGCTTGCGTGGCGGATCTCCCGCATTCGACGGCGGATCGATCCGCGCCCACGCCTCGTCGGCGATCCACGCGACCTTCCGTCCGGCGGCGGCAACGTCGGCCATCAACGCATCGGCGTCCGCGCACCCCACCAGCGTGGCAACTGCATCCTGGTCCTCCAAGCGCAGGACATCCCCGGCTCGGCGTGCCAGACGGTGCAGCGCGACGCGAGTGGTCAGCAACACTTCGTTGGCACGGCGCAGGTCCTGCTTGTCGCCACCCGAGAGCACCAACCCAGCTTCCACGGCCCACCACAACGCGTGGATGTCACGCAATCCACCGAGTCCTTCCTTCAGGTTCGGCTCCAGGAGAAAGGCAACCTCGCCGGCCGTGGCATGCCGTTCCAAGACGCGACGGTGCACTTCCTTCAGCGAATCGCGACCGCGTTGGCGCCATCGTTCCCGCGCCTCGTCGATCACGGCCTGTGCCAATTTTTCGTCGCCCGCAACCCAGCGTGAGGTCACCAACGCCGTGGAGGTGTCGAGATCGTCGTCACCCAACTTGCGAGTCTCCTTCGGTGTGCGCACCGCGTGCCCCACCTTCAGTCCCAAGTCCCACAGCGGATACCACAGGGCGCTCGCAAACTCGTCGATCGTCTTCTCGCCCTCGTGCAACAACAGGACGTCGAGGTCGCTGTACGGGGCCATCTCGCCACGCCCATACCCACCGACAGCCACGAGAGCCACGGCCTTCTTCGGGGAGAACTGCTGCATCGCAGACGTGAACAGATACCGCAACAGTTGGTCGGTCGCGGTCGACAGCGCTGCGCAAAAGGCCGTCCCCGATGCGGGATCATCCGATCCCCAACGCGAGACGAGTGTGGCCTTGTGCGATGCGAAATCCTCCGGCGACTGCACGGCTCCGGAGTCCGATGCGCTCTCTGACATCAGTCCAACTTCCCTTCGGCTCGACGACGCTGCAGAACGGTCTGTGCCTTTGCCGCACCCCACACGATCCCCGGTTCCAGAAGCGACTCGTCGATGTCGTTCCAGTGCGCGGGCGCGAG
>Ga0164293_10002955_pt1 | contig 14431 bp, 16 predicted proteins | sample GEODES118metaG_FD_111487 | JGI IMG/M metagenome (GOLD analysis project Ga0164293, IMG submission 111487) | Eutrophic lake water microbial communities from Lake Mendota, Wisconsin, USA - GEODES118 metaG | ecosystem: Environmental > Aquatic > Freshwater > Lake | place: USA: Lake Mendota...
AGGGTCACGCTGTCGCCAACCGCAGCAAACGTAACCGTGCTGAAGCCGATCTTCGTGGTCGGGGTGAGCACCGCCGAACCACCGTCAACCGCGTGGACGATGTACTTGAGTTCGCCAACCTCGCCGTTAGCAAGCGTCAGGGCCTGCGACACACCGGACGTGGTGAGCGAGGTGAACGCGTTGGTGATGTCAACCGCGCCAGCGCCCGAGAGCGACTGGGTGCCAAGGATCACATCAGTCCCGAAGGACGAGTTGACGGTCACGGCACCCGAGGTGCTGTTGATGCTGATGGACTGGAAGCCGTTCTGTGAACGGACCGGCCCCGAGAACGTGGTATTAGCCATGTATATATCTCCTCACATGCGAGTAATAACGGTGCTTATCAGTCTGCATGTCGTCAGTCGGGGCTGTCTGATAAGCGAATTTTTCCCGAAGGTTCTGTATACGCTCAATCAGAAAGGGTGTCAACAAGCTGATTTGACTTGGCGAGGTTTTCCTCGCGGGTGATGACCCGCAGGTTCCAAGGGACGTGGAGACCGCATACAAATTCAGAGCGTAGGGGGACGATGTGATCCACAACGTACTGCTCCCCGGTGGTCTTGGTCATCGTCATGGCGATCTGGTAAAGCTGCCGGATTTCGCTCTTTTGCCTACGAGTAAGCCACTTGGGGGTCGCTATGCGGTGTTTGCGCCGCCGGGCTTTGGTGTCGGCACGGACCCAGAGTTGATTACGGTCTTTCCACGCCTTCTGGTATTTCCTTTTTTCCGATAAAGGCCGGGCCTGCGCCCGAGCAATTATTGCACCACGGTTTTTCTCGTAGTACTCCCGCTTAGCTTGTTTGGCTATTTCGGACTGGTTGTACTGCTTAAAGTACTCCGCACGGGTTACGTTTCTTTTCTCCGAGTCAACCCTTAAGCATTCAGTGCAGGCCCCCTTCGTCTTGCGGGGGGAGACATGGCCGTGCTTACACGCCTCTCCAGTGAAGTAATGCTTAGCCCCCGTAGCCTTGGCTTCGGCGCGAGACTTAGGCAGGGTTGAAGTGTCCATCAGCCACCTGTGAGTTACGATACAGGTAACGATACTTAAACCGAACTTAAAGCGCAAGACAAAAAGAAGGGGGGCCGAAGCCCCCCTCCCAATCAGCGTAAGTTACTGATTTATCAGGACGAACCCGGCGAACCGAAGATGCCGAGCGGGTCACTCCAGCCGAAGCTGTAACGCTCGCGGCTCTTGTAACGGACGTTCCCCGTGTCGAAGTCTCCATCCATGGAATTCGCCAGCGGCGAACGGACGAAGTGCTTCAGGCCATTCGGAACATCGGTTCGGAGGAACCAGCCGTTCGTGTCGGTCAAGTAGTGGTTGACCGTATAGCCTTCCGGGATCGAGCCCATCGCCTTGAGGGCGTTGATGTCGTTATCAGCGGTCGAAACACGGAGCTCCGTGTCAAGAAGACGCTTGGCGACGAACATCAAGGACGGGGGCACGATGAGCTTACGCGGCTTCGCCGCAATGAGCAGACCACGTTCGTCAGTCCAACCAGCGATCTGGATCACTGCAGCCTCAAGCGAAGTCTCGTTGAGGTCCGAAGCGGTCAGACGGTTGCTGTTGACGCCGCCCGAAACGAGCGGATGGTTCGCATTGCAGAGCGACACGCCGTCACCACCGGTCACACCGGCAGCAAAAGCGTTGTTCAGGACCGAAGCAGCCTTGACCTGCTTCGTGTACGCCATAGCGCGGGCAAGGCCCTTGGTGTAGCGCTTGCTGAGCGAGTCGTACAGATTGTCCTCAACAGCCTCTTCCGTGATGGAGAAGCCGAGAGCAATCGTCTCGTGGTTGTAACGAGCCGTCCAAGCTTCCTGCGCATTATCGTACGCAATGGCCTGACCCTCGGGCTTGACCGGGGCAGCGGAGAACCCGCTCAGCTTCGTCTCTTCTTCAAAGGAACGCTCGGAGGTCTCAGTCTCGTAGATCTCCTTGTGCTCCTCACCATACTGCTTGTACTCCAGACCGAACAGGGCGTTCAGGCCGGGCAGCAGCTCCTTAAGAAGTTGTGCGCGTGAAATAGCCATTTCTTAGAACTCCCTATTAGGTGCCGACCGTGTTGTTGTACGCGTGGTAAGTCGCGTTGAACTTCACGATGAACTCAACAAAGTTGCCGCTGGTGTTAACCGAATCGGGGACGATATCAATCACGCGAAGCGGCAGCGAAGTCGCAACGTTGTTGATAAAGACGCCCATACGGCTGTTGCCAGTCGTCGAGGAACCCGTGTTGAGAACGAGCTCCGCATTGGTGCCAAACGAGTTGGCACGGCTGATGAACGCCGGGAGAAGACCGCCCGTCGAACTATCCGCCACGTTGCTGGTCACGTTGACGACACGGTACAGCGCGTTCGGATCATCCGAGACATACGCCGTGATGTCGTCAGCCGCAACACTACCGGGGTAGTACTGCGAGAAGAGCTTCTGCTTCGTGGCCGGGTTCGTGTAGGAACAGCCGAGGAACACGCCGATCACACCGGCAACCGAGTTGGTGGCCTGATTCTGAAGGGTCGTGATGATGACATTTCCCGACGAGTTCAACTGCACGACATCGCCGTTATACATGGCAGTGCCGTAGTTGTTCCCAATCGCGATCTGTCGAGTAGCACCCGCAAACGGAAGGCCGCCAACCAAGTTGACCGGCTTAAGTCCGTAAGGGGCATCAACAGTGGGGTAAGCCATTTGATACTCCTAAAAGATGAATTTATTTACCGCCACGCCCGAACGAAGTGGTCGTACGCTTCTCATTGAAGAGCGGCATACGGGCGTCGTTCTGGCGCATAAAGTTGTTGTCAACGGCGTCCATCTGAGCTGCAGCCTGCTTGAGATAGAAATTATCTCGCTGCTTCATCATCTCTTCAGGGGCCTTGCACAACAACAGCCCGCCGATCTCGACATTTCCCTTGAAGCGGGAGTTCGGATCAGCCTGTAACATCAGCTCCGGGTGGTCTTCGGCCTTGCAAGGCTCCCAACCTTCACGGAACTTGGAGGACGTATTCGTTGGGTCTGCTGTGCCCATCAAACTGGTCCGGATCCACCTGAATACCCAGCCCGGCTGTTCCTTGGGTGAAGGAAGAACCTGTGGGGGTGCCCAAGCGAGTTTGCGCAGCCCGGATTCTCGGTTTTCGAGTTCACGAGTAAGTCTGTTCTCAGCCATTGTTATTCTCCAATTTCATGATTTCACGTGCGTACTGTTCATTGCTAATGCCAAGCTTCTTGGCAAGCGCAACTTGAGTCGGTGTCAGGCGGACCTGACGCGGCGCGGTTCCCCGCGTTACTGGAGCCACTACATTGGCTTGCTTTGTGCGAACAGGCTTTTCTTCCTGCTTCGTTTGAGTAGGCTCTTCCTCGTCAAAGTAGTCAGGGAAGCGCTTCCTCATTGTCGAGTCAATTTGTAAGTAGTAATCATCACTACGCAGATCAACACCGGACCTTTCAAGTTTCGCATGCAAGCCTAGGGCGAGGGCGGTCATCTCCTCGTCTACACCAAACCAAGAGTTCTTTTGCTTCCACGCCTCGGCTTTGGGGTCCAGCGTGGGGGCATTGGGAACCTGTGGTGCCTGTGCTTGTTTAGTTTGTTGTACACCCAATTCTGGGTTTTGTAAAGAGGGCTGGAAGCGCTCATACTCCTTAAGGCGGAGCTTGGCATCGGTCAGGGCTTCCTGTGCATCGGTGATTTTTTCAGAGTCCCCGGAGTCATATGCCTGCTTCAGGCGGTCCTTGGCAGTGTTGAGGTCATTAGTAGCAGCCTTGGTAACCTCTTGGATGTAGGCTTTTTCGCCCGTCCCAAGACGCTGTTTCAGACGACGGTTTTCTTCCATCTGGGCCTGAGCAAACTTAAGCGCCTCGTCCTTTTCACGGGAAACGGCCTCTTTAGCACGACGCTCGTCGTGCCAGACCTTCTTCATCTGCCCAAGGCGCTTCTTGACCTTTTCGGAGTACTCCTCAAGATCGTCCTTGTCGAGCTCGTCCACGATCTCCTTCGGGAGAGGCTTACGGCCCCTATCCTCTGGCGGGGTATCGTCCTCGATCTTGACCTCAAACTCGGGTTCTGCTTCTGCCTTATCGGCAGGGATCTCGTCGGGAAACTTAAATTCTTCTTGTTGCATAAAAACAACTCCTTATGCGCGACGGATGCCACGGGGGTCTTGGACCACCGCTTCCACCGTGTCGTCGTTGATGATGCGGAACTCACGTCCGTGGATGACCACGCGGGTGCCGGAATAGGGTCGTGTCAGCACGAAGTCCCCCTCCTTGCACCACGGCCCGGTCGGGAACCGATCCTTGTCGGCGTAGCAAAGGTCACCCATCTTGACGATGAACAGGACGACGGTCGTCTGCTCTTCGGTCTTCTTGGTGTCCTCAGCCTTGATCAGTCCCCCTTCATACTCCTCCTCCACCTGCGGCACTGCGCAGAGGATTCGGTACCCTTTCGGCTCAGGGAGAAGCTTTGCCTTCTCTACTTGCTCTTTAGTCGCTTCAATATCAATGTTGCTCATCATCGCGCTCCAAGCGTTTTGCAAGGTCTTTGATGTGATTCTTTGCGAGTTCAAGACCCTGTAAAGCCCCGCAAAGTCGTTTGTATTCGCCCTCGTCCAGTTTGCCCTGCACAACGGCTTCAACGATCAAGATGCGCTCTTCTTGGAGTTTTGCGTCCAAGTATTCCAGAGCGTTGGAATAACTCATTTAACTCTCCTTTTTTACGCCCCTCGGCTGGTTTGCGGCACGTGATGCCGAATCTCTAGTTTTTGCGATATCGATGCCCATACGCATCCCCGCCTCCTGCTGCTTGGCAGACAAGCTGGTCTTATGCTTCTGGATATCCACACCGAGTCGCGCAGCGTCAACCTGCGTACGGTTAGTGATTTCTTGTTTACGCAGTTCAAGTTCGTCGGCCTTGGTAGCCGCCATGATCTGCATTTCTTGCTGCTTGCGCTGCAGTTCGGCCTGCTTAAGCTGCACATCGGCCTGCATCTGTTGCTGTTTGATCTGAAGCTCCTGAGCACGAAGCTGGAGTTCCTGCTGCTGCATCTGAATAACAGGGTCTTGCTGTTGCTGCTGGGCCTGTTGAGCTTGCGCTTCTGCGATGTCTTTTTGAAGCAGTTTGGCGGCGGCGATGGACGAAAGGCGCGACACTTGCACTTCTGCTTCTTCAGGCAGGTAATTTTCGTCCTTGTCCTTATCCGGAGCAGGGGGCAATGCAGCGCCAAGCTGCTTCTCAATCTCCTTACGGTACTGGAACGCAATGTGCTCCATCAAGTGCGCCTGAGCAGCGCCCATGAGTTGCTGCGCCATAGGGTTTTGCCCCACGATCTGCATGATCTTTGGATCCTGCATGGCGGACATATGAACTTGGATATGTGCCTCGTGATCCTGATACAAGAACGCTTTGACAGGTTTGCCCGTCAAGATATTCATGTTCTCGGTGACAGGGTCTACGGGTTTGGCATCGTCTGGCAGCGGGATGATCTTGTCGGCATTCTTGACCCCAAGGGTCTCGATCATCTGCCTGTGAAGATGCGGCAAGTCATAGATCTGCGGGGCGGTCTGCGAGAGCTGCAGCACGGCTTGGTACTGCACGATCTTCTGAGACATCGTGGCCGCGTTCGGGTCCGAAACCGGGATGACATCCACGTCATCGTAGTCAGCCTTCTTGGCCTTGCGGCTGCCCACCTCGGGCTCGTACGAATACTCATCCGGGGTGTTGTCACGGATGATGCCCGCGAGGAGCTTGAACTCCTGCTTCATCGTGTAATAGATGCGGGCCTGCACCGCGCTCATCACTTTGAGAACACGCTCAAGGATGGCAAGCGTCGTACCGACCGGGGCCTGCGAAGACATGTCGCTGACCTTGAGGTCCGACACCGCAGCGAAGCGGCGTCCTTCCTCGACAATCCGGTCCATGAGGAGGGAGAGCGTCTGGCTTGGCTCCTTGTACGGCAGGGGCAAAATGTTGTCGCGGATCGCACCCGAAGGCACGTCTACGTCACGGAACTCTCCGGGAGCAATGGGGGTGTCGTCGCCCTTGATACGCAGGCCACGTGACTTGAGACCACCCGGAAGATTGCTGAGAGTTCCAGCATCGACAAGCTGGCGCAGGAGCGAGGTGGCTGCCTTAGAGTGGCCGCCGATGAGATGAATAAGTCCAAAATAGTAGAAGCCAAAGCCGGGGATGTACCCGTAATGCACAAAGTGCTGCCGCTTCTCCTTGAGTTTGTCATCTTCTCGCCAGTTGCGCCGAATCGCCAAGATCGTCCCGGTGCCCTTCTCGATGGTCACTACATAAGGAAGAGCGAGCCCGGTCTCGTTGTTGTCCTTATCGACGTCGGGATAGCCCGGCAGTTCGATGTTGACGTGCATCTCAAGAAGCTGGAACCGGTCGTCCATCGACGCCGAAAAGCCTTGATCCTCTGCCTTCTGCTTCTCAACCTCGTCCATCGTGCGGATCGGGTCACCAAGGTCGATGTCCCGGTAGAACCCCGCATACTGGAGCTTGCGCAGCTCGTTCTTGGTCTTACGCATCCGGTGCGTGACACGCTCAGATGACTCAAGGTTCGGCGCACCGTAGGGGACGATGATGTCCTCAGCCGGGATAAAGACCGCAGTCTGACGGTTGAGCGAGGGATCGAAGTACATCTTCTTGAAGGCGTTACCCGACAGGGCAAGCGAGAGGAGCAGGCGCTCATGCTCCGGGCGGTACTCCTTCATAACCTCGGTCAACTGATAGTTCATGTCGTCCGCCACGCGAATGGCGGCGTCCTTCTTCTCCGGGGTCTCCTTACCTACGATCTTGGTCTTGACCGGCCCGGCAGCGGGGAAGGTCTCCATGATGGTCTCAGACTGGAACTTGACCGCCGACTCCATCAGGAGGGGGTGGAACACGCCACACGCACCCGGCCACGGCTCCGTACGCTCCTCGTACTTGATGCCAAGAATCTTCAGGCCCTTAATATATGTGTCGAGCCAGTCCTTGCGGCTAGAGAGGTCCTGCTCAAAGCTTCCAATAAGATCGCCCGCAAGACTCTGCAGGTCGTTCTCGTTCATGTAGTCGGCAAGGTTTGCGTCGAACTGTTCAGCGCGGGGCTCTTCTTTCATGAGCTCGATGACGGCACCGTCGATGCCAATACGCACCGCTTCCGGGTCCACAATCTCAATCTGCAGGTCGGGCTCAGAGGACAGGGCGTCAAGCCCCATCGGCGCTTCGTACAAACCTTTATCAATAGCCATCTAAAATCTCCTAGTAATACGCTTCGCGTCTGTGGCTCTTGAACCACTTGGTCGGCTCGGGCTCATCTGTCGGCAGGCGTATGAACCCGCCTTGCCTGAACCTCAAGAGTGCCAAAGTCGTCGCGTCCACCAAGTCATCATGTGTGCCGGATGGGAAGTCGTTGCACTCCTCGACCACCTCCCAAGCCCAGCGCCTGTCTGGTACCCAGACTATACCTGAAGAAAAAAGGTCAGATACGGCGTTTACTCTGCTTATCTTGTCCTGACCCTTGCCCGGCGTGAACTCGCTGAGGGGCACCCCCATCCGACGCATCTCCTGATAGAGCGCCGCACCGTTCGATTTCTTCTCGACGATGAAGGAGTCCGGCTGCCAGTCCTTGTACTCCTCCAGCACCCGCTGCTTGAGCTCGGGGAACTCAAGGCGCTCCTTGACGGCGTTCAGCAGGATGATGTTGTAGTTGTTGGTCTCCTCGTTGAAGAAGACGCCCCAAGTCAGGAGGGCATTAAAGTCCGACCGGTTGGTCTTCTCCTGCGCGGCGTCAAGCGACATTATTATGTGCTCGCACTGTGGCGGGGTCTCCTTGTCCCAGACCTGCCACCACTCCCGCTTGATAAGGGCACCTTCCTCCGATGTCGGCTGCTGCATGTACTGGGCCTGCCAGTACCGCACGTCCATCGAGGCTTTCTTGCCCATCAACTCGTCAATGCCCCAGAACTCAGGCCAGAGCGGCTTGTCGTTCAGGATCGCCGGGAACTCGACCACTTCCCATTGATCAGTGCCCTCTTCGCGGGTCATGTGGTCCACGATCTTGCCGGTGAGGTCGGATTTACTCCAACGAGTCATCACCACGATGATCGAACCACCCGGCATCAGTCGCTGGACTGGACCGGACTGAAACCACTCCCATGCTGGCTCAAATACATCTGCTCGACCTTGCTTAGCATCCTGTTCAGAATGAGGGTCGTCAATAATAAAGAGATCGGCACCACGGCCAGCAAGAGCGCCACCAACGCCAATAGCGAAGTACTCGCCATTAAAATTCGTACCCCAACGAGACGCAGACTTACTGTCCGCTTGAAGCTCAACCTGCGGGAAAATGTCACGGTAAGACTCCGAACCGACCAAGTTACGCACCCGACGACCGAAGTTCACCGCCAAATCGGCAGTGTGGGACGCCATGATGACCTTTTTCTGCGGGTTTTTGCCTAGGAACCAAGCAGGTGCTAGGTACGAGATCATCTCCGACTTGCCGTGACGCGGGGCGATGTTGACGATGACTCTTCTCTTTTTGCCTGCCTCTATGTCCTCGAATATCTTGGCCAGTTTGTGGTGGTGCGGACCCACTTTGTAGCCCGGATACACGTGCTGGATGAAGTCTAGGAACGAATCTTTGCCCAATTTCTGCGTGATTTGGGTCTGATACTGCTTCAAGAGCTCCGCAACACGCCGTTTTTCCTTCTCCGGCATGGTTGGCAGGGCGCTTTTCAGCTTTTCGAGGTTTTTAGGCGTCAGTTGCAGCACTTTTCTCGCCTACAACCCGGTACTCAATGCCATCAAGCACCGACATGAGCTCCTTTTCGACCTCTTCGATGGGCTTTATCTGCACGGTCATCTCAGTACGCCGCTTAAACGCATCAACCCCGTCTACTTCGCCAAGCTTTGTGAGCGCTGCAATGCGCTCTTTGCCGCTAGTGGCGTGCTCTACCTCGTATACAAGCTTGTTTATGACGTAATTTTTGAGCTCTGACAGCTCATCGACAAGCGAGCAGTTGCTCTGTTGTATAAGCCCAGCCAAATACGCCATCGTTTCATTGGGGTACTTGCTGAATTCAATGCGCTTCTTGGGATCGTCCATCATCTGACGAGCAAGCTCTTTGGCTTCGTCTACATTTTCCTGCGATGGGACGAGGGGCTTACCCGTCAAGTCTGATATCAGCTTGATGGTTCGCGCACGCATCTCTATTTCTTGTTCACGAGACAGATCAGGCAGCGCCTCAGCCGCATTAGTTGGTAGCGGTATGGCTTCGTCGATCAGGGGGACAAGTATCGGTGCATCCATATTTTACGCAATATATAGGAAAACTTGGCATGGTACCAAATTTGGTACCGGGGGGTGTTTATATATACAGGGGGTGGGGGTCAAGTTGGCAAAAAACGGACGTTGTTTGTGTGGAACTGAATGTATAGAGGTCGGTGACAGGAGGTAAACGATAAGCGGCCTATACCCCCACCGTGGGGGCTTGGTACGCCAATTTTCACGATTCGATTTGGGCTTGCGCCAGTCGCCACGAAATTACGGGATGGGGTCAAGTGCTTGCGTTGCGCCGCGCAGCGCCGCCTCGCCAGTTGATATTACCAGACAACCTGTGCTATAATAGCATCGTCGGTTGGGGTTCTAACTGACACGCTGCCGCGACGGTCTCGCGGTCACTCCTGACACTGTCAGGATTCAATGGAGTACATACTATGTCGAAGTTCAATCTGTCCGCTGCTGTCCAGTCCGAACTGACCGAGATTGCCACGAAAGGCGCGGCGGTCTTCGCCACTGCGGAGCGCGGTTGGAAGCCGTTGGTTAAGCGGTTCCGGGCTACTGCTGCTGAGTTGGATATTACTGACAGGAAGTCAGACGGTGGAAAGGCTATCGATGCTTTTATGCGCCCCCTCGTGGTCGCGGCGTTGGTCAAGTCTGGGCATTACGACATCGCGGTTCATCGTGTCGGGTCGGGCGACGATTACCTGCCGGTCGATGAGGCGCACCCGGCGAACTTCACTATCACGGGCGCGTATGCGGTGTCCGCTGATTTGACGGAACTTCCGAGCCAGAAGGACGCGCCTCGCGGCATGAAAGCGTGGCTACGGGGCAATGTCGAAAACGGGTTGCGACCTGACGGTGAGAAGGGTTCGCGGGATGTCATCAAGAACGCTGTAGACCAAGTGTTGTCCCGGTTCTGGAAGCGTGACAAGTCGAGCGGCGGTACTGGACCGGAGGCTTTGGATTCTAAACTCCTTGGCCTGTACAAGGCGTTCAAGGGTGCCCGCGACCGTTGGGAGACTGACGGCGGCGAGGTTCTTTCGGATGCTGAGTTCAAAGCCGAGTGCGACCGATTCGCTGACAAGGTGCTGAAGCGGGCTTCCCGCAAGGCGAAGTAATCCTGACACTTGTCAGGAATCACGGGGGGGGGGCGGCGCGAGCCGCTCCCCTTCATCTAACTTGAAGAGGTGCAAGATGGATACGATTAACAAACTTATGCTGACGGCGATGGAAAAATACGCCGCCGAGGGTCTCGCGGATTATATGTTCCAAGTCGGGACTACCACACAGGACGGCGACGGCGAATTATGCGTTTTTGTTTTTGGGCGGCATTGGGCTGATGACGGTCACCCCGAACGGCGCGTGGCGCGTCTGGTGGACACAATCACAGCGAAATTTTAAGGAAGCATCATCTAATGATTGTCTACACCATACATCACAGTTCAATATGCGGCGACTTTACCGACGAGTTCACGAGTCGCGCCCAAGCGGATTACTTGATGGGGGTACTCGCGGCTAATTGCGTTAAATTCTCCGTTGTTTACGCTCGGGTCGACGCGCCGACCCAGTTAGACCTACCATTCTAGTCTGCCACGCTCCTCACGCCCCATCGGGTTCTGCCCGGTGGGGCTTTTTTGTGCCCGGTCGCCACGCGAGACCAGTTCTAACGAAGCCAGTTCTATGGAGACCAGTTCCTACGCCAAGGGGCGAGGCGTAAGGCCAAGGCCAATGGTCAAGGCCAAGGCTAATGGCTGAAGCATTGTTTATACCACGCTGAAACTGAGCGATAACAACTCCCACAATCCCTCCTGACATTGTCAGGACAATGTTTATACCATACGAGTACTGACAGGGCCCTAAGCAATTACGGCGTGAGAATCGGTTTGTTTAAAGTATGAATTCTTTGAAGTTTGAGGCTTTTCGAGACCAAAACTTATATTATAGCGGTTGTAATAAAGAACAAAACCCCGTTTTTTGGCCTATTTGTACTCACACATAACTGAACACCGTACAAACTAAGTCTTTGAATGTAAAAGCGAAATTGGCATTTTGTACGCTTGTACGCTTGTACGGTCACTTTGGGCGAAAACCCCTGCATTTGACAAGTTTCGCAAGTGCAAAAAATTTCCGCAAAAATTAGATTTTACCCGCCGCCCTCTATATTCCCAAAATCACGGAACAAGCGAACATTTACTACTTCTTCTTCTTCTTCTTAAATATATTATATATAAAAATCAATAACTTACATATTCTAAAGTTCAATCAAACTGACCTTATCCTGTTCTATTTAACAACTTCAAAATACCGTACAAACGGAACAAGATATTACCACTTTCCACTTTACCCCATTACATTCAAGCACTTAGCGTGTACGGTGCTGAAAAACCGCACATTTCCTGACATTGTCAGGACATTGTTTATACCACGCTGAAACGCTTCGCTCCCCCGTAAAAAAACACATGACTTCTAAGCAAATTATTTTGCTTCCCGCCTTGACATGAGAGTTCAGTTAGGTTATAATATAGTCTATAGTGGAAGAAGCGCGAAGCAAGACCAAAGCCGACCAACCAACCAACCTAATCCACCCAATCCTGACATTGTCAGGACACACAGCGAGGAGGCCGATATGAGTTGTTTCTGTAGAGTTTGCGTTACCCACGGCATGTTCACCCCAGTCGAGCCACGCAGACACAAGGCGGGATTTGATACCTGTCTACCCTGCGGGGAGCGCGAGGCACGACAGGTCAAGCACACGATAGTGCCGATGCACAAGTCGAACTACATGGTCGTGTCGGATAAGACACTACTTGCCCAAATCACCCGCCCCGGTCGGGGCAGCAGTCACTAGGAGGACGAGGCATGAGCAAGACAAGAGACGAGGAATGGTTCCACGACGATCAGGCTCGCTGGTGGGACGACCAGAAGCGTGACGAGGACGAGTTACGGCAGATGCGTGAGGAACAGATACGCGACGAGATAGAGACCGAGGTGGTCAAGGCGTTCGCGGAGGAGTTCCTGCCCACCTACGAGGACAAACTTAAACGGATAGCCGCTGCTGTGTACAAGCAAGGGTTCATGCACGGGTTCGCGGCTGCACTACTGGGTGCAGGTGCGTTCATTTTTATTCGCTAGCCTGTTGACATGAGAGTTCAGTTAAGTTATAATATAGTTACAGTGATTAATTTTTTCGAGGCTTGGCCAACAAAATCCTGACATTGTCAGGACAACTACTAGGAGAACTATGTCATGGAAATCTTGAAGAAGCCCGAACACATCACATCGTTGGCGACGAGCGGCATCCTGCTGCGTGCCAAGGTCAAGGTCTGGACTGCGACCAAGCAGGATAGAGATATCAGCGACGAGGTGACATCCAACAAGAAGGCCGCACGCAACGCGGGGCGGTACACCAAGCAACTCTTTGCTGATGTGCAGGAACTGCGCGTACTCCTGAACGACCGGCAGACTTGGTACAACTTTATACAGCGCGTGACTTACCCATGGGACGGTGAGTGGGGCTACCTGCCTACATCGCGCATCCCGCAGGTCATGGCCGAGATTAACCAACGCAAGGCTAAGTCAATGGAGTTACTGGAGAACTTCATCAACGCCATGCCCGCAGCGATATCCAACGAGGCGTTCGTGCAGGGTGACATGTTCAAGCGAGAGGACTACCCGAGTCCTGACGAGGTCAGGAGCAAGTTTCGCATCATCGTGCAGACCATGAACATCCCCGAGGGTGACTACCGAGTGACCATCGCCGATGACCTTGCCGAGGACTTGAAGCGCAACTTTGAGGCGCAGACACGCGACATCATCAAGGACATCCACGACAAGCAGAACGACCAATTGGTCAAGGTATTGCAGTCGTTCTCACACTGCTGTGATAGCGAGACCGTCATGGAGGACGGCGAGGTCAAGGTCAAGCGCAGGAAGATGTACGAGTCAACCCTGACCGATGCACTGGAACTCTGCGACACATTCGCTGACTTCAATCTGAACAACGACCCGCGTTTGGAGGAAGCGCGGCGTGACCTGTTGCGTGTACTGGACGGAGTGACCATCGACCAACTGCGTAACAACGACACCAAGCGCATCGTGGTCAAGGAAGGCGTGGACGACATCCTCGCCAAGTTTGGACTGTAATTTTAATCTAGGAGATTTATGCCATGGCTACTAACACGATTGATTTCAACAACCCCATCACCCTTGCTCAGGCTCGTGTGGCTATACGCACATTGGGTACCACCAATACAGCCATCATCAAAGGCGAACCGGGGTGCGGCAAGTCAACGCTCTTGAAGATGCTCAAGGAGGACATGGGCGACGGGTACGACTACATCTATGTGGACTGCCCGGTCAAGGACATTGGCGACACCGTTATGAGTGTTCCTGACAATGACAGGACTCGACTGACTCAGGTCGTATCTGACTTGTTCATGCTCGACAGCCCGAAGCCGAAGGTCATCATGCTCGACGAGTTCATGAAGACACCGAAACTTCTACAGACCATGTGGACTCGACTGATGCTTGAACGGACGGTGGGTGACCATGTGCTGCCCGTAGGTTCGATTGTCTTTGCGACAAGCAACAATGCGTCGGACGGTGTAGGCGACAGCATGCTCGCACACGCAGGCAATCGTGTGACCATCTATAACTTGCGTAAGTCTAACGCAGCCGAGTGGAACGCTTGGGCGACGGACAACGACATCGCTCCCGAGATTCGTGCTTGCGTGGCTATGAACCCGCGCATGATGGCGAGTTACTTGGACGGCGGACAGGACGACAACCCAGTGATATTCAACCCCGCCAGAAAATCCCTTTCGTTCGTGACGGGTCGGTCGCTTGCCAAGTGTGACCCCATCGTGCGTAACAGACATGTGTTGGGTGATGTACTGACCAAGGCATCGCTTGCAGGGACTATCGGCGCAGCCGCAGCCGAGTTGATGAGTGCGTTCTTGTCGCTCGCTAACGAGTTGGTATCGGTCAAGGATGTTATCGCTGACCCTGACAATGTCAGGATGCCTGAGAAACCCGCCGCGCTGTTCATGATGATGTTCAATGCAATCGACACCATCGAGACGCAGGACGAGTTGGCATCGTTCATGAAGTTCTTGAACCGTATCAAGTCTAG
>Ga0164293_10002957_pt1 | contig 14427 bp, 10 predicted proteins | sample GEODES118metaG_FD_111487 | JGI IMG/M metagenome (GOLD analysis project Ga0164293, IMG submission 111487) | Eutrophic lake water microbial communities from Lake Mendota, Wisconsin, USA - GEODES118 metaG | ecosystem: Environmental > Aquatic > Freshwater > Lake | place: USA: Lake Mendota...
AACCTGACTCTTTTCAACCTCGCGTTCTTCCCTTGTTTGAAATCCTGTAGCGATAATTGTCACAGAAATCTTTTCACCCAAGCCATCATCAGTACAGTTACCCCAGATCAGGTCAGCTGCAAGTCCGGCCTCCTGCTGAATGAAATCAGTGATAACACTTACTTCATCCATGGTCACTTCTTTATCTCCAGAACTAATGTTCAACAGAATATAACGAGCGCCTTCAATTTCATTATCTTTAAGTAATGGCGAAGCCAAAGCCCCTTCAACAGCTCTTAATGCACGATTTTCACCTTCTGCAGCATAACTTCCCATGATTGCAACACCGCTCTCTTTCATCACGGTACGTACATCTTTAAAGTCAACGTTTATATATCCAGGAATAGTAATAATCTCTGCTATTCCCTTTGCAGCAGTGGTTAATATATTATCGGCCTGTGCAAATGCAGAACCCAGTGTAAGATTACCGAAGATCTCGCGTAAACGATCATTCGAGATAACCAAATAAGAATCTACATACTTTTTAAATTCTTCTAAACCTTCCTCTGCCTGAGTTTTTCTGCGTTTTCCTTCAAATGAGAATGGCGTAGTAATGATACCTACAGTTAGGATATCCATTTCCTTAGCTGCTTTAGCAATAATCGGACTTGCGCCTGTACCCGTACCACCGCCCATACCAGCAGTTATGAAAAGCATTTTGGTGTTGGTACCCAGCATTCGCTTGATATCATCAATATTCTCAATGGCAGAGTTCTTACCAACTTCGGGAATAGACCCAGCTCCCATACCTTCAGTTAAGCTCGCTCCTAACTGAACTTTATTAGGTATCGGACTCAGTTCCAAAGCCTGTGCATCAGTATTACAAATTATGAAATCAACACCTGTGATTCCCTGACGGTACATGTGGTTTACCGCATTACCTCCGCCACCACCAACACCAATAACTTTGATGATTGATGACTTTTCTTTTAACATTTCAAACTGCATACTTTTAAATTATCAGTTGGGTAAAACTTGCTTTTTATCAAACAATTTACAACGTAAAATTAGCCAATTTTCTAAGTTACAAGCCTTAAATCATGAGATTGTTGGAAACTCCGCTATTGTGGAAAATTAATTCGTGTAATCTTCATTTTTGATATCATCCTTAATAAATTTGGTACTCGATTGCAAAATCCATTCAAACATTCCCTGTCCTTTTTTAGGTTTTTGATCTGCTATGATTTTTTCAACAGGAGCGCCAACCGACACTACTGATTCTTCTACCAATTCAGCTTTTTGAATACCTTTGATGAGCAGACCAATACCGGTTGCGTACATTGGGCTTTTCAATTCATCATACACACTTTTTGGAAGTATCTCATTCTTCGCCAGGTGTTCGTTAGGATAACCAATACGGCTATCAAGTCCGGTTACGAACTCAACCAGCTGTGGCAAATGCTTCAATTGAGCTCCACCACCAGTGATTACGATTCCGGCAATAAGCTTTTTTTCATATCCTGAAGATTTGATTTCATAATACACATGTTCTATAATCTCTTCCATTCTCGCCTGAATCACATAAGCAAGATTTTTTACGGATATTTCCTTAGGTTCTCTGCCCCGTAGCCCTGGAACACAGATAATTTCATTCTCCTTGTTTTCCTCTGCCAGAGCTGAACCAAAGCGGGTTTTTAATAACTCGGCTTGATTACGCATCACCGAACAACCTTCTCTTATATCTTCTGTAACGCTGTTTCCTCCAAACGGAATAACTGCTGTATGACGAATAATTCCTTCATGAAATATGGCAAGATCTGTTGTACCACCACCAATATCAACCAAAACGACCCCAGCTTCTTTTTCCTCTTCACTTAGAACAGACTCAGACGATGCAAGTGGTTCAAGGATGAGTTCTTGTGTTTCTAACTCGGCATTCCCGACACATTTCAAAATGTTTTTTACTGCACTCACATGCCCAGAGATGATGTGGAAATTAGCCTCAAGACGAACGCCTGCCATCCCGATAGGATCTTTTATTCCAGGTTCATTATCAACAGTGAACTCTTGCGGCAAAACATGAATAATTTCCTCACCGGGAGGCATCACCAACTTGTACATATCTTCAATCAGCTTATCAATATCTTTACGCTGAATTTCGGTATTCAACTCCTTCCGAGTGAGTATACCACGGTGTTGAAGACTCTTAATATGTTGTCCTGCTATTCCAACATTAACAATCTTTACATCAACATTTGATTGGGCACTGGCTTCTTCAACCGCAAGCATTATGGCTTGAACAGTTTTCTGAATATTAGAAACTACACCTCGGGTAACCCCCGCAGATTCGGCTTTACCCATACCCAAAACTTCGATTTTACCATGTTCGCTCCTACGACCAACAGTAACACAAATCTTAGTTGTACCGATGTCTAATCCGACAACTATTGGTGAATTTTTGGCTGAAGCTGAGTTAATTTGATCCATAATATTTGTATTAAAATGATTAGTTCTGAGTTTTTGTTAATATACTATCGGCCATCTGTTTACTGATGTCATTAATAATTTTATTAGTATCAATCATGTTCTTTTCGCAAACAATTTGATTTGCATATTTAAGATTGATTGTTTTGTAGGTATCCCATCCTACTTTTGGGATTGCTTTTTTATAGAACACCAGCAAGTTTCTGAACTTGGTTTGAAGAGAATCTGCACTTCCCAGAATAATTTTCTGGTTACCAACACGCGGAACCATTTCTATATCCCCTTTTAAATCCACGAACAATTGTTCAATCTGATTATCCCATAAAGTATCCCCTTTTATGTAAAGGGCTGTGCGATAAAGATCTCTTAACAGCTGCGTTTTAAGTGTATCTACCCGGCCACTAAAGTCCTCCTCTATAAATCCACTTGCTACAAGCACCTTTGCAGTATAATTATCTGATAGTGGAATTTTATTTCCATTTGCGTCGATATAAAAATGAAGGTTAGCCATGTTCACTACTCGAATAACCGGCTCCCTTTGTCTGATCTGAACATGGATTATACCGGTCATATCTGCATAAACTTTTGCAAATTCTATGAAAGGATTTGCCTTAAGGTCATTCTCAAGTTTATGAATATTAATTTCATCCAAATCAGTTCCAACCATAGTCCCTGCACTTTGCATAAGGATTCTATCCACCTCATCCCGTTCAATGAAATTAAACTTCCCGGGAAGCAATACTTTTACATCCTTACACTTCAAACTACTTTTCTTAATTTCTATAAAACTCATTAGGGTAATTAGTCCGCTCAAGCTAATAAGCCAAAGAAAACCATAGAATATTGACCACCAATTAATTTTCTTAAGCATTTGATAAAATTTCTTTCAGTGTTACAATTAAGGTGTCAATATCACCTGCACCCACTGTTAACAATAATTCAGGTTTATTAGCTCTGATATAGTCTAGTGTTTGTTCTTTTGATAAAATCTGCTTTGCATCAATACTCACTTTATCTAAAATCATAGCAGAACTAACTCCTTCAATAGGTAATTCTCTTGCAGGATAAATATCCAGCATAATTAGTTCGTCAGTGATACTTAAAACCTCAGAAAAGCCCTCGGCGAAATCTCGTGTGCGTGTAAACAGATGAGGTTGAAAAATTGTGGTTAATCTCTTATCAGGATAAAGTGTTTTTACTGCTTGAATACAAGCCCTTAACTCTTCTGGGTGATGAGCGTAATCATCAATATAAATATGCTTGGGTTCTTTAAGAATATACTCAAACCGTCTTTTTACTCCGCGAAAACTAGCCAGTGCATTTTTAATTTTATCGGGCTCAATACCTAAATGTAATGCGACCTCAATTGCAGCAACTGCATTTTCAATATTATGCAAACCTGGTAGACCAAGCTGGATATCTTCAATAATGAAATCTGCGTTTTTAAAATCAAAATAAAAGCTTCCGTCTTTTATTTTTACATTGACTGCCTGAATATCAGCAAGCACATTTGCAGCATAGGTATTACCTCCTTGAAGCTCAAGTCCTTTTTTAAAAATCAGTCGCCCACCCGCTTTAATCTGAGAAACAAATTGCATGAATGACTCTACTAAATGTGAGCGATCGCCGTAAATATCCAAGTGATCAGCGTCCATAGAAGTAACAATTGCAACATCAGGATAAAGCGTAAGGAAAGAACGATCATACTCATCTGCCTCAACTACCAGTGTATTGTTCTCACCGAATAGTATGTTTGAATCATAATTAGTTGCGATTCCACCAAGAAATGCAGAACAATCATATCCGCTATCCTTTAGTACATGAGCAATGATACTGGAGGTTGTAGTTTTTCCATGAGTACCTGCAACCGCAATGGTATACATCCCTTTGCTGATAATACCCAGAACCTCCGAACGCTTTTTAAGCGAAAAGCCACCAGACTTGAAAAAATTCAATATTTTGGAATCTTTTGGAATTGCGGGGGTATAAATAATAAGAGTTTCAGGATCATTTTCAAGAAAACTGATCTTTAGGTTATCTTCCTCATCCTGATAAACAACAGAAATGCCCTCATTTCTCATCGCTGTAGTAAGTGGTGTTATCGTTTTATCATAACCACAAACCACGCATCCACGCTTTTTGAAATAGCGTGCAAGACCGCTCATACCGATGCCTCCTATACCAATCAAATAAACCCTTTTTATATTTTCCAGTTCCATGCTGATTTATAAAAATATAACCTGCTAATTGTTTGCAATTCTTATTACCTCTTTTGCTATCACCTCATCAGCATTAGGCAAAGCCATTTTACCGATATTTTCAGATAGCGTTTTGCACCTATCCTTATTATTAATTAATAATAAAGCACTATCAATCAATTCAATCTCTGCGTTTGTATCACTAACCAGAATTGCTGCATCATTTTCCACCAAAGCATTTGCATTTTTTGTCTGATGATCTTCAGCCACATTTGGGGAAGGAACCAAAATAACTGGTTTTTTCACAGCACATAACTCGGCAATTGTACCTGCTCCTGCTCTGGATATCACAATATCAGCAGCTGCATAGGCTAAATCCATTCTGTGAATAAATTCAAGCACCTTAATATTAGGATGCTCCTTTCCCTTCATTTGCTCAATTACAGACCCATAATAATACTTGCCCGTTTGCCAGATCAACTGCACATCAGCTGCGGTGATCTGATCCAGTCTGGATAGGACACTTTTATTCAAAGTACCTGAACCCAGACTACCTCCGGTCAGAAGGATGGTCTTTTTATGTGGCGAAAGGCTCAATAATTCTGCAGCGGCAAAGTGCTTATTCTCAATATCAACGGCATCTTTCCTGATTGGATTACCCGTAATTCTGATTTTCTCTGCAGAAAAGAATTTTTCCATTCCCTTAAATGCAACACAAATAAGTGCTGCATGTTTACCTAATATCTTATTGGTAATTCCTGCAAAGGAATTCTGCTCCTGAATCAGATAAGGTATCTTCAGTTGTGAAGCCGCATACAATAGAGGACCTGAGGCGTAACCACCTACACCAACAGCGGCATCTGGCTTAAAATCTTTAATTATTGACCTCGCTTTAATCACACTTTTCAACAGCTTAAATGGTAGCAAAACATTTTTCAGGATAGAGCTTCGCTGAAATCCCTGAATATCCAAACCGATAATTTTATATCCTGCAGCAGGAACTTTCTCCATCTCCATGCGTCCTAAAGCGCCAACAAAAAGAATCTCTATATCGGAATCAATTGCTTTGAGTGCATTCGCTATTGCTACAGCCGGAAATATATGTCCGCCTGTTCCGCCACCGCTAATGATCACTCTTTTACTCATTTTAAATATTCTTTTAGTCAGCTATAATTAATCGATTACCCCATTGCCGGTATTTCACCAATAATTACTTTTTCCTTACTTTTCAATTTCTTTTCCTCAATATCTCTGCTCACACTCAATATAATCCCAAAAGCGACACTCGTAAATAGAATGGATGTTCCTCCCATACTAACCAAAGGCAGAGGAACCCCTGTCACCGGACCAAGGCCAACTGCAACAGCCATATTTGCGAATGCCTGAATGGTCAGGCTGAAACTTAATCCCGCCGCCAGTAATGCCCCAAATGCCTTGGGGCTATCGGTCACAATCAACACACAACGGTATAAAAAAAGCAAGTACAACAGTACAAGTCCTACTCCTCCAACCATCCCATATTCTTCAATTATCAAGGCAAACACAAAATCTGAATAGGGGTGTGGCAGAAAATTACGCTGAGTACTATTACCGGGACCTTTTCCGAAAATTCCTCCTGTTGCAATCGCAATTTTAGCGTGATTGGACTGAAATGCTTTATCAGGGTCAGCCTTTTCGGGATGGATAAAAGTATCTATACGTGAAATATATGTTTTCCGTCTTGGGCCTAACATCATTACTGCCCCCAGAAGTACCACACCAGCCAGACCTACAATGGAAATTTGTTTGATGCTGATCCTTCCCATAATCAACAAAAGAATACTAACACCAAATAACATCAGAGCAGTTGATAGATTGGCGAGCGCAATCAATACAAAGACTACACAAACTGAAGCCATAATCGGTAAAAACGCCTTTTTAACATCCTTGATGTTTTCTTGCTTTTTACTGAGAGTTCTTGCCAAGAACGTAATTAAAGCAAGTTTCGCTAAATCGGATGTCTGGAAAGTCTGGTTAATAATCGGAATTGTTACCCAGCGACTGGCTTCGTTCACATTGGCCCCAAAAAGCAGTGTATAGGCAAGCAAAGGAATAGTAAGCACCATCAGGACTTTGGAAATACCAGCATAATATCGGTAATCAAGCAAATGGGAAAAGTACATTAATGCAATTCCTCCAATAATCATCACCAAATGTTTTATTAGAAACTGCTCGGACCCGACACCTTTCTTATAAGCAAGGGTTCCGGTTGCACTGTAAACAGCCAGAAGTGACCATACCGAAAGTAAGATCACGATCAGCCAGATCCAACGATCACCTTTTGTTTTGCTTATTAGTCTTTCCATTGTTTGGTTGTTGGTTGTTAGTTGTTAGTTGGTTAGTAAATTCTACTTCATTGCCTATTTTACTTTTTTACTCTAAATTGTTAGCAGTCATCCCGATAGCAATCGGGAGTCAACTGTCATCCCGATAGCCATCGGGACTCAACTATTATAGTTCTTTTACCGCCTTCTTAAACTGGTTCCCTCGGTCTTCATAGTTTTTAAATAAATCAAAGCTTGCACATGCTGGAGAAAGAAGTACAGTATCTCCCTTTTTTGCCATGTGATATGCAATCTGAACGGCTTCACTAGCTGAAAACGTGTTTACAATTACATCTACATCATCCTCAAATGCCTCATGAATCCTTTTATTATCCTTACCCAAACAAACTATAGATTTAACTTTTGACTTAACCAGATCTTTAAGCATATCATAATCATTGCCTTTATCCACACCACCAAGGATAAGCACAACATCTCCAGGCATACTTTCGAGCGCATACCAGGTTGAATTCACATTTGTAGCTTTCGAATCATTGATAAAATCGATACCCGAAATTTTGGCAACATGCTCAAGGCGATGTTGGATATTGGTAAAACTTCCCATGCTTTCGCGAATGGTCTCGTTTCTTAACTCAAGCACTTTTGCAACTATGCCCGAAGCCATAGAGTTATAAATATTGTGCTTGCCTTGCAGGGCTAAATCCTTAAGTGACATAGTAAGAAATTCTTGGTTTGTATGGTGTAGGTTAATTATTATCTGATTATCCTGAAGAAAAGCACCTTGTTCAAGTGTTTTCTTAATTGAGAAAGAATATGTTTTTGACTGAATTATGCGTTTGGAAAGACCATTATTAACTTCCTCATCATCAGCACAATAGATAAAAACATCATCGCTCTGCTGATTTTGAATGATCCTGAATTTGGAATCTGAATAATTCTCCATTTTATAGTCATATCTGTCCAGATGATCAGGAGTAATATTTAATAAAACAGCGATATCAGCTTTGAAGCTGTACATATTATCGAGCATAAAACTGCTGATCTCAAGAACGTAATATTGAAAATCCTCAAAAGCAACCTGTTTGGCAAAGCTCTTACCAATATTTCCTGCAAGACCTACATTCAGACCCGCATTACGCAGGATATGATACGTTAGCATGGTTGTAGTTGTTTTGCCATTAGATCCGGTTATACAGATCAGCTTTGCATTGGTATATCGTGCTGCAAATTCAATTTCAGAGATAATAGGAATTTTTATTGCTATCAGTTTTTTGACAATAGGTGCTTTGTCAGGAATTCCAGGACTCTTAATAACCTCATTAGCAGTAAGAATAAGATCTTCGGTATGCTGATTCTCCTCAAAAGGAATTACAGCTTGCTCCAATTCTTTTTTATACTGATCAGCAATAGGACCGAAATCAGAAACAAATACCTTATAGCCCATTTTCTGAGCAAGCAATGCTGCACCTGTACCACTTTCTCCGGCACCCAAAACAACGATATATTTTGCTGCCTCCATCAACGCAGTTTTAAAGTAACGACAGTTAAAATGGCCAGTATAATTCCAACTATCCAGAATCGGGTAACAATTTTAGCTTCATGATATCCCTTTTTCTGGTAATGATGATGTAAAGGCGACATCAGAAAAATACGTCTACCTTCACCAAACTTTCGCTTAGTATACTTGAAATAAGACACTTGCATAATCACTGAAAGATTTTCGATAAGGAATACACCACATAAAGTCGGAATCAGTAGTTCCTTACGGATCATGATTGCGAAAGCGGCAATGATTCCACCTATAGCTAGACTACCGGTATCTCCCATAAATACCTGTGCAGGATATGAATTATACCATAAAAAGCCTACGCATGCCCCAACAAAGGCGCCTGCAAAAATTACCAATTCCCCTGAATTAGGGATGTACAGGATATTCAGGTAATCAGCGAAAATGGTGTTTCCAGAAACATAGGCAAGAACTGCCAGTGTAATTCCAATAATAGCAGAAGTACCAGTCGCTAAACCATCAATACCATCAGTCAGGTTGGCTCCGTTTGAAACGGCAGTAACAATCACAATTACAAATAATAAAAAGACAACCAAAGAATATTTTTCATAACCATCGCCAAAAACAGTCAGAACTTTGGCATAATCAAATTCATTGTCCTTATAGAAAGGAATATTGGTTACAGTAGATTTAAGATCCTGAGTGTAATAAAACTGTTCACCACGTTTATGTATATCCAATGTTGAACTGACCTTTGCCGGTAGGGTTACCTGCTCACGGACCACTATATCTGGGTGAAAATACATGGTCCAACCAATGATCAGTGCCAGTCCCACTTGACCCATTATCTTAAAACGACCTGCCAGACCTTCTTTATCCTTTTTAAACACCTTGATATAATCATCAACAAAACCAATCAGACCCATCCAGATTGTAGTTACCAACATGAGAATGATGTAGATGTTATCGATTTTTGCAAATAGTATTGTCGGCAGAAGAATTCCGAGAAGAATGATCAATCCACCCATGGTTGGAGTACCTTGCTTTTGCATTTGACCTTCAAGACCAAGATTCCTTACAGATTCTCCAACTTGTTTTGCTCTCAACATTCTAATAAGACGGCTGCCATAAACCGTGGTAAGAATCAGGGATAAGATAACAGCCATTGCCGTACGGAATGAGATAAACTGGAACAATCCTGCTCCGGGAATATCATATTGCTTATCCAGCCATGTGAACAGATAGTATAGCATTAGCTCATCAGATTTAAAAATTCAGTTAAAATCTCTTTATCATCAAAAGGGAGTTTCACCCCTGCGATATCCTGATACTTTTCATGACCTTTTCCGGCAACCAGGATGATATCACCTGGCTTTGCCAAATGACAAGCCGTACGGATAGCTTCTCTTCTATCGGCTATTGAAAGTGTCTTTTTCTTATTACTTGGCATCACACCTTCTTCCATATCCCTAATGATTTGCTCAGGAACTTCAGAACGTGGATTATCCGAGGTCAGAACTACCTTGGTACTCCAGTCGCATGCCACTTTGGCCATCACCGGTCGTTTGGCTTTATCCCTATCCCCTCCGCATCCGATCACAGTTATTACCTGTTCGGTTCCTTTGCGGATATCCTGAATTGTACTCAGCACATTCTGTACAGCATCCGGAGTATGGGCATAATCTACAATACCAATTACACCAGTTGCTGAAATAATATAATCAAAACGTCCTTCAGCGCCACTCAGGCGACTGAGAGAAGTCAAAACTCTTGTCCGATCTTGTTCTAGCAATAATGCGGTTGCATAGACAGCCAGCAGATTGTAAGCATTGAAGCTCCCTACCATTTTAAACCAAACTTCCTGCCCATCGATATTCAATAACAGGCCACTAAAATGGTTCTCAATTATCCTTGCTTTGAAATCTGCTATATTCTTAAGTCCGTAGGTTTTCCTATGTCCACCCGTATTCTGAAGCATCACAATCCCGTTTTTATCATCAATATTAGTGAGCGCAAAGGCATGGCCTGTCAATCCGTCAAAAAAGCTCTTTTTTGCTTTCAGATACGAATCAAATGTCTTATGAAAATCCAGGTGATCATGAGTCAGGTTGGTAAAAATCCCACCCGAAAAGCTTAATCCAGCTGTTCGGTACTGAGCCATGGCATGCGAGCTAACCTCCATAAAGCAATAATCGCAGCCACTTTCAACCATGTCATTTAACAAGCTATTTAAAACCACCGGATCGGGAGTGGTGTGAGTTGCAGGAACAATTAACTGATTGATTTGATTCTGAACTGTAGATAGTAAACCGGTTTTATATCCCAGATCCTGAAATAACTGGAAAAGTAATGTAGCAATTGTTGTTTTACCGTTCGTACCGGTAACTCCAACTAGCTTAAGCTTGGATGAAGGATTATCATAAAAATTAGACGCAATTATTCCCAGTGCTTTTGCTGAATTATCAACTAAAAAGTAGCTGACTTTCTCTCTAATCTCGGCAGGAAATTCTTCACACAATACAGCACTGGCACCATTATCAATAGCAAGATTTATGAAGGCATGCCCATCAGACTCGGTGCCACGTACAGCAACAAATAACACTGTAGGAAGTGCTTTGCGGGAGTCGAAACAAATTCCTGAAACATTCCCATTGGTTGAACCTGAGACCTGCCTGAGTGAAACCCCATATAATATGTCTTTGATCTTCTTCATCATTCAAGCTCTAAAACTAATGGAAGACCCTTTTGAACCGATGAACCTGCGAGCAATGATTGTCTGACCACTTTCCCGCTCCCACGAACCAATACTTTTAATCCAGAATTGCCGGCAACATAAAGCGCATCTTTTAAACCCATTCCACTCATATCAGGAACTAAACCTTCAGTGATCTTTACTTCCTGAGAAACTACTCCCTTATTGGTATCCAGACTGATATAATCTGAATTTGAGGCAAATAATGCTTTGATACCAAATGCTTTGTAAACAGCCTGAGTTGCTTTACGCTCTCCAGCCTTTGCTACAGGCAGTTTCAAACTTCCAGTAAATTTCTGCTCCTTTAATGGGTCAAACATGTTAATGTCACTTGCATAAACCTTGTCGGCAATTTCCCTGAAAACTGGACCCGCAACAGATGCCGCATAATACGTACCCTTCCTTGGGTTATTAACTACAACAATCAAAGAATATTTAGGATTATCAGCTGGAAAATAACCGCAAAATGAAGCCTGATACTTCTTATCTACACGATACCCCTTATTGGCATCTGCAACCTGAGCGGTTCCGGTTTTTCCTGCAATTTTGTAAAGTGGTGATGCAAGCCCTTTACCGGTTCCATTTTTAACCACTGCTTCAAGAAGCTCCTGAGCTTTTTTGACGGTCTCATCCGAAACAATCTTCTCATTGATAACTCTGGCCTTAAATTGCTCAACTGTATTTCCAAGACGTCTAATCTCACGGACAAAAATTGGAGAGATATATCTACCATCATTTGCTACCGCATTATAAAATGCCAGCATTTGCAATGGAGTGATCTGCATTTCATAACCATATGCCATTTGCGGCAGGGATTGATTTTTATTCCAGCTTCTATTTTTCGGATTCTTAATAATCGGCTGACCCTCACCCGGAATCTGAAGTGCCAATTTCTTATTAAGTCCCCATGCATATAAGTGCGCTGGAAATTTAGCCTGATCATTCTGATAAGCTGCATTAATCAATTTTGCAATTGCAACATTGGATGATTCTTCAAAAGCCCGCTTCACAGAAACAGTCCCGATACCTCCGTGAGAATCTCGAATTGTATGTCCTGGTATACGATAAGTTCCATCTCCGGTAGCAACCAGGGTATTTGTGTCGATCTTTTTATCCTCAATAAGAGCCATGTAGGAAGCCAATTTAAAAGTAGACCCTGGATCCTGACTAGCAGCAATGGCATAGTTGAATTGCTCTTTGTATTCGCCTTCGCTAACCTTACTGAAATTAGCGACAGCTCTGATTTCACCTGTAGCGACTTCCATCAAAATAACACAACCATGATCAGCATCACTGGTAATTAACTGATTTTTCAATGCTCTTTGCGCTACATCCTGCATATTGATATCAATTGTTGAAATGATATCAGCGCCTTCTTTAGGTGCAATTTCAATATCCTGGTTAACAGGCATCCAAACACCACCAGCAATTTTTTGCATCATACGCTTACCGCTTTCACCGTCTATATAGGCACTATATGCACCCTCAAGACCTACAGGCTGTACATTTTTATTCTTATAACCAATGGTTCTGGCTGCAAGTGTTTGAAATGGCAGTATTCGCTTATTCTGAGAAACAGATATCAGTCCGCCCTTATACCTACCCAAATTAAAAATCGGGAACTTTCGAATCTCCTTTAATTCCGGATGAGTAACATCCCGTTTAAGAAGCAAGTAACGTGCCTTATCTGCCCTTGCTTCACGAAGTATTCGGGAATATTGTTTTGCAGATTTATCGCCAAAAAATGAAGAAAGTTTGTTTGCTAATGAATCAACCTTCTCAAAAAATATCTCATCTTTTTCGATACCACCGGCCATCATATCCATTCGGATCTCATATTCGGGAACCGATGTAGCCAACAAACTTCCATCGATAGAATAAATATTACCTCTGGCGGCTTCTACATTCACAAAGCGGGTAGACAAACTATCCGCCATAGATCTCCATTTCTTTCCTTCCACAATCTGAACATCAACCAGTTTATAAAGCACCGCAAAAGCAAGCATCACAATCATCCCAAAGGCAATGTAAACACGAAGCAATATTTCGGTTCTTATATTCATGCTGGTTGTTGGTTAGTTGTTGGTTGGTTAGTTGGTTAGCAAATTCTACTTATCTGTTAATGATCCTTTTCAATTCTCAATTATCTGTCATCCCGACGCAGGAGGGACCTCATCCAATTAATATCAATATTCAATCAAATTCATTTTCTCTTATCAAAATCTTCTTCGGTGGCTCATTGGGCTCAATCAGTCCCAAAGTATCCACCTCTTTTGCTACTTCAGTCTGCGTGCTTTTTAGCATCAAATCAGCTTTTAATGTTTTAAAATCCCAGCTTAACTCTTTCACTTCCTTGCTAAGCTTATCGATATCCCGGATATTATTCTCTGCAAAATGCCGGTTACCAATATAGATCATCGCTAAAAAAGCAATGAAAACAACAAATGGGAGCAAATGAGTAGCCGACTCCTTTGAGATTACTCCTTCAGTAAACATGAGGGTAAAGAAATTTTTGGGAAGCTCTGCCTTCTCTGACTGCTCAGCGATAGGTTCAGCAACCTGATCTATTTCCTCGTCCGTTTTCTCTTGTTTAAATTGATTACTCATTCTCCAAGCTATTTTCGGCTTAATTTTTCTCTGCTATTCTCAATTTGGCGCTCCTTGCCCTATTATTCAGTTTAATTTCTTCTTCAGATGCAACAATAGCCTTGCGAGTGATACTTTCCAAAGGTTTGATCTGGTTTCCAAAAAAATCCTTCTCCACTTCACCTTGAAATTTTCCCTTAGCAATAAAATTCTTGACCAGCCTGTCCTCAAGTGAATGATAAGACATCACAACAAGCCGGCCCTGAGTTTTAAGTACATCGACTGTTTGTTCCAAAAATTCTTTCAAAGCCTCTAATTCCTGGTTCACTTCAATTCGGAGTGCCTGAAAAACCTGAGCCAGATATTTATTTTCTTTTCCTTTAGGAATTAACTTAGAGATGGCTTTTTTTAGCTCATCAACTGTATCAATAGACTTGTTAAGACGCTGGTTTACCAGCGTCTGAGCTAGTGTTTTAGCATTTTTAATTTCCCCGTAAATTCCAAAAATCCGATGTAATTGCTCTTCGCTATAAGTATTAACTACTTGTTTAGCCGTAAGCAAACCACCCTGATCCATACGCATGTCCAGATCAGCAT